>Ga0182741_1000964_pt1 | contig 40307 bp, 44 predicted proteins | sample eDN5th37CBELigOP_FD_128874 | JGI IMG/M metagenome (GOLD analysis project Ga0182741, IMG submission 128874) | Enriched Organic Plus compost microbial communities from Emeryville, California, USA - eDNA 5th pass 37_C BE-Lig OP (version 2) (version 2) ... | reverse complement strand
TGAATCCCTTCTCGAAATCGGTGTGGATGACCGCCGCGGCCTGCGGCGCGGTCGCCCCCGCCTTGACCGTCCAGGCCCGGACTTCCTTCACGCCGGCGGTGAAATAGGTCTGCAGGCCCAGCAGCCGGTAGGCCGCGCGGATCACCCGGTTGAGGCCGGGCTCGTCCAGGCCCAGGTCGGCCAGGAAGGCATCGCGGTCGGCGTCGTCCAGCTGGGCCAGTTCCTCCTCGATGGCCGCCGAGACCGGCACCACTTCGGCGCCCTCTTCGGCGGCGCGGGCGCGCACGGCGTCCAGGTGGGGATTGTTCTCGAATCCGTCCTCCAGCACGTTGGCCACGTACATGACCGGCTTGAGGGTCAGCAGGAACAGGTCGCGCACCAGCGCGCGCTCCTCCTCGTCCAGGCCCAGCGCCCGGCCGGGCTTGCCGTCGCTCAGGCCGGCATGCAGCTTCTGCAGCACCGGCTTGCGGGCGATCGCGTCCTTTTCGCCGACCTTGGCGGAACGTTCGGCGCGATTGAGCGCCTTTTCGACGCTATCCAGGTCGGCCAGCGCCAGTTCCGTGTCGATGGTTTCGATATCGGCGATGGGATCGACCTTGCCGGACACGTGGACGATGTCGCCGTGTTCGAAGCAGCGCACCACGTGGGTGATGGCGTCGACTTCGCGGATATGGGCGAGGAACTTGTTGCCCAGGCCTTCACCACTCGCCGCGCCCGCCACGAGGCCGGCGATGTCGACGAACTCCACCGCGGTCGGCAGCACCTTCTGCGGCTTGACGATCTCGGCCAGCTGGTTCAGCCGGGGATCCGGCACCGGCACCACGCCGACGTTGGGCTCGATGGTGCAGAACGGGAAATTGGCCGCGGCGATGCCCGCCTTGGTCAGCGCGTTGAACAGGGTCGACTTGCCCACGTTGGGCAGGCCGACGATGCCGCATTTGATGCCCATAAATATCCGGGATTGGGAATTCGGGATTCGGGATTCGGAAGCGCGCGTGCTTTCGAATCCCGAATCCCCAATGCCTAATCCCTGCTCGTATGCAGGCGCTTCATGGCCTCGTTGAAATCGCCCCGCACCGCCAGCGGCAGCACCGCGATCGCGTCGTCGATGGCGCGGCCGATCAGGATTTCGTCGTCCTTGCCGGGCTTGCCGAGCACCCAGCCGGTCACCTTGTCCTTGTGGCCCGGATGGCCGATGCCCAGCCGCAGGCGGTGGAACTTGCCATGCCCCAGCAACTGGATGGTGTCGCGCAGGCCGTTCTGGCCACCGTGGCCGCCATCGAACTTCAGCCGCGCCACGCCGGGCGGGAGGTCGAGTTCGTCGTGGGCCAGCAGGGCCTCCTCCGGCGCGATCTTCCAATAGCGAAGCGCGGCGGTCACCGACTTGCCGCTCAGGTTCATGTAGGTGGCAGGCTTGAGCAGCCAGACCGGCTGGCCGCCGATCACGACCTTGGCGGTTTCACCGAACAGCTTGTTTTCCAGGCCGAACCGCTCGCCCTGCCCTTCGGCCAGGGTATCGACAAAACGGAACCCGGCGTTGTGCCGGGTTCGGGCGTGCTCGGCACCGGGATTGCCCAGTCCGACGATGAGACGAAGACCTGCCATCGCAGTGCCTCACGCCGGTGCGCCCGCCGGGGCGGACGCACCGTGGCGCGATATTACTTCTCTTCCTTCTCGGCGCCTTCGGCCGGAGCCTCGGCTTCTTCCTTGCCGTGCTTGGCGATCACGACGGCGACGTCGTGTTCCTTGCCCAGCTTCAGTTCCGGGATTTCCACACCGGCCGGCAGTTTGATTTCCGACAGGTGCACGACGGCGCCCACGGCCAGGTCCGCCAGGTCGATCTCGATGAACTCCGGCAGATCCTTCGGCAGGCACTCGACCACGACTTCGTTCAATTCATGGGTCACCACCACGTCGGCCGACTTGCCGGCGGGCGAGATTTCCTGGTTGATAAAGTGCAGCGGCACCGCGGTGCGCAAGGTCTCGTTCTCGTTCACGCGCTGGAAGTCCAGGTGCATGATCTGCTGCTTGTACGGATGACGCTGGATGTCGCGCAGCAGCACCTTCTGGACGTCGCCGTTGAGGCTCAGATCCAGGATCGAGGAGTAGAACCAGTCGTGCTGGCTGGCCAGCCAGACTTCATTGTGGTTCAGCTGGATGCTGACCGGCTTGAGTTCGCCGCCGCCGTAGACGATGGCGGGCACGTTGCCGGCGCGACGCAGGCGGCGGCTCGCACCCTTACCCTCGTCTTCGCGGCGCTGCACCTTGATTTCGTGTGTCGTTGCCATTTTTTTCACTACCTAGTTGATGAACCGCCTCGCGGCGGTGATGAAGACTCCCCCGCGACCAGGGAAGTCGTTGGAACGCCGGGATTCGGCATTCGGGATTGGAGATTCGCAGGCGCGAATCCCGAATCCCCAATCACTAATCCCCGCCGTCAATCCACGTACAGCGAGCTCACCGATTCGCCGAAGGCGATTCGGCGTACGGTTTCGGCCAGCAGTTCCGCCACGCTGAGCTGGCGGATCCGGCCGCATGCCTTCGCTTCCGGCGAAAGCGGGATGGTGTCGGTGACGACCAGTTCGTCCAGCACCGACTTGTTCAGGTTGTCCACTGCCGGGCCCGAGAGCACGGCGTGGGTGCAGTACGCGGCCACCTTCTTGGCGCCGCGCGCCTTCAGCGCGGCGGCCGCGGCGCACAGCGTGCCGGCGGTGTCGACGATGTCGTCGACCAGCACGCAGTCCTTGCCGTCGACGTCACCGATGATGTTCATCACGGTGGCGACGTTGGCGCGCGGACGGCGCTTGTCGATGATCGCCAGGTCGGCATCGTCCAGGCGCTTGGCGACGGCGCGCGCGCGCACCACGCCGCCCACGTCGGGCGAGACCACGATCAGGTTGTCCGTGCCATAGGCGCGCCAGATGTCAGCCAGCAGCAGCGGCGAGGCGTACACGTTGTCGACCGGGATATCGAAGAAGCCCTGGATCTGGTCGGCGTGCAGGTCCACCGTGAGCACGCGATCGGTGCCGACCGCGCTGAACATCTTGGCCGCCACCTTGGCGGTGATCGGCACGCGCGAGGAGCGCAGGCGGCGATCCTGGCGCGAATAGCCGAAGTACGGCACCACCGCGGTGACGCTGGCGGCCGAGGCGCGCTTGAGCGCGTCGATCAGCACCAGCAGTTCCATCAGGTTCTCCGCGGCCGGCGCGCAGGTCGGCTGGACCACGAACACTTCCTGGCGACGGACGTTCTCTTCGATTTCCACCTGCACTTCGCCGTCGGAGAAGCGCGACACCAGCGCCTTGCCCGGACGCACGCCCAGCTCGCGGCAGATGCTGTCGGCCAGCGGCTTGTTGGCGTTGCCGGAGAAGACAAGCAGGTTGCGGTCGTCTTGCATTTTTCTTCTCTCGGCGATGGCTTCTGGCGGCGGCGGAAGTCGCGGGGCGCAGCCCGGGACGGGCGCTGCTTGGAAACCGCGGATTGGCAGGGGCGGAAGGATTCGAACCTACGAATGCCGGGATCAAAACCCGGTGCCTTAACCACTTGGCGACGCCCCTAGGCGTTAGGTTTCCGCTTCGAGCGCATCCTGCAACGGCGAGCGCGCCGCACCCGGCACCAGCCACGCCCGCAGGCCGGACAATTCCGCCAGCGCCGCTTCCGCCCGGGTCCGCTGCGCGAACTCGACGAAGCAACCGCTGCCGGAGCCGGTCAGCCGCGGCGTGCCGATACGCGCCAGGGCCTGGAACGCGGCCTCGATGGCGGGTTCCCGTTGGCGCAGTACCGGCTCGAACGCATTGCCGAGCAGGTGTCCCGAAACGAAGTCCGATATTTTCGCGGGTGGCGCGTTTCGCGTCAAATCAGGGGACTGGAAAAGCGCCGCGGTCGGGACATGGACGCCGGGATCGGCGAGCACGTACCAGGCCGGCGGCAGCGCGATCGGCGTCAGGATCTCGCCCACGCCTTCGGCCCAGGCGTTCCGCCCGCGGATGAACACCGGCACGTCGGCTCCCAGCCGCAGGCCCAGCGCGGCCAGCTCATCCACCGACAATCCGGTGCCCCACAGACGGTTCAGCACCACCAGCACGGTCGCCGCGTCGGACGAGCCGCCGCCGAAGCCGCCCCCCGCCGGAATCCGCTTTTCGACGGCGATGTCGGCACCTTGCGCGGAATTGGATGCAGTTTTCAGAAGATTCGCGGCACGCACCAGCAGATCGTCCGCCTCCGCGACGCCCGGTACCGATTCCCCGACCCGCCGGATCACGCCATCCCCGCGGACCCGCAGATGCACGGTGTCGCCCCAGTCGAGCAGGCGGAACACCGACTGCAACAGGTGATAGCCGTCCGGCCGGCGGCCGGTGATGTGCAGGAACAGGTTCAGCTTGGCCGGTGCGGGCCACGCCGACCAGCCCGTTCCCGGCAGCGGCAGACTCACGGATCGACCCCGAGATCCCAGCGGTCCACCACCAGGCGGACGCGCGCCTGGCCGCGCTCGGCCTCGATCCGCCGGGGCATGGCCGGTTGTTCGCCGGCGGCGGGCATCCATTCGGTGTAATGGATGTCCCAGCCGGCCTGGCGCAGCGCCTGGAGCTGGCCTTCCGGCCCGTATTCCGGCGCGCCCTGATCGCTGAGGCCGCGCGCCCAGTCCGAAAGCGTCCGCACCGGAATGTCCCAGCCGGTCGCTTCGCGCAGCAGTCGATCGGCGTCCTCGCCCTGGCGGGGACCGCCTTCCAGCCCGTCCAGCCGGGCGCCGCCGTCATCCACGCTCAGGCGCCAGCTCTGCCGGGTGACCGGCGCGCTCAGCGACGCGGTGTACTGCGCGCCCCGCTGATGCCAGTCAAGCCGGCCGCTGCCCCCCTTGCCCGCCTGGCTGACCGCCACGCGGGCTTCGAATCCCCATTCCCTGCGCCCGCGCAGCCAGGCTTCACGGGTGGACTGGCGCGCCTGCGCGGCCGCCACGTCCTCGGGATCCACCAGGGCCGGTGGCGCGGGCTTGCGGCCGCCGCCGCTGGCACAGGCCGCCAACAGCCATACAAAGGCCGCCATCAGCGGCCCGCGCACCATCCACTTCATGCTCCGGTCTTCTCCAGCGCCCGCTGCAGCGAGCGGTTTTCGGGATCCAGCTTGCGCGCCTCTTCGAAGTACTTGCGCGCCTCGTCCTTCTGCCCCATCACCCACAGCACCTCGCCCACGTGCGCGGCGATCTCGGGATCCTTCTGCAGGGTGAAGGCACGCCGCAGTTGCACCAGCGCCTCGGGCAGCCGCCCCAGCCGGTACAGCACCCAGCCATAGCTGTCGATGATGGCGGCGTTCTCGGGCTCGGCCACGCGGGCGCGATCGATCAGTTCGAGGGCTTCCTGGTAGCGCTGGGTGCGGTCGGCCAGCGTGTAGCCCAGCGCGTTGAGGGTCGCGGTGTTTTCCGGATCGATCACCAGGATCTTGCGGAAATCGGCTTCGGCGCGGTCGATGCGGTCGCGCCGTTCCCACGCCAGGCCCCGCGCATAGAGGATCTCGATGTCGTCGGGATAGGCCGCCAGGCCGCGCGCGAACACGTCCAGTTCGCCGGCGTCGTCGCCGTTTTTCTGGCGCAGTTCGGCTTCCAGCAGATAGGCATTGCGGCGCGCATCGTCATCGGCGGCGGCATCGCCCTGGAGCGTGCGCAATTCCTGGAACGCCTGATCCCTGCGTTCCAGTTCGTAAAGGGTATTGGCCGCGCGCAGCCGGGCTTCGGCGCGGGCGCTGCCGCCCGGCACGCTGCGATACCAGTCCAGCGCTTCCTGGGGCCGCTTCAGGAACTCGGCCATCTGGCCCAGCAGCAGCCTGCGTCCGCCGTCGGGCTCGCCCGCTTCTTGCCGGAGTTCGTCGTATAGCGCGGTCAGCGCGGTGGTGTTGTCGGCCTTGGCCAGCAGCGAGGCCCGCAGCGCGTAGCTCTGATCGTCCTGCGGCCCCTTCGCCAGGGTCGCCGCGGCGGTGGCGGAATCGCCCAGCGCTTCGTATTCGGCCGCGATGGCCAGGCGCAGTTCGGGCCGTTCGACGACCCCGGGCCCCAATCCGGCCAGCACTTTGCGGGCAGCGGCCTCGTCGCCGGAACGCCGCAACTGGGCCGCGTGCAGCAGCACCACGCGCGGTTCCTGCGGGAAACGCTCGACCACGCGGCCGACGATGCGGCGCGACAGTTCCGGTTGTTCCAGTTGCTGGGCGAGGCCGGCGAACGCCAGCCACGCCTGCAATTCGGCGGGAATCGCATTGCCGTCGACCAGTTCGCCGAGCAGCCGGGCCGGCAGTTCCGGATCCTTGCCGCCGCTGCCCAGCGCGGTGAGCGCATAACGCCAGCCCATCTCGTCGGGCGACTTCATCAGCGTGGCCAGTTCGCGCCGGGCGGCACGGGCGTCGCCCCGGCGCAGGGCCAGGGTGGCCTCGGCGCCGCGCATCGCCATCGACTTGGGCGCGCGGGCGCGCCAGAGTTTCAGGGCTTCGGCAGCGCCGGCGTCGTCGTTGGAAAGCAGGGCGATGCGGGTGGCCCGTTCGGCCAGGCCGGCGTCTTCGGTGTCCCGCGCGGCTTCCAGGTACCAGCGGGAGGCTTCGGAAAGCTGCCCCGCCTGGAGCGCGAACTCGCCCGCCATCACGGTGGTCAGGGCGTCGTCGCCGGCCGGTTGCGGCGCCTTGCGCGAAGCCAGGGCGGGTCCGGACAGGGCCAACAGCAGCAGGATGACCGGGCTGAGACGCAATATTGCGGGCATGAGACTCACGCGGGCCGTAAAATAGCGGCCACTTACCAGCCAGCAGCTTAGCGCAAGCACCTGAACGATGACGTTGTGGGTCCTCGGACTGAATCACCAGACCGCGCCGGTCGAACTGCGCGAACGCGTGGCCTTCGACGCCGGGGCGCTGCCGGCCGCACTGAGTGCGCTGCGCACGCTGCCCAAGGTCGAGGAAGCGGCGCTGCTGTCCACCTGCAACCGCACCGAACTGTACGCGGTCGCCGATGACGGGCAGGTGCTGGCCGACTGGCTGGCCACCCACGCCGACGGACTGGAAGCCTATCTGTACCGGCATCGCGACGCCGACGCGGTCCGCCACCTGTTCCGGGTCGCGACCGGCCTGGACTCGATGGTGCTGGGCGAACCGCAGATCCTCGGCCAGGTGAAGGACGCCTGGGCCAGCGCGCGCGAAAACGGCGCGCTGGGCAGCCGCCTGGACCGCCTGTTCCAGCAGACCTTCGCGGTGGCCAAGCGCGCCCGCACCGATACCCGCGTGGGGGCCAATCCGGTTTCGGTGGCGTCCACGGCGGTGCGCCTGGCGCAGGATTCCTTCACCCGCCTGAGTGATTCGACCGTGCTGCTGATCGGTGCCGGCGAGACCATCGAGCTGGCCGCCAAGCACCTCAGCGAAGGGCGCGTGCGCCGCCTGCTGGTCGCCAACCGCACCCTCGCCCACGCGCAGGAGCTGGCGAGCCGGCACGGCGGCTACGCCTTGCCGCTGGGCGAACTGGAGCGTCACCTGGGCGAGGCCGACGTGGTGTTTTCGGCGACCGCCGCGCGCGAACCGATCCTGCTGCGCGCGCATGTGGAGCAGGCGCTGGCGCGGCGGCGGCACAAGCCGATGCTGTTGTTCGACCTGGCGGTGCCGCGCGACATCGCCGCCGACGTGGCCGATCTCGCCGACGCCTATCTGTACACCGTCGACGATCTGGAACGCGCGGTCGAGGACAACCGCCGCAGCCGCCGCGAAGCCGCCGACGCGGCCGAAGCGATCATCGAACTGCAGGTCGCCCGCTACGTGGAGACGCTGCAGGCCGGCAGCCGCCAGGAACCGCTCAAGCGCCTGCGCGCGCACGGCGAGCAGGCGCGCGACGAAGTGCTCGCCAAGGCCCGCCAGCAGTTGGCCAACGGGCGCGAACCGGAAGCGGTGCTGGAATTCCTCGCCCACTCGCTCACCAACCGGCTGTTGCATCCGCCGACCGCCGCCCTGCGCGAAGCCGCGCTCACCGGCGACGCCGAGCTGGCGCGCGCGGCCGACCGGCTGTTCCCGGAAAAGGCGCCCTACTCCCATTCCAGGAAGCCCGATGACGCCGACGCTGCGCCGTAAACTCGAAGCGCTGGCCGAACGCCGCGAAGAACTGGAACGCCTGCTGGCCGATCCCGGCGTGGCCGCCGACAACGAACGCTTCCGCAATTACTCGCGCGAGTTCGCCCAGCTCGAACCCGTCGCCGTCGCGCTGGCCGAGGAGGCGCGCGCCCGGCGCGATCTGGCCGCGGCCGAAGCGATGCGCGGGGATCCGGAACTGGCCGGACTGGCGGAGGAGGAGATCGACATCGCGCGCGCGCGCCTGGCCGAGCTGGAGGATGAACTTTCCCTGCTGCTGGTGCCGCGCGACGACCGCGACGACGGCAACCTGTTCCTCGAAGTCCGCGCCGGCACCGGCGGCGACGAGGCCGCCATCTTCGCGGGCGATCTGTTCCGCATGTACGCGCGCTATGCCGAGCGCCAGGGTTGGCGGGTCGAGATCGAATCCGACAATCCGGGCGAGCATGGCGGCTACAAGGAAATCGTGGCCAAGGTCAGCGGCCGCGGCGCGTTCGCGCGGCTCAAGTTCGAATCGGGCACCCACCGCGTCCAGCGCGTGCCGGAGACCGAATCGCAGGGACGCATCCACACGTCGGCGGCGACCGTGGCGATCATCCCGGACGTGGACGAAGTCGAAGACATCACCATCAATCCGGCGGATCTGAAGATCGACACCTTCCGCTCCTCCGGCGCGGGCGGCCAGCACGTCAACAAGACCGAATCCGCCATCCGCATCACCCACCTCCCCAGCGGCGTGGTGGTCGAATGCCAGACCGAGCGCAGCCAGCACGCCAACCGCGACAAGGCGATGAAGCGCCTGAAGGCGCAGTTGCTGGACGCCGAGCGCAGCAAGCAGCAGGCGGCGCAGGCCGCATCGCGACGCCTGCAGGTCGGCAGCGGCGATCGCAGCCAGCGCATCCGCACCTACAACTTCCCGCAGGGCCGGATCACCGACCACCGCGTCGAAGGCCTGACCCTGTACGACCTGCCCAACATCATGGAAGGCGATCTCGATGCGCTGGTCGATCGGCTGACCCGCGAATACCAGGCCGACGAGCTGGCCCGACTGACGGAGGCGGCATGAGCATCTCGGTGCGACGCGCGACCCTGGCCGACGCGGAAGCGATCGCGCCGCTGTTCGATCTGTACCGCCAGTTCTACGAGCAGGCGCCCGATGCATCGCTGGCGCGCCGTTTCATCGAAGCGCGCCTGGCCGGCGACGAGTCGGTGATTTTCGTCGCCACCGATGGCGACCGGCTGGTGGGCTTCACCCAGTTGTTCCCGTCGTTCTCCTCGGTACGCGCGGTGCGCATCTGGGTGCTCAACGATCTCTACGTCGTGCGCGAAGCGCGCCGGCGGGGCGTGGCCCGCCTGCTGCTGGACGCCGCGGCGGCGTTCGGGCGCGGTTCGGGCGCCGCGCGCCTGGAACTGGAAACCGATCACGACAACCGTTCCGCACAGGCCCTGTATCGCCACTTGGGCTGGGAACCCTACGACGGCACCCTGCGGTTCCGGCTTCCGCTGGATACCTGAGCCGGCCGGGCGCTCCCCGCGCGGATGGACGGGCGCCATTGAAAGCGTGGCCGGCCAGCCCTTACGCTGCCCGCATGAGCCATGCCAACGACTTCCTGCCCCTGCGCCTTGCCCTGCTGACCGTTTCCGACAGCCGTACCCTGGCCGAAGACAGCAGCGGCGACTATCTGGCCAGCGCGGCCACCGACGCCGGCCATCGCCTCGCCGAGCGCAGCCTGCTGCCGGACGATCGCTACCAGTTGCGGGCGCTGGTCTCGCGCTGGATCGCGGATCCGGCGGTGGACGGGATCCTGGTCACCGGCGGTACCGGCTTCACCGGGCGCGACTCCACCCCGGAAGCGCTGCTGCCGCTGCTGGACAAGGAGATGCCCGGATTCGGGGAACTGTTCCGCGCCATCAGCTACGAGGAGATCGGCACGTCCTCGCTGCAATCGCGGGCGTTCGCCGGCCTGGCGAACGGGACCTTCCTGTTCTGCCTGCCGGGTTCGACCTCGGCCTGCCGCACCGCATGGGAACGCATCATCGCCGCGCAGTTGGACGCCCGCACCCGCCCCTGCAACCTCGCCACCCTGCGCCCCCGCCTCAAGGAATGATCCCCGGAACGGCCATGTCCATCGACGCCACCCTGCGCATGCTCGCCAAGGCCAGCGGACTCAGTGCCGCCGACATCGCCACCGCCGTCCCGCGGGTAGGCGCCGCCACCGTCCGATCCTGGCTGAGCGGCGACAAGCTGCCGGGCCGGGAACAGATGGCCGCGCTCGCCCGTGCGTTCGGTGTGCCGGCCGGCGCGCTGCTGGCGGAACTGGCAACGCAGCTGGATCCCGCGCGCACGCGGGGCGAACACGATCTACTGGCCGCCTACCGCGCGCTCAATCCGCGCCAGCAGGGTGCCCTGCTGGAAGTGGCGCGCGGCATGGCCGGCACCCGCCGCCCGCAACTCCGGAAAAAGACGCCATGAAGGAACTCAAGCGCAAGGAGTACGAGCATCTGCTCAAGCCGTTGCAACTGGAACTGGCGGCGATGGCGCGCTGGGCGGCGCACTCGGGCGCGCGCATCGTGGTGCTGATGGAAGGACGCGACACCGCCGGCAAGGGCGGCGCGATCAACGCCATCCGCGAACACCTCAACCCGCGTCAATGCCACGTAGCCGCGCTGCCACGGCCGAGCGAACGCGAAAGCACGCAGTGGTACCTGCAGCGCTATATCGCGCATCTGCCCGCCGCCGGTGAAATCGTGCTGTTCGACCGCAGCTGGTACAACCGCGCCGGCGTGGAAAAGGTGATGGGCTTCTGTTCCGCCGCCGAATACCGCCGCTTCCTGGCCCAGGTGCCGATCTTCGAGAAGCTGCTGGTGGACGACGGCATCCTGCTGTTCAAGTACTGGCTGGCGGTGGACCAGGCGCGCCAGGAAGAACGGTTCGCCGAACGCGCCGAAGAGCCGTTGAAGAGCTGGAAGCTCTCGCCGATCGATCTGAAGGCGCGCGAGAAATACGCCGACTACACCGCCGCGCGCGAGGCCATGCTCAAGGCCACGCACACTTCCGACGCACCCTGGACGCTGGTCGATTTCAACGATCAGCGACGCGGCCGCCTGACCCTGATCCGCGATTTGCTGGATCGGCTCCCCGACACCCGCATGCCGCTGGACACCTTCGAGCTCCCGCCCTTGAAGGGCAAGCCGCTGAAGGAAAAGTACGGCGTACTGAAGCCGATTCCGTCGTTTCCGATCTGATCCGTTCACTTCCCGAACGGGCTGAACGCCTCCCATGCGGAATGTGCGTTACATGGCGGTTTTCACTGCCGATTCAGTCCAATCTTCCAAGACTCGCCGCACCTGGAAAAGGAGCGCCTCATGAACATCCAAGTCCGTCATCCCAAGCCGCTGCTGGCGCTGTGCGCCGGCCTGCTGCTCGCCACCGCCTCGGCCGCCCACGCGCAGGTGGTTGGCTACAACTTCCGCACCGGCGATGCCTGGGTGGATACGCGTCTCATGGAAATCAACGACTACGGTTCGCGCTACCGCGAGCCCTTCATCGACGAGATGACCGGTTACTACGGCGCGCCGCGCTCGCTGGTGACGGATCTGTTCGGTCGCCGCTGGTCGGCGGGCGACATCTACTACGCCTGCGCGATCGCGCACATCCTGCGCCTGCCGTGCATCGATGTCGTCCACGAATACGAGCGCAATCCCGGCCAGGGTTGGGGCGCGATCGCCAAGCGGATGGGCATCAAGCCGGGTTCGTCGGAATTCCACGCGCTGAAGAACGGGTTCTCCCGTACTTACGATCGCTGGGGCTATCCGGTGACGGTGGATCGCAATGTCCACGTCGACTGGTCCAAGCATGGCCCGGGCAAGGGCAAGCCGGCGCACGCGGGCAACGGCGGCGGCAAGGGCGCGGTGCGTTCGTCGCAGGGCGATGCCCACCGCGCATCGGACAAGGGCCGTGGCGGCGATCACGGTCAGGGCGGCAAGGGCAAGGGACACAGCCAAGGCCAGGGCCAGGGCCAGGGCCAAGGCAAGGACAAAGGCAACGGCAACGGCAACGGCAACGGCAACGGCAACGGCAACGGCAAGAAATAATCGCCGGCCATTGCGTTGCCGTGGAGCGGATCCGGCTCCACTGCTCTTCCACGCAGTGCCGTCGGGCAACGAGAAAGGCGGCCGGAAGGCCGTCTTTTTCCATTCCGCTTCAACCGATTTCGAAACCCGGCGGCACCGGTTCGGTCCACGCCAGCCGTTCCACCCGATCCACCCTCGCCTGCGGCGGGCCGTGGTGCAGCCAGCCCGCCAATGATTCGATGGCATCCGCCTCACCGCACGCGATCACTTCGACCCGGCCGTCCACCAGGTTGCGTGCGATGCCGGCCAGGCCCAGCCTGCGCGCCTGCTCGCGGGTGGAGGCGCGGAAGAACACGCCCTGCACCCTGCCTTCGATCAGGAACCGCGCGCTCGTCATCCGCCTTGCCTGGCCGGCGAGGGCGTGATCATTCCTTCCAGATCACGCGCGGTGACGGGACCGGCGAACGCCTTGGCCACCTTGCCCTCGGGCGAGATCAGGTAGGTGGTGGGAAGTCCGCGCGGGGTCGCGAAGTCCGCCGGCGGCGCCATCACGTCGATGATCGCGATGGGATAGACCACCGGATGCTCCTTCAGGAACGCCTGCATGTCGGCGGGCGTGATGTCCTCGTAGGCCAGCCCGACGACCTGCACGTCTTCGCGCATCGCATCCAGCGCCGACAGCTCCGGCATTTCCTTCAGGCAGGGCGCGCACCAGGTGGCCCAGAAGTTGACCACCACCCATTTGCCGCGGTGCGTGGCCAGGTCGAAGCGGCCGCCATCGATGGTATCCACCGCCAGCGTCGGCATCTCCGCGGTGGTCTCGCGGATCGCCATGCCGTTGCCGGCATCCGCGGCGGGCGCGGGTTCGGCGGCGGGCGCAGCGGGTTGATCAACCGGCGCCTCGATCGGCGTGGACGGTTTGCAGGCGGCCAGGACCAGCGTGGTCACCAGCAGCAGGAGGGGCACCACTCTCATCGATTGTCCTCGTTGGAATCCAGGTAGATGTCGCTGACGCGGCGTTTGAGCAGTTCGCGCAGCGGTACCCGCAGATCGTCCAGCGCGCGGCGCGCGGCGACGCCCAGCGAATCGTCGCGGCACGGCAGGTGCGCCTCGGCGATCGGGATGCGCAGCTGGCAGGCCTCGTACAGTTCAGCCAGGGTCATGTCGTCGAGATCCCGCGCCAGCAGCCATTCGCCCTCCTCAGCCCGCCGCAGCAGGTTGATGCCGGCCAGTTGGCCGAGCATCTGCTGGATCAGCGAATCGGTCAGCATCGGTTCCAGCACCAGGATCTGATCGCTGTGCAGGCCCTGGCCCTGCGCGCGCGCTTCGTTGAAGCGGCCGAGCATGCGCAGCAGGCCGTAGATTTCATAGCCCAGCGGCAGGCGCATGGATACCGGCTGGTAGCGGAACGCCGCCATTGCCGAGGCCAGCGACGCACCCATCAGGATCGCCACCCAGCACAGATAGATCCACATCAGCAGGATCGGCACCGCGGCGAAGGTGCTGTAGATCTTCTGGTAGGTGTTGAAGCTGCCCAGGTACAGGCCCAGCCCCCACTTGACCAGTTCCAGCAGCGCGGTCGCCAGCAGCGCGCCGGCCATCGCGTAGCGCAGCTTGATGGTCCGGTGCGGTACCACCCGGTAGATCATGGTGATGGCGGCGAATTCGATCAGCAACGGCGCCAGCGTCAGCACGAAGGTGCGCAGCAGCTGGCCTTCACTGGTGGCGAACAGCGGCAGGGCGAAGAAACGCGCCGACATCGCCAGCGAGGCGGCGGCCACCAGCGCGCCCAGCGTCAGCACCGTCCAGTACACCAGGAACCGGCCGAACTTCGGCCGCGACGAGGCCACCCGCCAGATCCGGTTGAAGGTCGCCTCGACGCTGTTGAGGGTGATCAGCAGCGAGATCACCAGCACGATCACGCCGACCGCGGTCAACTGGCCGGCGCTGGCCGAGAACTGCCTGATGTAGATCTCCGCCGAACGCGCCGCGTTGGGCACGAAGTTGGAGAAGATGTAATCGCTGAGCTGATCGCTCCAGCGATCGAACACCGGAAACGCGGACAACACGCCGAACACCACCATCGCCAGCGGCACCAGCGCGAACAGGGTGGTATACGCCAGCGACGCCGCGGCCTGGAACAGCCGGTCGTCGAGGAAACGCTTGGCCAGGAAACGGAAGAAGGTGCCGGCGCGTGCGCGGTCGCGCAGGCGGTCGGTCCAGCGATTGACGGAATCCAGTGGCTCCATGACGCGGGAAGGGTAACCGATGCGTCCGCGACGCGACATCGCCGCGTCGCTCGGGGGATACTAGGCGGCCCTGACACGGACGGACCGATGCATGGCCGAGATCCTGGTGCTCTACTACAGCCGCGGCGGCTCGGTCGCCCGCCTGGCGCGGCAGATCGCGCGCGGCATCGGCGAGGTCGAAGGCATGGCGGCGCGCCTGCGCACGGTGCCTCCGGTCGCGGCCGTCACCCAGCAGGCGGCGCCGCCGGTGCCGGAGGACGGCGCACCCTACGTGGAAGCGCGCGACCTGGCCGAATGCGCCGGGCTCGTCCTCGGCAGTCCGACCCGTTTCGGCAACATGGCCGCCCCGCTCAAGCATTTCATCGACGGGCTGGGCGCCGAATGGGCCAGCGGCACGCTGGTCGACAAGCCGGCGGCGGTGTTCACCTCCACCGCCACCCAGCACGGCGGCCAGGAATCGACCCTGCTGTCGATGCAGTTGCCGCTGTTGCACCACGGCTGCGTGCTGGTCGGCATTCCGTTCACCGAAACCCTGCTCAGCACCACCCGCACCGGCGGTTCGCCCTATGGCGCCAGCCACGTGGCCGGCGGCAGCGACGACCCGATGCTGAGCGATGACGAGACCGCGCTGGCGCGTGCGCTCGGCCGTCGCGTGGCCGCCCTCGCGCGGCGGATGGAGAACCGCCGATGACGCGGCCGCGCCTTTTGCCTGCCCTCGCGCTGCTCGCGCTGGCGGCGCTGTACGCGCTGTGGTTCCGCGGCGATCGCCATTACACGGCGGTGCTGTTGGTGTTCTGCCTGCCGCCGTTCCTGTTGGCGCTCGGCCATTTCCTGCGCCGCCCGCGGGCGCCGTTCTGGGCCGGTGTGTTCGCGTTGTTCTGGTTCGCCCACGCGGTGATGGTCGCGTGGTCGCGTCCGGCCGAAGCCGGCTATGCGTGGGCCGGCATCCTGCTGTCGGTGGGCTTGGTGCTGATGACCAGTTGGCCGGCGCTGCGCGCCCGTTTCGGACGCAAGGCGGCGTCCTGATCATGTTTCCCCGCCTGCCGTGGACGTGCGCGTGGCTGGTGCTGGCGGGAATGCTCGCGCCGCCCGCGTCCTTCGCCGCCCGGGCGAACGAAGGCGATCCGTCCTGCCAGGCGCGGGAACAGGAAGCCGCGCAACCCGATGGTTCGCGCCTGCGCCTGGTCGTTCGCTGCGCGGGCCCGGACGAAGCCGCCTCGCCGCGTTTCGAAGTCGCGTACGCCGGCCCGCGCAGCCGCGCGTTCCAGACGCGCCTGGTGCTGGAGACCGACGACATGGAAGAACCCTTGCGGGATGTCCGCTTCGTGGACATCGACGACGACGGTTTTTCCGAAGTCGAAGCGCGCGGCATGTGCGGCGCGGGTCCCAATTGCCTGGGCGACCTTTATCGACTGGATCCGGCGACCGGCGGGTTCCACCACTTCTTCAGTGGCGGTTACGCGGATCTGCGGGTGATCGACGGCCATCTGGTCGAGGCCGGACGCGCGAGCTGCTGTGCCTGGGAGTATCACGCCTGGCCCCTCGACGGCCCTCCCCGCCTGCGCGACTACGACAACATGGCACTGATGATCACCGTCGGCGCGGACCTGGCCAGCGGCGACGACGATGCACCCGCCCGCTGCACGTTCAGCCGCCGGAACGGCGATAATTGGCAGGTCGTTGCGCCACCGGGCGCAGCCTGGTTGGCGTTGTGCGAGGCCTACGGCGACGACTACCACCTGATCACCCCCGAAGAAGCGCGAGCGGCCGAGGCCGGGTCCGCGCAGGAGCACTGAGATGGAAGAACTGCTGGTCGTCACCACGGGTGGCACGATCGACAAGATCTACTTCGACGACAAGTCCGACTACCAGATCGGCGATCCGCAGATCGGCCAGATCCTGAAGGAGCTGGGCGTCGCGTTCCGCTTCACCGTCATTCCGATCATCCGCAAGGACTCGCTGCACATCACCGACGAGGACCGCGAACTGATCCGCGCGACCGTGGCCGCGCAACCGGCGCGCCACGTGCTGATCACCCACGGCACCGATTCGATGGTGCAGACCGGCCACGTGCTCAAGTCGATTCCGGACAAGACCATCGTGATGACCGGCGCGCTGAATCCGGCGCGCTTCCGCGGCTCGGACGCGGAGTTCAACATCGGTTGCGCGGTCGGCGCGGTGCAATCGCTGCCGCCGGGCGTCTACATCGCGATGAACGGCCGCATCTGGGATCCGGCCAAGGTCCGCAAGAACGTCGCCGCCAACCGTTTCGAGGCCATCTGAGCCGGCGCGGCGCCGGCTCGTCGTCACGCCGCCAGCGCCCGCTTCAGGCCGGCATGGATCCGCGGGTCCAATGACTGCGCGACGTTGAAGCGCATGAAGCTTCCGGCCCCCGGCGACAGGCTGAACGCATTGCCCGGCGCCAGCACCATGCCTTCCGCCAGGCAGGCGCGCGCCAGTTGCGCCGCTTCCACGCCGTCCGGCAGCCGGCACCACAGGAACATGCCGGCCTGCGGCGTAAGCCACGGCGTGATGCCCACGGACGCGAGCCGGGGCAGGACTTTTTCCCTCGCCTCCGCCAACCGGAGCCGCACCGTTTCCATGTGTCGCCGGTAGCCGCTGTCGGTCAATGCCACCCGCAGGAGGTCGGCGGCCAGCCGGCTGCCGCCGAAGCCGGTGGCGAGCTTGAGGTCGGCCAGCGCGTCGATCCAGTCCGCGCGCGCGGCGATGTAGCCGCAGCGCAACGAGGCCGACAGGGTCTTGGAGAAACTGCCGATCTGGATCACCCGCGCCAGCCCGTCGAACGCGGCCAGCCGCGGCGCGGGACCGGTTTCGAAGTCGGCGAAGATGTCGTCCTCGACGATGATCAGGTTGGAATTCTCCGCGAGCTTCAGCAGGCGGTGCGCCGTTACCGGGGACAGCACCGCGCCGGTGGGATTGTGCAGGCCCGAATTGGTGATGTAGAGACGGGGCGCGTGGGCCTGCAGGGCGGTCGCGAAGGCTTCCAGGTCCGGGCCGCTGGGCGTGTACGGCACGCTTGCGACCTTGACCCGGTGCGCCTTCAACAGCGCGTGGAAGTTGAAGTAGCAGGGATCGTCGACCAGCACGGTGTCGCCGGGTTCCAGCAGGAACCGGCCGATCAGATCGATTGCATGGGTACCGGAATCGGCCAGCAGGATCTGATCCGGCGGCGCCTCGATCCCGTGCCCGGCGAGACGGCGCGCGAGCAACTGGCGCAACGGCGGCAGGCCCAGCGGCGTCGCGTAGTCGGCGAGCGACACGACATCCGCGCGTGCCATCGCGCGCAGCGCGCGGCGCATGCCTGCTTCGTACATCCAGGACGCCGGCAGCCAGCCGCATCCGGGCTTGAGCATCGTCGCGCCGGTTTCCAGCGATTGCCGCGAAATCCACAGCGGGTCGACCTCGCGATCCAGCCGCGGTCCCATTTCCGCCAGCGCCAGCGGCGCGGTGGGACCGGTGACGTAGAAGCCGGAGCCCGGGCGCGAGGCGATGGCGCCTTCCGCGGCGAGGCGCTCGTAGGCTTCCACCACCGTGGAGACCGACACCTGCATTGCCTTCGCCTGCGCGCGCACGGAAGGCAGGCGCGCGCCCGGCACGTAGGTACGCGCGGCGATGCGCGACCGGATGGCCGCCATCACCTGATCGATGCGGGTGCCCCGCTGCTGGCTCGTCACGCGGGTTCTCCAACCGTATGGCACGAAGGAGGATAACAGTTCCTCGAAACTGTACTGGACTGTATCTGGGGACGCCGGCGATGGCGTGGTCCACTGCCCGCATTCCCCGGAGAGGCAGGCAATGGACAGGGCACGCAGCGGCTGGATCAACGGTTTCATCGGCGTGGTGATCTTCGCGGGCTCGCTTCCGGCCACCCGGGCGGCGGTGCGGGATCTGGATCCGATCTTCCTGACCGCCGCCCGCGCCGCCATCGCCGGCCTGCTCGCGCTGCTGTTGCTGCGGGCGTTCCGCCAGCCGCGACCGGACCGGGCCGATCTGCCGTCGCTGATGGTGGTGGTGCTGGGGGTGGTGGTCGGTTATCCGCTGCTGAGCGCGCTCGCCCTGCAACACGTCTCTTCGGCGCACACGATCGTGTTCGTCGGATTGTTGCCGCTGAGCACCGCACTCTTCGGAGTGATCCGCGGTGGCGAGCGGCCGCGGCCCGTATTCTGGCTGTTCTCCGTGCTGGGCAGTCTCTGCGTGGCGGGCTATGCGCTCCTGCACGACGCGGAGGCTTCCTGGGCCGGCGATCTGTTGATGGTGGCGGCAATCCTGGTCTGCGGCCTGGGCTATGCCGAAGGCGCGCGCCTGTCCCGCCGGCTGGGCGGCTGGCAGGTGATCTGCTGGGCACTGGCGCTGTCGCTGCCGGTCGTATTGCCGATCACGCTCGCAGCGCGGCCGGCGTCCTTTGCCCCGGTGGGGACGCCCGCCTGGATCGGGCTTGCCTACGTTTCGCTCTTCAGCATGCTGATCGGCTTCGTGTTCTGGTACCGCGGACTGGTGCAGGGCGGCATCGCCGCGGTCGGCCAACTGCAACTGCTGCAACCGTTCTTCGGGCTCGCCCTGGCCGCGCTGCTGCTCGGCGAGACGGTGAGCTGGACGATGCTCGCGGTGACCCTGGGCGTGGTCGCCTGCGTGGCGGGTGCGAAGAAATTCGCCGCCTGAAAGCGCGGCCGGATTCCGCCGGAACGAAAAGGCCGGGCAACGCCCGGCCTTTTCGTTTCCATGCGAAGCAAGCGCGTCAGTCGCGCAGCTTGACCAGCCAGCCGTGGCGGTCCGGAATCTTGCCGTACTGGATGTCGGTCAGTTCCTTGCGGATCGCCATGGTCACCTCGCCGGCCGGCGCGCCCGCGTCACCGACCGAGAAATCGCGGCCCTTCAGTTCGCCGATCGGCGTGATCACCGCCGCGGTGCCGCAGGCGAACACCTCGGCGATATCGCCCGAGGCCACGCCCTGCTTCCACTCGTCGATGGAGACCTTGCGCTCCTCGACCGCGTGGCCGCGATCGCGCGCCAGCTGCAGGATGCTCGAGCGGGTGACGCCTTCCAGGATGCTGCCGGACAGTTCCGGGGTGACGATGGTGCCGTTCTTGTAGACCAGGAACACGTTCATGCCGCCCAGTTCTTCCAGGTACTTGCCCTCGACCGGATCCAGGAACAGCACCTGCGAGCAGCCCTGCGCCTGCGCTTCCTGCTGCGGCAGCAGCGAAGCGGCATAGTTGCCGCCGCACTTGGCCGCGCCGGTGCCGCCCTTGGCGGCGCGCGCGTAGTCGGTCGACAGCCAGATCGATACCGGCGCCACGCCCTTGGCGAAATAGGCGCCGGCGGGGCTGGCGATGACGTAGTAGGCGGCCTTCTGCGCGGCGCGCACGCCGAGGAACGCTTCGGTGCCGATCATGAAGGGACGGAAGTAGAGGCTGGTCTCCGGCGCCGACGGCACCCAGTCCGCGTCCACGGCGATCAGTTGGCGCAGCGATTCGGTGAACTCGGCCACCGGCAGTTCCGGCATCGCCAGGCGGCGGGCCGAGCGCTGCAGGCGCGCGCCGTTGGCATCGGGGCGGAAGGTCCAGATCGAACCGTCGGCATGGCGATAGGCCTTGATGCCCTCGAAGATTTCCTGGCCGTAATGCAGCACGGACGCGGCCGGGTCCAGCGCCAGCGGGCCGTACGGGCGCACCTGCGCGTCGTGCCAGCCCTGCGCCTTGTCCCATTCGATGGCGACCATGTGGTCGGTGAAGTGCAGGCCGAAACCGGGCGCGGCGAGGATCTTCTCGCGCTCGGCGGCGCTGCGGGCATGGGCGGAGCGTTCGACCTGGTAGACCAGGGGAGCGGCATTGGCGACGTTCATCACTTGCTTCCTGTATTCCACTGCGAAAAAAAGAGAAGGGCGCGCGGCCCTCAGAGCATGCCGGTTTCCAGCTTCGCGGCTTCCGACATCATGTGCCGGCCCCACGGCGGATCGAACACGAGTTCCACGTCCGCCTCGGCGACGGTGGGAATCATTTCCAGCTTGCTGCGCACGTCGTCGACCAGGATCTCGCCCATGCCGCAGCCGGGCGCGGTCAGGGTCATCTTCACTTCGACTTCGCGCTGGCCGTCGTCGCGGTGATTGAGCCGGGCTTCGTAGACCAGCCCGAGATCGACGATGTTGAACGGAATCTCCGGATCGAAGCAGGTGCGCAGTTGCTGCCACACCATCCGCTCGACCTCGTCGTCGCTGGCGTTGTCCGGCAGGCTCAGCGGCTCGGTCGGCTCCTTGCCGATGGCGTCGGCGTCCTGCCCGGCGATGCGGAACAGGTTGCCTTCGACGAACACGGTGTAGCTGCCGCCCAGTGCCTGGGTGATGTAGCCATAGGTGCCGGCGGGCAGGGTCACGCGCTCGCCCTGCGGCACCAGCACCGCGGGGCAATCACGCTCGAATTGGACGGGTTCACTGCTGCGGGAATACATGCCGTTCACATGGGGGCGCGTGGGGGGCGCGCAAGGCCGACATTGTATCGCGGCGGCCCCGGCGGGGCCGGCAGGCCTTATCCTTGGCGGCCCTTGCCGGAGCCTCCATGCCGTCCGCTTCCCCTTCCGCCTCGTCCGCCCGCTGGCTGGCGCCGTTCATCCTGCTGCTGGGCGGCCTGTGTTTCTGCCTGATCTGGGTCCTGCTGGCGCTGTATCTGGGCCGCCAGTCGGGATGGATGGCGCTGCTGGCCGCGGTGGACGCCGCCCTGCTGCTGCGTTTCGCCGGCGTGCGGCCGGGGCTGCGCCGGGCCATCGTGGCCGCGCTGGCGACCGTGGTCATGGCCGTGCTGGCCAACTGGTTCATCATGGCCAGCCAGCTCGGATTCGCGCTCGGCCTGTTGCCCTGGGAATCGGCGGCGCGGCTGGGCCCGTCCCACGCCTGGACCCTGGCGCAGCTCGCCAACGGCACGCTGGACCGCCTCTGCCTGCTGGCATCCCCCCTGTTGGCCGCCTGGCTGGCGAAGTAGCATCCGGCGCATCCTCACGCGGGAGCGATGCGCATGACCCTGGCGGAATCCCCGCTGCGCTGGCGCTGGGTGCTGGCGGGCGGCCTGTTCGTCGCCACCGTGGACGCCTTGTTCGCGATCGGCTTCTGGTATCTGCGCAATGCGATTCCGCCGCAGCGGATCCTGCAATCGATCGCGGCCGGCCTGTTGGGAGAAGCCAGTTTCAGCGGCGGCGCGGCGACCGCCGGGCTGGGCGCGCTGCTCCACTACGGCATCGCCATGGTCATGGTGGCGGTCTATGCGCTGGCCGCGCGCCGGCTGCCGCGGCTGCGCGATCGGCCGTGGTCGTCCGGCCTGATCTACGGGGCGCTGCTGTACGCGGTGATGACCTTCGTGGTGGTGCCGTTGTCGGCCGCGTCGCCGTCGCCGGCCATTGCCGGCTGGATCGCCGCCAGCATCGCCATGCACCTGCTCATCGGCGTGCTCTGCGCCGCCTTCACGCGGCGCGCCCTGCGTTGAAATCCGTGTGCGGGACGGAGCGGCTCAGTGGCCGCCCCCGTCCAGCGCCTTCAGTTCGCTGACCAGCGCATTCGCCATCTCCGCGCCGTCGCCATAGAGCATGCGGGTGTTGTCGGCGTAGAACAGCGCGTTTTCGATACCGGCGAAACCGGTGCCCTTGCCGCGCTTGATCACGATGGTGTTCCTGCTGTTGACGACATCGAGGATCGGCATGCCGTAGATCGGGCTGGCGGGATCGGTCCGGGCGACCGGATTGACCACGTCGTTGGCGCCGATCACCAGCGACACGTCGGTATTGGCGAACTCGGGGTTGATGTCGTCCATGTCCGCGATCAGGTCGTAGGGCACGCCGGCCTCGGCCAGCAGCACGTTCATGTGCCCGGGCATGCGTCCGGCGACCGGATGGATGGCGAACTTCACCTTCACGCCGCGATCGATCAGCTTCTGCGCCAGTTCCCAGATCTTGTGCTGGGCCTGCGCCACCGCCATGCCGTAACCCGGCACGATCACCACGCGCTCGGCGAAGGCCATCATCGCGGCAACGTCGCCGGCCTCGATCGGCTTCTGGCTGCCGGCGATTTCCTGCGCCTGCCCGCCGCCGCCGAAGTTGGAGAACAGCACGTTGCGGATCGGCCGGTTCATCGCCTTGGCCATCAACCGGGTCAGCAGGATGCCGGCCGCGCCCACCATCATGCCGGCGATGATCAGGGCCTCGTTGCCCAGCACGTAGCCTTCGAACGCCACCGCCAGGCCGGTGAAGGCGTTGTACAGCGAGATCACCACCGGCATGTCGGCGCCGCCGATCGGCAGGGTCATCAACACGCCCAGCGCCAGCGCGATCACGAAGAACGCGATGATGTACGGCGCCGACAGCGTGTACGCCGCCCAGCCGCCGAGCACGATCATGGCGATGAACACCAGCAGGTTGAAGATCTGCTGGCCGGGGAACACCACCCGCTTGTCCAGCCGCCCGTCGAGCTTGGCCCAGGCGATGACCGAACCCGACAGCGACACCGCACCGATCGCCGAACCGATCACCGCCAATGCCAAGGTGGTGGCGTCGGGCTGGCGCGCGGCCAGTGCGGCGATCGCGGATTCGCTCCAGTGGCTGGTGTCGCGGTGGACCAGGAACGAAAAGCGCAGCAGTTCCACCGCGCCGATCGCTGCCGCCGAGCCGCCGCCCATGCCGTTGTAGAGCGCCACCATCTGCGGCATGTCGGTGATCGGCACCTGCTTGCCGGACACCCACGCCGCGGCGGTGCCGATCGCGATGGCGGCGATGATCAACGGGATGTTGTGCAGGTCGGGCAGGAAGAACGTCGCGACCGTGGCGATCAGCATGCCCAGGCCGGCCCAGCGGATGCCGCTGCGCGCGGTCATCGGCGAGGCCATGCGCTGCAGGCCGAGCAGGAACAGGGTCGCGGCGACGAGGTAACTCGCCTTGACCAGGAACGACAGCAGTTCGGGCAGGGTCCAGCTCATGGCCTGCCCTCCTTGCCGGCGGGCTTCTTGCTGGACTTGAACATCTCCAGCATCCGCTCCGTCACCACGTAGCCGCCGGCGGCATTGCCGGCGCCGAGCAGGACGGCGACGAAACCGATGATCTTTTCCAGGGTGGTGTCCGCGTGGCCCAGCACCACCATCGCGCCGATCAGCACGATGCCGTGGATGAAGTTGGAACCGGACATCAGCGGGGTATGCAGGATGACCGGCACCCGGGAAATGATCACATGCCCGGCGATGGCCGCCAGCATGAAGATGTACAAGGCCACGAAACCGTCGTTCATCCACGCACTCCCGTTTTTTTGTCGTCGCGCCCGGCGGTCCGCCGCCGGCGTTTCCGCATCATAACCGCACCTGAACCTGGCGGAAGCCCGCGCGGCGCCTGTCAACGCCGGCGTCCGTGGCGCGTTCCCCATGTCGCCAATACATTCGCCTTCCACTCCCGTATCGAGAGGCCCGCCGACATGAACCGCCGCATCCCGCTGTGCCTGGCCGTCGCGTTGTCCGCCGTCGCCGCCACCGCGTCCGCCGTCGATCGCGGCGACCGGATCGATCATCGCCTCGATCTACGCAGAGACCGCATCGAACACCGGCTGGACGCACGCGGAGACCGCGTCGAGCGACGTTTCGATCGCCGCGCCGCCCGTGCCGCCGCGAACGGTCATCCCCGCGCGGCGGCCCGGCTCGACGCCCGCGGCCATCGCGTCGACCGCCATCTGGATCGCCGCGGCCACCACATCGAAGCCCGGCTGGACCGCCGGGGCGACCGGATCGCGCGGCGCCTGGACCGCCGGAGCTAAGCTGTGCTGGTGAGTCCAGGCCCCGCAACCGAATCCGATGTCGCGACGCCGCCACTGGCGATGGCGCCGCCGGCGTCGCTGGATCAATTCCTGGCCGGCATCGGGACCCGCGCGTTCCGCTTCGCCGAAACCGGGCTGCGCAGCCGCGACGACGCGCTGGACGCGGTGCAGGACGCGATGATGAAAATGCTCGCCTACCGCGAGCGGCCCGCCGCCGAATGGACGCCGTTGTTCTGGAGCATCCTGCGGCGGAAGATCGTCGACGTGCAGCGCCGGCAGCGCTTCCGCCTGCGCTGGCTGCGACCGGAAGCCGAAGGCGAGGCGGAGGCGTCGCTGGACTGGGCCGACGCCACGCTCGGGCCTTCGCGCTCGCACGAACAACGCGAAGCCTACGCGCGGCTGGTACAGGCCCTGCGCGGATTGCCCGCCCGCCAGCGCGAAGCCTTCACCCTGCGCGTGCTGGAGGAGCTGGATGTCGCCGACACCGCGCGTGCGATGGGATGTTCGGAAGGCTCGGTGAAAACCCATCTGTCCCGCGCGCGCGACGCGCTGCAGAAGCAACTGGAGGAATTCCGATGAACCCGGCCCACGAACACGATTTCGACGCGCGCGCGCGCCACGCCCATGCCGCCGCGCTCGCACAGGTCTCGCCGCAGGTGCTGGCGCGGCTGCGCACGGCGCGCCGCGAGGTCCCGGCGTCGCCGCGCCGCGCGTGGCCCTGGCTGGCCGCGACCGCGTTCAGCGGCATGCTGGCGGTGATGATCGGCCTGCAGTGGTTGCCATCGTCCCCGCAGCAGGCGCCGGCGCCCGACGCAGCCACCGTCGCGGATGCGCCGGAGGCCACGCTTCCCGCCAACACCCTGCTCGACGAGAATCCCGACTTGTACCTGTGGCTGGCGTCGTCCGACGCGCCGCCGCTGGCGATGGAGTGAACCGATGAAGACCCGTTTTCCGCGTACTTTCCTGCCTTCCCTGCTCTGCCTGGGCCTGCTCTGGTCCGGCCAGGCGCTGGCTCAGCAGGCCGCCCCGGCGTCCGCGCCGCTGCCGGAATGGGACAAGCTGACCCCGCAACAGCGCGAAACCCTGATCGCCCCGCTGCGGGACCGCTGGAACAGCGATCCCGGCAGCCGGCCGCGCATGCTGGAACATGGCCGGCGCTGGCAGCAGATGACGCCGGAACAGCGCGCGCAGGCGCGCCGCGGCATGCATCGCTTCGAGCACATGAACCCCGAGCAGCGCGATCGCGCGCGCGCGCTGTTCCTGCGCATGCGCGAGATGCCGCCCGAGCAGCGCGAAAAACTGCGCGAGGACTGGAAGAAGATGACGCCGGAACAGCGCCGCGCCTGGCTCGAACAGCATCGCCCGAAGGACGATGCGCCGCGGCCGTGATCCGATCCTGCTGAGACTTTCCGGCGGCGTCAGGCCGCCGGTTCGGGCCAGCGCGTCTTCGCCAGCAGTTCGTCCTGCCAGTCGAAATCGAGCGCGCCGTCCTTGAGGAACAGCGACAGGAAGTTCAGCACGTTGCGCGCATACATCTCGCTGGCGTGCACCGCGCCCATGCTGGCGAGATTGAGGGGTCCCGACACGATCACCCCGTGGTGCTCGAGGGTCTCGCCCGGGCGGGTGGCCTCGCAGTTGCCGCCGGTTTCGGCGGCCAGATCGACGATGACACTGCCGGGCTTCATGCCCTCCACCATCGCGGCGGTGATGATCTTCGGGGCCGGCCTGCCGGGCACGGCGGCCGTGCAGACGATCACGTCCACGCCCTTGAGGTGTTCGGCCAGGCGGCGTTGCTGCTCGGCGCGCTCGTCGTCGGTCAGTTGGCGGGCATAACCGCCCTCGCCCGCCGCGCTCACGCCGAGGTCAAGGAAGCGGCCGCCCAGCGATTCGATCTGCTCGCGGGTTTCGGGACGCACGTCGAAACCCTCGACCTGCGCGCCCAGGCGCTTGGCGGTCGCCACCGCCTGCAGGCCGGCGACGCCCGCGCCGACGATCAACACCCGGGACGGCCGGATGGTGCCGGCGGCGGTGGTCAGCATCGGAAAGAAGCGCGGCGCCAGTTGGGCGGCGATCAGCACGGCCTTGTAACCGGCCATGCCCGCCTGCGAGCTCAGCACGTCCATTGCCTGCGCGCGCGTCGTGCGCGGCAGGCGCTCCAGCGGGAACGCCAGCAATCCGCGCGCCCGGATGGCCTCGGCGCGTGCCGGCTCGGCCTGCGGTTGCAACATGCCGACGAGCACCGCGCCGGACTTCAGGCCCGCCAGCGCGTCGGCCGACGGGGGTTGCACGCACAGCACCACGTCGGCGGACGCGCGGGTGCCGGCGTCGGCGGGACGGGCGCCGGCATCGGCGTAGGCACCATCAAGGAATCCGGCCGCGCGCCCGGCGTCGGCCTCGAACCGGACCGAAGCCCCGGCCGTGACCATTTTCTTCACCGTTTCCGGGGTCGCGGCGACGCGCCGCTCGCCCGCCGCGGTTTCCTTCAGGACCAGAACCTCGACCGCCATGCGCACTCCGGTGCCGTTGTATGCCGGTCCCGATGCTAGCAAATGCGGGGCGGCGCCGGGCGCCGCGGGATCAGGGCGTGGTGCCCGGCCGCGCGGCGGGCTCGAGACGATCGATCACGCCCTGCATGGCGCTGTCGAATGCGTCTTCCTCGACATGCCGGCGCAGCCGGCCCAGGCGCACCATCGCCGCCAGTTCCTCCGGCGAGGCGACGCAGAAACGCACGCCCCGGCGATTGACGAACAGGAGGCGCGAGGAGATCGGGCTGACCCAGGACAGCTTGCCCGGCTGCACCTTGTTGTCCTTGTCGATGAAGTCCAGCCAGGTACCGATGGCCAGCAAGCGGAAGTGATCCGCGTCCGCGTGATCGAACTCGAGGGTATCGGTGCCGCCGACGATCTGGATCGGCGTGTTTTCGTCCTCGGCGGGCTTGGGCAGGATGACCTGCGGCAACTCGGGCAGCGATTTCTGCAGATCCGGCCGCGAGGCGGCGATCGCCTGCAGCGTGTCATGCAACGCGTCCACCGCGCCGTTCGCAGCGTCGCTGTTCATGCCGACGCTGGCGAACACCTGCACCAGGCCCGGCCGCCACGCCTGCAGCCACGGCTTGCCGACGATCTGGCGCTGGGCCTCGGCCAGTTCCTCGAGCATGCCGTCGGCCAGCCGCAAGGCGTCGCGCAGCGCATTGCTGTCCTCGCCCTCGCGCAGCAGCGTCATGGTGACGTGGTGCGCCCAGGGCTGGCGCAGGAATTCCTCGATCGCACCGGGCAGTTCGCGGCCTTCGACGCGCGCGGACAACTCGGCGTTCATGCGGGTACGCGCGCTTTCCAGGCGCTCCTGGCCGCGCTGGATCTCGGCCGCGCGGCGCTCGGCGATCTCGATGCGGCGGCGATGCTGATCCAGAAACGCGCGGAACTCTTCCTCGAGGGTCAGGAAGATCGCCAGGTTCTCGTTGAACTCGGCCACCAGCCGATCCACTACTTCCTCGACCTTGGTCAGCAGGGTGCGCTCGGCCGCGCTCTCGCCGTTGTTGCCCTCGCAGGCTTCGGCCAGCGCGTTGAGCAGCCGGCGGGCGGGATGGGTCTTCTGCACGAACATGCGCCGGTCCAGCAGCGCCACCTTGACGAACGGCACCACCAGCCGGCCGATCAGTTCGCGCGGGCGGCCTTCCAGATCCCGTTCGTCCAGCATCACGTCGAACAGCATGCCGACCAGATCGATCGCATCCTCATCGACCGGCGCCAGGCGCGCGGTGGACGGATCCACGCCCAGTTGGGTGGCGCTGCTGAGCACTTCGTTCTTCAGCCGCTGCGCCAGCGATTCGCCGGTATCGCCAATCGCCGCCCGCAGGGTGGCGCTCGGGGTGGACTGCAGGAGCGAGAGCACCGACAGCATTTCCCGCTGCGACAGATCGCGGGTGCCGAGCGCGCCGCGCGCGCTCTCCTGGCCGCGCTGGCCGCGGGACTCCTGCAACAGGTGGTGCAGCGCTTCCAGCAGCACCGTCTGGGTGGCAGGCGCCTGGCCGTAGGCGCCACCCTCGGGCGCGCTCCGGTCGCCGCCGTGCATTTCCCGGAAGCCGGCCATCCGGTTGACGAAACGCGCGGCCCACGCCGGGGCATGCATTTCTTCGTCCTGGATCAACGGCTCGCTGTCGAAGTTTTCCGGCCGCGGCGCGGGCGCCGGCGCCGGCTTTGGGCTCGCGGCCAGTTCCGGCGCCACGCCGGCGCGCGCCAGCCGCTGGTCGAGCGCCTCGTAGATGCGGGCGACCAGCGGAACCAGCTCGCGCTCGCACAGCTTGACCACCACCAGCCGCACTTCCAGCGCCAGATCACTGGTGCCGAAGGCGGCATGCACGGCCGCGCCGATGTGCTCGGCGCCGATCGGGTCGTGTTCCCCGTCGAGCGCAATGCCCGCCAGCACGGACAGGCGGCGTTCCAGGCGCACCAGCACCGGCTTGCAGTCGCGCGCCAGCACTGCCGCGAAGTTGCGCGCGGCCAGGCGGGATTCCAGTTCCTGTTCGGTGACCAGGCTCAGTCCGGAAGCGTCGCCGCGGACCAGGACTTCCTCGGCCGACAGCGGCTGCCGGCTTTCCAGTGAGCGCCAGGCTTCCAGCAACGCATCGCGGAACCGGCCGATGATTTCCTCCCGGCGCCGGCGGAGCTCGCGCATCGCATCCAGAAACGCCATCTGCGACGGACCGGCACGCTCGGCACGGTCGAACAGCGCGTCGTCGAAACGCCCCAGCGCCTGAGTGAAGGCGTCGGCCAACGGCGGCAGCACCGCGTCTCGCGCCTGTCCGAGCAGGCGCGGGTCGTGTCCACTGCGAACGGTGGCGTGAGGGCTGTTCGTCATGCGCAAGGTTCCCCGCCTTGGCAGGCGAAAGTTGCAGAAGACCCTTTAGGGTCAGGCGACTCACACATCGTAGGAAATCCAGTGCGAACCTGGCGTGACCAGATCGGCACTTTGGCGCGGTGCAGCGGGAATGACAAGTTAAACTTGCCGGCATGTCCGCGACCTCCTCCCTCCAGTTCCTCGACGATCGCCGCTCCGTGCCTTCGCGCCAGCTCGGCGAGCCCGGCCCGGACCCCGCCACCCTGCGGCGCATGCTGCAATCGGCGGTCCGCGTTCCCGACCACGGCAAGCTGGTGCCCTTCCGGTTCCTGCACATCACCGGCCCCGCCCGGCTGGCGCTGGGCGAGGTGCTGGCCGAGCGCACCCTGGCCCGCGATCCGGACGCCCCGGCCGCCGTGGTGGAGAAGGACCGCGCCCGGTTTTCCCATGCGCCCGATATCGTCACCGTGATCGCGCGCCTGACGCCAGGCCACAAGGTGCCGGAGCAGGAACAACTGCTGAGCGCGGGCAGTGCCTGCTTCGCCCTGTTGCAGGCCGCCCAGGCGCTGGGTTTCGGTGCGCAATGGCTGACCGGCTGGATGGCCTACGACGGCGAAGTGGCCAGGCGGCTGGGCCTGGCCGCCAACGAACGCATCGTCGGCTTCATCCATATCGGTACGCCGCGGATGGAAGCGCCCGAGCGCGAGCGGCCCGACGCGGCCGCGCTGCTCAGCGAATGGCGCCCCGATGGACGCTGAAGCGGTACTGGCGCCGGCGCGCCCGCTGTATCTGGTCGACGCCAGCCTGTACGTGTTCCGCGCCTGGCATTCGATGCCGGACGAATTCCACGACGCCGACGGCTGGCCCGTCAACGCGGTGCATGGCTTCGCCCGTTTCCTGCTGGAACTGCTGGAAAAGGAGCGCCCGCGGCACATCGCGATCGCCTTCGACGAGGCGCTGGACAGTTGCTTCCGCAACCGCCTCTATCCGGCCTACAAGGCCAACCGCGAACCGGCACCGGAAGAACTGCGCCGGCAGTTCGGCCACTGCAAGGCGCTGTGCGCGGCGCTGGGACTGAGCGTGCTGGCGCACCACGAATACGAAGCCGACGATCTGATCGGCAGCGCCCTGCACGGCGCGCGTCCGACCGGGTTCCGCGGCGTCATCGTGTCGGCCGACAAGGACCTGTCGCAGTTGCTGTGGGATCACGACGAACAGTGGGACTTCGCCCGCGGCCACCGCTGGGGCGTGACCGGAGTGAAGGCGCGCCACGGCGTGGAAGCGCGGCAGGTCGCGGACTACCTGGCCCTGGCCGGCGATGCGGTCGACAACATTCCCGGCGTGAGCGGCATCGGTGCCAAGAGCGCGGCCGTGCTGCTCGCGCATTTCGGCAGCCTCGATGCCCTGCTCGCCCGCATCGACGAGGTGCCGTTCCTGCGTCTGCGCGGCGCCGCCGGCATCGCCGCCCGCCTGCGCGAGCAGCGCGAACACGCGCTGTTGTGGCGACAACTGACCACCATCGCGCTGGACGCTCCGCTGGGCGCGCAGGAAGCCGGTTTCGAACGCTCCACCGCCGATGGCGACGTGCTGCATGCGCTGGCCGAGGCCTTGCGGTTCGGGCCGATGACGCGGCGTCGCCTGCTGGAAGCGGCGGGGCTGGCGGTGGCGTGACGCCGCGTGGCGCGCGGGTGCCCGAACTACAAAACGTCATCGCCAGCCGTTAGCATCGCGGCATGGATGACGCCCCTCGACACCGCAAGACCGCCGCGCCCCGCACCGTCTATGAAGGCCGCTACCTGCGGATGGTCGAGCGCGGTACCTGGGAGTATTCCGAGCGCACGCACGCGGGCGGACTGGCGGCGATCATCGTCGCGGTGACGCCGGACGAGCGGGTGCTGTTCGTCGAACAGTTCCGGGTGCCGCTGCAGGCCAACACCATCGAGATGCCCGCCGGGCTGGTCGGCGACATCCACGCCGGCGAGTCCATCGAAGTGTCGGCCATCCGCGAGCTGGAAGAGGAAACCGGCTGGACCGCGGACCATGCCGAAGTCCTGCTGATCGGCCCCACCTCGTCGGGCAGCAGCAGCGAAAAGGTCGCCTTCGTGCGCGCGACCGGCCTGCGCAAGGTCGGTCCCGGTGGCGGCGACGGCGACGAGGACATCACCGTGCACGAGGTCCCGCTGCGCGAGGCGGCTGCGTGGCTGACCGCCAAACTCCGCGAGGGCTACGAGCTGGACGCCAAGCTCTGGGCGGGCCTGTGGATGATCGAGCACAACCTCGACGGCACGCGGCGCAGCTAGGCCGCGCCGATCACGGTGATTCGGCCAGCAGGCGTTCCAGCATCCAGCTCGCCGCCGGGCCCAGCGGACGCCGCCGCGACCAGATGATGTCCACCGCCTGCGTGCGCGGCCAGCCGGCCACTTTCAGTTCCTGCAACCGGCCGCCCGCGTAGCCGTTGACCAGCCAGCGCGGCAGTTCGGCCCAACCGAAGCGGTGCACCGCCATCTCCAGCAGCAACAGGTAGTTGGGCGCCGTCCAGCGGCCATCGCCGGCGGGAAGCGCATCGTCCACCACGTCGGGCCGGCCGACCGTGTTCAACGCCAGCGAACGCCAGCCGGCGAGATCCTCGACCCGCACCTGCGGCAGCCGCGCCAGCGGATGATCCAGGGCGACGAACAGGCCGAACTCCGCCCGCTCGGCGACCGTCGCCCAGCCCAGTTCCGGCGCGTAGTGCTCGCGCGCCGCCAGCAGGGCCAGGTGCGCGCGTCCCTCGTCGACCAGTTCGATCAGGTCCTCGCGTTCGGCCAGCAGGCATTCGAATTCCAGGTCCGGATAGCGGCGGTCCATGTCCGCCAGCAGGGCCTCATAGCCGGCGGATTGATAGGCATCCGACAACGCCAGCGTCACCCGCGCCTCGCGTCCGCCGGCAAGTTCCACCGCCACCCGCTGGAGCCGGTCGGACGCGGCCAGCACCTGTTCCACCCGGCTGATCAGGACCTGCCCGGCGTCGGTCAGGCGCGGTTGGCGGCCGGAGCGGTCGAACAGGGTGACGCCAAGGTCGATTTCCAGCCGGGCAATGGCTTCGCTGACGGTGGACTGGCTTTTGCCCAGCCGGCGGGCCGCCGCGCTGAACGAGCCCAGCGCCACGGCCTGGGCGAACGCTTGCAGGGATTCGGGTGAAGGATTCATGTATCGGCCTTACCGATGGATTCCAACTTCAATCCATCCTATCAGCCGATGAAAATGGCTGCACGTTGTTTGCAGGAGATTCCCATGAACCCGTCCCGCGCGCTCCCTCCCAAGACCCTGAAGGAGCGCATCCTCCACACCCTGGCCTTCGAGGGCCTGGCGATCGCGCTGTCCGCGCCGGCCCTGGCCTGGCTGATGGGCAAGTCGCTGCTGCATACCGGTGCGTTGACCCTGGCGGTCTCGACCCTGGCGATGCTGTGGAACATGGCCTTCAACGCGGCCTTCGACCGCGCCCAGCAGCATTTCGGATTCGACCGGACCGCCAAGGTCCGCATCGTCCACGCGCTGCTGTTCGAACTGGGCCTGATCGTCGCCACCATTCCGCTGGCGGCCTGGTGGCTGTCGATCGGCCTGGTGCAGGCCTTCTTCCTCGACATCGGCCTGCTGTTGTTCTTCCTGCCCTACACGCTGGGCTTCAACTGGGCCTACGACGCGTTGCGCGCCCGCTGGCTGGCGCAGGACGTGTCGCCGGCGCTGGAAACCGCCGACGCCCGCGGCCGGATGTAAACGCCCCAACTGAAAAACCCGCGCCGGCGAGGCGCGGGTTTTCTCTTTCCGGCGAACCGCGCCGGACGATCGCCAGCCGGCGGGCACGGGATTCCCGGCTCAGGCCTTCTTGAGGAATTCGGTGCGGAGCACCAGTCCCTTGACCTTGTCGACGTTGCATTCAATCAGGTCCTCGTCGTCGGTCAGGCGGATGTTCTTGACCAGCGTGCCGCGCTTGAGCGTCACCGACGTGCCCTTCACCTTCAGGTCCTTGATCAGCGTCACGGCGTCGCCATTGGCGAGCACGGCACCGTTGCTGTCCTTGACCACGATCTGTTCGTCTTCCGACATCTTCGTCTCCATGCCCTTTGCGGGGCGAATTCAGGCAAACGCGTCGGTGGCCCGCACCAGTGCGTCGATGTTTTCGGCCTCGAATGCCGAATGACCCGAGGTCGGCGTGATTTCCAGGCGCCCCTTCGGCCAGGCCTTGTGCAGTTCCCACGCATTGGCGACCGGGCAGACCACGTCGTAGCGGCCGTGCACGATGACGCCGGGAATGTCGGCGATGCGCGGCGCATCACGCAGCAGTTGATCCTCGACCTCGAAGAAACCGCCGTTGACGAAGTAGTGGTTCTCGATGCGGGCGAAGGCCAGCGCGAATTCCGCGTCCTCGTGGCCGCTGACGAAATCCTGGTCCACCCGCAGGAAACTGGTGGCGCCCTCCCACACGCTCCACGCGCGCGCGGCCGCCAGGCGCACCGCCGAATCGTCGGAGGTCAGGCGCCGGTGATAGGCGGAAATCAGATCGTGGCGCTCGACCGGCGGAATCGCCGACAGATAGTGTTCCCACGCGTCCGGGAACAGGCGCGAGGCGCCTTCCTGGTAGAACCATTCCAGTTCCCACCGGCGCAGCATGAAGATGCCGCGCAGCACCAGTTCGGTGATCCGTTCCGGATGGGTTTCGGCATAGGCCAGCGCCAGCGTCGAACCCCAGCTGCCGCCGAACACCTGCCAACGCCCGATGCCCAGGCGCCCGCGCAGCTTTTCGATGTCGGCCACCAGATCCCAGGTGGTGTTGTCGACCAGATCCGCATGCGGGGTCGAACGACCGGAGCCGCGCTGATCGAACAGGATGATCCGGTACTTCGCCGGATCGTGGAAACGGCGCATCTTCGGGCTGCAGCCGCCGCCCGGGCCGCCATGCAGCAGGACCACCGGCTTGCCGTCCGGGTTGCCGCACTGTTCGTAGTACAGCGTGTGGCGATCGTCGACCTTCAGGCTGCCGGTGTCGTACGGTTCGATGTCCGGATAGAGCGTGCGCATGGCGGTTTCCACGGAAAACAGGCGGCCATTCTAGCCGGCGCGGCCGTCGCCCGCTTCCGCGCGTGGGGTTCAGCCCGGCCAGCGCCCCCGCGTGACGCGATCGCGCGCTTCCAGATCCCGTTCGGTGGCGACGTCGTCGAATCCCGCCCGCACCAGCAGATCGCGGATGGCCGCGCCCTGGTCCCAGCCGTGTTCCAGCAGCAGCCAGCCGCCGGCGCGCAGATGCCGCGGGGCGCCCTCGACAATGATGCGGATGGCGTCCAGTCCGTCGGCGCCGGACACCAGTGCGGACATCGGCTCGTGGCGGAGATCGCCTTGGCGGAGGTGCGGATCGGCGTCGGCGATGTACGGCGGGTTGCTTGCCACCAGATCGAAGCGCCGATCCGCCAGCGGCTCCCACCAATCGCCCGATGCGAAGCGGACGTTGCCGATGCCGTGCTCGCGCGCGTTGCGCCCGGCCATCGCCAGCGCTCCCGGGCTGGCGTCGGTGGCGATCACCCGCGCCCGCGGCCGTTCGCTGGCGATGGCCAGTGCGATCGCGCCGCTGCCGGTGCCGAGATCCACCACATCCGCGTCGCGATCCTCCGGCAGGCGCGCGAGCGCCAGCTCGACCAGCAGTTCGGTTTCCGGACGTGGAATCAGGGTATCGGGACCGACCGCCAGATCCAGCGTCCAGAAACCGCGCCGTCCGGTCAGATAGGCGACCGGCTCGCCCGCGATGCGTCGTTCCAGCAAAGCCTCGAAGCGCGCGATCTCGTCCGCTCCGAGCGGATCCCGCGCGTGCGCGAACAGCCAGGCGCGATCCCGCCCGAGCACGTGCGACAGCAGGTGCTCGGCGACATGGCGGCCGTCTTCGGCGGGAAGGCGGCCGACCGCCCGCGACAGGCATTGGCTGACATCGGATTGTCCGGAATTGCCCATCGCGATACCTGCGGCCCGCCCAGCGCGGGCGCGCAGCTTACTGCAAAGCGCTGCCGAAACCCTTGGCCGCCTGCGCATCGCGCAGTTCGGCGCACAGGCCGATGTTCTCGGCTTCCTGCTTCAGCGCGCGCGGACCGCCTTCGACGGTCTTCATGCGTTCGCCGAAGCGCGACAGCAGATCCGACGCTTCCTGTTGGCTGCACATGCCCGCGCCGTACACCGACACCAGGCGCGCGCCGGCCGGCGCCAGCGACGCCTCCAGGGTCTTGAAGTGGGTATCGACCCACTTGCGCAGCGCCGGCCGCGCCGCTTCCGCTTCCATCTGCGGCATCAGCAGCGGCGCCAGCTCGTTCCGGCGCAACAGCCCCTTTTCCAGGATGAAGGCGCGCGCGCGCTCGGCCAGCGGCGCCGCCGTCATGTTGCCCAGCGCTTCCAGCAGTTCCGTGCGGATCGCCGCGTCCTGGGTGGCGCGCAAGTGCTTTTCCAGCAGATCGAAGGTCGCCGCATCCCCGGCACGCGCGGCCGCGGCCAGCGAGACCGCACGCAGATCGCGCGGCACCGCTTCCGGATCCAGCTTGCCGGTGCCCGCACTGCCGTCGGCCTCCAGGCCGATGACCGCGCGGCCGCGGCGCACCAGTTCCGCGGTCAGTTCCGGACTTTCACCGGTGCGGAACAGGAAGCCGATCAAGCTGCGGCGCAGGATGCGGGTGTCGTCGCTCTCGCCCGGCCTGGGCTCCAGCCCCAGTGCCTGCAGGCGTGGGCCATAGATCCGGCGCGCGTAGGCGGCGACGGCGGCCTTCTGCGCGTCGCCCCGGGCCAGGTATTCCTTCATCCAGGCCAGTTGCCCCATCGGCGCGGTCGCGGTCTGGCGCACCTCGGCCGCGGCCAGCCGCGGCACGCTGGCGAGGTAACCGGCGGCGTCGATGCTGCCTGCCTTGAATGCCGCCTCCAGCGAATCGGCGTAGACGCGCTGCTCGCGTTCGTCCAGCTGCGCGAACGCAGCCGCCAGCTGCGCACCGGCCTTGGCGTCGAGCGCGAACCGGTAGTAACCGTTGCCGTGCGCGTTCGGCATCACCCACGCGGGACAACTCTTTGCCTGGGTCAGCGGCAGCGTGGTGGTTGCCTGCTCGACCAGGCTGCATTCGGAGCGGACCTGGTCGCCGTCCTGATAGCGCACGCAGAACGGCATGCCCCAGGTCTGGTTGGCGCTCGCGGCCGAGCCCAACGGCAGGTAGCGCTGCTGCTGCAGCTTGAGCGCGGGCGTCTTGCCCGCGCAATCGACTTCCACCTTCACGTAGGGCACGCCCGGCTGATCGATGAAGCTCTTGAACGCCCGATCGACGCCGGCCGGATCCTTGCTCTGCGCCGCCACCGCCGCGATCAGATCGCTGCTGGTGGCGTTGCCGCGCGCATGCGCCTTCAGGTAGTTGCGGATGCCGTCGCGGAACGGCGTTTCGCCGATGTAGGTCTCGAACATCGACAGCACGGCGCCACCTTTCTGGTAGGTGATGCCGTCGAAGGCGGACTGGATTTCGGTGAAGTCGTTGATCGGCTCGTGCACCCGGCGGGTGCTGACCAGGCTGTCCTCGCCCATCGCTTCCAGCGCGCCTTCCAGCAGGCCGCGATCGGCATGGAATCCCGGCTGCAGCTGGCCGGTGATCTTGGTGCCCATCCAGGTGGCGAAGGCTTCGTTGAGCCAGAGGTCGTCCCACCATTTCATCGTCACCAGGTCGCCGAACCACTGGTGCGCCAGTTCGTGCGCGCTGACGCCCCAGTACGCCTGGCGCTCGCGCGGCGTGGACTTCTCGTCGGGGAACATCAGGGTGTCGCGATAGACGATCAGCCCGGCGTTTTCCATCGCGCCGGCCCAGAAGTCCGGCGCGGCGACGTTGTCGAGCTTGTCGAACGGATATGGCGTGCCGAAGTATTCCTCCAGCTTGGTGACGATCGTCGGGGTGTTGTCCAGCGTGTAGCGCATGCGTTCGCCCTGGCCCTTCGCGGCGACGCCGCGCAGCGTGATCGGCGTGCTGCGGATGGCGGTGGCCGGGATGTCCGGTCCCTTCGCCACGTCCCACGGGCCGACCGCGAACGCGATCAGATAGCTGGGCAGCGCCTCGGTGCGCGCGAAGGTCACCTTCTTCCAGCCGTCGCCCAGCGATTCGGTCTTCAGCTCGCGGCTGTTGGCGACCGCCACGTCCTGCTCGGGCACGATCAGGGTGATGTCCCAGGGTTGCTTGAAGCTGGGTTCGTCGAACCCGGGGAAGGTATTGCGCGCACCCAGCGGTTCCATCTGGGTGACCACGTAGTCGCGGCCGTCCGGCTTGACCCGGTAGGCCCCCTGCAACTGGCCGTAGGGCGCCTCGAACGCGATCTCGATGACCGCCTTGCCGGCGGGAACCGGCTCGGCGGCGGTCAGCTTGAGCACGCCCGAGACGTCGGCGGACTCGGCGGACAGCGCGATCCGGCGTCCACCCGCCACGACGGCGGTGGCCTGGCGGATGTCGAGGTCGCGGCCGTGCATCCACAGGACGCGGGTGGCCTCGGTGACGTCCGCATCGATGCGGGTGGTGCCGCTGAAGCGCTCCTGCCGCGGATCCAGCTTGAGTTCCAGGTTCACCAGCGACGGCACCACCGTGCGCGGCAACGGCCCCTTGGGAACGGTCGACGCGGATTCGGCCGCATACCCGGGCAGCGAGGCCGCCAGCAACAATGCACACGCCAGGGCGCTGCGACGCAATACCGTCATGTCCAATCCCCACAGTGGAAACCGTTGAACTTACGGCGGGCGGTCGCGGCCGCCCCCCTGCCGAAAGTACCGGTTTGTTCCTGACTTGGGCCGTCGTCATCGAGTCCCCATATCGAAACCGAAGCTGACTGCGGCAATCGATAGATGAAACCTATTGATTTAATCTTATCAATCCATTGGATTGATTAGGCTGTGCCTATTAACCTTCCATCCGTCGCTTCACCCTGTCCCTCCGAAACCCAAGAGGAAATCTGATGTCCCTGATCAACACCCAAGTCCAGCCGTTCAAGGCCACCGCGTTCCACGCCGGCGAATTCGTCGAAGTCACCGACGCCAGCCTGAAGGGCAAGTGGTCCGTGCTCATCTTCATGCCGGCCGCGTTCACCTTCAATTGCCCGACCGAAGTGGAAGACGCCGCCGACAACTACGCGGAGTTCCAGAAGGCCGGCGCCGAGGTGTACATCGTCACCACGGATACCCATTTCTCGCACAAGGTGTGGCACGAGACCTCCCCGGCGGTGGGCAAGGCCCAGTTCCCGCTGGTCGGCGATCCGACCCACCAGCTGACCCGCGCGTTCGGCGTGCACATCGAGGAAGAAGGCCTGGCCCTGCGCGGCACCTTCATCATCAACCCGGAAGGCGTGATCAAGACCCTGGAAATCCACGACAACGCCATTGCCCGTGACGTGTCCGAGACCCTGCGCAAGCTGAAGGCCGCGCAGTTCGTCGCCAACAACCCCGGCCAGGTGTGCCCGGCCAAGTGGAAGGAAGGCGCCAAGACGATCGCGCCGTCGCTGGACCTGGTCGGCAAGATCTGATTTCCACGCAGTACCCGTGACAACGGCGCCCGGGCGGCATGCCCGGGCGCTCTCCCCCGCAGACGGACGTTTGCATCAGCGGCCTGCGCCGCGCCAGTCCTCTCTCCCCTGGCTCCCTCCCTCCGGCCCAGGCCGCTACTGCAAACGCCCTTTGCGGTCTCCCCGACCGCACCCGTGTTCTCCCCTTCGCCTCACCAAGGAGTCCCCGCATGTTGGACGCGAACCTCAAGACCCAGCTCAAGGCCTATCTGGAAAAAGTCACCCGGCCGATCGTCATCACCGCGTCGCTGGACGACAGCGAGTCGTCGAAGGAGCTGCAGGCCCTGCTGGCCGATCTGGTGTCGCTGTCGGACCGGATCAGCGTGACCGAGCGCCGCGACGACGACGAGCGCAAGCCCTCGTTCTCGCTGGGCACGCCGGGCCAGGACATCCACCTGCGTTTCGCGGGCCTGCCGCTGGGCCACGAGTTCACTTCGCTGGTGCTGGCGCTGCTGCAGGTCGGCGGGCATCCGTCCAAGCTGGGACAGGACGTGATCGAGCAGATCCGCGGCCTGGAAGGCGAGTACGCATTCGAAACCTATTTCTCGCTGTCCTGCCAGAACTGCCCGGACGTGGTGCAGGCGCTCAACCTGATGAGCGTGCTCAATCCCAACATCCGCCACGTCGCCATCGACGGCGCGCTGTTCCAGCAGGAAGTCGAGTCGCGCGAAGTGATGTCGGTTCCGACCATCTTCCTCAACGGCAAGGTGTTCGGCGCCGGGCGCATGGGCGTGGAGGAAATCGTCGCCAGGCTCGACACCGGCGCGGCATCGCGCGAGGCCGAAAAAATCAAGGCCAAGGCGCCCTACGACGTGCTGGTGGTCGGCGGCGGTCCGGCCGGCGCGGCGGCGGCGATCTATGCCGCGCGCAAGGGCATCCGCACCGGCGTGGCGGCCGAGCGCTTCGGCGGCCAGGTGCTGGACACGATGGCGATCGAGAACTTCATCTCGGTGCCCTACACCGAAGGTCCCAAGCTGGCGGCGGCGCTGGAACAGCACGTCAAGGACTACAGCGTCGACGTGATGAACCTGCAGCGCGCCGAAAAGCTGGTCCCCGGCCAGGACCTGATCGAAGTGCAACTGGCCAACGGCGCTTCGCTCAAGGCCAGGACGGTGATCCTGTCCACCGGCGCACGCTGGCGGCAGATGAACGTCCCCGGCGAGGATCAATACCGCAACAAGGGTGTGGCGTATTGCCCGCACTGCGACGGTCCGCTGTTCAAGGGCAAGCGGGTGGCGGTCATCGGCGGCGGCAATTCCGGCGTCGAGGCGGCAATCGATCTGGCCGGCATCGTCAACCACGTGACCCTGATCGAGTTCGACGACAAGCTGCGTGCCGACGAGGTCCTGCAGCGCAAGCTGCGCAGCCTGCCGAACGTGCGCATCGTCACCAGCGCGCAGACCACGGAAGTACAGGGCGACGGCAACAAGGTCACCGGCCTGGTCTACAAGGATCGCATCGGCGGCGACAGCCATCGCGTCGAACTGGAAGGCGTGTTCGTCCAGATCGGCCTCCTGCCCAATACCGAATGGCTGAAGGGCACCGTCGCGCTGTCGCCGCGCGGCGAGATCGAGGTCGACGCGCATGGCCGCACCTCGGTGCCGGGCGTGTTCGCCGCCGGCGACGCCACCACGGTGCCGTACAAGCAGATCGTCATCGCGATGGGCGAAGGCTCCAAGGCCGCGCTGAGC
>Ga0182741_1000963_pt1 | contig 40332 bp, 30 predicted proteins | sample eDN5th37CBELigOP_FD_128874 | JGI IMG/M metagenome (GOLD analysis project Ga0182741, IMG submission 128874) | Enriched Organic Plus compost microbial communities from Emeryville, California, USA - eDNA 5th pass 37_C BE-Lig OP (version 2) (version 2) ... | reverse complement strand
CGAGCTGGGCGAGGGCGGCCGCGGCGGGGATCCCGGCGGCGACGAGCTCGCGCACGTACTCGATGCCCGCGGCGATCGCGGCGCCGAGTTCCTCGGCGTCGGAGGAGCCGGCGTTGTGGAAGACGGTGCCGTCGACGGTGATCGCACGGACGGTCTCGGTGCGGTCGCCGGCGGTGCGGGCCAGCTCGATCGCGTCGGCGAGGGTGACGTCGGCGCGACCGGAGAAGGCGCTGGTCAGCGGGGCGGCGCCGAGAGCCAGACGCACCGCGGCGCGGTCCTGGACGTCGGTGCGGGCGTCGAGCAGGGCGTAGAGGGCGGTCGCCGCGGCGACGGTGTCGGCACCGGCGTCGAGGGTGACCGGCGCCAGGTCGAGCAGCACGCCGTTGAGGGCGGTGGCCAGGGTGTCCACGGGGACCGCGCCCGCGCCGGTCTCGAGCCACAGGGCACTGACACCGTTGTTCAGGGCGTCGAGGATGCGCTCGTTGACCGCGGCCGCGTCGGTGCCGGTGAAGCGGACGTTGACGAGCCAGCCGGTGTTGACGTCACGGGTGGCCGAGCCGCCGCGCACGTACGGGAACTCACCGGGCAGCGGGGGCTCGTCGCGCTCGTCCCGGCGGCTGTACAGCGGGGCGACGGTGACGTCGTCGTAGGTCGTGGTCTCCAGCAGGCGCTGCGGCTCGGGGCCGAGTTCCGCCGGATCGACGCGCCGGGACTTGGCCAGCACTCCCGCAACCGCGTCCTGCCACTGCGCATATGCGCGCGCGGCATCCTCGGCTTCTGCAGCTAATGACACGTGCGATTCCTCCTACTGCGGGTTTGCAGGCTGTGGTTCGGACGGCGTTGTCGGCCGGAGACGGACGACCCCGGAACAGGGTAGGGCGTCGCTGCTGTGATGCTAGCCCCACACACCGAGGCGGCGTTGTGGGGATCACCACAGATTCTCTAACGATCGATAACGAACGCGTCCGACGAGACGGTACCCTGCGCCCCACCCGCCCCCGCACGGGGGCAACCCGTTGCGGGGCGACGGGTAGTCTGAGCACCCGTGACGAGGCTTATCGCAGACCGCAGAGTTCTCGGCATCCTCGTCCTGCTGGCGCTGCTCGTCGCCGCGGCGCTCGTGGTGCCGCACCCGTCGATCGGGCAGATCCGCGAGTGGTCGGAGTCCTTCCACGGGCCCGCGCTCGTGCTGGTCTTCTTCGCCGTGCACGCGATCGCGACGATCGCGCCGATCCCCCGCACCGTGTTCACCCTCAGCGCCGGGGTGCTGTTCGGCAGCGTCGTCGGCATCTCGGTGGCGGCCGCCGCGAGCACGGTCAGTGCGGTCCTGGCGTTCCTGCTGGTGCGGGCGGTGGGCCGCAAGGCCGTCGCCGAACGGCTGACACACCCGAAGGCGCAGGCGATCGACCTGCGGCTGGCGCGGCGCGGCTGGCTCGCGGTGGCCTCGCTCCGGCTGATCGCGGCGGCGCCGTTCTTCGTCGTGAACTGCTGTTGCGCGGTCTCGTCGGTGCGACTGCTGCCGTACACTCTCGCCACGATCGTGGGCATCATGCCCGGCACCGTCGCGGTCGTGCTGCTCGGCGACGCGCTCACCGGGCAGACCCATCCGGGCCTGATGGTGGTGACCGCGGTGTGCATCGCGCTCGGGCTCGGAGGGCTGTGGCTCGAGGCGCGGCTTCCCGAACCCGCGGGTTCCGCGCTCGACGCCCTGACCGATCCCGATCGGTCCCCCGTCTCCGACTAGTCCGCATCGAGGTGGTCGGCCAGGATCGGCCCGATAACCGTGAGCGGCTCCGGCGTCATCAGGTGGTCGTGGTCGCAGTCGACGACGTGCTCGGTGATCGTCCCCGAGATCCACGGCCGCCACGTCCCCGGTGACTCGCCCGCGTCCAGGGAACCGGCCGCGGCGCAGAACACCAGGTCCCCGTCGAAACATCCGAGGCCGAGGTCCGTCCCGCCCGGGTCCGACTCCGCGAGGACCCGCTCTATGCGCCGGAGGCCGGCGGCGGACAGACCTGTCCTGTGGCCGACGGCGCGGTCGATCGCCGCGGCGGCGTCCTCGTACGACGGCTCGTCATCGCCCGGCACGTCGATTCCCAGACCGGTCAGCATCCCCGCGAGGGTGAAGGTGCGACGTACCTGCGGCACCGGGTAGTAGTCGAGGATCACCAGGTCGACGGCCTCCCCCTGCACCCGCAACTCGACCGCCATGTGGTGCGCGAGAAGACCGCCCAGGGACCAGCCGAGCAACGCGTACGGCCCGTGCGGGCGCACCGCGCGCAGTTCCTCGACGTAGCGGTGGGCGAGTTCGGCGCGGCTTCCGTAGGCGGGCCCGCCGGACAACAAGGGCAGTTGCAGCCCGTACACCGGGCGGTCCGGCAGATACCGCAGCAGTCCCGTGTACACCCACGACAGTCCGATGGCCGGGTGCACGCAGAACAGCGGGGTCCGCCGGCCCTGCCCGCGGAGGGTGATCAGGACGTCGAGCAACCCCGTGACGGGAATCCGGGTGGTCGCCGCATCGTCGAGAACACGTGCCAGCGCCGCGGGTGTGGGCGCCCGGAAGATCAGCGACACCGGGACGTCCCGGTCCAGTTCGGTGCGCAGCGCCGAGACCACCGAGGCGGCACCGAGCGAGGTACCGCCGAGCTCGAAGAAGTCGTCGTCGGCGCCGATCCCGGTCAGGCCGAGTGCCGCGGCGAAGGCGCGCGCCACGAGCCGTTCGGTGGGTGTCTCCGGCGCACGGTACGGGGCGCGGGTGGGCGGGACCGCCGGTAGCGCCGACCGGTCGATCTTGCCGTTCGCGGTGATGGGAAGGTCCTCGACCACCATCAGGGCCGTCGGCAGCATGTAGCGGGGCAGCCGCGCGCCGGCGAACTGCAGGAGCTCGGCGGTCCCGATCGCCTCGCTCCCGATGGGGACCACATAGCCGACGAGCCGGTCGCCGGCGCCGTCGTCGCGGACGACGACCACCGCCCGCGCCACCGCCGGGTGCCGGACCAGGGTCTCCTCCACCTCCTGCAGTTCGATCCGCAGGCCCCGCAGCTTGATCTGGAGGTCGGTACGCCCGACGTACTCGGCGTCACCGGTTCCCGGGGGACGGCGCATCAGGTCCCCGGTGCGGTACATCCGCCGGCCGGCAGGCCCGAACGGATCGGCGACGAACCGGCTCGCCGTGAGCCCCGGCCGCCCGAGATAGCCGCGGGCCAGGGCCGGACCGGCGAGGTACATCTCCCCCACCGCCGCATCCGGGACGGGCTGCAGCCGCGAATCGAGGACGTACTCGACGAAGCCGGGCATGGGAGTGCCGATCGTGACGGGCCGGTCCGCGACGAGGGGGTCGAGCAGGTTCGACATCACCGTCGTCTCACTGGGCCCGTATCCGGCGACCATGTGGTGATCGCCGGCCCAGGCCTGCGCCAGGGCGGGAGGGCACGTCTCGCCGCCGACGCTCACGAAGGTCAACGCCGGCAGGTCCTCGGGCCGGAGGGTCGCGAGCACCGCCGGTGTGGTGTAGAGGTGGGTGACGTCCGTGGCGGCGAGGACCCGGGCCAGTGCGTCGCCGGCGTCGATTCCCGGGGGCACCACCGCGAGCCGCGCGCCCGCCGAGAACGCCACGACCGATTCCAGCAGCGACGCATCGAAGACCGGCGACATCGCCTGTGCCACAACCGAATCGCTATCTGCCACGGTCGCGAGCCGGTGCGCCAGGTGGGCGATGCCGCGGTGCGTCACCACCACCCCCTTCGGAGTTCCGGTCGACCCGGACGTGAAGATCACGTAGGCGGAGTTGTCGGTGCGTACGGGCGCCACGCGGTCGGCGTCGGTCACCGGTGCGGCATCGAACGCATCGAGGGTGGCTTCCTGCACGCACAGCGTCGGAGCGGTGACGGGAAGGGCGGGTTCGGGCCGGTCGACGAGCACGCGGGCCGGTCGCACCGCCGTGAGCACCGCCGCGGTGCGCTCGGCGGGATGATCGGGATCGACCGGCACGTACACCCCTCCGGCGCGCAGCACCGCGTGCATCGCGACCAGCCGCAGGAAGGAGCGTCGCATCGCGACGACCACGGGCGTCTCCGGTCCCACTCCACTCGAGATCAGCAGCCGCGCAGCCTGATTCACCCGGCGATCGAGCTCGGCGTAGGTCCACCGGCAGCCGTCGCCGACCACCGCGACGGCCTCGGGTACCCGGCTCGTCCAGTCGTCGAGCAGCTCGGTCCACGTCCGCTCCCCACCCGGCGCCGGGGATGCCGTGGCGGGTGCGACCTCGTCGGCGACACGGATCCGACCGAGCGGCGCGTCCGGCCGGGTGACGAGCAGGGTCAGGACCCGGGCCACCCGGGCGACGATCCGTTCGGCGGTGGTGACGTCGAACAGATCCGGACGGTAGGTCAACCGCAGTGTCGGCCGGTCGGTGGGGTGGACGACGAGTGTGAGCGGATAGTGCCCGGAGTCGCGCACGGTGACCTCGTGCACGCACATCCCCGCGACGTCGACGGCCTCGGACAGGCCCGCGTGGTCGACGGGATAGGACTCGACCACCGTGAGGGTGTCGAAACCGGCGGCGGGCCCGGCGACGCGGGCGATGTCGGCCAGGCCGAGATGGTGCCGGTCCACCAGTTCGGCCTGTTCGGCGCGGACCCGGTCGACCAGCGCCCCGAGTGTCTCGTAGGCGTCGAGACGGACCCGGACCGGCACCGTGTTGACGAACAGCCCGACCATCTCCTCGATCCCGGGGACCTCGGCGGGCCGCCCCGAGACGGTGCTGCCGAACACGACGTCGTCCCGCCCGGTGAGCCCGGACAGCACGATTCCCCACGCGGTCTGCACGAGGGTTCCGACAGTGGTGGCCCGGGCGCGGACGAACGTCTCCAGGCGCCGGGTCGTGGCCGGGTCCAGCACGAGGCTCGTCTCCTCGGACAGGGCCTCGACGGGTGCCCGTAGGGCCGCCGGTGCGACGAGCGTGGGGCGATCGAGACCGCCGAGACGACGTGCCCACGCGGCGCGGGCGGCGTCGGTGTCCTGCCGGGTCAGCCAGTCCAGGTAGTCCCGGTAGGGCGGCACCGGCGGGAGTGCGGTGGTGTCCCCGTCGGTGACGTAGAGCGCGAGCAGTTCCTTCAGCAGCAACGGGGTGGACCAACCGTCGAGCAGGATGTGGTGGTTGGTGAACACCACCCGCACGTCGTCCGGGCCCATCCGCACCAGGCTCAACCGCATCAGCGGACCGCGTCCCGGGTCGAATCGTCGTGTGCGGTCCTCGTCCCGGACCCGGGCGAGGGTGGCCGCCCGGGTCGCCGTGTCCGCCTCGCTCACATCCAGTTCGCGGATCGGGACGTCCACCTGCGTGTGCACCACCTGCACGGGGGGTGAGGCGGCGTCCATGACGAAGTTCACCCGCAGGTTGGGGTGCCGAGCCACCAGCGCGGCGGTACTGCGCCGCAGCCGTGCGGAGTCGACCGTCCCGCCGAGATGCAGGATCATCTGCACGGTGTAGGCATCGACCGATTCGGTCTGTACGGCGTGGAACAAGAATCCGGCCTGTAACGGGGTCAGCGGCCACACGTCCTGGAGATCGGGGTGACGCTGTTCCAGTTCCTCGATCCGCTCCTGACTCAGGCGGACCAGCGGCAGGTCCGAGGGTGTGCGGCCTCCCGCGCCCGGCGTGGTGGTGTGACGAGCGAGGCCGGTGAGCATGTCACACCAGAGCTCCGCGAGTTCGGTGACGTGCTCGCGCTCGAGTACGCCGGTGGCGTAGGCGAAGCCGGCGCGCAGCCGGGGTCCGTCGGAGCCGTCGACGATCCCGGCGTCGATCGAGAGCACTGCCGGTGCCGGTTGTTCCGGATCGAGTCCGCCCCCGAACTCGAGGCCGGGTTCCGGCACGGCGCCGAGCCCGGTGTCCGGCCCCGGGTTCGTGATCCGGCCCGGACAGTCGAAGACGATCTGCGGGGCCGGCAGGGGTTCGAGTGCTGCTCGCGTCTCGTCGTCGAGGTAACGGAGGATGCCGTAGCCGATCCCGTGGTCGGGGATCGCCCGGAGGTTCTCCTTGACGGCCTTGACGGCACGCCCGGCCGCGGCGGAGCCCTCGGCGACCGCGCGCGGGTCGACGCCGGCGAGGTCGAGGCGCACCGGATGGGTGGTGGTGAACCAGCCGACCGTGCGGGACAGGTCCGCGCCCGGTACCGCCTGTTCCTCCCGCGCGGGTCGTGCCAGGCTCAGCGTCACCTGTGGGAGGTCGGTACCGCGCCGAGCGCGCCAGGCCGTGACGGCCGCGGCCAGGGCGGCCAGCAGCCCGTCGAGCATCCCGCAGTGGAAGGCCGCCGGCAGGGCGGTGAGCAGCGGCGCAGTGGCGGAAGCGGGCAGTTCGACGGTGACGGTGTCGAGCGTCGCGCCGGTGTCGACGGCCGGGTCGAGCGGTCGGCTGCCGAGCAGCGGATCCGGGCCGGCCGCCATCGCCTGCCAGAACCCGAGTTCACCGCGGCGGGTGCCGCGTCGAGCCTCGTCGAGGAGACCGTGGGCCCAGCCGCGCACGGATGTGCCGACCGGCGCCAGGTCGGGTTCGTGGCCGTGGTCGAGGCGGGTTGCCGCCGTGACCAGCTCCGTGAGCAGGATCCGCCAGGAGGCCACGTCCGTCACCGTCCGGTGGGCGACGAGCAGGAGCCGGGAGGATGCGCCGGTGTCGAAGTGGACGGCCTGCAGCATCACCCCGGCCATGGGGTCCAGCCGCCCGGTCGCGGCGTCGAGTTCGGTGTCGGCGAGCGCATCGAAGCCCGGCCCGGAGACGGCTTCGACCTGCCGGTGCCGCAGGATCATGGCCGCGGGGACGGCCCCGGCCGGTCGGGTCTCGAGACACCAGCGGTCCGCTTCACGGGACAGGCGGGCGCGGAGCATGTCGTGCCGGTCCAGCACCGTCTGCAGGGCGGCGGTCAGGTTCTCCGGCCGGATGCCGTCGGGCAGCGGCACGAGCACGGACCGGTGGCAGCGGGGGAAGCACCGCTCGCCGGTGAGCAGCCCTTGCAGGATCGGGGTGAGCGGAACCTCGCCGACTCCACCCCCGGGTGGTTCCTCCGGTCTCGCGGTGGCCGGGCCGTCCGCGGCGACCCGGGCGAGCGCGGCGACGGTCTCGTGGTCGAAGACGTCCCGCGGGGTGAACACCAGTCCGGCGGCCTTCGCGCGCGCCGCCAGCTGGATCGCCATGATCGAGTCGCCGCCGAGGGCGAAGAAGTTGTCGTCGATACCCAGCTCGTCCGGGCAGCGGTGCAGCACGTCGGCGAAGGCGTCGACGAGGGCCCGTTCCACGGGTGTCCGGGGTGCCCGGCGTCTCGCGGCGCGGCGGTCGGGCGCGGGCAGGGCAGCCCGGTCGACCTTTCCGTTCGCGGTGAGCGGCATCGCCCGCAGGGGCGCCACCACGGCGGGCACCATGAACTCGGGCAGCCGGTCCGCGAGCGCGGCCTTCAGCGCGGAGGCGTCCGGAGTCCGCCCGCCCTCCGGCACCACGTAGGCCACCAGCTGCTCGGTTCCGGTGTCGTTCCGGATCACCGCTGCGGCCTGTGCGATGTCGGGCCGGTTCAGCAACGCCGCTTCCACCTCACCGAGCTCGATGCGGTGGCCGCGCAGTTTCACCTGCAGGTCCACCCGACCGATATAGGACAGGCGAAGTGCGGACGGTTCGTCCGGTCCCGCGTCCTCCCCGGAGGTCCAGTACACGAGGTCGCCGGTGCGGTACATCCGGGATCCGGGGGCGCCGAACGGATCGGCGACGAACCGGGTGGCGGTGAGCCCGGGCCGGTGGTGGTAGCCGCGGGCGAGTCCCGGACCGGACGGATGGAGTTCGCCTGCCACTCCGATCGGCACCGGCTGCAACCGCGCATCGAGGACCACGGCGCGGAACCCGGGTCCGGGTCCACCGAGGGCGGGGGGCTCGCCGGGGACGAGATCGGCCGCGCTCATCTGCACGGTGGTCTCGCTGGGGCCGTAGCCGTTGATCATGCGGCGGCCCGGGGCCCATCGCTGCACCAGCCGCGGCGGGCAGGCCTCTCCTCCGACGACGACGACGGAAAGGTCCTCCAGGCTGTCGGGATCGAGGGTGGCGAGCACCCCCGGCGGGATGCACAGATGGGTGATCCGCTCGGCGTGCATGGCCTCGGCGAGTTCGGTTCCGGACAGGTGTGGTGGCCCGACCACCAGGTGGCCCGCTGCGCCGACGGCCGTGAGCAGCTCGAGGACCGCCAGGTCGAAGCTCGGGGAGGCGCCGTGCCAGACCCGGGCGTCGGTGTCGGCCAGTGTGCGGATCCAGGCGACCAGGTTCGCCAGGCCCCGGTGCGTGACCACGACGCCTTTCGGGCGTCCCGTCGAACCCGAGGTGTAGATGAGATAGGCCGCGTGGTCGGGGTGCAGGGTCGCCCGCCGGTCCGCGGAGGTCACGGGGCCGGAGGGGTGATGTGCCCGTGCTGCGGTCCCGTCGGGGTCGTCGAGCACCGTCCACGGCACCGCATCGGGGAGTTGCAGTCGTTCCGCCCGGGTGGTCAGGCCGAGCACGGCCCCGCAGTCGCGCAGCATGAAGTCGATCCGCTCGCGCGGGTAGGTGGGGTCGATCGGTACGAAGGCGGCGCCGGTCTTGGCGACGGCCCAGGTCGAGAGCACCGAGTCGACGGACCGCGACATACCGATCGCGACGGTCCGGTCCGGTCCGGCACCGAGGTCGACGAGCAGGCGGGCGAGCCGGTTCGACCGTTCGTCGAGTTCCCGGTAGGACAGCCGGGTGGTGCCGCACGAGAGGGCATCGGCCTCGGGGGCACGTGCCACGGCGTCGCCGAGGATGTCGGGCAGCAGCCGCACCGGTTCGGCGGGTGGTCCGCTCGCGGGGACGAGGGCCCGCCGTTCGGCCGGGCCCAGCAGGTCGAGGTCGCCGACGGGTGCGGCCGGGTCGGCAACGGCGGCCGCCAGGAGCGTCTCCAAGCGTTGCGCGAACCGCGCGATCTCGGTCGCGGTGTACCGGTCGGAGGCGTACCGGATCCGGAGCGGGTTGTGCCGATCGGGGACGGACAATCCCAGTTCCACCGCCCCGCGCGCGGTGTCGTCCGCGCCCGGGCCGGTGTCGTCGGCCCGGTCGAGCGTGACGCGGAACAACGGTGCCCGGAAGCCGTCGCGGGTGGGGGCCAGCGCCTCGAGCAGAGCCGGGAGGGGCACGGCCGCGTGGGCGAGCGCGTCCTCGACGGTCCGGCGGACGTCCGTGAGCAGCTCGGAGAACGTCCGCTGCGGCTGCGTGCGGACCCGCACCGGCAGCACCGCGCCGGATGCGGGGGGCACCGTACATCCGAGGACGATGTCACCGACGCCGGTCGTGCGGGCGAGGAGGACGACGACGGCGGTGTGCACGAGGGTGGACGTGTCGGCACCGTACCGTTCGGCGGTGGTGTCGAGGGCGCGGAGCAGATCGGTGTCGAGCCGGCGGGTGTGTTCCGCCCACCGGTGGGACGACCCGGGTGCCCCGACCCCACCCCCGCCGGGGAGGGGCGCGGGTGGGGTCGGGGCACCGGCCAGGACCGTGGCCCAGTGTTCGAGCAGGGCGGTCGCCTCGTAGCGCGGCGCGGCCGCCGCGGCACTCGGCGGATGGATCGAGCCGAGCGGCATCGCCGGGTCCGCCGTGGTGAACTCGTCGAGTATCTCGGTGAATCGTGCGCACTGTGCGTCGATCTCGTCCTGCCGGTACCGGTTGGGGTTCGCCCGGAACTCGACGACGGTGCCGGTGGGTGCGCTGCGACGGTGGACGGTGATCAGCCGGTCCCCCACCGGACCGCGGGACAGCACGTGCGGGATGCCCGCGACATCCCCCACCCTCGGCTGCTGGTCGAAGAGCATGACGTTCACCAGCGGTACCGAGAACCTGGACACGGCTTCGTGACCGGCGCGGCGGATGTCGTCGAGGCCACAGGCCTGATGACGTAGGGCCCCGACCAGTTCGACCTGGGTGCGGCGGACGAGATCGTCGACCGATTCGTCCGGATCCACCCGGATCCGCAGGGGAACGACGTTGACGAGCATCCCGGCGGAGCGGCGCAGTTCGGCGGTGGTGCGGGCGGAGACCGGGATGTTCACGACCACCTCGCGCCGGCCGGACAGACGTGAGAAGAAGCAGGCGGCGGCCGCGAGCACCACGGCGGCGGAGGCGTCGCGGGTCCCGTCCGGTCCGGTACCGACCGTGTCCGGCAGTTCCGTCTCGGCGGTGAGCGTGCGCGCCGCGGGAGGAACGTCGGTGGTCTCGACCGCACCGGGGAGGCCGACGATGCGTTCGGTCCAGTAGTCACGGTCTGCGGCGAATCGTCGGGACGCACGGTACTGCCGGTCCTTCTCGTAGAGGGACTGCAGCGAGGCGGGCGGTTTCGCCCGGGGCACGGGCGTGTCGGTCGCCCGGCTCTCGAGCGCCTGGGAATACAGTTCGGCGCCGCGACGGATCAGGATCATGGCCCCGAAGCCGTCGAGCGCGACGTGGTGTGCCTTGACGTAGACGAGATGGTGCGCGTCGCCGATCCGGAGGAGGACGATCCGGCACAGCCGGTCGGACAGGAGGTCGACGGGTGTCTCCACGTCCCGACGGAGCCATTCCTCGGCTTCTGCGCGCGGATCGGGTGCGTCACGGAAGTCGAGCACCTCGGTGTCGAATCCGACGTGTTCGTCGACGAGCTGGAAGGGTCGCCCGTCCACCTCGAGCAGACGCAGGAACACCGTCTCGAACTCGCGTCCTGCCGTCGCCGAGGCCCAGCGCACCAGGTCCGGGTCGAGATCGCCGTGGAATTCGACGTACTGGGCGATCACGAAGGGAACGTCGGGCAGGAGTTGCTGAGCGATCCAGATGCCGTACTGGGCGGGACTCAGAGGAAATGCGCCGGCGGGTACGCTCGCGGAGGGCGTTTCGGCGGATTCGACGGGAATGCTCATGACGGACCCTTCGCGAAGATGCCGAATTTTCTTGTATTCGGCACGAATCCCCGACGCGGCCGGTGCCGGTGAGAATTGCGCGCTCGTACAACTTTCCCGGATTCCGGATCGACATCACCACAGGAATACATGCGTCAGCCTAGGTTCGGAAACCGCTCTTCCACAATGCCTTGGGGCGGAATGGAATCCGCAGGGAGTCGCCGCACCGGACGACTGATCCCGGCAATCGGAACATTCTCAGCAAAACCCTAGAGTTCGTTTTCGGATATGGAGCGAACCCACGGTCCGGGATATGCTCGATTCAGGACTTCGAAGTCCAATCGACGAGCAAAACATTCCTGAAAGGATTCTTTACCCGCTCGCGTCGATCCGATCGCTTCGACAGGGGGATTCGTCAATAGTTTCCATCTTTCCCTCCACGGAAACAAGGATGCCGACATGTCGATGCAGAGACATGTGGGGCCCCGGTCGGGCACGGTCTGGGCGGACCTCTTCGGAGACCTCCCCGACCACTCACACGAAGCGAGCGCGCAGGTGCTGCGAGCGTGGATCGGTGGCTATCTCGTCGAACCCCACCCGGACCTCGGTCGCGCCGGACCCGTGTGCCCCTTCGTGCGCCCTTCCGTCGAGAAGCACCTCTTCGGCGTGGCGTTCGTGCACGGAGCCCACGTCGACGCCGGCACGCTGACCACCATCGTGGCCGACCAGTACGATCTCTACCTCCGCCTGGTCGACGAGGACGACAGGGACCGCACTCTGAAAGCACTGGCCACCGTGCTGCCCGATCTCACGGACTTCACCGTGATCGACGAGGTGCACGCCGGCTGCAAGTCGCGGTTCGTCGAACGCGGATGCATGCTCGGCCAGTTCTATCCCGGGTGCTCCCAGCCGGGACTGTGGAACCACGACTTCCACCCACTCGACGCCCCGCTTCCGATGCTGGTCGCGCGCAACATGATGACGACGGACTTCCCGTTCCTCATGGGCCGCCCGGAATGGCTGCGGGCCTATTTCAAGAAGTTCGCTCCGGGGCTGCCCTCGGCGTTGCGCCTGATCCTGGCGAAGCGGATGACCTACGAGGGAGATGTCGTCGAGGCGATCACCGCCCACCACGAGATGGTCGGCAACGAGCAGGCCCACTGACCTCTCTGCAAGCTCGGAGACTTGCATTCTTCCGATCAAGTCTTCAGACTTGACGGATGTTCGTGCTGACCGTCGACCAGCGAGACAGCCGTCGCGACGTCGACCGCGTCGCGGACCTGCTCACCGACCTGCGCGACGCCCCGCTGCTGCGCCCCTTCGAACGCACCGCGGGCGACGAGATCCAGGCCGTCACCGACGATCCGGTGGTGGTCGTCGATCTCGTCCTCGACCTGCTGCGTCGCGAACACTGGAGCATCGGTGTCGGCGTCGGCCCCGTCGAACACCCCCTCCCGGAGCAGACCCGGGCCGGGCGCGGCCGCGCCTTCGAACACGCCCGCAGCGCCGTCGAACGCGCCAAGAACGCGCCGGGCCGGGTCGCCGTCGACGGGGCGGACAGCGACGCGGCCGGCGACGCCGACGCCGCCCTGACATTGCTCGCCACCCTCGTGCTGCGTCGCTCCGCCCAGGGGCACGAGGCCGTCGACCTCGCCCGCGAAGGCCTGTCGCAGGCCGGGATCGCCGAACGCCTGGGCATCAGCCGCCAGGCGGTGTCCCAGCGGCTGACCACCGCCGCCTGGCAGGCCGAGGTCGCCGGGCGTGAACTCGCGCGCCGTCTCCTGGAAAGGGCCGATCGGTGACCGTTCTCGCGCTGCTGTGCCTGGCCGTCGCCGCCCTCGCACCCCTGCTCGCGTTGCGGCCGGCGCTGCTGTGGCCGGGTGCGGGACTGAGCGTCGCCGGGCTCGCCGGTGCGGCACTGGCCGCGACGGCCGTCGCACCCGTGCACGGTGTCGCGCTCGCCGCGACCCTCGTCCTCACCGCCCTGGCCGCGATCACCGGCGGTGGCCCGGCCGTGCTCGTGGCGTTCCGGATCGCCCGCCGTCAGCCGGACGCCGGACCCGAACCCTCTCCCCCGCCCGGCCCGCTGCGCGGCGGCCGGATCATCGGCGCGCTCGAACGCGGCGCCGTCGCCGCCTCGATCCTCGCGGGGTGGCCGGAGGGCATCGCCGTCGTCATGGCGGTCAAGGGCCTGGCCCGGTATCCGGAACTGCGCAACCCGAACGCCTCCGAGCAGTTCATCATCGGCACCTCCACCTCGGTGCTGTGGGCGGTCGCGGTGTGCGGAGCGGGGAACGCGCTGCTCAGCTGACCGTGTCGAGCTGTCGGGCCTCCTCGATGCGCCGCTGGATCCGGCGCATCCCCCGCAACCACCGTTCGGTATCCGCCGCCCGCCCCGCGTAGTAGTCGGCGACCTCGGGGTGCGGCAGGATCAGGAACCGGTCGTCCGCGAGTGCGCGCAGCACCTCGTCGGCGACCTGCTCGGGGGTGATCACCCCCGATTCGAAGATCACCCGCCCCGCGGCGTCGGTCGGCAGCAGATCCGTCGCCACACCCTGCGGGCACAGGCACTGCACGATCACACCCTTGTCCCCGTAGGTGGCGGCGAGCCACTCGGCGTGGGCGACGGCCGCATGCTTGGTCACCGAGTAGGCCGGGGATCCCAGCATCGTGAGCAGTCCCGCCGCCGACGCCGTCGCCACGAACCGGCCACGGCCCCGCTCGAGCCATTCCGGCAGCAGCAGCCGGGCCGCCCGGACGTGCCCCATGACGTTGACGTCCCAGGACAGCTGCCAGGCCGCCTCGGTCTCGGCCGCCCCCGTCTCGACGCCGGCGTTGGCGAACCAGATGTCCACCGCACCCAGCGCGGCCTGCGCGCGGGCGACGAGATCGGCGACGCCGTCCTCCCCGGCGGCGTCGCCCGGGGCCGCGATCCCACCGATCTCCTCGGCGACCCGCGTGCAGGCCTCGGCGTCGAGGTCGTTGACGACGACCCGAGCTCCGGCCCGGGCGAGCCGGTGCGCGAGGGCCCGGCCGATGCCGTGCCCGGCACCGGTGACGACGGCGCCCGCGTCCCGGAGGTGTTCCGGTCCGGTCTCGTGGGTCATGGATTGTCCTTTCCTCCGCGCCGGCGCCGGCCGGCGAACAGGGCGGCGCCCTGTGGTCGATGGGGGTCAACGGGCGCTGTGCCCGGTGGCGAACGGGTCGCCGCCGGGCACAGCGCGGGGTCGGTACCGGGCTCGACGCCCGGCGGTCGTCACATCTTGCTGAGGGCGTCGGCCCCGCCGACCAGCATCGCGGCGGCGACACCGACCGCGGTGACCCCGGTCATGACCAGGGCGACGGCGGCGACGAGCGGGTATCCGCCGTTGGACCAGTACTCGAACAAGATGGTGCCCATCACCTGGGTCTGCGAGGCCCGCACCAGCAGCGACGCGGTGAACTCGTGGGTGAGCAGCACGAACAGCAGTGCCGCGGTGCCGCCGAGGCTGCCCCGCATCAGCGGCAGCAGGATCTTGACGTTGGTCGCGACGAAGCCGGCGCCACTGACCCGGGAGGCCTCGAGATAGGTGTCGCCCAGGGCGAGCATCGACGACAGCTGCATGCGGGTCGCGAACGGCAGCATCAGCGTGACGTACACCAGGATCACCACCCACGGGGTGCCGTAGAGCACCAGCGGTCCGCGGGTGTAGGTGAGCAGGAAGGCCGCACCGAAGATCACCGCGGGCACACCGAGCGGCATCGAGACGAGGACGTCGGCGACGACCCGCAGGATCGGGTACCGCGTACCGCGGACGATGAGGTTCGCGGCCACGAATCCGAGTGGCAGCACGATCGCCATGGCGACCAGGGAGAACATCACGCTGTTGCTCACGGCCGCGGGCACGGCCGAACCGGAGAAGATGGTCCGGAAGTTGTCGAAGGACAACGCCGAGAACGTGATCGTCCCGCTCCAGTACCGCGACAGGGCGACGAACACCAGCGCGAGCAGCGGCAGCACCGTCGACAGCAACGAGAACAGCAGGATGATCGCCACACCGGTCTTCGAGGGGCGCCCCTGGGAGCGGAACGCCTTACCGCCGTGGGTGACGAAACGGCGCTGGTTGCCGAGCAGGGCCTTCTGGGCGAAGACCACGACGATCCCGACGATCAGCAGCGGGGAGCCGAGGGCCGCGGCGGTGGCGAACTGCGCCGGCGAATCGCTGATCTGGAAGTACATCTCCGTGGTCAGCACGCTGACGCCGGTGTTGGTGCCGAGCAGCAACGGCCCGGTGAACTGGCCGAGGCCGAGCAGCAGGGCGACGCCCGCGCCGTAGATCAGGGTGGGCCGCAGCAGCGGAAGGGTGATCTTGAAGAAGACCTTCCATTCCGGCAGGCCCGAGACCTGCGCCGCCTCGATCATCTCGGAGTTGATGTTCTCGAACCCGGACCGGACGAACATGTACACGAACGAGCTCAGGGAGAAACCGGTGATGATGACGATCCACTGGATGGAGTAGATGTCGATCGGGCCCTCCTCGAGGTGCGACCACCACGGCAGGTTCCGCAGCATCGCGTTGAGGTAGCCCGGGCGCGGGGAGAGCAGGAACGCCCAGCCGACGATGGCGGCGACGGCGGGGATCACGATCGGCAGGATCGGCAGGATCTGCAGCACCGCGAGCCGCCGGGGCAGCCGGTTCGCCGCCCATGCCAGGGCGGTGCCGAGCACCATCGCGATGACCAGCGATCCGAACGCCAGACCGACGGTGTTCCACAGGATCTGGCCGATGCGCGGCAGCCCGAAGGCCCGGCTGTAACCGGCGGCGCCGTCCTCGAAGGCGGTCGCCTGCAGCCGAACTACCGGCAGCACGACGAGATAGCCGAGCAGCGCCACGAAGGCAATGACGCCGAGGCGTCGGGCCACGACCCGCACCGCCTCGTTCTGCAGGCCGCGGGGAACGCTCGTGGGGGCCTCGCCGACTTCACGGGTCGGCAGTGTCATGACAGCCATGTCCGCCCTCACCCCACCAGAGCGCCGGTCAGCGCCTGCTGCGGCACGGCCAGCGCGTTGCCGTCGGTGTCGAAGGTGCGGGCGTCGCGCGGATCGAACGCGAAGATCATCGTCGCGCCGCGGTTCACCGTGCGGGGCGTGCGCGCCGAATCGAAGGTCGGGATCCGGGCGTGCAGCTGGCGGCGCACCGCACCGTCGCCGACCACCGAGCACATGACGTCGAAGTGCAGGCCGCCGTACTCGACGTCGTCGACGGTCACGGCGACACCGGCCTCGCCGGGCAGCAGGTCTGCGACGTCGGTCACCAGACGGATCTTCTCGGGGCGCAGGCGCAGGACGAACTCGCCGGCGGCGACCGTCCCCGGTTGGGTTCCGTGGATCTCGGTGCCCAGCGCGTACCACCGTCCGTCGACGTATTCGCAGGGCAGCCGGTTGGACATGCCGGTGAAGCCGGCGACGTACTCGTCGACGGGCTCCTCGAAGACCTCGCGCGGCGGCCCGATCTGGACGATGCGGCCGGCGCGCATGATGGCCATCCGGGTGCCCAGCGCCAGCGCCTCGCTCTGGTCGTGGGTGACGAACACGGCGGTGAACGGCTTGCGCTGGTGCAGGTCGTGCAGTTCCGCCCGGACCTGGTCGCGCAGCCGCGCGTCGAGATTGCTCAGCGGTTCGTCGAACAGCACGAGGTCGGGGTGGGAGACGAGGCCGCGCGCCAGCGCGACGCGCTGCTGCTGGCCGCCGGACAGTTCGGCGGGAAGCCGGTCGAGCAGCCGTTCGCAGTCGACGAGGGCGGCGGTCTCCTCGACGCGACCGCTCGCGAGGGCGTCGGTGAGCTTGCGGGACTTGAGCGGGTAGGCGATGTTCTTGCGCACGGTCATGTGGGGCCACAGGGCGTACGACTGGAAGACCATGCCGATGAAGCGCTTGTCGGGCGGCAGGTTCACGCCGCGGGCTCCGTCGTAGACCACCTGGTCGCCGAGGGTGATCGAGCCGCTCGCGGGCTGTTCGAGCCCCGCCAGGCACCGGAGGGTCGTCGTCTTGCCGCAGCCCGAGGGGCCCAGCAGCACGAGGAACTCGCCGTCCTCGATCTCGAGGTCGAGGTGGTCCACGGCCACCGTCGGGGGCTTGCCGTCGAAGTTCTTCAGGAGTTGGCGTATCGAGACGTGGGACATCGTGTACTCACTTTCTGACCGGCGGGGATCAGGCCTCGGTGGCGGACAGGGCCGTGGCCGCCTCGCGGGCGGGTTCGAAGGACGGGGTGCCGCCTTCCCGGTCCGAGCGACCGGTCGCGAGCCGATACAGACGCTGGGCGTGATCGTCGGCGGTGCCCCACAACACGCTCGAGCTCAGGGCCCGGCGGTAGTAGAGGTGTGCGGTGTGTTCCCAGGTGAAACCGATGCCCCCGTGCACCTGGATGTTGGTGGCGGATGCCAGGCCTGCGGCGTCCCCGCAGGTCAGCGCGGCGATCGCGGCGGCCTCGGCGAGATCGTGGTCCGTTCCCTCCTCGATCGCCCAGGCGGCGTGGGCCACCGCGGAGTCGGCGAGTTCGACGGCGACGGCCACCTCGGCGAGCATGTGCTTGATCGCCTGGAACTCGCCGATGAGCCGACCGAACTGGATGCGTTCCTTCGCATAGCCGACCGCGGCGTCCAGGCAGGCGCGGGCGACACCGAGGCTGTCGCAGGCCAGGGCCACCAGGGCCAGGTCGCGGACCCGGGCGGGTTCGGGACGGTCGGTGAGCAGGGTCGCCGGGGCTGCGGCCGCCTCGAGACGGGCGAGGCTGCGGGTCGCGTCGGTGGTCTCCATCCGCTCGACCCGAAGGTCCGTGCGCTCGACCGCGTACAGCCCCAGCGCTCCCCGCCGGTCGACGGCGTGGACCAGGACGGTGTCGGCGATGTCGGCGTCGAGGACGAAGTGGACTGTTCCCGTGAGGGTTACGGCTCCATCGGTGTCGTCGGCCCGCAGGATCCCCTCTCCCGGGGAGTCGAGGCCGTCGCCGGGGATCACAGTGGCGACGATCCGGGTGCCGGCCGCGATCCCGGTGAGCAGGTCACCGGCGAGCGGGTGTTCCGGGCAGCGGGCCAGCGTGCCGGCGGCGACGACGCCGCCGAGCACCGGGACCCGGGTCAGTTCCGCCCCGAGGGTTTCGAGGACGGCCGCCACCGTGGCGTAGGAGGTGCCGAGGCCGCCGAAGGATTCCGGGACGGCGAGGGCCCCGACGCCGACCTCGCGGCCGAGCACCGACCACAGGTCGTGATCGACGGGCCCGTCGCGGTACACCCGCTCGGATCGTCCGTCGGCGGGGTCGGTCCTGCCGACGGCGGCCCGGATGGTGTCGACGAGGAGCGCCGTGTCCTCGGCGCCGGCCGCGCTCGAGAGAATCATGGTGTCGCCTTTCCTGGGTGCCGGGTGTGCTCAGTCCGAGGACGGGAGGGGACGGGCCTGCTTCTCGGCGAGGACCGCATCGCCGACCGCCAGGGGGCCGGCGCCGGGCCGCACGCACAGCACCTCGACTCCTCCGCCCTCGTAGCGCTTGCCGATGAGCAACCCCGGATCGGTCACGGGTGCCGCGGGGGTCTCCGCATCGGCGGCCATCGGCGCTCCCCCGCAGAGCAGGGGGCCGGTCACGCCGTCGTCCACGCGGACGACCACGACCTCGGCGCCGCAGACGGGGCTCTTGAGACGTTCTCCGACCTTCATCTTTCGTCGTTCCTCTCGTGTCCGGGACCGGTCACGGTCACCGGAGGGACGGGGGCGCCCGTACGACGGGCGCTCCCCGCCGGTGTGGTTGCTGGGGATGTGTCAGGCAGGGATGCGGTTACTGGCTGGAACCGAACATGTCCGTGAACTCCGCACGGAACGCCTCGGTCTCGTCGGCGGTGACGACCCGGCCACTCACCCAGATACCGTCCGCGGAGGTCGCGGCCGTGGGGATGTCGGGCAGCACTGCGCCGGCGCGGCTGGCGACGGCCTCCTGACCGGCCTTGGTGACCAGGAAGTTCGCGAACAGCTGCGCGGCGTTGGGATGCGGCGCGGTCGCCGGCACCCCGGTGAGGAAGGGTGCGCCGAACACCGGCGAGGGCATGCCGGATTCGACGGGGGCCCCGGCCTCCTTCTCCGCGGTGAGCGGCAGGGTGTAGACGGTGGCGGCGAGTTCACCGGAGGTGAGCGCCTGCGCCATGGCCTGCGCGCCCGGGTACGTGCGGGGCTTCTGCGCTGCGAGACGCTCGACGTAGTCCGGCGAGACCGTCTCCTCGAGGTAGTCGTAGAAGTCGACGACCGCCGACGACACGGGGAGCATCACCCCGATCTTGCCGTCCGCGAGAGCAGGATCGAGCAGATCCTCGTAGCCGTCGATGCCGTCCGGGACACGACTGGTGTTCCAGCCGTAGGTGAGGACGGCGGCGGACGAGACGAAGATCCGGTCGTCGTCGCGCAGGAACTTCTCGCGATCGAATTCGGGAGCGCCGAAGGCGGGACCGGTGACCGGGACGAAGTAGTCCTCGGCGAGCTTCTCGTCCACCCAGGGGCGGGAGGCGGTCGCGATGAGGTCGGCCGTGTGCCGGCCGGTGTCCGCTTCCGCCGCGAGCTTGGTCTGGAGGTTGGCGTCGGTGTCGCGGACGATCTCGACGTCGATACCGTAGACGGATTCGAAGCGGGAGGCGAGTTCCTGCAGGTTGTCCGTCGCCTGGCCGGTGAAGTAGGTGATCGAGCCCTCCTGCTTGGCTGCTTCGATCACCTCCTCCCAGGCACCGTCACCCGCTGGGCCGAGGTCTTCTTCCGAGATCTCGGCGGCACCACCGGAACCGCATGCGGCAGCAGCGAAGGTTGCTGCGGCGATGCCGATTCCGGCGAGGGAGCGACGAAACGACGCAAGTCTCATGGCAGACCTTTCGGGGGATGATCCGACGGGGTCCGGCGACCGCACATCCCGGGACTGTCGGGAGGCGGAGCCGAGGGGGAAGTTCTCAGTGCCCCGAGCCGGCGCGTTCGCGGGCGCGCTGTCGTCCTTCGCGCCAGCTCAGGCCCCGGTCGGCCCGGGGTTCGGTGGGCAGTCCCAGCAATCGTTCGGCGACGATGTTGCGCTGGATCTGGTCCGAGCCGCCGGCGATGCTGTAGCCGGGCGCACCGAGCACGTGCGCGTTCCAGCCGTAGGTTCCGGGCACTCCGGTATCGGCGATCAGGTTGCGGCCCAATATCGTTCGCGCCGCGGTCGACACGGCGGTGAGTTTGTCGACCCACTGGATCTTGCGGACGGAGCCGATCGCCGAGGGCGCGGCACCTTCCTCGCGTGCCTGCCGGTCGCGCAGCAGGTCGACGGCGGCGAGTTGCTGGCGCAGGTACACGCGGGCCAGCTGTTCACGCACCCGCGGGTCGTCCTCCCGGCCGAGTCGGCGGGCGGTGGCGACGAGCTGTGAGAACTGCCCACCGACGTTGGCGGTGTTCGATCCACCCTCGCGTTCGAAGGCCAGGGTGGTCAGTGCGACCGACCATCCCTTGCCGACCTCACCGAGACGGTTCGTGTCGGGGATACGGACGTTGTCGAGGAAGACCTCGTTGAAGCTGCTGCCGCCGGACATCTGCCGGATCGGGCGGATCTCGACGCCGGGGGCGTCGAGCGGGACGAGGAAGGCCGTCATGCCCTGGTGCTTGGGCTGATCGGGATCGGTACGGGCGATGAGCTCACCCCATTCGGCGAACTGTGCGCCCGAGGTCCACACCTTCTGGCCGGAGACGATCCAGTCGTCGCCGTCACGCACGGCCCGTGTGCCGAGGTCGGCGAGGTCGGACCCCGCGTCGGGCTCGGAGAAGAGCTGGCACGCGAGCAGTTCGCCGCGGAGCATACGGGGCAGGAACCGCTGCTTCTGCTCGTCGGTGCCGAGGAGCCGGATGGTGGGGGCGATGAGGTGCAGGGTGACCGAGACGAGTTCGTGCGGCGGGAGCGGGCACAGTTCGTTGTCGATCCGGGCGAACGCCTCGGCGATCTCGGTTCCCGCCTCCGCGCCGCCGTACTCGCGCGGCCAGTCGAGAGCGCCGTAGCCGGCGTCGAACTTCTCGCGCTGCCAGGTGCGGTGGCGGTCGAGGAGGGCGCGTTCCTCGTCCTCGGTGAGGTCGTGGAAGACCGAGACGTCGAACTCGTCGTCGACGGCGGTGAACTCCAGTCGGGTCAGGGTGTCCACCACCCAGTTCCGGGCGCGGGTCTCGAATTCCGAGAGGGACATGAATACTCCACTGGCTGAGACCGTCCGGGCAGGACAGTCGGGCTTCTGGTCGGTCCGCGGCCGGTGGCAGGAACTACCCGCTCGGCATCCATTCGGAACATACGCATATTAACGGAGATTTACGTCACAGTCCAGCAGCAAGGGAGATTCATGTCACTCACGCCGGATCGTGCACCCCACCGCGGACCGTGGTGCCGGCCCGCCCGTCGCATACGGGCCGGCACCTGGGATTCGAGGACGTCAGTCCAGGTTGTAGAGCGCTGCGGCGTTGTCGTGGAGGATCTTGCGGGCATCCTCCTCCGACAGGTGCGCGAAGTTGCGGCGCAGGTAGTCGTCGGGACGGACCGCGTCGGTCGCCGGTCCGGGCGACATCGACGTCGGATGCGGGTAGTCCGTCTCGTAGAGGATGTTGTCGGCGCCGAGCTGCTCGATCGCACTGCGGGCCGAGTCCTGCTCGAACCAGAAGCAGCCGTAGATCTGCCGCTTGAAGTACTCGCTGGGCAGCAGCTCGTAGTTCGGGTGCTCCTTGTGCACGCCGCTGTTCTTCCACTGCCAGTCCATGCCCTCGAGCGCGAACGGCATCCAGCCGATACCCGACTCGACGGAGACGAACTTCAGATCCGGGAAACGGTCGCAGATACCACCGAAGATGAGCTGCGACAGCGTACGGGCGTTGTCCATGAAGAAGGAGATGCCCATCATGCCGTAGTTGGCGTGCGTGCCGACGCTCTCGTGCCCGAAGCCGCTCAGGTCGACCTCACCCGAGGCGATGTGGAAGTTGATCGGCAGTTTCTTCTCCTGCGCCGAGGCCCACAGCCGGTCCCAGTAGGGATCGGTCAGCATCGGCAGGCCGAAGGCCGCCGGGTTCTGCGTGAACACCAGGCCCTTGTGGCCGGCGGCGGCGATACGGTCGATCTCGGCGAGGGTGGCCTCCATGTCCCAGAAGGGCAGGATGCCGACCGGGATGTAACGGCCGGGCGCGAACTGCGCCCACTCGGTGAGGAAGTCGTTGTAGGCGCGCACGCACTCGAGCTGGAGCTCGTTGGATCCGTTGGACTGCAGGGTCTTCTGGCTGAAGACCGCGACGTTCGGGTACAGGATCTGGGCATGGATGCCGTAGTCGTCCATCAGGGCCAGTCGCTTGCCCGGATCCCAGGAGCGCGGATCGGTGTCCTCGAAGCGCGGCGGGCAGTTCGGCGGGTACTCGTGCCAGCCGGCCATCGCGGGCGAGCCGACGGCACTCATACGGGTGCCGGAGACGAACCACGCCTCGTCGCCGCGCTGCTCGTCCCAGCGCACGTGCGGGACCAGGTCGCCCCACTTCTTCGACATGCGGGAGGTCCACAGGTCCGGCGGCTCGACGACATGGGTGTCGGTGTCGATGATCTTGATGTCTCGAAGGTCGTACACGAGAACTCCTTCTCGGGATGAGGGGAAACGGAAACCTTCGGCGCGCAGGTGCGCGCGGAGGCGGGCGACGACCGGGCCGGTCGCGGCCGGGGAAGGGCGCTACTTGATCGCGCCGGAGATCTTGAGTTCGACGATGCGATCCCAGTCCAGGCCGTGCTCGAGGAGCACCTCGTCGGTGTGCTCACCGTGGCGGGGAGCCCGCGTCAGCGTGGGGGCCTGCCCGTCGAAACTGGTCGGGGCCGTGACCATGTCGAGGGTGCGCCCGTTCTCGTACTCCACGGTGCGCACGAACCCGTTGGCCAGCGCCTGCGGATCGGACAGCACGTCGATCGGCTTGCGGAAGACGTCCCACTGACCTTCCTGCTTGCCGAGGATGTCGGTCCACTCCTCGAGGGTGCGCTGCTCGAACAACTCGGTCAGGATCGCCGTGCACTCACGGGAGTTGCGCGCCCGGTCCTCGAAGGTCGCGAACCGCGGGTCGTCGATGAGGTGGGACAGTCCGATCGCCTCGCACAGGCCGGGCCAGAACTTCTGACTCTGCAGCAGCGCGAGATGGATGTAGCGACCGTCCTTGGTGCGGTAGATGTTCGACACCGGATTGACGGGGTTGTTCCGATCGGGATAGGGCAGTTCGTCGGCGCCGATCACCTGGCAGCCCGCGATGGTCGCCTGCATGGCCCAGGCACCCATCGAGAACAGGGAGGTGTCGACCACGATGCCCTTGCCCGTGCGCTCGCGGTGGAACAGGCCCGCGGCGATACCACCGGCGAGGGCCATGCCGCTCTGGGAGTCACCGAAGGCCGGGCCGGGCATGTTGGCCGGCCAGTCGAGGTCGTCCGGCGCGATGGATCCGGCCGCGCCGGAGCGCGCCCAGTAGGTGATGCCGTCGAATCCACCCTTGTCGCTCTCGGGACCGGCCACACCCTGGGCGGTGCCGCGGGCGTACACGATGCGGGGGTTGCGCGCGAAGATGTCGTCGACGTCGATGCCCAGCTTGGCACGGGCGTCGGGCAGGAAGTTGGTCATGAACACGTCGGCGGACTCGACGAGCTTCATGAGCACTTCGCGCCCGTCGGGGTGCGCGATATCCAGTGCGACGGCACGCTTTCCGCGGTTGTTGATCTCGAAGAGGCTTGCGAGGCCGTCCACCTCGGCGGGCACGCCCCACGCAGCGGTGGATCGGGTGGGGTCCCCGAAATCGGAGTGCTCGACCTTCACGACGTCGGCTCCCCAGTCGGAGAGGATCGCGGCCGCCGAGGGGACGAACGCGTACAGCGCCACCTCCACGACCTTGATCCCGTTCATCACCGTGGTCATCGAGTGTTCTCCTTCGTCGTCTCACGGCCACGACGGGCCGCGCGCAGGATGGGAGTGAGCGCCGGACGACTCCGTGATCGGGGTGAGGAATCCGGCGGATGCTCGGACGTGAGCTGAAAACACTGTAACTATAGCAATGTTTTGTGCGTTGTACATCACAAATTTTTTCGGGCGTGCCCCCGGGCACCCGCCGTCGGCCTCAGTAGAGCGATTCGCCGCCGTCCACCACGAGATTCGTCCCGGTCACGAAGGACGAGTCGGGACTTGCGAGATACAGTGCCGCAGCAGCCATGTCGGCCGGCGTTCCCGCCCGTCCCATGGGCACGGTGGCGGCCCGTTCCTCGAAGAGGCTGTTGCGATCCTGCGTGAGCGGTGTCGCGGTGATACCGGGAGACAGGGCGTTCACGCGCACGCCGGTGGAGGCGAGTTCGTACGCGGCCATGCGCACGAGCTGGTTGAGTCCCGCCTTCGCCGTGCCGTAGGGCACGAGGGAGGGCCGCGCACCGAGCGCCCGGATCGACGAGACCACGACGATCGAGCGGTTCTCCCCTGCGCGGTCGACCATCGAGCGGGCCGCGGCCTGCACGCACAGGAAGGTTCCCGTCAGGTTCAGGTCGATGCAGTCCTGCCACTGCTGACGAGTGAGATCGAGGAAGGGAACGACGGTACCGCTGCCGGCATTGGCGACGAGCACGTTCAGCGGCCCGTTCCGGTCCTGCGCCGTGTCGAACATCGCGGCGATCGATTCCGCGTCGCGGATGTCGGCGACGACGCCCGTCACGCGCGCCGCGGCGCCGCATCGGGTCCGCAACCGTTCGACCGCGTCGTCGAGCACCTGCGGCCGCCGGGCGGCGAGAGTGAGCGTGCCGCCCGCGTCGAGCAGACGTTCCGCGATGCCGTAGCCGATACCCTCGCTTCCGCCCGTGACCAGGACGTGCTGCCCGGACAGGGGGTGCGCGTTCGTGTTGTGCGCCAACGATTCGTAGGTGGGTGTGTTCTGGGTCATAGGAGTGGTATAGCATTAAACACGCGAAACATACATATATTTGTAAAGTAGCCTCGATCGAGGGGCCGCCATCCCTATACTCGGCGGCACGCTCACCCCGCTCGGACGAGTGCGGGAACCCGCTTGAAACGACGAGGACACCATGACCCGCAACATCACGAGCTCGCAGTCGGACACCGCGGCGCGCCGGCGCGCGGTGGCGATGACCCGGCACGAGAAGGTCTCGCGCACCGTGGCCCGGATGGTGGCCAAGGAGATCGCCGACCGGCAGCTCGCCCCCGGATCCGCCCTCGAGGCGGAATCCGAGATGGCCCGCCGTTTCGGCGTCGGACGCGCCTCGGTTCGAGAGGGACTGCGTCTGCTCGAGGCCCAGGGCCTGGTGACCGTACGGCAGGGACTCGGCGGCGGCCCGATCGTCTCCGAGCCGTCGGGCAGCGAGTTCGGGGACACCCTGTCGATGTATCTGCAGGCGAAGGGCGTCAGCTTCCGCCAGGTCGCCGAGGCGGCACTCGAGATGGAAGGGCTCGCGGCCGCGATGCTCGCCGACCGTGTCGCCGCCGGCGAGAAGGTCGACCTCGACGCACTGGCCGGCAAGCGCATCTCCACGGACATGACGGACGAGGAGGTCACCGAGGCCGCCGTCGGGTTCCACGAGACCCTGCGGGAGCTGTCCGGCAACTACATCCTCACTCTCACGGGCTCCGCGCTCGCCCACATCTACACCGATCGGATGCTCGAGGCACATCCCCAGGTGTGGAGCGAGGAGGAACGTCAGAGCTTCGAGAGTCCCCACCAGGCGATCCACGACGCCATCGCCGCAGGCGACCCCGAACTCGCCCGCCGCCTCGCGCGCGAGCACATGCGCGACGTGATCGACAACCTCTCCTCAGCGAATCCCCGGATGCTGGACGAACGCGTGGACTGGCGCTGACCACCCCCTCCGGTTCGATCGGCATCCGGGTCCCCCACCCGTGACCTGAACATCGTCCGTCCGGCGGCCACCGCGGCCGCCGGACGGACGCTGCAGGTCGTCGCACCCAGCCGGAGACCTGCGTGTCATCGAAACCTGTCATCCGCCGTGACCGTTCGCGCGGTCGCTCCCCTCTCCCCCGCGCCGGTCTGGCGGTCGCCTTCGCCACCGTCGGCGTGTTCATGGGCATCGGAGTGGTGAGCCCCATCCTCCCGACCCTGGCCCTCGAACTCGGTGGGTCACCGGCCCAGGTGTCCCTGCTGTTCACCAGTTACATGGCGGTGATGGGACTGGCGATGGTGGCCACCGGCTGGATCTCCAGCCGGATCGGTATGCGCACGACCCTGCTGGTCGGGCTGGCGGTCATCGCGCTGGCCGCCCTCGGATCAAGCCTGTCGTGGACGGTCGGGCAGATCGTCGGCTTCCGCGCCGGCTGGGGTCTCGGGAATGCCCTGTTCGTCGCGACCTCCCTGGCTGCGATCGTGGCGGCGATGCCCGGTGAGCGTTCCCGGGCGATCACGTTCTACGAGGCGGCGGTGGGCGCGGGAATCGCCACGGGCCCGTTGCTCGGTGGACTGCTGGGGCAGATCTCGTGGCGCGCGGCCTTCCTCGGATCGGCCGCGCTGGTCGTCGCCTCGTTCGTCGTGCTGGCGGCGATTCTGCCCCCCGCCCCGCGCCCGGCGGCTCCGACCTCGCTCACCGCCCCGTTCCGCGCCCTCGCGCATCGGGGGTTGTTCTCGGTGGCGGCGGTATCGCTGCTCTACCACCTCGGTCTGTTCACGCTGTTCTCCTACGGCCCGTTCGTCCTCGGATACTCGTCGACCCGAATCGGTTTCGTGTTCTCCGGATGGGGCCTGTGCCTGGTCTGCGCCTCCGTCCTTCTGGCACCTCGACTGCAGTCGACCGTCGGGGCGGTACCCACCGTGGCCACGGCACTGGTGTCGTTCGCCGCCACCCTGACCCTGGTCGCGGTCTTCGTCGACGACCGGGCCGTGGTCACGGCCTGCATCGTCGTCTCCGGCCTGTTCGTCGGCCTGCTCAACGCATTGGTGACGGAGATCGGGATGCACGTCTCGACGGTGGACGGCGCCACCGTCGCGGCGAGCTACAGTTTCGTCCGTTTCGGTGGTGGCGCCTGCGCGCCGTGGCTGGCCGGATGGCTCGGCCAGACCACCGAGCCGTGGGTTCCCTTCGCAGCCACCGCGGCCGCGGCGTTCCTCGGTCTGGGCGCTCTCGCACTCGGCGGCCGACAGCTGCCGTCGCGGCGGCGTACCCGGACGGAGCCCACCTCCGAACCGGTGCCGACCGAAGGGTGACGCGGGCCACTTTCCGCGGTACACTCACAACCATCCTAAATATGGGCATGTTTATGTCCACCCGACATGAACTCTCCTGCAGGAGAGTCGCTCCCAGCACCGCACCGAAAGGCTTCGTCATGAGTGAACACACCACCGGATCCGGCTCCGTCGTGGTCACCGGCGGCACCGGCGGTCTCGGCACCGCCGTCACCGAACGTCTCCTCGCGACCGGCGCCCGCGTGGTCGTCCCGTGGTACGACGAGGCCGAGGTCGATCGGCTCACCCCGCACCCCGATCTCCTGCTCGTCAAGGCCGACCTGTCCGACGAGAACGACGTCGAGCGCGTGATCTCCCTTGCCGCCGAGGACGACTCCCGTCCCCTGACGGGGTTGGTCAACCTCGTCGGCGGGTTCCACTCCGGCAGCCGCGTGCACGAGACCCCCGTCGACGTGCTCGACGCCCAGCTCTCCCTCAACCTGCGCATCGCCTACCTCGTCACCCAGGCCGCGCTGCCCGAACTCATCCGGCACGGCGGCGGATCGATCGTGTGCATCGGGTCGGCCGCTGCCACGAGCCCCTTCCCCGGCGCCGCCGGCTACATCGCCTCCAAGGCCGCCGTCGCCGCGCTGGTGCAGAGCATGGCCGTGGAGTACGCCCCCGACTCCATCCGCGTCAACGGCCTGGTGCCGTCCATGATCGACACCCCGGCGAACCGACAGGCCATGCCCGACGCCGACACCTCCTCATGGGCGCGCCCCACCGACATCGCCGAGGTCATCGCGTTCCTCCTGAGCGACGCCTCCCGCGCCGTGACCGGCGCTCTCGTCCCGGTCACCGGCAGCACCGCTGCCCGCTGACCCCGCCGCCGTCCGATCCCGGGGACGGACGACGAGACCCCGCGGTTCCGGATTCCTCGCCCGGCCGCGGGGTCTCGTGCTGTTCGGCTCAGCCCACGGTCGCCGGCGACCGCACCCCGAGCCGATCCGCCAGGGCCGCCAGATTCTCCCGCCGCTGCGCGAGGGTGGCGCCCTTCCAACCCGCGTCGGCCCACACGACCAGATCGTCGAGTCCGTGCTCCCGGTAACGGTGGAGATCCGACGCCGTCGTCTCCTCGGTGATCTCGACACGCACATAGCACGGGAAATCCGCATTGCCGTCGATCTCCCGGCGGTGCCGACGCAGGGTACCCACCAACTCCACCGCCTCCTCGAAGGTCGGTGTGCCCGAGGAGATCCACGCATCGCCGAGACGTGCTGCGCGGGCGAGGGCACGAGGCCCGTTGCCGCCGTAGACGACCGGCACCGTCACCGGCCGCGGGTGCAGCCGTACCTCGTCGAACCGGTAGTGGGCACCCTCGTGGGCGAACGACTCGCCGCCCCACGCCTTACGCAGGATCTCCACACACTCGTCGGTGCGGGCGAACCGCCGGGTGAAGGGCACGTCGAGGGCGGTGAACTCCTCCTCGAGCCAGCCCGAACCGATCCCGAACAGCAACCGTCCACCGCTGAGTTCCTGCAGGGTGATCGTCGTACGGGCCGTGTGCAGGGGGTGCCGGAGGGCGGTGACGTAGACGGCTGTGCCGAGCATCAGCCGTTGCGTGCACGCCGCGATCGCGGCGTGCAGGGCGAGCGGGTCGGTGAGTTCGGTGGTGTCGTCGACGATCGGCCCCGAATGGTGCTGGCGGGTGCCTGTCGACGGGTGCGCGCTCCCGTACGAGATCGGGTGCAGCACGTGCTCCCCGAGCCACAGGGCGTGGAATCCGAGTTCGTCCGCGGCGCGGGCCAGGTCGAGCGCGTCGTGCGGGGTGATGCCGTAGGTGCACAGTCCGACAGTGGGCACGTTCTCTCCTCGTGGTGGCGAAACGACGACGGGGCACGCCGGGCGGCTCGCGCCACCGGACGTGCCCCGTCGGTGTGTACGGTCAGGCGGGCAGCAGGCCGAGAGCCCGGCGCGCGAGCGGCGCGACGAGTTCCCCACGCTGGCCCATCCGCGGATCGGTGGTCTCCCCCCGCACGAACCGCGCGTAGAGCTGCTGCAGGATGACCACGGTCTTCCAGCAACCGAAGGCCTCGTACCAGTCGATGCGCGACAGATCGAGATCGCTTCCGGCCGTGTAGCGCTCGACGATCTCGGCCCGCGACGGCAGGTCGAGGGCGTGCATGCCGGGCACCACGATGAACGCCGCGTCCGAGTCCGGGTCCACCGTCCGGTCCGGCCAGTAGTTGAGCAGGGTGCCCAGATCCACGAGCACGTCACCGGTGGTGGCCATGTCCCAGTCGAACACCGACTTCACCCGGTCCGGATCACCGTGCGGGAACTGGCAGTTGTCGACCTTGTAATCGTTGTGGACGATGCCGGCCCGCTGGCTGCCGGGCACGTCCGCGCGGATCCGGCGGCCGACCTCCTCCACGAGCTCGGCGACCTCCCGGTCGGGGGCGTACTCGGCGACGGCCTCCCACCGCGAGGACCACCCCGCGACCTGCCGTTCCAGATATCCCTCCGGCCGGCCGAGATCGGCGAGATCACACGACGCCGGATCGACGGCGTGCAGTTCGGCGAGCGCATCGACGACGGCGAACCCGATCCGTCGACCGGCGTCCGGATGCTGTGCCATCGACTCGGGGATCTCGTCCCACACGACGACCCCCTCGCGGTACTCGGAGACGAAGAACTCCGCACCGACGACGGAGGTGTCCGCACAGTGCAGCAGCGCCCGCGGGGCGCGGTCGTACGCGCGGTACAGCCGCGACAGGACGCGATGCTCACGGGCCATGTCGTGGGCGCCGCGCGCGATCTTCCCGAAGGGGGGACGGCGCACCACGAGCAAGCGGTCACCGAACGCCACCCGGTAGGTCAGGTTCGCCGAGCCGCGGGGGAACTGCAGCACCGAGAACTCGCCGTCGAGATCGTCGAGGTGGGTGCGCAGGTAGGCCTCGAGGGCAGCCCAGTCCAGCTCCTCCCCCGGCCTCACGGGCGCGACCTCGACGCGCGGCTCCTCCACCTCCCCGGCGCGCGGCCGCGCTGCGAGGTCGGTCATCACTGCACCCCCAGCGCCGGCAGCCCGAACTTCGCTTCCGCCGCGGCGTTCTGCGCGAGCAGATGCCCGGTCGGGAACAGGCCCTCGGCCGGCGTGGCGGTCTTGAGCAGCTGCTTGGCGATCTGCTGCTTGTGCAGCTCGGTGGCGCCGTCCGCCAGGCCCATGTGGTAGCTCTCGAGCAGCCACTTGCCGAACGGCATCTCGGTGGAGATGCCGAGTGAGCCGTGCAGCTGGATCGCCCGGGAGACGACGTTGTTGAGGACCTTCGGCATCACCATCTTCACGGCGGAGATGTCGGCGATGACCTTCTTGTAGTCGTCGAGCCGGTCGATCTTCCAGGCGGTCTGCAGCACGAGCAGGCGGAACTGTTCGAGATCGACCCACGATTCGGCGATCATGTCCTGCACCATCTGCATGTCCGCGAGGGAGCGACCGCGGGTCTGCCGCGACACGGCGCGTTCGAGCATCATCTCCAGCGACGCCTTGACCAGGCCGACGGTACGCATCGCGTGATGGATGCGGCCACCGCCGAGCCGGGTCTGGGCGACGGCGAAGCCCTCGCCCTCCTCCCCGAGCAGGTGGTCGGCGGGCACGCGCACGTCGGTGTAGCGGATGTACGCGTGGGTGCCCTCGGATTCCTGGTGCCCCCACACGCTGACGTTCCGGACGATCTCGATGCCCGGGGTGTCCATGGGGACGACGAACATCGACGCCCGCTTGGTGCGCGGGGCGTCGGGGTCGGTCACGGCCATCACGATGAGGAACGACGAGAACCGGGCGTGCGAGGAGAACCACTTCTCACCGTTGATGACGTAGTGGTCGCCGTCGCGGACGGCGCGGGTGACGAAGCTCGTCGGGTCCGAGCCGCCCTGGGGTTCGGTCATCGAGTAGCAGGAGACGATGTCGCCGTCGATGAGCGGCTGCAGGTAGCGTTCCTTCAGTTCGGGTGTGCCGTAGTGCGCGAGGATCTCCGCGTTGCCGGAATCCGGTGCCTGACAGCCGAACACGACCGGGCCGCTGTGGGTGGCGCCGAGGATCTCGTTGAGCAGCGCGAGCTTGAGCTGCCCGTAACCGGGGCCACCGAGCTTCGGGCCGAGATGGCACGCCCACAGGCCCTTCTCCCGCACGATGTCCTGCAGCGGGCGGATGAGCTTGTTGCGCGTCGGATCGGTGACGTCCCACGCGTGCTCGATGACGCGGTCGACGGGGGCGACCTCCTCCTTCACGAAGGTCTGCACCCAGTCCAACTTCTCCTGGAACTCCGGGTCGGTTTCGAAATCCCATGCCATGTCGATCGTCTCCTAGCGTTGGTGAAAGTTCTCGTCGGTGGGACGGGTCAGCGGGTGAGGACCGTGCACGCGCTGATGCCCGGAGCCCCGTACACATGGGTGAACCCGACCTTGGGGTCGCCCGGGACCTGACGGGCGCCCGCCGCGCCACGCAGCTGCACGACGTTCTCGTAGACCTGCCGCAGGCCGGTCGCGCCGATCGGCTCTCCGTTCGCGAGGCACCCGCCGTCTGTGTTGACCGGGATCGAGCCACCGATCTCGGTGGCGCCGGACCGGATGAGCGTCTCCTGCTCGCCGTGCTTGCACAGACCCGTCTCGGCCAGGTGCATGATCTCCGCGCCGGCCTCGGTGTCCTGGATCTGCGCCACGTCGACGTCGCTCGGGTCGATCCCGGCGGCTTCGAACGCGGCCCGGGAGGCGGTCACCGTCGGCCCGTCGGCCCGTTCGGGTGAGATCCACGGGCTGAACACCTCGAACGATCCGAACAACCGGGACCGCAGCTCGGCGGCCTCGAGGAAGACCGGGGTGTCGGTGTAACGGTGGGCGTGGTCCGCGCGGGCGAGCACCAGCGCGACCCCACCCTCGGCCGGGGAGCAGAACATGTACTGGGTGAGCGGGTCGTTGACCATCGTCGCGCCGGCGATCTCCTCTTCGGTCAGAGGGGTGCGGCGCCAGGCGTGCGGGGCGAGCGAGCCGTTGCGGAACGCCTTGGCGGCCACCGTCGCCAGCAGCGACTTCGGCAGCCCGTGTTCGACGAGGTACCGCTGGATCTTCATGGCGAAGAACTGGGTGGTGACCATCATCCCGGACTCGCCGTACCAGCGGCCGAGCCCGTTGTCCTCGGGACGAGGGTTGAACGCACCGCGGGGATGCTTGTCGAACCCGACGACGAGGCCGAGATCGGACTCGCCGGAACGGATCCGGCTCACCGCCGAGGTCAGCGCGCTGCCACCGGTGGCGCATCCGTTGGACACGTTGACGAACGGCAGGCCCGTCAGGCCCAGGGTGGACACGAGGGTGTCTGCGTTACCCGCGGAATCGCTGCCGCCGTAGGCGAACTGGATGTCCTTGAACTCGACTCCGGCGTCGGCCATCGCCTGCCGGGCCGCGTAGGCGCCCTGTTCGAGACCGCTCACACCCTCGGTGCGGCCGAACCTGTGGATGCCGATACCGACGATCGCGACCTTCATGCCGCCTCCTCCTTGCTCGGTGCGAATGCGAAGGTGACGACCTCGGTGCCGTCGTCGTCGACGTGGTTGACGATGCTGCACAACCGCATCGGCATCCCGATCTCCAGCGACTCCGGATCGTTCACGGTGAGCCGGGACTCGACGATCACGTCACCGAGATCGATGTAACCGACCCCGAAGGGGGTGAACGGTTCGGTGTGCAGGAACGGCTTCTTCGGGGCGAAGGACTGCACGGTGTAGGACCAGAGCGCCCCTTCGGTGGGCAGTGCCTCGGGGTTCATCTCCGCGGCCCCGCAACGGGGGCAGCTGTGCTGGACCGGGAAGGTGACGGTCGCGCAGCGGGCGCAACGGGCACCGCGCAGCGCGCCGTTCGGATCGTCGTCGACGAACAGGACCGGATCGATCGGGCGGGTGGATGTCGTGGTCACGCGTCCTCCTCGGTTCCGCTGCTCGCGCGCTCGGTATCGATCTCCCATACGGGCAGGACCACAGGGTTTCCGGCCGCGTCCTCTCCGAGGTCCTCGAAGGTGCAGCGGACGGGGGTGCCGGCGGTGACCTCGGCACGGCCGGGCAGGTTGCCGATCAGGCGTACGCCGTCCTCCTCGCCGTCGAGGTCGACGACGATCACCGTGTAGGGCACGGGGAACAGCGGATGGACCTGGTGTTCGACGACCGTGTGGCTGTAGACCGTGCCGGTGTGCGGGGCCGGGGTCCACGACACGTTCGTGCTGCCGCAGTGCACACAGCGCGGACGCGGCAGGTGGATACGCCGGCCGCAGTCCTCGCAGGTGAGGATCTCGATGCGGCGCCGCGCGGTGGCGGAGAAGAAGCCGGCGCTGCCCCGTTCGGTGACGAGCGGGCGGAGTCGGGGGGTATCGGGGGTGGCCGCGGTCGCGGCGGGCGCGGCGCTCATGCCGCCACCAGGAGCAGTGCGGACGCCGCCGGCGGCGGGGCCGAGGTGACGAGGGAGACCTCGGCGCCCTCGACCTGACTGGTGGAGGTGCCGCGGATCTGCCGCACCCCTTCGACGACGTGGTTCATTCCGTGGATGTATCCCTCGGACATGTGTCCTCCACTGGTGTTGATCGGGATGGACCCACCCAGGTCGATCTGGCCGTCGGCGAGGAAGTCCCCGGTGTCGCCGCGCTTGCAGAAGCCGTAGTCCTCGAGCTGGATGAGGGCGGTGATCGAATAGCAGTCGTAGATCTGGGCGACGTCGACGTCTGCTGGCCCGAGCCCCGCACGGCTGTAGAGCGTGTCCTGGCATTCACGTGAGGGCAGCACGGTGATGTTCTCGCGCATGAGCGTCGGGTACATCAGACCCGGCTGCGGGTGCCGGCAGGTCGACATCGCGACCGAGCGGATCAGCGCCGGGGGCTGGCGCAGGTCCTTGGCGCGTTCGGTGGTGGTGACGACGACCGCAGCGGCGCCGTCGGTCTCGAGGCAGTAGTCGAACAGGCGCAGCGGTGACGACAGCATCCGCGAGGCGAAGTAGTCGTCGAGGGTCATCGGCCGGTCGTACATCTGGGCGGCCGGGTTGGCGTTGGCACGCTTGCGGGTCACCAGCGCGATCTGCGCGAGCTGTTCGGAGGTCAGGCCGGTCTCGGTCATGTAGCGCTGGGCCATGAGCGCGAAGTACTGGCCGGACGAGAGCAGCCCGTAGGGACCGAAGAACTCCTCGAAGGTCTCGTTGCCGCCCACCTCGGGGGTGACGACCGGGGAGAGACCGAAACGGCGGCCGGAGCGGCCGTTGAGCGAGCGGAAGACGACGACGGTGGTCGCCTGGCCGCTCATGATCGCGGCGACGGCCTGGGCGACCATCGCGGCCGGACCGGAGCCACCCGGTCCCGCTTCGCCCCAGTAGGTCAGATGCGGTACGCCGAGGCCGTCGGCGAGCGCCGCGCACGAGACCAGGTCCATGTCGTTGCGGACGACGCCGTCGACGTCGGCGGGGGTCAGGCCGGCGTCCTCGAGCGCCGCAGCGGCGGCCTCGACGGCGAGCGCCGTGACGGACACGCCGGAATCCTTGGAGAACCGGGTGGTCCCGATTCCTGCGATGGCACAGGCATCCCTGCGCCAGGTCGGGTCGGTGGACATGTGTGGGTCACCTCTGTCTAGTGGGTCAGTTCGCGGTCAGGCCACCGTCGGCGGCGATGGCCGCGCCGGTCACGAAGGACGCGTCGTCGGAGAGCAGGAAGGCCACCACCGACGCCATCTCCGCGGGATCCGCGGAGCGGCCGAGCGCGGTGTTCTCCACGACCCGGCTGCGGGTCGGCTCCGGTTCCGGTCCCTGCAACGCCTGCGAGTTCACCCGCAGCCCGGTGCGGACGAGGCCCGGGCACAGGCAGTTCGCGCGGATGTTGCGGTCGGCGTAGCCCATGGCGATCGACCTGGTGAGCTGCAGGACACCGCCCTTGGACGCGTCGTAACCGGGGGTGTTCAGATTGGTCGCCACCAGTGAGGCGACCGACCCGACGGTGACGATCGACCCGCCCCCGGCCTCGAGCAGGTGCGGCAGCGCCGCGCGCAACGGCAGGAAGGTGCCCGTGAGGTTCACCCGGAGGATGCGTTCCCAGTGGGCGAGGTCCATCTCGTGCAGCATCGCGGTGCCGTTGACACCGGCGCACGTCACCACCCCGTCGAGGCCGCCGAACTCGGCGACCGAGGCGGCCATCGCTTCCTCCACCGAGGTCTCGTCGCCGACGTCACAGCGCAGACCCAGGGTACGGGCGCCGGTGTCGGCGACCGCGGCGGAGACCGATTCGGCGGCCTCGCCCCGTGCGTCGGTCACGGCGACCAGGGCGCCCTCGGCGGCGAGGCGGTGGGCGACGGCCTCCCCGATTCCGCTGCCGCCACCGGTGACGAAGATGCGGCGTCCTTCGAGGCGGCGCAGCCCTCGGGCGGTGTCGGGACGGGTTTCGTTGTCCAGAGTTGTCACAGTCGAACTCCTGCGTCGACCGGCAGTGCCACGCCGGTGATGAATCGTGCCTCGTCGGAAGCCAGGAACAACACGGCGTTGGTCATGTCCTGAGTGGCGACCCAGCCGATGCCCATCGGATTGCGCCCCTTCGAGCGCTCCCACAGATCGTCCGGTCCGGGAGCCTCGAGATCGGGGGCGAAGATCCGGAAGGTTGCGTCGTTGTGCAGCATCGGGGTCTCGACGGCACTGGGATTGACGGTGTTGACGCGGATCCCGTGCGGCCCGAGTTCGGTGGCGAGGGTGCGCATCAGGCCGACGACACCGCTCTTGGAGGCGTTGTAGTGCCCGATGTTGGCCGAACCGAGCATCGCCTGGATGGAACTGGTGATGACGATGGAACCGCCGCGACCGGCCCGGATCATCTCGGGGACGACTGCCCGAACGGTGTGGAACACACCGGTGAGGTTGACGTCGAGCATGTCCTGCCATTCGGCGTCGCTCAGCTCCCAGGTGGGCCGGAAACCGACGATGCCCGCGTTGGCGCAGACGATGTCGATGTGGCCGAAGGTGCCGATCGCGTCGGCCACGGCGGCGTCCAGCTGCGCCTGGTCGCGTACGTCGGCGATCCGGGAGAGCACCCGGCGACCGGTCGCGGCGACCAGTGCCTCGGTCTCCTTCAGATCGTCCTCGGTGGCGAGGGGATACGGCACCGATTCGATGGGTGCGCACACGTCGAGGAGGACGACGTCGGCTCCTTCTTCGGCGAGACGCAGGGCGTGCGAGCGTCCCTGGCCGCGGGCCGCGCCGGTGATCAGCGCGACCTTGCCTTCGACTCTTCCCATGGGGTGACTCCTTCTCCGGCGATCCGGGGCTACTGGTTGAACAGGCGACCGAAGCGGGCCTTGAGGTCCTCGAGTGCTTCCGGCGTCATCGCCTCGGTGTCCTGCGGGGCGACCTTGTCCACGGTGGTGACCGACGAGGCGATGTTCGGCAGCACCGCGGCGTTGCGGAACGAGACGGCCTCCTGGCCGGCGGGCGTGATCATGTAGTTGGCGAGGACCTGTGCCGCGTTGGGATGAACGGCGTCGGCGAGGATCGCGGTGTACATGGGTGCGCCCCACACGACGTCCCCGAACGCCGAGTCGACGGGCGCACCGGTCTTCTGTTCGCTCTTCTGGTCCTGCACGAAGGCGGCGACGGCGATCTCACCGGAGGCGAGGGCCTGAGCCAGTGGCAGTGCGCTGGGGTAGATCCGCGGCTTCTGAGCGGCGAGCTTCTCGAGGAATCCCTCTCCCCCGACCTGTTCGAGATAGCTGTCGTAGAAGTCGACGTGGGCGGTCGAGGTGGGGGTGACGATGCCGATCTTGCCGTCGGCGAGGGACGGATCGAGCAGGTCGGTGTAGCTGTCGAGGCCGTCGGGGTAACGCTGGGTGTTCCAGCCGAAGGTCAGCACCGAGGCGTTGGTGACGAAGTAGCCGTCGTCGTCCATCAACGTCGCGACGTCGTATTCGCTCGCGGAGTCGGTGAAGGCGGGGCCGACCGGTTGGGCGAAGACACCGTTCGCGCCGTTCTCGACGGCCCAGGGCACGCTGGCCTGGGTGATCACGTCGGCGACACGGTTGCCCGTCTCCGCCTCCGCACCGATCTTCTGGTGCAGGTTCGCGTCGACATCTCGGACCACGTTGAGGCGGATGCCGTAGTCGGCCTCGAAGCGGCGTCCGAGTTCGGCGAGAGCATCGGCGGCGTTGGAGGAATAGATGGTGACCTCACCCTCCTGCTGGGCAGCCTCGACGATCTGCTGCCACGCCTCGTCACCGGCCGGGCCGGTGGCACCGACGGAGTCGGCGGTGATGCGGTCGTCGGCGTTGCTGCTACCGCCGCAGGCCGCGAGGGTCGCAGCGAGTGCGGCGGCGGTCAGGGCGGACAGGAAGGTGCGCCGGGACTTGATGGGGGTCATGTGGGGCTCCTGGTCGTCGGTCCGGTGGGGTTGCCGGGATCGGTCAGGGGGTGGAGGTGCGGCCGCCGTCGACGGGGATCACTGCACCGGTGGTGTAGGTGGAGCCGGGTCCGGCGAGATACAGTGCAGCCCCGACGATCTCGCTGGGGTCACCGGCACGCTGGAGCGGCATGGCACGGAACAGTTCGTTGGCCGAGTCCATGTCCCAGGCCTTGCTGATGTCGGTGAGGAACGCACCGGCCATGATGGTGTTGACCCGCACCGTGGGACCGTAGGCCTGCGCGAACCCCTTGGTGAGGGTATTGAGTCCGGCCTTGGCGGCCGCATAGGGCAGGTCGGTGGTCATCGGCCGCTCGGAGGCGATCGAGCTGATGTTGATGATGGATCCGCCGTCGCCGGCCGCCATGCGCGGTCCGACGAGGGCGGTCAGACGGAAGGCGCCCTTGAGGTTGACGCCGATCACCTTGTCGAACAGCTCCTCCGAGACCTGGTCGAGGCTCGGATACAGCGGGGCCATCCCGGCGTTGTTGACGAGGACGTCCAGGTGGCCGAATTCGTCGTAGACCCGGTCGACGACGGGTTCGTGGGCGTCCCAGTCACCGACGTGGAGAGCGAGCGGGAGAGCCTTGCGGCCGGTGGTCTCGGCGACCTCCGCGGCGAGTTTCTCGCAGCTGTCGACCTTGCGGCTGACGATGACGACGTCGGCTCCGGCCTGCGCGAAGGCGAGCACCATCTCGCGGCCCAGACCGCGGCTGCCGCCGGTGACGAGCGCGACCTTTCCTTCGAGAGGACGGGGATGCGTGGTCATGGGGGCTCCTGTCGATGTGGTCGGCGCGGGGCGCCGGACGGGGGTGGGAAGGTACGGCGGGACACCGGCGTCGCGGGCGCGACGTCGGGATCGGTCCCGGTGCGGATCAGGTGGCGGGGTCGAGGGGGACGAGGGCCTTGCCGGTGGCGGTGCCGTCGAGCATCCCGACGAAGGCGTCCCATGCTCCGGAGATGCCGCCGGGGAACTCGGTGTGGACGGGCCGGATGTGTCCTTCCCGCACGAGGGCGGCCATCTCGTCCTCGAACTCCTCGCGGGCGTCGAGGTGGTCGGCCAGCAGGAAGCCCTCCATGCGGGCGCGGCGCCAGATCAGCCGGAGCAGGTTGCGGGGGCCGGGCACGGGCTCGGCGGAGTTGTAGAGGCTGATCATCCCGCACAGGGCGATGCGGGCGTGGTCGGCCAGGACCCGGATCGCCGCTTCGAGCTGTTCGCCACCGACGTTGTCGAAGTACACGTCCAGGGCCGTAACCCCGGCCTCGGCCATGGCCTCGCGCAGCAGGTCCTTCGCCGGCCCGTCGTGGTGGTCGAACGCCGCGTCCGCTCCGAGGTCGCGCACGAGTGCGACCTTCTCGGGCGACCCGGCGCTGCCGATCACCACGGCGCCGCGTCGTTTCGCCAGCTGGACGGCGGTCGAACCGACCGCGCCGGCAGCGGAGGAGACGAACACGACGTCCCCGGCACGGACCTGCGCGATCCGGTCGATCCCCACCCAGGCCGTCATGCCGGGGATACCCAGCACGCTCAGGTGCACGGCGGCGGGCAGGTCGGCGTGCCGCAAGCGGCGGCAGTCGGCCACCGGGACGAGGGCCTCGGTGCGCCAGCCGAGATCGTGGAGGACGTGGGCACCGACCGGGAGCGCCGGGTCGTCGGACTCGGTGACGATCCCGACGGTCGGTGCGAGCATCGGCTCCCCCAGTGCGTAGGGCTCCGCGTAGGTCGCCTCACCGCCCATCCGGCCCCGCATGTACGGCTCGACCGACATGACGAGGTTGCGGACACGGACCCGGTCCGGGCCCCGCTCGGCGAGCGGGGAGTCGACCAGTTCGACGTCGCTCGGCCGGGGCCGGCCGCTCGGGCGGGCACGCAGGACCCATTCGAGTCGCGTGGCCGTGGTGGTGGGGTGAGTGCTCACGGAAGAACCTGTTCTGTGCGGAAGGCGTTGCCGGGCGGGTCAGCCCGCGAGTCCCGCGGTGATCTGTTCCACGAGGTCGCGGCGCACGAGCTTGCCCGTGGGGGTGCGGGGCAGGTCGTCGGCGAAGACGACATCGTCCGGCGTCCGCGAGCCGCGCAGACGCGCGCGGCACCAGGTGCGGATCTCCTCGGGGTCGTCGTGGTCGTCGACCGACGGGACGATCACGGCGCAGATCCGCTCACCCCACTCGTCGTCGGGGGTGCCGATCACCGCGACCTCGCGGACGTGGGGGTGATGGGCCAGCACGTCCTCGATCTCGGCCGGGGCGATGTTCTCGCCCCCGCGGATGATGGTGTCGTCCGCGCGGCCCCCGATGTAGAGATAGCCGTCCTCGATTCGGGCGCGGTCGCGGGTGGGGAACCAACCGTCCTCGTCGAGCACCGAGCCGTTGCCCATGTACTCCCCACTGACCTGGGCACCACGTACCCACAGCAGTCCCGTCTCCCCCTCGGGGAGCACCCGGGTCCCGTCCTCGGACCGGATCTGGGCCTCGACCCCGGGAACGATCCGTCCCGTCGACGAAAGACGTCCTCGCAGTTCGGGGTTCGCGAAGGCTTCACGGTGGTCCTCGGGACCGAGGACCGCGATGGTCGAACTGGTCTCGGTCAGTCCGTAGGCGTTGACGAAGCCGGTGTTCCCGAACGCCGCGAGTGCCCGCTCGAGGACGGGCTGCGGCATCCGCGCCCCTCCGTAGGCGAGCGATTCGAGTGTGGGGCACTCGGCGGGCGCACCGTCGAGGTGGTCGACGATGCGCGCGAGCATGGTGGGGACGACCATCGCACTGGTGACCCCTT
>Ga0182741_1000960_pt1 | contig 40489 bp, 38 predicted proteins | sample eDN5th37CBELigOP_FD_128874 | JGI IMG/M metagenome (GOLD analysis project Ga0182741, IMG submission 128874) | Enriched Organic Plus compost microbial communities from Emeryville, California, USA - eDNA 5th pass 37_C BE-Lig OP (version 2) (version 2) ... | reverse complement strand
GTGGTCGTGTCCACGGCTCACTCCTTCCGTTGGCGCCGCGGGTAACCGGCGCTCCGCACTCAACGGAAGCGGACCGGGCCGAAGGCGACAACGCCCTTGCGCCGAGGGCGGTGGTCCGCTAGCGGCGCGTCACGCCCACACGCTCGGCGCGGGCGCCTTCGTCGACGGAAGGGCCGCTGCGGCGGCCCATTCACGCACCCACGGCTCGAGCTCGGGGAGGTTGTCGGGGCGGTGCAGCGCCTCGAACAGCTCCTCGAGCGGGATGACCCCGCCCCCGCGGCGCAGGAACCGGGCGCGCACGATCATCTGCGCGTAGACCTCTCCGTCGACGACCGCGCGGTGCATCATGTACGTCGCCTTGTCGTCGTGCCCGATGAGGCGCGACTCGACCGTGAACGCCTGCCACAGTTCGAGCGACTTGCGGAACGTGATCGTCTCGCTCGCGACCACGGCGTACCAGCGCTTCTCCCTGAGGAGGTCCCACAGACCCGTCCGGATCATGAGATCGAAGCGTCCGAGGTCGAACAGCGACGCGTAGCGGCCGTTGTTCATGTGGCCGAGCAGGTCGAGGTCGGTGGGCAGCGTGTGAAGACGGACGCGCCCGACCGAGTCGGGGGCGACGGGGCCCTTCCGGCGCAGCATCCGCCGTGCGCGCCAGATCGTGAGGAGGGTGCGCCAGATCACATTCACGGGGAGCGATCGTAATGATCGATGCGTCTTTCGACGATTCGGTTGTCGGTCTTCGACAGAAGGACCTGGCTTTCCTGTGCGAAGACTCCGTCGCGAACCGCCGATTTCACTCCTCGCGAGCCCGCGCGTAGAGTCTGGCCATGAACGCCGAACTGCAGACTGACATCGTCGTCCGTCCTGTGCGCGACGTCGACGCCGAGGCCCTCGGCCGCGTGCACGCCACCTGCTGGCACGAGACCTACGACCACCTCATCAGCAAGGCCGCGCTCGAGCGCATCTCGCCGAAGCGCCTCGCCGAGCTGTGGACCCACTGGGCCGTCCAGGGCCCCGAGTTCACGATGTGCGCCGCCCTCGTCGACGGCGAGATCGTCGGCTTCGCCGGCTCGGGCCCCGCCCGCGACAAGGACGCGCCGCGCAACCGCGAGCTGTACTTCATCTACCTGCTCGACGCGTGGCACGGCACCGGCATCGGCCAGAAGCTGTTCGACTCCGTCGTGCGCGAGGGCGAGCCGCTCTACCTGTGGGTCGCCGAAGACAACCCGCGCGCCCACCGCTTCTACACCCGCAACGGGTTCACGCTCGACGGCGCCTCGCACACCGAGCCCTTCCTCGGTGAGACGCTGACCGAGGTGCGGTTCGTCCGCTGAGCGCCTGACGTGCTGAAGGTCTGGGCCCTGCCGGGCATCCCCGAGGTGACGCCCGGCGCCGACCTCGTCGAGATGATCGCGGATGCCGCGGCCGACACCCTCGAAGACGGCGACATCCTCGTGGTGACGTCGAAGATCGTGTCCAAGGCCGAGGGCCGCATCGTGAAGGCCGACGACCGCGACGACGCGATCACCGCCGAGACGGTGCGGGTCGTGGCCACGCGCACATCCGAGACCGGACACGTGACCCGCATCGTGCAGAACCGCCTGGGCATCGTTTCGGCCGCCGCCGGCGTCGACGCGTCGAACACGGCGCACGGCACCGTGCTCCTGCTGCCCGAGGATCCGGATGCCTCGGCCCGCGCCCTTGCGGCGGGCCTCCGATCGCGTCTCGGCGTGCGCATCGGAGTGATCGTGTCCGACACGCTCGGTCGCGCATGGCGCGACGGTCAGATCGACCACGCGATCGGCGCGGGCGGCGTGCAGGTGTTCGAAGACCTGCGGGGAGGAACGGATGCCGAGGGCCGCCCCCTCGTCGTCACGATGCCGTGCGTCGCCGACGAGCTCGCCGCCGCCGCCGACCTCGTGAAGGGCAAGGCCTCACGGCTTCCGGTCGCCGTGGTGCGCGGACGCGCCGACCTCGTGGGCGACCTCGATCTTCCCGGCGCGCGCTCGATCGTGCGGTCGCTCGACCGCGACATGTTCCGCCTCGGCACGGACGAGGCGTACGCAGAGGGGTTCGCCGCCGGCAGAGCGACCGCGAACCCCTCCTCGCCCGCTCAGCGTGAGCGCAGCGTTACCTGACCGGCCGACACCTCCACGTGGATCGTGCTGGACGCGCTCGGGTCCGACCCGATGCGGTTGTCGAAGCCGCCGGCCGAGACGTCCGACGTCACCACGTAGTCGCCCTCGGGCACGGAGAGATCGAGGGAGCCGGCGCTCAGGTCGACCCCGATCTCGTCGGGCTGTGAGCCCGTGAGGGCTGCGTCGAGGGAGCCGGCGTTGACGGTGAGGGTCGCGTTCGCGACATCCGCCAGCTCGAGGTCGGCGCGACCGGCGTTCATGTCGGCCGTCAGCGACTCGGCGGAGCCCGCGATGTCGGCGCGACCGGCGTTCATCGTGAGGTCGAGCTCGGCGAACTCGCCCTCGACACGGAGCGTCCCGGCTGAGAACGTGATGTCGGCGTCGAGGCCGTCGAGGGACTGCGGCAGGCGCAGCACGGCGTCGCCGGGGCCGCCGAACCAGCCGCCGAAGATCCACCACGGACCCCACATGCGCGGCGAGCTCACGATGAGGTCTCCGCCCTCGCGCTCGAGCACCCAGCGGTCGGCACCCCACGAGCTCGTCACCTCGAGCTCGGCCTCGCCAACGGATCCGAACTCCACGCGCAGCGACCCGGCCGCCGCGTCGATGTCGAGACGATCGACGCCGGCGACCTCGACGGTGCGGTTCGTCGTGTGCACGGATGCCGACACGATCGTGCCGACGACCGCCGAGACGATCGCGCCGACGATCACGAGGCTCCCGAAGACGATCGCGAGGATCGCGACCACACGGCCGGCGCTCGACGGCGGCCGCTGCGGCGGAGTCTGACCCGGTACGGGGGGCGGGTCCGCGGGTGTCGCGGGCGGGGGCGGGTTCAGCGTCGTGCTCATCGGTTCGTTCCCATCTGCGGCGTCGCGCCGCCTGGCGTCGCGGGTCGGGACCCGCCGTGTTCGAGGTGGGCGAGCGCTGCGAGCACCCGCCGGTTGCCGGACTCGTCCGGCTCGAGGTCGAGCTTCTGGAAGACCGCCGTGATGTGCTTCTCGACGCTTCCCTCGGTGACATGCAGCGTCTTCGCGATCGCCTGGTTCGACCGGCCCTCGGCGATCAGGGCGAGAACGGATGCCTCACGGTCGGTGAGGCGCTGCATCCGCTCGTCCTTCCTGCGCCTGTTGAGCAGCTGCGCGACCACCTCCGGGTCGAGCACGGTCGCACCGCCCGCGATGCGGTCGATCGCCTCGAGGAAGTCGGAGACGTCGGCGACGCGGTCCTTGAGGAGGTAGCCGAGCGCACCGTCGCTCGACGCGATGAGGTCGGACGCGTAGCGCTCCTCGACGTACTGCGACAGCACGAGCACCGCGAGCCGCGGGAGCCGCGCGCGCAGCGCGATCGCCGCGCGCACGCCCTCGTCGGTCCATGTGGGCGGGAGTCGCACATCGATGATCGTGAGGTCGGGGTTCATCTCGTCGACGGTCTCGTCGAGATGGGTGGCGTCGGCGAGGGCGGCGACCACGTCGTGGCCGGCGTCTTCGAGGACGCGCACGAGACCTTCGCGCAGGAGGGCGGAGTCCTCGCAGATCAGGATGCGCACGGGATGCTCACCTCCACGCTCGTCGGCCCGCCGGTGGGGCTGTCGATGCGGGCCTCGCCGCCGGCTGCGACCACGCGGTTGACGATGCCGTCCAGGCCGCCGCCGGGCATGACACGGGCGCCGCCCACGCCGTTGTCCTCGACGCGCGCCCACAACGTGCGGCCTGCCTCGGGGGTGGCGCCGTCGCGCAGCCGCACGACCACGCGCACCTCCGTGCCGCGGGAGTGCTTCGTCGCGTTCGTGAGCGCCTCGGCGATCGCGAAGTATGCGGCGGCCTCGGCGTCGCGGCTGCAGCGACCGTCCAGTCGCACGTCGAGGTGGACCGGGATCACGGACCGCGCCGCCAGGGCGGAGAGCGCTGCGTCGAGACCGCGGTCGTCGAGCACGGCGGTGTGGATGCCGCGGGCGAGCTGACGCAGCTCGGTGATCGCGGCCTTCGTCGAGGTGTGCGCCTCGGAGATCAGCTCTTTCGCGGCATCCGGGTCGCTGTCGATCTTCTGCTGCGCGAGGCCCAGCGTCATGCCCACGGACACGAGGCGGGGCTGGACGCCGTCGTGCAGGTCGCGCTCGATGCGCGTGCGCTCGACGTCGGCGGCACGGACCGCGCCTGCATGCTGGACGCTCGACGCGCGCGCGGCCTCGGCGAGTTGAGCCTCCCGCGAGGGGACGACGATGGCGCGGGCGATCACCCCGTGCAGGAGCGCGAGGCCGACGATCGCGGCGAGGGCGACGATGGCGGAGAGGATGCCGATCGGCACCGCCCACGCGATCGGGACGTCGATCGCGGTGCGGGCCAGGCGCACGGCACTCGCGTCGGCGAACAGCGGAGAGAACGCGAGCACCACACCCGAGGCGAAGACGCCGACGAGGAACAGCACAATCCAGCCGAGGATCGTCGAGATGGCGAAGTTCGCGATCGCGCGCCACGTGGTCGGGTCGATGATCTGCAGCCCGATCGTGCGCATGAACCCGGCGAACCCGGGGCGGCCGCTCGTGCGCGGCCGGCCGACCGGCAGTCCGAACGCGTAGAGACCGTCGACGCGGGCGGTCTCGAGCCAGCCGACTGCGAAGAGCGCGTACACGAGGCCGAGGAAGAAGATGAGCCCGATGCCGAGCACCGGCAGCAGGCCGATGCTCAAACCGAGCAGGGTGAAGAGCACCGCGAACAGCGCGGGGCCGATCACGCCGAGGGCGGCGAGCTGTGCGATCGCACCCGCGACGCGCGCCGGCGACGAGACGCGGCGAAGAGTGTCAGGACGTTCGGAGGACATATCCCCAAGGTAGGGGCGGCCGTCGTGCCGCGCGCCAGAGGCATCCGGAGAACTTTTGTCGGGTTAACCCCCGGTCGTGGGCAGTTCACCGACGCCGAGACTGCGCGAAAGACGGGCGGATGCCGCATCCGATCGCAGTTCGCGCGATTTCGGGCGGGTCGGGATCGCCCCGGCCTCAGTCGGTCTGCGCCAGGTACTCGAGCTGGGCGCGCGTCGACGCCTCCGCCGCGAAGCGCACGGCCGGGTCGACGCGCGCGTACACGAGGTCGACGACGGTGGTGACGAGCTCGGGATCCCCCGACGGTTCGCGGCCGATCCTCTCGAGCGCTGCGCGCACCTCGTCGAGGCGCGATGCGCGGTGCGCGGCGTAGCGCGCGCACACGTCGGCGAGGTCGGGATGCCCGGGTCCGTGCGCGGGCAGCACCGGGATCGCGCCGAACTCGGCCAGCCGGTCGAGGCTGCGCAGGTATGCGCCCAGCGACCCGCCGGGGTGCGCGATGATCGTCGAGCCGCGGCCGAGGATCGTGTCGCCGGTGATCATCGTCCCGCCCGCGGCGACCTCTCCGCGCAGCGCCGGCGCCTCGCGGGCGGCGTCCTCGACGGCGGTGTCGTCGGGGAGGTGGAAGCTCACCGAGTCGGCGGTGTGACCCGGGGTCGCGACGACGTCGAGCCGCACACCGGCGGCCTCGATCCGCTCGCCTGCGGCGAGAGGTGCGCCGTCGCGGCACAGGCGCGGATCGAACGCGCGCACGGGAGCCCCGGTCTGCTCGGCGAACCGCGGCGCCCCCTCCACATGGTCGCGGTGGTGATGGGTCAGCAGGATCAGCTCGACCGGCCCCTCGGCCTGCAGTCGGTCGAGGTGCTCGTCGTCGTCGGGACCGGGATCGACGACGATCGCCCCGGTGTGACCCGGCGCCCGGATGATGAACGTATTCGTGCCGTCGAGCGTCATCGGCCCGGCGTTGGGGGCGAGGACACGGGTGACCTGATGCGTCCACCGCTCGGCCGCGAGCACCGGACGGATCACCGCGCGCTGACCTTGCCGAACAGGCGCGCGATCGGCGCGAGCACCATGGGCCGGGCCGCGACCCACGCGGCCGCGATGACGACGATCGAGGCGACGAAGATCCAGAAGCCCACCCAGTTCACGGCATCCTGCGACGCGTACATGTGGTTCAGGTTGCGCAGGGCGCCGGTCGCGAACACGAGCACCACGTGCACGAAGATGAACAGCACGAAGTAGATCATCACGGGGAAGTGGATCGCCCGCGCCCACTCGACCGGGTACAGCTTGTTGAGTCCGGCGGCGTTCTTCGGCCACACCCCGCTCATCCGCACGCCGGTGATCGCCGCGAGCGGCGCGGCGATGAACACCGTGGTGAAGTACGCGAGCTGCTGGAGCGAGTTGTAGTTCACCCAGCCGTTCTCGGTCGGCCAGTCGAGCGACACGTACTGCAGGGCGGCCGAGATCGCGTTGGGGAACACCTCCCAGCTCGTCGGCACGATCCGCACCCACTGGCCGGTCGCGAACAGCAGGACGACGAAGATCAGGCCGTTCACGAACCACAGGATGTCGAGCGACTGGTGGAACCACAGCGCGAGGCTGATCTTGCGCTTGCTGTTCCAGCGCGGCGACCAGAACGCGGTCGGCCTCTTCTCGGTGCGCACGCGCAGGCCCGAGCGGATGATCAGCACGATCAGGAACACGTTGAAGAAGTGCTGCCATCCGAGCCACGGCGGAAGGCCCACCGGCGCTCCCTCGGGCAGGTGATACTCGCCCGGGTACGTCGTGAGGAAGTCCTGCATGACCTCGAGGCTCAGGAGCCAGCGCACGAAGAGCACGACCATCGCGGCGGCGAACAGCAGCCCGAGACCGCCGACGATGACCGCACCCGCCCACTGACCGCGCGTGAACGGCCCGATGCGCTTCGGCTCCGGGCGAGTCTCAGGTCGAGCGGATGCCGCAGCCCCCGGCCAGACCGTCTGGGTGAACGGCAGCGGGGGGCGCGGACCCGCGGGCGCCGCTTCGGCGGCCGGTGCGGTCGCGGTGGCGGTGGCCGCGGATGCCGCGGCGGGCGCGGATGTCGCAGCGGGCGACGCCGCGGCGGGCGCCGCCCCCGGGCGTGGGAGCCCCGTGCGCACGGCGCGCCCCTGCGCGGACGCTGGTGTTTCGGCTGCGGCCGCAGCGGGCGCCGGCGTCTCCGCGGGCGCGGGCGCCTCCCCCTCGGTCGCCGACCGAGCGAAGCGAGAGGAAGCGGCAGCCCCTGCGGCTGTGCGATCCGGTGCGAAGCCGGCAGGGGGCCAGGGCTCGCCGCCGGGCGTGCGCGGGAGTCCCCGGCGCAGGGGGCGGGTGCCGGTGGCGGGGGTCGATGCGGCGGCAGCGGACGCTTCGTCTCGCTGCGCCGGCTCAGCGACCGGGGTGGCGGTGTCCGCTCGCTCAGCGACCGAGGCGGAAGTGTGCGCTCGGTCGACTCCTGCGGCGGTCGTCGCCTGCGCCGCGGGAGTGGACGGCACGAGCGACTCCGGCGGCCATGGCTCTCCGCCCGGCGTGCGCGGCAGTCCGCGACGCACCCGGCGCGCGCCGGCTGCAGCGGCGATGGCGGGCGCGGCCTGCGCCGCGAACCGGGGTGCGGCTTCCGCGATCGGCGGCGCGACCGCCGGCGCGGCATCCGCCGATTCTTCGACCGTCGCCTCCGCCACGGGTGCGGCGCTCAGCGCGCCGTCGGGCACCTCGCCGTTCGGCGGCCAGGGTTCTCCCCCGGCCACGCGCGGGAGCCCGCGGCGCAGCGTGCGGCCGTACGTTGCCATGCGGTTACGCCTTCTTCGCCTCGAGGGCCGCGATCAGCTGGGGCACGACCTGGAACACGTCGCCCACGACGCCGAAGTCCGCGATCTCGAAGATCGGAGCGTCTGCGTCCTTGTTGATCGCGACGATCGTCTTCGCCGTCTGCATGCCCGCCTTGTGTTGGATCGCGCCGGAGATGCCGAGCGCGACGTACAGCTGCGGCGACACGGAGACACCCGTCTGCCCGACCTGGTACGACTGCGGCACGTAGCCTGCGTCCACCGCGGCGCGCGACGCGCCCACGGCAGCGCCGAGCGCATCGGCCAGCTGCTCGACGAGCGCGAACTGCTCGGCCGAGCCGAGGCCACGGCCGCCCGAGACCACCTTGGCGGCACCGCGCAGCTCGGGGCGCGACGACGTCGACTCGGCCTGCTTCACCTCGCCCACCGACGCGGCGCGGCGACCGGATGCCTGCACCGTGAGCGTCTCGCTCACGAGCGGCTTCGCCTCGGCCCGCGCGTCGACCGCACCGATGCGCACCGTGATGACGGGGGCGCCCCACGTGACGGCCGAGTCGACGCTGTAGGCGCCGCCGTACACGGAGTGGTGTGCGACCACGCCCTCGGCGTCGCGCGAGACTCCGACCGCGTCGACCGCGACTCCGGAGCGCGTGCGCGCCGCGAAGCGGCCGGCGGCATCGCGCCCCTCGATCGAGTGCGAGACGAGCACGGCGTCGGGACGGACGAGATCGGATGCGGCGACCAGCGCATCGACGGCCGGAACCGTGAGCTGCTCGCCGAGCCCCTCCGGCTCCGCCAGAAGCACCGTCGCAGCGCCGAGCTCGGCGGCTGCGGCGGCGAGCGCGTCGTGGTTCGACGACGGGGCGACCACGAGCGCGACCGGCGTGCCGACGCCCGCCGCGGCACCGAGGAGTCCCGCCGCCGACTTCGCGAGCTGCCCGTCGGGCGTCGTGTCGAGGAGGACGAGGATCGAGTCTTCTGCGAACTCAGCCATCACCATGCGCCCTTCACACCAGCCGGTTCTCGATGAGGAACTCGGCGAGCTTCTCGCCCGCATCGCCCTCGTCGACGATCTTGACTCCCGCCGCGCGCGGGGGCTTCTCGCTGATCGCGATCACGATGGAGCGCGACGCATCGGCGTCGTGCGGGTCGATCGCGAGATCCGCGAGCGAGAGCGTCTCGAACGGCTTCTTCTTCGCCGCCATGATGCCCTTGAAGTTGGGGAAGCGCGCGTCGGGCAGGCGCTCCGTGATCGAGATCACCGCGGGAAGCGTCGCCGTGACCTCGGCCGTGCCGCCGTCGGTCGCGCGCTCACCCGACACTGCGGCATCCGTGATCTCGACCGAGTTCAGGCTCGTCGCCGCCGGAACGTCGAGCAGCTCGGCGACCATCGACGCCATCATGCCGCCCGATCCGTCGGTGGACTGGTTGCCGGCGATCACGAGGTCGAACCCGATCTTCTGCAGCGCCGCCGCGAGCACCTCGGCCGTCAGGCCCATGTCGGCGCCCAGCAGCGCTTCGTCGACGATCTGCACCGCCGACGCGGCACCCATCGCGAGACCCTTGCGCACCGTCGCGGCGGCCGACTCGGGCGTCATCGACAGCACGACGACCTCGGTGTCCGGGTTCCCGTCTGCGTAGCTGAGCGCGACCTCGAGCGCGCGCTCGCCGATCTCGTCGAGGACTGCCTCGCTCGCCGCGCGGTCGGCCAAGCCGGTCTCCAGGTTCAGCTTGCGGTCCCCGTACGTGTCGGGTACCTCCTTCACCAGCACGACGATCTTCATCGACTCTCCTCACGCCTCCGGCGAGTCTACCGGCGGCGGTTTTATGTACCCAATCGGCGGGCGTCTCCCATCGCGAGTGGGTGGTTGGTTGGGTTAGTGCATACATTGCGGCGCGGGCGGAGGGCATCCGCTCGCCCCTGCCCGTGGGTCAACGGTGCTCGAACCGCGGCTCCCGCTTCTCGCGGAATGCGGCCATGCCCTCCTTCTGGTCGGCGGTGTCGAACAGCGACGCGAACACGTGCCGCTCGAACCGCAGGCCCTCGGCGAGGGGCGTCTCCATCGCCGCGTCGAGCGCCGCCTTCGTCGCGTACAGCGCCGGCAGCGACTTCGACGCGATCGTCTCGGCGACCCGCGCGGCCTCGGCGAGCAGCTCATCCGCCGGGACCACGCGCGAGACGAGCCCCGCGCGCTCCGCCTCGGTCGCGTCGATCATCCGCCCCGTCAGGATCAGCTCGGCCGCCTTGTAGTACCCGATCGCGCGGACGAGCCGCTGCGAGCCGCCCATGCCCGGCATCACCCCGAGGTTGATCTCGGGCTGGCCGAACTTGGCCGTGTCGGCGGCGAGGATGATGTCGCACATCATCGCGAGCTCGCACCCGCCGCCGAGCGCATAGCCCGCGACGGCCGCGACGACCGGCGTGCGGAGGGCGGCGAAGCGCGGCCATCCGCCGAAGTGGTCTCCCATGAGCATCTCGAGGCCGGACTTCGACTCCATCTCCTTGATGTCGGCGCCGGCGGCGAACGCACGCTCGGAGCCGGTCACCACGATGCAGCCCACGCCCGCGTCGGCGTCGAACGCCTCGGCGGCGGAGAGGATGTCCCACATCACCTGGGTGTTGAGCGCGTTGAGCGCGTCCGGTCGGTTGATCGTGATCCAGCCGACGCGGCCCTCCTGCCGCATCAGGATCGTCTCGTACTCGGTCATCGAGCCTCCTCGCGCTCCGGCGCGGTGCGCCGCTGTCCATTGTGTGTCACGAGCTGTAGGTCGCCACGAATCGGGCCTGCTCGATCACGGCGTCCCCGTACCGGTCGAGGAACTCCTCACGAGAGGGCGCGCCCTCGACCGGCCGGCTGAGCGCGTACGCCCAGAAGTAGTAGTGATGCACGCCGTGCCCGACCGGCGGGAAAGGTCCGACCCAGCCCGGCCGCCCCGTGGAGTTCGGTCCCGGACGCCCGGCGTCAGGCGTGACCTCGACCCGCTCGGCGGGCGCCAGCCCGTGCACGACCCAATGCGTGAAGCCGTGCGGGCTCGGCGCGTCCGGATCGTGCACGATGACCGTCAGTTCGACGGTTCCCGCCGGGACGCCCGTGATCACGAGTCGAGGCGGGCGGTCGGCCCCGCGTCCTGTGTGCGCGTCGGGAATGCGCTCGAGCGGCGCGATGTCGGGCGATGAGATGGCGAGTTCGCCGATGCGTGGCATGCGTCTTCCTCCTCGTGATCGTGCTGCTGGCTAGTCTGAGTGCCGGAGGTGCCCGTGGCCCGCAACAGACGCCTGCCGATCGACCCGATCGCCGAAGCACAGCGCCAGTGGGTCGCGCACGGGTGGACGGATGCCGCCCCCGGCATGTCGCTCGTGACGTCCATCATGCGCGCGCATCAGCTCATGCTCGCGCGCGTCGATGAGACGCTGCGCCCCTTCCAGCTGACGTTCGCCCGGTACGAACTGCTCACGCTGCTGAGCTTCTCGAGGTCGGGACGGATGCCGATGGCCTCGGCCAGCTCGCGCCTGCAAGTGCATCCGGCGAGCGTCACGAACACGGTCGACCGCCTCGAGGCCGTGGGCCTCGTGCGCCGCGAGCCGCACCCCGACGACGGCCGCGCGACGCTGGTCGTGCTCACCGACGCCGGCCGCGAGCTCTCCGAGCGCGCGACGGCCGCGCTCAACGAGAGCGTGTTCGAGAAGCCCGGCCTCTCGCGGGAGGACACCGAGCAGCTCGTCGAGCTCATCACGCGCCTGCGGCGCGACGCCGGCGACTTCGAAGACTGAGCAAGGCACTCGCCCCGCCGTGGAGCGAGCGAGCGCAGCAAGCGAGACGAGACGAGCGCTTCGCCGTGACGCGCGTTCCGTCTCGCTGCGCTCGCTCACCGTCCGGTGGATCATCGATCGCCGGACAGCGCCCGGATCGTGTTGATGATCCCCGAGAAGTCCTGATTCGCTCCCGGGCCCTCCGCGAACTCCTTGTAGATCTCGCGCGCCATGAGCCCGAGCCTCGCGTCGACGCCCGTCGACTCGATCGCGCGCTCGGCGAGGCCGAGGTCCTTCGCCATGAGCGACCCGGCGAACCCGGGCTGGTAGTCGCGGTTCGCGGGCGATGTCGGCACGGGTCCCGGTACCGGGCAGTTCGTCGTGAGCGCCCAGCACTGACCGGACGCGTTCGAGGCGACGTCGAAGAGCGCCTGGTGCGTGAGCCCCAGCCGCTCCCCGAGCACGAACGCCTCCGCGACGGCGATCTGCGACACCGCGAGGATCATGTTGTTGCACACCTTCGCCGCCTGGCCGAGGCCGTCTCCGCCGCAGCGCACGACGCGGCGGCCCATCGCCTCGAGCAGCGGCTTCGCCGCCGCGAAGTCCTCCTCGCCGCCGCCGACCATGAACGCGAGCGTCGCGTTCTCGGCGCCGACGACTCCGCCCGACACGGGCGCGTCGAGCGCGCGGTGCCCGGCGACCTCGGCGAGTCGGTGCGCCTCGCGCGCCTGGTCGACCGAGATCGTCGAGCAGTCGATGAACAGCGTCCTCGGCGGTGCGACATCGACGAGTCCGTCCACGCCGTCGCCGCCCGAGTACGCGGAGAGCACCTGGGCGCCGGTCTGGAACATCGTGATGACGACGCGGGCGCCGGCTGCGGCATCCGGTCCTGACGAGGACGTCTCGATGCCTGCCTCGTTCGCCGCCTGCATCGCAGCGGGCGACACATCGAAGCCGACGACGTCGTACCCGGCGGTCTTGAGATTCCGGGCCATGGGCAGGCCCATGTGCCCGAGGCCGAGGAACGCGACGCGAGCGCCCTGCTCGACGGCGGTCACGACGCACGCTCCAGCAGGTCGCGGCCGATGATGACGCGCATGATCTCGTTCGTCCCTTCCAGGATCTGGTGCACGCGCAGGTCGCGCACGACCTTCTCGATCCCGTAATCCTGCAGGTAGCCGTAGCCGCCGTGAAGCTGAAGCGCCGCGTTCGCGACGCGGAATCCGACGTCGGTCGCGAAGCGCTTCGCCATCGCGGCGCGCACCGCGGCATCCGGCTCCTTCCGGTCGAGCGCCGTCGCGGCGTCCTGCACCATGAGGCGCGCCGCGTGCAGCTCGGTCGCCATGTCGGCGAGCGTGAAGACGACCGACTGCTTCTCGGCGAGCGGCTCGCCGAACGTGAAGCGCTCGTGCACGTAGCGGCGCGCCTTGTCGAGCGCCCACTGGGCACCGCCGATCGAGCACGCGGCGATGTTGATGCGGCCGCCGTTGAGGCCGTTCATCGCGATCTTGAAGCCCTGGCCGAGCTCGCCGAGCACGGCGTCGGCGGGCACACGCACTTCGTCGAGGATCACCTGGCGCGTCGGCTGCGCGTGCCAGCCCATCTTCTTCTCGAGCTGGCCGAACGACAGTCCCGGCGTTCCGTCGGGCACGACGAACGCGGTGATGCCGCGAGCGCCGGGGTCGCCGGTGCGGGCCATGACGACATAGACGGATGCCTCACCCCCACCCGAGATGAACTGCTTGACGCCCGTGATGACCCACTCGTCGCCGTCGCGGATCGCGGAGGTCGCGATGGCCGCGGCATCCGATCCCGCTCCCGGCTCGGTGAGGCAGTACGCACCGAAGCCCCGCATCGACGTGAGCGTCGGAAGCCACTCGGCCCGCTGGGCGTCGTTGCCGTAGCTGTCGATCATCCACGCGACCATGTTGTGGATCGAGATGTACGACGCGATCGCGGGGTCGCCCTTCGCGAGCTCCTCGTAGACGGCGGCCGCATCGACTCGAGCGAGGCCGGTGCCGCCCGACTCCTCGCGGACCGTGATGCCGCCGATCCCGAGCTCACCGGCTCGCCGGAGGACGTCTCGCGGGAAGATCGACTTCTCGTCCCACTCGATCGCGTTGGGCTCGAGCTCGGTCTGCGCGAACTCGCGCACCGCCTCGATGATCGCTGCTCGCTCCTCCGCGGTCATCGCGGGGTTGCTCAGGGTGGTCGCCATGGGGGTCTCCTCGGTTCACAACCCGGACCGGCCCTTCGTGGGGGCGTGCGGCCCGCGTGCCGTCGTTGGCACGACTCCCATGATACTTGGACATCCAAGTAAATGCCCAGCCGGTCGGCCCCGCGGGCGCCCAGCCCCTTTTTTGGCGACCCGCCGGAAAACGCACGGCCGCACGGCACCTCGTGGCGACTCGCCGAAAGGGGCATGCGCCTCCCGCCGCTCAGGCCCACGCCCTCCGGCGCCTCGCCGAAGCGGCGCGCCGCCCTACAGTTCGCGCAGGATCTCCTCCACGCGCTGCTTCGCGTCGCCGAACAGCATCGCCGTGTTCTCGCGGTAGAACAGCGGGTTCGCGACCCCGGCGTATCCCGACGCCATGGACCGCTTGAACACGATGACCTGCTGCGCCTCCCACACGCGCAGCACCGGCATGCCCGCGATCGGGGAGCCGGGATCCTCCGCCGCTGCGGGGTTCACGGTGTCGTTCGCGCCGATCACGAGCACGACGTCGGTGGTCGCGAAGTCGTCGTTGATCTCATCCATCCCGAGGACGATGTCGTACGGCACGCGCGCTTCGGCGAGCAGCACGTTCATGTGCCCGGGGAGGCGCCCGGCGACCGGGTGGATGCCGAATCGCACGTTCACGCCGAGCTCGCGCAGGCGGCTCGTGAGCCCCGCGACCGGGTACTGAGCCTGCGCGACCGCCATGCCGTAGCCGGGCGTGATGATGACGCTGTCGGCGTCGCGCAGCAGCTGCGCGACATCGTCCGGCGCGAGTTCGCGGTACTCGCCGTGCTCGGCATCCGCCGCAGTCGGCGCCTCGATGCCGAAGCCCCCCGCGATGACCGACAGGAACGACCGGTTCATCGCCTTGCACATGATGTACGACAGGTACGCACCGGATGACCCGACGAGCGCACCCGTCACGATGAGCAGGTCGTTGTTCAGCAGGAAGCCGGCGGCGGCCGCCGCCCACCCGGAGTAGCTGTTGAGCATCGACACGACGACGGGCATGTCGCCGCCGCCGATCGACGCGACCAGGTGCCACCCGAGCGCGAGCGCGAGCACCGTCACGGCGATGAGCAGCCACAGCTGCGGGTCGATCACGAACCACACCGTGAGCGCCACGAACACGACGAGCGCTCCGAGGTTCATCGCGTTGCGCCCCGGCAGCACGAGCGGCGCCGACGACATGCGAGCTGACAGCTTGAGGAACGCGACGAGCGAACCGGTGAACGTCACGGCGCCGATGAACACGCCGATGAAGACCTCGGCGTGGTGGATTCCGACGAGCTCGGCCGGCAGCTCGGGCTCGTCGAGGTATCCGTTCCACCCCACGAGCACGGCGGCGACACCGACGAAGCTGTGCAGCAGCGCGATGAGCTGGGGCATGCCGGTCATCTCGACGACGCGGGCGCGCCACAGGCCGATCGCGGCGCCGATGAGGACGGCGGCGACCAGCAGCACGAGCCCGAACGTGGCGCCGGTGGTCCACGCATCGAGCACCGTGAGCACGATCGTCGCGCCGAGCGCGATCGTCATGCCGGCGATGCCGTACACGACGCCGTTGCGGGCGCTCTCGTGGCGGCTGAGCCCCGCGAGGCTCATGATGAACAGCAGCGCGGCGACGATATAGGCGGCTGCCGCGATCGATTCGGCCGTCACCGGGTCGCCCCAGCGCTCGACGCAGGTGAGTCTTCTCGGAAGAACATCTTGAGCATTCGGCGCGTGACCGAGAAGCCGCCGAAGACGTTGATGCTCGCGACGAGGATCGCCGCGAACGCGAGCGCCTGGACGATCGGGTCACCGCTTGTGACCTGAAGCATCGCGCCGACGACGATGATGCCCGAGATCGCGTTCGTCACCGACATGAGCGGCGTGTGCAGCGCATGGTGGACCTTGCCGATCACGTAGAAGCCGACCACGACCGACAGCACGAGCACCGTGAGATGCTGCGGCAGAGGCGGCGGCGCGATCGCGGCGACCGCGAACAGCACCACGATGCCCGCCGCGATGAGCAGGGCTCTCCCCCACAGCGGCATCCGCTTCGCCTCGACCGGTTCCGCGTCGCCCGCGGGAGCCCGCGCCGGAGCGGGCGGCGCCGAGACCGCCACCGGGGGCGGCGGCCACGTCGTCTCGCCGTCGCGCACGACCGTCACCGCGCGCTGCACGACGTCGTCGAAGTCGATGACGAGCGTGCCGTCCTTGTTCGGCGTGAGCAGCTTCAACAGGTTGACGAGGTTCGTGCCGTACAGCTGCGACGCCTGCGCCGGCAGTCGCGACGCGAGGTCGGAGTATCCGAGGATCACGACCCCGTTGTCGGTCACGACGCGCTCGCCGTTGACGGATCCCTCGACGTTGCCCCCCTGCGCGGCGGCCATGTCGACGATGACGCTGCCGGGCTTCATCGTCGCGACCATGTCGGCCGTGATGAGCCGCGGCGCCTGGCGCCCGGGGATCTGCGCCGTGGTGATGACGATGTCGACGTCGCGCACCTGCTCGGCGTAGAGCGCCGCGGCGGCCCGGTCGTAGTCCTCGGACGTGGCCTTCGCGTAGCCGTCGGTCGACTCCATGCGCTCGTCGACCTCGACCGCGAGGTACTCGCCGCCGATCGAGCGCACCTGGTCGGCCACCTCTGGACGCGGGTCGGTCGCGCGCACGATCGCACCCAGGCTGCTCGCGGCCCCGATCGCGGCGAGTCCCGCGACGCCCGCGCCGGCGACGAGGACCTTGGCGGGCGGCACCTTGCCGGCCGCCGTCACCTGCCCCGTGAAGAACCGTCCGAACTCGTGCGCCGCCTCGACCACCGCGCGGTACCCGGCGATGTTCGCCATCGAGCTCAGCACATCCATCGACTGCGCGCGCGAGATGCGCGGCACGGCGTCGAGGGCGATCGCCGTGAGGCCGCGCGTGCTGAGTGCCTCGAGCAGATCGGGTCGCAGGGCGGGAGACAGCAGCGCGGCGATCGCCGCTCCGTCCGCCAGTCGGCCGATCTCGTCACGCGTGGGCGGGTTGATCTTGAGCACGAGGTCGCTGCCCCAGGCCTCCGACGCGTCGACGACGCGGGCACCGGATGCCTCATACGCGGCATCCGGGAATGACGACGCCTCACCCGCCCCGCGCTCGACGACCACCTCGTAGCCGAGAGCCACGAGTGCCGTCACGGTCACGGGCGTCGCGGCGACGCGCGCGTCCTCCACCTCGCAGACGATTCCGATCCGAGCCACACTGCTCCCTTCAGGTCACCGACGGGTGCCGTCGACGGCGAGCGCCCGTCGCCGGGCGCTCCGGCCAGACTATGTGGCCGCCGGTTCGCATGCACCTCCGTGCCGAACTCCGGAGATCCAGGTCGAGGGGCCGTGGGCGGCCCGGGATCACGCGGGCCGTAGGTCGCGACGCATCCGGATCTCCGGAGTTCTGCACGCCTGAATCAGTCGGCGGCCTCCTCGGCGCGAGCCGCGACCGCCTCGGAGGCCTCGTCGGGCACGTACCCGTCGACATGGCGCTCGTCGGGGCCGTTGTACGCCGACAGCGGCCGGATGAGCGCGTTCGACGCGAGCTGCTCCATGATGTGCGCCGTCCACCCCGTCACGCGCGCCGCGACGAACAGCGGCGTGAACGTCGCCGTGTCGAAGCCCATGAGGTTGTAGGCGGGGCCCGACGGGTAGTCGAGGTTCGGATAGATGCCCTTGCGCGATACGAACTCCGACTCGAGCTTGTCGTAGAGCTCCGCGACCTCGGGCCGCTCGTAGTGCTCGACGAGCGTGTCGAGCGCCGCCTTCATCGTCGGCACGCGCGAGTCCCCGCGCTTGTAGACCCGGTGGCCGAAGCCCATGATCTTGCGCTTCTGCGCGAGCGCCTCATCGAGCCACGGCACGACGTTCTCGGCGTCGCCGATCTCGTCGAAGATGTGCAGCACGGCCTCGTTCGCCCCGCCGTGGAGAGGCCCCTTGAGGGCGCCGATCGCGCCGACGACGGCGGAGTACAGGTCGCTCAGCGTCGACGCGATCACCCGCGCGGTGAATGTCGAGGCATTGAACGAGTGCTCTGCGTACAGGATCATCGAGCGGTTGAACGCGTCGACCACGACGTCGTCGGGCACCTCGCCGAACGTCATCCACAGGAAGTTGGCGGCGTAGTCGAGGTCGTCGCGCGGTTCGACGGGGTCGAGTCCGCGGCGGCGGCGCTGACCGTACGCGACGATCGCGGGCATGACCGCGAAGAGGCGGATGCTGCGCGCCAGGTTCTCCTCGGCGGAGCCGCTCGCGTCGAGCACGGAACCCATGCCCGCGAGGTCGCGTGCACCGGTGAGGCTCACGGCAGTGCGGACCTCATCCATCGGGTGGGCGTCGATCGGGACGCGATCGATGACGGCGCGAACGTCGGCGGGCAGAGCGCGGTACGAGCGCTCGAGCGTTCGCAGCTGCGCGAGCTGCACCTCGTCGGGGAGCTCGCCGTGCCACAGCAGGTACGCGACAGCCTCGAACGGCTGCGTCGCCGCGAGCTCCTGCACGGGGTATCCGCAGTACAGCAGCGAGTTGGTCTCGGGGTTGACCTTCGAGATCGCGGTGTAGTCGACGACGACGCCCGCGAGTCCCTTCTTGATGTCCGGTTCGGTCGTCATGGTGCTCCTTCGCGGATCAACGCTCGATGTGGAAGTTGAACACGTTCGTGTCGAAGTGGTTGTATGACTCGTAGTCGACGAGGTCGTACAGGTCGGCGCGGTGCTGCATCTGATCGAGCTTGCTGGTGAGGTGCCCCTCTTCGATGAGCGTATCCAGAGCGCCGGATGCTGCGCCCATCGCGATCCGCAGAAGCGAGACCGGCCAGATCACGACGTTCACGCCCACGTCCCGCAGCTGGTCCACCGAGAAGAGGTCGCTCTTCCCGAACTCCGTCATGTTCGCGAGGATCGGCACGTCGACCGCGGCGCGCACCGCGGCGAACTCGTCGAGCGTGCGCATCGCCTCGGGGAAGATCGCATCGGCACCTGCGTCGACGAGGGCCTTCGCTCGGTCGATGGCCGCGTCGAGGCCCTCGACGGCGCGGATGTCGGTGCGCGCCATGATGAGGAAGTTGGGGTCGCGACGGGCATCCGCCGCGGCACGGATGCGCTTGATCGCGGTGTCTTCGTCGACGACGGCCTTGCCGTCGAGGTGGCCGCACCGCTTGGGGTTGATCTGGTCCTCGATGTGCGCGCCGGCAAGGCCCGCGTCCTCGAGCGTCTGGATCGTGCGGGCGACGTTCATCGGCTCGCCGAAGCCCGTGTCGGCGTCGATGATCGCCGGGAGGTCGGTCATGCGCGCGATCTGCTGCCCTCGCCCCGCGACCTCGGTGAGGGTCGTGAGGCCGATGTCGGGCAGGCCGAGGTCGGCCGACAGCACGGCGCCCGAAATGTAGACGCCTTCGAAGCCCTTGCGCTCGATGAGGCGCGCCGACAGCGGGTTGAACGCGCCGGGGAACCGCAGCAGCTCTCCGGTCGCGAGCCGCTCGCGGAACGCGCGCCGCTTGTCGGCGGGGGTGACGGTCGAGTACAGCATCAGATCCTCCCCCGGTCGCTGAGCTCGTCGAAGCGTCGCATCAGAACAGACCCTTCGGCGCCGGCGCGCTCGCGAGGACGCCGGGCTTCGCGACGATCGAGAGCTGACGCACCTCGTCGGCCGTGAGCTCGGGCAGGCGCTGGGCGAGCTCGAGGAACCGCTCGATCTCGTTCGGGTCGAGCACGGGCTCGGCGAGCAGGCGGAACTTGCGGACGTAGTCCTCGCGGACGAAGGGCCGAGCGCCGAGCGGGTGCGCGTCGGCGACCGCGATCTCCTCGACGATCTCGCCTCCGTCGGCGAAGCGGATGACGACCCGACCGCCGAACGCCTTCTCGTTCGGGTCTTCCGAGTGGTAGCGGCGCGTCCACTCGGGGTCCTCCTCGGTCGTGACCTTCCGCCACAGCGCGACGGTGTCGGGCCGCGACGCGCGCTCGGGCAGGTACGAGTCGACGTGGTGCCACGTGCCGTCCTGCAGAGCGACCGTGAAGATGTACGGGATCGAGTGGTCGAGCGTCTCGCGCGACGCGGTGGGGTCGTACTTCTGCGGATCGTTCGCGCCCGAGCCGATCACGTAATGAGTGTGGTGGCTCGTGTGCAGCACGATCGACTCGATGTTGTCGGGCGCGAACGCGTGCTCGGGGTGCTCGTTGTGGAGCTTGCGCGCGAGGTCGATCCAGGCCTGCGCCTGGTACTCGGCGGAGTGCTCCTTCGTGTACGAGTCGAGGATGCCCCGTTTGGGCTCGCCCGGCGCGGGCAGGGGCACCTCGTACGAGGCATCCGGCCCGTCCAGCATCCAGGCGATCACACCGTCCTCGCCTTCGTAGATCGGCGACGGCGACGTCTCGCCGCGCATCGCGCGGTCGACCGCCTCGACGGCCATCTTGCCCGCGAACGCCGGGGCGTGCGCCTTCCACGTCGAGATCTCGCCCTTGCGCGACTGGCGGGTCGCGGTCGTCGTGTGCAGCGCCTGCCCGATTGCCTGATAGATCGTCTCGACGGGCAGGCCGAGCAGCGTGCCGATGCCCGCGGCAGCCGAGGGTCCGAGGTGGGCGACGTGGTCGATCTTGTGCTTGTGCAGGCTGATCGCGCGCACGAGGTCGATCTGGACCTCGTAGCCCGTCGCGATGCCCCGCACGAGCGTCGCCCCGTCGGAGCCGACGTGCTGCGCGACCGCGACGATCGGCGGGATGTTGTCGCCGGGGTGCGAGTAGTCCGCCGCGAGGAACGTGTCGTGGTAGTCGAGCTCGCGCACGGCGACGCCGTTGGCCCACGCGGCCCATTCCGGCGACGTGCGGCGCTCGAGCGGGCACCCGAACACGGTCGCTCCGTAGCCCGAGATCGAGACCGCGTGGTCGAGGGCCTGCTGGCGCGCGGCGCTCACGGGCGCGCGGGTGAGCGACGCCGCGGCGACCGCCGCGTTGTCGATGACGCGGTTGATGATCATGTCGACGACGTCGGGCTCGACCGCGACGGGGTCGGCGGCCACTTCGGCGATCTTCCACGCGAGCTGGTCCTCCCGAGCGAGGTTCTCTTCGCTGCGGTGGACACGGACATGATGCATGACGGTCATGCTCTTCCTTTCGTGAGGCGCGACCCTTCGACGAGCTCAGGGACCGAAGTTGCAAGCTCGGGGACCGACCCAGCCCCGGCCACCCCGCCGGTCGCTGAGCCTGCCGATGCGTCGCCGGGCCGAGTGCCGGCCCCGGTCGCTGAGCCTGTCGCAGCGGTGTGGTCGAGCGAAGCGAGGATGCTCGCGAGCGCGTTGTGCAGATGCACGTGCGTCGCGTGCGCGGCGAGCTCGGCGTCGCCCGCGGCGATCGCGCTGGCGATGAGCCGATGCTCGGCGACCGAAGCCGCGAGCCGCTCGGGGTTGTCGCGGGCGAGCCGGCGCACGCGCACGAGGTGCGTGCGCACCGTCCGCAGCGCTGCGGTGAGGTAGTCGTTCGCGACCGCGGCGTCGAGCGCCGCATCGAAGCGGGCGATGAGGGCGTAGTAGTCGTCGGTCGAGTCGGGACCGTCGACGGATGCCGCGGCGAACCGCTCGGCGAGAGCCGCGAACTCCGCGCCGTCGCCGCGCTGCGCGGCCGTCCGAGCCGCGGATTCCTCGAGTGCGCGACGCACCTCGAACAGAGCGCGGATGTCGTCGGCGTCGACGTCGGCGACCACCGTGACGCGAGGCGACTGCTGGACGACGAGGCCGTCCGCCGCGAGGCGTCCGAGCGCTTCGCGCAGGGGCGTGCGGCTCACGCCGAGACGGGTCGCCTGCTCGACCTCGGCGAGCACGGCTCCGGGCGGGAGGGCGCCGGTCTGGATCTCGTCGAGGAGGGTGCGGTAGGCGCGGTCGCTCGCGCGCATCGGTCACCCCCTTCGTCGGCCGGTCCTCAGTGTATACACAAAGACCGTCGGATGCCGCATCCGGGGTTGATAGCAGGGCGCAAGGTATACACGGTCCGCCGACACGACCGTCGCGGGATGCAGCGCCTCTTCACCGGATCAGGACATCTGGCCTGAACAGGCCGCTTTCGCGCGAATCGTCCTGCGCTCGCCAGATGTCCTGATCCGGGTGAAGGAGCGGCACGGGCACGCCGTCGGAAGGCCGGTGCGCGCGAGCGCCGGCGCTACGCGCCTCGCTCGCCCGGCCTCCCGTACGCGCTCCGCTGCTCGAGCACCGCGAGCGTGCACCGCGAGATGCACACGAGTCGCCCGGTGCCCTCCTCGACGATGCGGATCTCCCACACATGCGCCCGTCGGCCGAGGTTCACCGGCTCCGCGGTGCCCACGACCCATCCGCTTGTGAGCGGTCTGATGTGGTTCGCGTTGATCTCCTGCCCGACGACGTGGAACCGCTCGCGGTCGATCGCGAGGAAGCCCGCCCACGACGCGAGCGTCTCGGCGAGGGCCACGGAGGCACCGCCGTGGAGGACTCCGGCCGGCTGGACGGTGCGGTGGTCGACCGGCATCCGCCCCACCAGCGCGTCTTCGCGGATCTCGACGATCTCGATGCCGAGGTTCCGGATGAGCGTCTGCTCGGCCATCGCGTCGAAGTCGACCGACGAGACGTCGCCGAACCACACGCTCTTCCGCTCCGGCGCTGCGGTATCCCCGTCTCGGAGCTCCTGCGTCACGACTCCTCGACCTCGGTCGTGCCCTCGAAGAGCCCGATGACGTTGCCGTCCGGGTCGACGATCGCGGCCCACCAGCTGGTCGGGGTGATCTCCGACTTCTCGACCGCGACCGATCCGCCGGATGCGCGGGCGGTGGCGATGACCTCGTCGATCGAATCGACCTCGACGTAGGAACGAGGCTGCGTGAACCCCTCGCTGCGCTGCGCGAGGGCGCCGCCGCTGATCTTGTTGGGCGCCTGCCACATCGGGTACCCCTCGAAGCCGGGGACATCGGCGATCTGCCACCCGAACAGCCGCGAGTAGAACTCCGTCGCCTTCGCGAAGTCGGTGACGGGGATGTCGACGTGCGTGATGTCGCCGTGGGCCATGGATCGTCCTCTCGTGGATGGAACTCGCACAGTCTCGCGCCTGGAAACCGGGCGCGACAACCCCTTGCGAGGCTACGCGAGCGCCGCGCGCAGGTCGGCGAGCGCGGACAGCACGTCGCCGTCCGCGGGCAGCGCCTGCACGCACACGTGATCGGCCCCCGCGTCGAGGTGGGCGCGCACCGCCGCCGCGAGCGCGGTCGCGTCACCCCACGGTGTGAGCTCGTCGACGGCGCGGTCGCTGCCGTCGCCCGTGAGATCGTCGTCGCCGTAGCCCGACCTCCGAAGCGTGCCGGCGTAGTTCTCCAGCGCCAGATACCGACGCAGCATCCGACGTCCGACGGCGCGGGCGGTCGCCGCATCCGTCTCCGCGATCACCGTCTGCTCCGGTGCGAGCAGCGCATCGGGCCCGATGATCTCTCGGGCCCATCCGGTGTGGCGGGGCGGCGTGAGGTACGGGTGCGCGCCGAGCGTGCGCTCGGCTGCCAGCCGCAGCGTCTTCGGCCCGAGAGCTGCGAGCACGCGGCGCCCCGCGGGCACGCCCTCGGCATCGAGCACGTCGAGGTACTCGCGCAGGGCGGTGAGCGGCCTGGCGCGCCGCGGATCGGCCTCGGAATGGCCCGATCCGATGCCGAGCACGAAACGACCCGGATGCCGCGCCTCCAGCCGATGGAACGATGCAGCCGCCTCGCGGGGGTCCGCGCGCCAGATGTTCACGATGCCGGTCGCCACGACGAGGCTCTCGGTCGCGTCGAGGCACGCCTCCGCCTCGGCGAGGTCGGCGCCCGGCGATCCGCCGATCCACAGCGTCGTATAGCCGAGGCGTTCCACGGCCGTGGCGAACTCGGGCGGGAGATCGTCGCGGCGGCGCCATACGCCGAACGCGCCGAGGGCGTGCGGGAGTTCGGTCATGCTCCCAGTCTGGGCGGGAAACGAGACGGGCGCGGCATCCGTCTCGCCCTGTGGAAAAACGGATGCCGCGCCCGCGCGGCCGGGCCGGATCAGCGTCCGGCGTGCACTTCTTCGTCGTGCGCGGCGATCTCGGCGTCGAGGTCGACCTCGGGGGTCTCCTCGGCGCTGTCGTCGAGGAACGGAAGGCCGCGGCGCGGTGCGTTGTAGAGCTTCTCGTCGAGGATGCCCTCGCGCTTGGCGACGATCGTCGGCACGAGCGCCTGGCCTGCGACGTTGACCGCGGTGCGGCCCATGTCGAGGATCGGGTCGATCGCGAGCAGCAGGCCGACGCCCTCGAGCGGGAGACCCAGGGTCGAGAGCGTGAGCGTCAGCATGACGGTCGCGCCGGTCGTGCCCGCGGTCGCGGCGGAGCCGAACACCGAGACGACCGCGATGAGCACGTAGTGCAGCGGCGAGAGCTCGATGTTGAAGAACTGCGCGACGAAGATCGCGGCGATCGCCGGGTAGATGGCCGCGCAGCCGTCCATCTTGGTCGTCGCGCCGAAGGGCACCGCGAACGAGGCGTACGCGCTCGGCACGCCGAGGTTGCGCTCGGTGACCCGCTCGGTCACGGGGAGCGTTCCGATCGACGAGCGACTCACGAACGCGAGCTGGATCGCCGGCCACGCGCCCGAGAAGTACTGGCGGATCGAAAGACCGTGCGACTTCACGAGCACCGGGTACACCGCGAACAGGACGAGCGCGAGACCGATGTAGATCGCGATCGCGAACCAGCCGAGCGACGCGAGCTTCTCCCAGCCGTACTTCACGACGGCGCTGCCGATGAGTCCCAGCGTGCCGATCGGCGCGATGCGGATGATCCACCACAGCACGCGCTGGATGACCTTGAGGGTCGACTCGACGAACGACAGGAACGGCTCGGCCTTCTTGCCGACGCGCAGCGCCGCGAGGCCGATGACGGCCGACACGACGATGACCTGCAGCACGTTGAAGCCGACCGACGAGGCGACCGCTCCGGCCTCGGCGTCGAAGCTCGACGACACCTGCAGGCCGAGGAAGTTCTGCGGGATGAGGCCGATGAGGAAGTTCCACCACGAGCCGACCGTGTACGGCTCGCTCGGCTCGAGGCCTTCGCCGGCGCGCGAGCCGGGCTGGATGACCAGGCCCAGCACGATGCCGATCGTCACGGCGATGAGTGCCGTGATCGCGAACCACAGCAGCGTCTGGCCCGCGAGGCGCGCCGCGTTGCGGACGCGGCGGAGGTTCGAGATGCTCGCGACGATCGCCGTGAAGATGAGCGGCACGACAGCGGCCTTCAGCAGCGTCACGTACGACGAGCCGATGACGTCGAGCGTCGCGGCCAGGCCGTTCGGGGCGCCTTCGGCGTCGGCCCCGATCCCGCGGGCGACGAGGCCCAGCACGATGCCGAGCACGAGGGCGACGAGGATCTGGAAGCCGAAGCTGCCGAGCAGCCTGCGCGGCGAGAAGCGCTTCGGCGCGGATACGGTGTCCGCAGCGGCGGACGCGGTGGGGTTGCTCATGGTTCTCCGTGTTCGTGCCCGCGGGGCTGGGCGGAACCTGGGGAGGGGCTCCGGCGGGCAGACCGGACACGATCGTACGAATGCCTGACACGCGGCAGGTGCTGTGTGACGCTGCGTGACGTAACACGACGCCCGGTGAACGGGAGAGTGGCGGATGCCGCGGCACCAGCCACCCTCAGGAAGCCTCTGCGAGCTGCTCCTCGAGCCGGTCGATCGCCGCGCGCTGCCCTTTCACGAGCTTCTTCCGTGCGTCGTCGAAGCTCACCCACTCGACGCGGTCGACCTCGGGGAAGGTCTGCGTGCGCCCCGAGCGCGGCGGCCACTCGAGCTCGAACTCGCCGAACTCGAGGTCCTCGAGCTCGAAGTCAGCCCCATCGGCGATGAACACCGTGACGCGCTTGCCCGATGAGTACGGGAACGTGCCCAGCTCGGCGAAAGGACCCTCCGGCGGGTCGATGCCGAGCTCCTCGCGGAACTCGCGCTTGGCGGCGTCGAGCGCCGACTCGGACTCCTCGTCGTACTCGCCTTTCGGCACCGACCACGCGCCTTCGTCCTTCGACGCCCAGTACGGGCCGCCCATGTGCGCGATGAGCACGTCGGGGGCGCCGCCGTTCAGGCGGTACAGCAGGATCCCCGCGCTCGTGACGGCCATGGCTCCTACGATGTCAGGTCAGCCGCGCCTTCGGTGAGGACTCGTAGGTCTTCTGCGGGTCGGTGATCGCGACGCCCGCGAGGGCCTCGTCGACCGCGGCCTTGACCGCGGGGTCGAGGGCGACTCCAGAGGCTTTGACCGTGTCTTCTAGCTGCTCGGGGCGAGAGGCCCCGACGATCGCCGCCGACACGTTCGGATTCGCGAGCACCCACGCGATCGCGAGCTGCGGCATCGAGAGGCCGGCCTCGGCGGCGATGGGCTTGAGCCGCTGCACCGCCTCGAGCACATCGTCGGCGAGGAACCGCTTGATGAAGTTCGCGCCGGACTCGTCGGTCGCGCGCGACCCTTCGGGCAGCGGCTGGCCGGGCAGGTACTTGCCGCTCAGCACGCCCTGCGCCATCGGCGACCACACGATCTGCGAGATGCCGAGCTCCTGGCTCGTCGGGATGACCTTGCCCTCGATCACGCGCCACAGCGCGGAGTACTGCGGCTGGTTCGAGATCAGCTGCACGCCGTAGCTCTTGGCGAGCGCGTGACCCTCGCGCAGCTGCTCGGCGGTCCACTCGGACGTGCCGATGTAGAGCGCCTTGCCCTGGCGGACGATGTCGGCGAAGGCCTGGATCGTCTCTTCGAGCGGCGTCTCGTAGTCATAGCGGTGCGCCTGGTAGACGTCGACGTAGTCGGTGCCGAGGCGCTTCAGCGAGCCGTTGATCGACTCCAGGATGTGCTTGCGGCTGAGCCCGTGGTCGTTCGGCCCCATGGGCCCCGTCGGCCAGTACACCTTCGTGAAGATCTCGAGCGACTCTCGCCGCTGCCCCTTGAGCGCCTCGCCGAGCACGGATTCGGCAGCGGTGTTCGCGTAGTTGTCGGACGTGTCGAAGCTCGTGATGCCGAGGTCCAGCGCCTTGTGCACGGTCGCGATCGCGGCCTCGTTCGCCACCTGCGACGCGTGCGTCAGCCAGTTGCCGTACGTGATCTCCGAGATCTTGAAGCCGCTGTTTCCGAGGTACCGATGCTGAACCATGCGCACAAACGTAACGGTGAAGCGGATGCCGGAACCGCCGCCTTACGCTGTGCGGCACTCACTCTGCGGGACTTGCTTCGCGCTATTCACAGATTCATGAATTGCGCGTAGTGTGACGCGGCATGGCGACGGTCATCCGCACGAGCGGACTGCACAAGCACTACGGGCGCGTCCGCGCCCTCGACGGACTCGACCTCGAAGTCTCCTCCGGTCAGATCCACGGCTTCCTGGGGCCGAACGGCGCCGGCAAGTCGACGACCATCCGCGTGCTCCTCGGTCTCGCGCGGGCGACGAGCGGCGAGGCGCTCGTGTTCGACCGCGATCCGTGGCGCGACGCCGTCGCGCTCCATCGCCGGATCGCGTACGTTCCGGGCGACGTGAGCGTGTGGCCCAACCTCTCCGGCGGAGAGGCGATCGACTTCCTCGCACGCCTTCGCGGTGCTTCGCGGCGCGATTCCGCGTACCGCGCGGAGAAGGAGCGGCTGCTCGACGCGTTCCAGTTCGACCCCCGCAAGAAGGGCCGCGCGTACTCGAAGGGCAACAGGCAGAAGATCGCGCTCATCGCCGCGCTCGCGGTGCCCGCCGACCTGTACGTGCTCGACGAGCCCACGAGCGGGCTCGATCCCCTCATGGACGTCGTCTTCCGGCGCGAGGTCGCCCGTGTGCGCGATGCGGGTGCCACCGTCCTGCTCTCGAGCCACATCCTGTCGGAGGTCGAGCAGCTGTGCGATCGCGTGTCGATCATCCGCGCGGGTCGCATCGTGGAATCGGGAACGCTCGCCGATCTGCGTCACCTCACCCGCACCGAGGTGTCGTTCGAGGCGGACGACGCGACCGCGCTCGACGGAATCGCGGACGCCCACGATCCGGCCTATGAGGCCGGCCGCGCCCGCTTCACGGTCGACAGCGACGCCATGGCATCCGTGCTGCCGGAACTCGCCCGCCGCCAGGTGGCCGGCCTTCGCGTGCAGCCGCCCACGCTCGAGGAGCTCTTCCTGCGGCACTACGGCGAGGACGTCGCGGCTGAGCAGAACGGCGAACGCGAGCGAGCGCGCGTGTCGTCGACGTCGGGGCGGTGACGATGGGACTCGGCACACTGTGGGCGCAGCGCGTGCGGCGCGACTGGCGCCAGCTGCTGATGTGGACGGTCGGCACCGGACTCCTCGCGTACCTGTCGTACGTCGGCGTCTCCCAGTCCTACGGCTCCGAGCAGGAGCGCGCGTCGCTGCTCGCGGCGGCCGTCGCCAATCCCGTGATCCTGCTGTTCCGTGGGCTGCCGTCGGGAGCCGACGAGGGCGCATTCATGGTCTTCCTCATCATGCCGTGGCTGGCTCTGCTGGCCGCCTTCATGAGCGCGTTCCTCGCCGTCCGGCATACGCGCGGCGAGGAGGAGGCCGGGCGGGCGGAGCTCGTGTCGGCGACCCCGGCGGGACGCATGATGCCCGTCGTCGCGACCGCCCTCCACGGCATCGGAGCGAATGTGGTGCTGGGCGCGTTCGTCGCCCTTGCGTATATCGCGGTGGGCCTCGACCCCGCCGGAGCGGCGATCGCGGGCGCAGCCGCGGGCGGCGTGGGCGTGTGCTTCCTCGGCATCGCTCTCGTGTGCGCCCAGCTCCTTCGCACGTCGCGGGCGGCCAACGCGGCCGCTGTCTGGATCACGCTCGCGGCATTCCTCGTGTCGGGCATCGGCAACGCGATCGGCACGCCGAGCGACGACCTCTCCCGCATCGAGAGCTCGGGACTGACATGGGCGTCGCCGTTCGGATGGGCAGAGAACACCCGCGCCTTCGACGAGGACATCTGGTGGCCCGTCCTCATCGGTGTCGGCGTCGGGATCGTGCTCGCCGGCATCACGATCGCCCTCGCGGCCGCGCGCGATCTCGGTGAGAGTTTCATTCCCGCGCGTCGCGGCCGGGCCGAGGCATCCGCTGCCCTCTCGTCGCCGATCGCACTCGTGTGGCGGCTCACGCGTGGCGCCATCATCGGCTGGGTCGTCGGCGGACTCATCGCCGGGGTCATGTCGACGTCGCTCGCATCGATCGTCGAGGAGGTGGGCGCGTCGAACCCCGCGATCGAGGAGATCGTCCGCCAGATCTCCGGCGACGGAAGCGTCGAGCAGGGAACGATCACGACGTTCTTCACGATGCTCGGAGTGCTCGCAGCGTGCTGCGCGGTGCAGGTCGTGTGCCGCGCACGTCAGGACGAGGCACACGGAACCGCGGAGATCGTCCTCTCGGAGCCGGTCGCGCGCGTGCGCTGGCTCGCCGACTACCTCGTCGTGGCCGCGGTCGGAATCGTGCTCGTCGTCGCGGCGGCCATCGGCGGTGCCGCGCTCGGGATCGCCGCGCGCGGCGGCGACTGGGACCTCATGCTCACCGTCGTCGTCACCGGCGCGGGGCAGGCGATCGGCGCATCCGTCTTCCTCGTCGCGACCGCGCTCGCCTTCGTGCTCGCGCCGCGCATCACCATCCCGCTCGGATGGTCGCTGGTCGTCCTCGGCATGACGCTGGGTCTCTTCGGTCCGCTTTTCGGGTTCCCCGAGTGGCTCGTGCGGGTGTCACCGGTTGCCGTGACGCCGATCGTCGACGGCGACACGATCGACGTGCGCGGGCTCTGGTGGCTCGTGGGCGCCGTCGCGGTCGGAGCCGTCGCCTCGCTCGGGCTCATGCGTCGTCGAGAGCTCGCGACGGGAGGATAGATTCGGGGAGGGGGGAGCATGAGCGACGAGCACGCGGGGATCGACGCCGCCGAGCAGGGCGCGGCCATGCTGGCCGCGGCCGGTATGCCGCGGATGCCGGCGCGGGTCATGATGGCGCTGGTCGGATCCCCCGACGAGGGCTACACCGCCGCGGAGCTCGCCGATCGACTCGGGGTGTCGGCCGCCGCGGTCTCGGGGGCCGTGCGGTACCTGCAGTCGATGCGCATCATCCAGAGGCTCTCGAAGCCCGGCGATCGCCTCGCGCGCTACGACCTCATGGACGACGGGTGGCGTTCGATGGTCATCGCGAACGCGCCGCTCTACGCGAAGCTCGGCGAGTACCTCGACACGATCGCGGACGAGAACACGGATGCCCCGGCATCCGTGTCGCGCGCACGCGACATGGCCGCATTCCTGCGGTATCTCGCCGAGCGCATGCCCGAACTCGTCGAGGAGTGGGAGAACCTCGAGCGCTGAACCGCCGACCATGAGTCCGAATGCCGACGTCGGCGGTGGGCCTCACGGCAGACCCACCGCCGACGTGGGTCAGTTGACCGGCGCGGTCTCGTCGGCGGTCTCGCCTTCGCCTCGGGTCGCCGCCTCCTCGGCCTCGACGCGGAACTCCTCGTCGAGATCGATCGCGGCCTGCTCGAACTGCGAGTTGTAGAGGCGGTAGTACGCCCCCTCGGCGGCGATGAGCTCGTCGTGCGTGCCCTTCTCGACGATCCCGCCGTTCTCCATCACGAGGATGAGGTCGGCGTCGCGGATCGTGGAGAGGCGGTGGGCGATGACGAACGACGTGCGTCCCCTCCGCAGCGCTGCCATCGCGTGCTGCAGGAGGAGTTCCGTACGGGTGTCGACCGAGCTGGTCGCCTCGTCGAGGATCAGCACCGACGGCTGGGCGACGAACGCGCGCGCGATCGTGATGAGCTGCCGCTCTCCCGCCGAGATGTTGGACGCGTCCTCGTCGAGCAGCGTGTCGTAGCCGTCGGGCAGCGAGTGCACGAAACGGTCGACGTACGTCGCCCGCGCGGCCTCGAGGATCTCCTCGTCGGTGGCGTCGGCGCGTCCGTAGCGGATGTTCTCGCGGATCGTGCCGGCGAACAGCCACGGGTCCTGCAGCACCATGCCGGTCTTGGCGCGGATGTCGCGCCGGGTGAGCTCGGCGATGTTCTGCCCGTTGAGGAGGATGCGGCCGCCGTCGAGCTCGTAGAACCGCATGATGAGGTTCACGAGCGTCGTCTTGCCCGCACCCGTCGGCCCTACGATGGCGACGGTCTGGCCCGGCTCGACGCGGAACGACAGGTCGTGGATGAGCGGACGCTCGGGCGAGTACGAGAACGAGACGTTCTGGAACTCGATCGTGCCGTCGCCCTCCACCGGCGCAGGCGCGTCGGCGGCATCCGGTTCCTGCTCGTCCTCGTCGAGGAACTGGAACACGCGCTCTGCCGACGCCGTGCCGGACTGGACCACGGCGGCCATGCCGCCGAGCTGCGCGAGCGGCTGCGTGAACTGCTGGGAGTATTGGATGAACGCCTGCACGTCACCGAGCCGCAGCTGGCCGGCGGCGACCATGAGCGCGCCGAACACCGCGATGCCGACGTACGTGAGGTTGCCGATGAACATCATCGCGGGCTGCATGATGTTCGCGAGGAACTGGGCCTTGAACGAGGCCTGGTAGAGCTCCTCGTTCTCTTCGCGGAACGCCTCGCGGGCGGCTTGCTCGCGGCCGAACACCTTGACGAGCGCGTGGCCCGAGAAGGACTCCTCGACGCGCGCGTTGAGGCGGCCGACCTTGCGCCACTGGATGCCGAAGGCCTTCTGCGACCGCGGACCGATGACGCCGAACAGGATGCCCATGAGCGGGAAGCTCACGAGCACGACGAGCGTGAGCTGCCACGAGATCGACAGCATCATGATGAGCACGCCGACCACGGTCAGCACGCTCGTGAGCGCGCCCGACAGCGACTGCTGCATCATCTGCGTGATGTTGTCGATGTCGTTGGTGACGCGCGAGATGACTTCACCGCGCTGCACGCGATCGAAGTAGCGCAGCGGCAGGCTGTTGATCTTCGCCTCGACCTGCTCGCGCAGGCGCCACATCGTGCGCACCATGATCACGTTGATGACGTAGCCCTGCAGCCACATCAGCAGCGACGACGCGAAGTACAGCACGAGCACGAGCAGCAGCACGCGGCTCAGCGCGAGGAAGTTCACGCCCGCGCCGGGCACGAAGTTCTGCATCGCCTCGACGATGTTCGCGAGGTCCTGCTGACCGGCGTCGATGAGCCCCTGGACGACCTGCTCCTTCGTCGCGCCCGCCGGTGCCAGCGACGACACGACGCCCTCGAAGAGGATGTTCGTCGCCTCGCCGAGCACCTTCGGCGACAGCACGGCGAGCACGACGCCGACCGCGCCGAGGATCGACACGAAGACGAACGCCCACGCGTGCGGCTTGAGCAGGCCGATGAGCCGGCGGAACGAGGGCCAGAAGTGCGCGGGCTTGCCGGGCGCGACGCCGCCGCTCCAGTCGTCCGCGGCCAGGCGCGCCTGCTCGGCGAGCTCGAGCTCGAGCTTCTCCTCGTCGGTGAGCTCGCGCTCGGCGCGGCGACCGCGTCGGATGGCTGTCTTGTCGGTGCTCATCGAGCCGCCTCCACTCCGAGCTGGGATTCGACGATCTCCTGGTAGGTCCGGCACGTCTCGAGCAGCTCGTGGTGTGTGCCGAGTCCGACCACGCCGCCGTCGTCGAGCACGACGATGCGGTCCGCGTCGGTGATCGTCGAGACGCGCTGCGCGACGACGATCTTCGTGACGTCGGGCAGCTCTCTCCACAGCGCCTGCCTCAACCGCGCATCCGTCGAGAGATCGAGCGCCGAGAAGGAGTCGTCGAACACGAGCACGCGCGGGTTGTGCACGATCGCCCGTGCGATCGCGAGCCGCTGACGCTGGCCGCCTGACACGTTGGTGCCGCCCTGGGCGATGCGCGCGTCGAGGCCGCCCTCCATCTGGCTCACGAAGTCGCTCGCCTGTGCGATCTCGAGCGCGTGCCACAGCTCGGCATCCGTCGCCTCCTCGCGGCCGAACCGAAGGTTCGACGCGACCGTCCCCGAGAAGAGGAAGGGCCGCTGCGGCACGAGGCCGATCGTGCTCCACAGGGCGTCGAGGTCGGCCTGCCGCACGTCGACGCCGCCGACGAGCACGGCCCCACCCGTGACGTCGAACAGCCGCGGGATGAGCGACACGAGGGTCGTCTTGCCGGCACCGGTCGAGCCGACGATCGCGACGGTCTGGCCGGGCTCGGCGCGGAAGCTCACATCCGACAGGATCGGATGCTCGGCGCCGGGGTATGTGAACGTCACGTCGCGGAACTCGACGGTGCCCGGCTCGGGCTGCTCGACCACGCCGTTCGCCGGTCGCTCGAGCGTGCTCTGCGAGTCGAGCACCTCGCCGATGCGCTCCGCCGACACGGACGCGCGCGGGATCATCAGCGTCATGAAGCTCGCCATCATGACACCGGACAGGATGATCATGACGTACTGCATGAACGCGAAGAGCGTGCCGATCTGCACCTCGCCCGCATCGACCTGGATGCCGCCGAACCAGATCACGCCCACGACGGTCACGTTGAGGATCAGCATGATGGCCGGGAACAGCACGACGAACAGCGAGCCGACCTTGCGACCGACGACCATGATGTCGGTGTTCGCCTCGCGGAAGCGCTCCTCTTCGATGGGTTCGCGCACGAACGCGCGGATGACGCGGATGCCGGTCAGCTGCTCGCGCATCACGCGGTTCACGGCGTCGAGCTTCTGCTGATAGGTGCGGAACAGAGGCACCATGCGGCTGATGATGAGCGCGGCGACGACCAGCAGCACGGGCACCGCGACCGCGATGATCCACGAGAGGCTCACGCTCTGCTCGATCGCGAGGATGATGCCGCCGATCGCGAGAAGCGGCGCCGACACGAGGAACGTCGCCGACATCATCGCGAGCATCTGCACCTGCTGCACGTCGTTCGTGTTGCGCGTGATGAGCGAGCCCGCGCCGAAGCCGGTCACCTCGCGCTCGGAGAACCCCGAGACGCGCGCGAAGATGTCGTCGCGCAGGTCGCGGCCGGCGCGCATGGCGGCCTTCGCCGCGAGGTAGGTCGCGATGATCGACGCGACGATCTGGCCGAGCGAGACCGTGAGCATCAGGACGCCGGTGCGCCAGATGTACTCTGTGTCGCCGCGCGAGAGCCCGTTGTCGATGATGTCGGCGTTGAGGCTGGGGAGGTACAGCATCGCCAGCGCCGACGCGAACTGGAACAGCAGCACGCCGAGCAGCAGCCACACGGACGGCTTGAGATAGCGGACGAGGAGCTTGGCCAGCACGATGACTCCCGGAGGCGGCGAGGGGGAAACCGACGAAACCCCCGCTGAGAGGGCTCGAGTTGGAAGGGACGCGGGATCAACCCTGGCACGCACCACGGACATTCATCAGGTGCGTTCACCGAGGGCGAAACGAATCAGGTGCGGATGTGCCTCGGCCGCGGCATCCGGCGGTCAGGCTAACACGATATATCGCGTCATGCCACCCTCACACCTCGAGCGGTGTCGCGGCGGCGACCCGCTCGTCGTCCTCGGTGGCGACGAGCTGGCCGCACGCGCCGTCGATCTCCTTGCCGCGCGTGTCGCGCAGCGTGGTGGGGATGCCGGCGTCGTTGAGGCGGCGCACGAACTCGTCCTGTACGTCGCGGTCGGACGCGGTCCAGATCGATCCGGGCGTCGGGTTGAGCGGGATCGGGTTGACGTGCACCCACCCGCGACCCCGCGCGTTGAGCTTCTCGGCGAGGAGGTCGGCGCGCCACGCGTGGTCGTTCATGTCTTTGATGAGGGCGTACTCGATCGAGACGCGGCGACCCGTCTTGTCGAAGTACGCACGCGCGGCGTCGAGCGCCTCGTCGACCTTCCATCGCGAGTTGACGGGGATGAGCTCATCACGCAGCTCGTCGTCGGGTGCGTGCAGCGACAGCGCGAAGGTCACCGGGATGTCCTCGTTCGCGAGCTTCGTGATCGCGGGCACGAGGCCCACGGTAGACACCGTGATGCCGCGCGCGCTCATGCCGAGCCCGTGCTGCTTGTCGACCATGACGCGCACGGCCTGCATGACCCGTGCGTAGTTCGCGAGCGGCTCGCCCATGCCCATGAACACGATGTTGGTGACGCGCTCGCCCTCGTGGCCGACGCGACGGGGGTCGCCCAGTCCCCCGTCCGCGATGAGGCGGTTCGCCCGCACGACCTGCTCGATGATCTCGGCCGCCGACATGTTGCGCGTGAGGCCCGCCTGTCCCGTCGCGCAGAAGGGGCAGTTCATGCCGCATCCGGCCTGTGACGACACACACAGCGTGATGCGCCCGGGGTAGCGCATGAGCACGGACTCGACGAGCGCGCCGTCGTGCAGCTTCCACAGGAACTTGATCGTGTCGCCGCGGTCGGTCTCGAGGCGCCGCACCTCGGTGAGCAGCGGGGGCAGCATGGCGTGCACGAACTCCTCGCGGCCCGCCGAGGGGAGATCCGTCATCTCCGCGGGGTCGTGGGTCCAGTGGGTGAAGTAGTGCTTCTCGAGCTGCTTCGCGCGGAACCCGGGCAGGCCCAGTTCCTGCACCTTCCCGACGCGCTCGGCGGGTGTGAGGTCGGCGAGGTGCACGGGAGGCTTGCCGCGCTTCGGGCTCGCGAACTGCAGGAGCGGGCGGCCTTCGGCGTCCTTCTTCTGCGTCCACCCCTCGGTGGTCGGGCGAACCTGGGTCGTCTCGCGCACCCGCGGGGTCGCCGGACGCGTCTCACGGGCAGTCGGGCGCGACGAAGTCATGGGTTCCAGGGTAGGCGACGCACCTGCGCGAAGCCTGGTGCGCCCGCTCGCGCTCTCCCGCGCGCGGCACGCCGGGTCTACCGTGAGAAGGTGGCCGAGGTGACCATCCGCGAGATCAGCGCCGAAGACGCGGGCGAGGTGCTGACGCTCCAGCGCGCCGCCTTCGTGCAGGAGGCGCTGATCTACAACACGCCGTCGCTGCCGACCCTCACGCAGACGCTCGAGTCGCTCGAGGCCGAGCTGCGCGAGAACCTCGGCTTCGTCGCGCACCTCGGCCCGCGCATGGTCGGTGCCGTGCGGGCGCAACGCGACGGCGACGTGCTGCTCATCGGTCGGCTCGTCATCGCCCCCGACGTGCAGGGCCGCGGCATCGGCTCACAGCTGCTGGCCGCGGTCGAGCGAAGAGGCTCGGAGGCCGGCGCATCCGTCGCCGAGCTGTTCACCGGGTCGCTCAGCGAGGCGAACCTGCGGCTCTATCTGCGCGAGGGCTATCGCGAGTCGCAGCGAGTGCCGGGTGATGAGGGCATCGAGCAGATCTTCCTCCGCAAGCCGCTCAACGGGCGGAGCGGGGAGCGGTGAGATGGACGCCTCGGAGCGGGCCGAGCTCGACGCGCTGAGGCGCCGGGCGTACGGCCCCGCGGCCGAGATCCTCGCGACGGACGAGCTGGCGCGGCTGATCGAGCTCGAGGACCGGGTGCGCGCCGAGCACGCGCAGAGCGCTCGCACCGAGAGCGACGCCGCACCGGCGGCGGATGCCCCGGCCGGAGGCACGGCGTACGACGTCCGCACCGGGGACGAGACGGCGGGTTCGGGGGACGCGGGGTCCGTGGGAGTGCAGGTGCTCGCGCCGCCGGCGGGGGCGGCGGTCGCGGAGCCCGGTCGTGCGGGCGAGGGCGGGGGCGAGGCATCCGGTTCGCCCGCGTCGCCCGCGTCGTCGGATCACCAGGACGAGGCGGCGCCGGCGAAGCGGTCCCGTCGTCGCACGCTGATCGTGGCCGGGATCGCCGTCGCCGTCGTGGCCGCCGCTGTGGCCGGTTCGAGCATCGTGCAGAACCTCCTGCGCGACACGGCACCCGCGACCGAGGTCGACTACGTGGACGCCCCCGAGGCGTACTCGTTCACACGGGATCTCACCTCGAGGATCCTGCTGCGCATCCCTCTCGACGGGTCGTTCGGCAGCTTCGTGGATCTGCCCGACTCCGACGCGCCCGAGATCCCCACGAGCGGCACGATCCAGTGGGTCGAGCCCCTCGGCGAGTACTACGGCTGGAAGGTGTGGATCGCCGGCGCCGACGGCGCGCTCCAGCGCGAGCACTGCGTCGTCGTCGAGCGCGAGGACCGCGCACGCGGACGCTGCGTGCCTGCCGTGCTGCGCAGCGAGAGCGCGCTCGTCGTACCGATCCCCTATGCCTGGGTCCCGGCGGATGAGAGACCCGAAGAGATGCTCCCCGGGCAGCGGCTCGGCTTCTGGTGGGGCGGGACGAACGCCGTCATCGTCATGATCGGCGACACGCCGCAGCCGCGCTGACTCAGCCGACGATCGGGATGCGGATGCCGTCGAACTCCGGCCCTCCTCCGGTGAGCACGAGCTCGACGTCGGAGTCGTCGTCGAGACCCTCGACCTGGGCCACGTTGCCGCGCGGTCCGATGTCCATCGTGCAGACCTGGTCGGCGGGCGGCTCCTGGAACGTGACGGTGACCTCGGCCTCGCCCGTCGTCTGAACGTCCTCGATCACGGGCGGGCACGACGACGAGCCCCACGTCAGGATCACGAACCGACCGTCCTCGTCGGTCCACCCGGCGGAGGGCTGATAGTCGGTCGGGCCGTCGGGCGTCGGCAGGTCGACGCCGTCGAGGTCGGTGTCGTCGTCGAGCCCCTCCCCCTTCGCGACGATGCGCAGGCCGGCGGCCGGGTCGACGGGGTCGGGCAGGCCGACGAGCGTCACACGCGGAACGAGGTCGCGCGTGCACGGCTGGGCGCGGTCGCCGGGCACGACGAGCGTCACGGTGAGCACGCCGTCCGCCAGCTCGACGTCGTCGGCCACCGGCACGCACGTCGACGATCCCTGCGTAACGATGCCGACCATGCGGCCGCCGTCGAGCCACGCGGCCTCGATGTCCCCGTCCGCTCCCGGCCCGTTCGTCGGCGATTCCCCCGCCGACTCGTCGGCCGGGGACGGGGTCACCGCGCCGGGATTCGTGGCGCACCCGCCGAGCAGGGCGGCGAACAGCAGGGTGGCGGCGGCGAGGGTCACGCGGCGAGTCGACGACATGCCTCGATCATCCCGGAGCGGGCCGAGCGTCGCCAGGGAGTCCGATCACGGCTCGGTAACGCGGATGCCGCGGCATCCGTCACTGCAGAGCCGACGTGAGCCGCGCGAGGTTGTCGAGCACGGTGGAGCGCAGCGGCTGCTTCTCCCACTCCTCGATCGTGAGCTCGCGGCTGAGGTCGCGATACTCCTGCTCGACCTCGCGCATCTCGTCGATGAACTCGGTGCCGCGCACGAGCATCGAGATCTCCATGTTGAGACCGAAGGAGCGCATGTCCATGTTGCTCGACCCGATGATCGCGACTTCGTCGTCGATCGTCATGGACTTGGAGTGCAGGATGAACGGCTTGCGGTACATCCAGATGCGCACGCCCGCTCGCAGCAGTGTCTCGTAGTAGCTGCGCTGCGCGTGGTAGACCATCGCCTGGTCGCCCTCCTCCGACACGAAGAGCTGCACGTCGAGCCCACGGTGGCACGCCGTCGTGATCGCGAGCAGGAGCGCCTCATCGGGTACGAAGTACGGGCTCACGATGATGACCTTGCGCTGCGCGTAGTACATGAGTCCCGCGAACAGGCGCAGGTTGTTCTCGAACTCGAACCCGGGACCCGACGGCACGATCTGGCAGTCGAGGTCGCCCGGACCGGACTTCACGTCGAACAGATCGATCTCGTCGGTCAGCACCTCGTCGGTCTCGCTGTACCAGTCCGAGAGGAACACGGCGTTGACGGATGCCACGACCGGTCCCTCGAGGCGCACCATGAGGTCGACCCAGTGGAGGCCGCGGCGGATGTTCTTCTTGAGGTTGTAGGTCGAGTCGGTGACGTTCTGCGACCCCATGAAGGCGACCGCGCCGTCGACGACGAGGAGCTTGCGGTGGTTGCGCAGGTCGGGGCGCTGGTACTTGCCCTTGAACGGCTGCACCGGAAGCATGAGCCGCCATTGGGCGCCCATGCGGTCGAGGCGCTTGAGCGTCTCCTTGTAGAAGGGCTTGCCGCGGTTGGCCCAGTGGTCGAGCAGCACGCGCACGGTCACGCCGCGCGCGCACGCCTCCTCCATCGCCCGGAACAGGTTGTCGGTCGAGTCGTCGGATTGGAAGATGTAGAACTCGACGTGCACGTACTTCTCGGCGGAGCGGATCTCCTCCGCCATCGCGTCGAGGCTCGACTGGTAGTCGGAGATGAGGTGCGCGGCGTTGTCGCCGGTGATCGGCATCGCCCCGAGCTTGCGGTTCAAGGTCACCATCGACGTGAACCAGTCAGGCTGACCGGGTCGCAGCGAGCCGAGCTCGAGCGACGCGCTCGTCTCGCGGATGTACGCGTTGATGCGCTCCTGCTTGAGCCTGCGCTTGCGCGGCAGTCGCGGGTTGCCGATCAGCAGGAACAGGAAGACGCCGATCAGCGGGATGAAGTAGATCGCGAGCAGCCACGCCATCGCCGCCGTCGGACGACGGTTGCGCGGTACGACGATGATCGCCGCGATGCGGATCGCGAGGTCGAAGACGAAGACGATGATCAGCCACCAGCTCGCGTCGAACGTGATGCTGATCACGAGTCCCCCTTCCCCCCAGCCGAGATCACCAGCGTAGTGGGAGGGACCCTCACGGGCCGCCGCGGCTCACTTCGCGTCGGCGACGGGCGGAAGGCCGCGCTTCGCGCGCTCCTCCGCCTCCATGCGCGCGTACTCGCGGCGCTCGTTGCGGTCGGCGCGGACCACGCTGCGCAGGACGAAGAAGAAGATGGCGCTGACCACGACGGTCGGCAGCAGCGACCAGATCACGGCGAGCCAGTAGTTGTCCACAGTCCAAGGATACCGGCGACGCCTCCTGCACAGCCCCGCCCGGGCCGCGGGCTTCACCTGCGACGACGCGACAGCGGATGCCGCACCCGCCGCCTGGGGGATCGTCGGCGTATGACCACGACGACGATCATCACCGCGGGCAGCGCCGCGGAGTTCCTGTCCCTGCTCCCCCGCATGCTCGGCTTCCGTCCGCGGCGCAGCCTCGTGCTCGTGCCGTTCGCACGCGCCCGCACCCTCGGCGCGATGCGCCTCGATCTGCCCGGCGGTGACACCGACGACATCGAGGCGTACGCGGCGACGTGCGTCGGAATGGTGTGCCGCGTGGCATCCGCCGATTCCGTCGCGCTCGTCGTCTTCGACGACGCGCCGTTCGACGTCGACGGCACGCCGCCTCGTGATGAGCTCGCGCGCGCACTCGTGTCGAAGGCCGACGCGTGCGGGCTGGGGATCGTCGACGCCCTCTGCGTCGCCGCCGACGGATGGGCCTCGTTCGTGCGACCCGAGCTGGCCCCGCGGTCGCTCGCCGAGCTCGCGATCGACCCGTCCGGCGCCGAGCGGCTCGCCGAGCCCGACGGCGACCAGTGGTCGGGCAGCGAGCTTCCCCAGGTCGATGAGACGGATGCCGCGTCGGTGGAGTCAGCGCTCGTCGCGCTCGCCGATGCCGTCGTCGTGCTGTGCTCCGACGCGGGAGTGCTCGACGAGTCGACGCGCGTCGATCCGCGGGCGCTGGACGCCGCGGTGGCGCTCGACGACCTGCCGGCGCTCTTCGAGGCGATGCTCGCGTGGGATGCGTCTCAGCTCGATCCGTACGATGCCGCGACGGCGGCGTGGTGCCTCTCGCGACCCGCGCTGCGCGACATCGCGCTCGTCGGGTGGACCGCCGGACCCGAGCGGGGCGACGAGGCGCTCACCGCGCAGCTGCGGTGGGAGAAGGGTGAGCCGTATCCTGCCGAGCTCGCGCAGGTCATGTGGGGCGAGGGCG
>Ga0182741_1000959_pt1 | contig 40521 bp, 36 predicted proteins | sample eDN5th37CBELigOP_FD_128874 | JGI IMG/M metagenome (GOLD analysis project Ga0182741, IMG submission 128874) | Enriched Organic Plus compost microbial communities from Emeryville, California, USA - eDNA 5th pass 37_C BE-Lig OP (version 2) (version 2) ... | reverse complement strand
TTGCCATCCTGGAGGAAGGCGAACTGGTTGCTGTCGCTCCCCGAGACTGTGTACAGCGCCGTATTGCTAAACCCGTCCTGCACAATCAGCCCGCTCGTCAAGCCGTTCGAGGCCGCGACGCTCGCGGCCCCGCCGGACATCATGCCGCCGCCGTTCGAGTTGCCGGTGATGTTGGCAGTCGCGGAGTTGCCATCGCCAGTCTGATTGACGGTCACCAGATTTGCGTTTCCGGTCTGCGAAATGGAGATCGTATTCTCGCTGCCAAACTGGGTGCCGGTTCCCCAGTTGTCGTTTCCGTCCTGCGTCAGCGTGGCCTTGTTGTGCTGGGAGCTACGGTTAGCGCCTTGCTGGATCGAGAACTGGTTGGTGTTGCCCAACTGAGTTATGTGAATGAAGTTGCCGTTTGAACCCCGCGTCACCGCCAAAGCATGCAATGAGCCGTTGCCGGAACCGGTTTGTACGATCTTATGGACAGGGCCATAGGTCGTGTTGAAGATTGTTGGATTGTTGTTGTCGCCGTCGATGGTCGACTCCGCGACGCGGTTGTTCGATCCGCTCTGGCGAATGTAGGTTCCCCAGTTCTCTACGTTGACTGTGCTTGCACCATTGTTGTTGCCCAGTTGCTGGACCAAAGCGACCACGTTGCCGGATCCACTGCTCTGACCGATGGTCAGAAAGTTTGAGCTACCCTCCTGCGTCACTACGCCCACCGTGGAATTGTGGGCGGCGTTGCGACCGATCGAGATCCGGTTGCTGTTGCCGTTCTGAAGCACATCCTGAATGACGTTGCCGCCGGCATTGTTGGAATATTCCGACGAAAACGCGTTCGAGTTGCCGATCTGCTCCGCTTCAATGATCCGGTTGTTTCCGTTCGCGAACCCGCCGCCAGTGAACTGCCTCTCACTAAAGCTGTTGTTGTCGCCCTGCTGAAGGATCGGCTTGCTTGCCAGGCCGACTTCATTTCCGCCCGAGCCGGCGGACTGCTCGATATTGGCAGTGTTGTCGTTTCCGTTTTGGGTGATGTAACTCTTGTTGCTGTCGTTGGCCCAGGCGGCGCTCATCAGCACGCCCATTGCGCTAGCTGTCGCAAGTACAAGCTTCAATTTCATCGCTCCACTCTCCCTAGGCGGGCTACACCCGCGCACCATCGGCCCGACGTCGCCCCATGCGACGCCAGATGCGATCCTGTGGATGACGGTGTGGGGGAGATGCCGCCCCGCTCCGGAGTGGAATTCGTCCCCCGCGTCAGTCCCCATGACCATTGGCGGCCGCCACGGCCGCTCGATTGACGGTTGAACGGAAAGCCGGCTCTCCGCCGGCGATGCCCCCCGTTCCCCCTGCAGGACAGGCCCCACACCGTCCCGCAGCCTAACACTCTAACTGCATCATCTCGTTTTTCAAAGATATTTTGTTGTATATCCAAGAATTTCGAGGAGGCTTTCGCTAAAGCCGATTGTATATTATCGTCAAAAATCCCTTATTTTCTAATAGTTTATGGTTAACGTCGTCGCATGTCATTGTGCTGGAGGAGGCAAGCCAGGCATCCGCATTCCTGCTTGCTTCATACGCTGTCGCGGCCGCGAATCGGATGTGGAATCCGAGATGGGATTGGTGAGATCAACCGACATACGCCATTCGGATAGTCCAATTGCCTTATTGACAAGAAGTCGTCACGAAGAATGATGGCGAGGTGACAGGTCGCTGGATGGAATGATCTTCGATGTCTCCGTTCGTGAACTCGAGCGGCAAGAGATTTCCGGGAAGCGGCAAGAATAGATGGGGCGCCATCGCTGGGGAGCGGTAGGGCGGAAGGGGGGACAATGTCGTTGAGACATATCATGCAACCGCTGTTTGCGGTGGGTTGGCTCGTTGTGTACCCGGCATCCCTTCTGGCGGGGGACATCGTGTATACGCCGGTCAATCCGTCGTTCGGCGGCAGCCCCCTGAATTCCTCGCACCTTCATGCCCTCGCGAGCGCGCAGAGGACGGCCACGGCCCGCGGCGCGAGGGATGGGACCGGGGACAGGCCCGGCTCCGGCTCCGGCTCGCCCTCGGGGGAAACGGACATCGACCTTTTCGTAAGACAGTTGCAGGGCCGCCTGCTCTCGGCCCTCGCCAGTCAGGTCACCGAGGCAATATTCGGAGATAATCCCCAGGACAACGGCACGATCGTCTTTGGCGATACTACCGTTACCTTCGAACGGACGGCCGACTCGATCATTCTGACCATCGTCGATCCCACCGGAACCACCGTCATCGAGGTGCCGCAGCTGGTGACGACCGTTGGCACGCAGGCCCTGACGACACCCGTTACCCAGCAGCAGCGGTCCCTGGGAGAGAGCTCGCTCGGCGGCAGCACGCTGGCGCCTGTCGGTGATCTGACCGTCAAGCTCGGCTCAGGCATGAACTGAGCGGCGCCGGCGAGTGCGAGTGGGGCGGGGATCGGAATGATGAGAGTTGCTTCCGGGCTGCGGAGCGCGGTCGCGTCGTCAATCCTTTTGCTTTCGGTCGGGCTTGCCGGTTGCCAGTCGACGCCGCCGGAAACCACCCTCCAGCCCACCGTTGCCCCGATTACCAAGCAGAGCTACAGCCTGCGCACGATTCCGCCGCCGACCAATCGCATCCCTGTCGCGGTCTACGACTTCCCCGACCTGACGGGGCAGTACAAGGAGCGCGACCTCGTGCAGACGCTTTCGCGCGCCGTGACGCAGGGCGGCGCGTCCATGCTGATCAAGGCGCTGCAGGATGCCGGCGAGCGCCGCTGGTTCAGCGTGCTCGACCGCGCTCGCCTCGACGACATCCTCAAGGAACGGCAGATCGTCACCGAGATGCGGCGCATCTACCGCAATGAGGAGCGCATCCCGGCCAGCGTGCTTCCGCCCCTTTCCTACGCCGGCATCATCATGGAAGGCGGAATCATCGGCTATGACACGAACACGATGACTGGCGGCCTCGGTGCCCGCTATCTCGGCCTCGGCGCCGATGCCAAGTGGCAGCGGGACACCGTAACGGTCACACTTAGCGCCGTCTCGACGAACACTGGCGAGGTCCTGGCCACCGTCACGGCCCACAAGATGGTGGCGTCGCAGGGCATACAGGGCGGCGCGTTCCGGTACGTCGATCTGGACGAGATCCTCGAGGCGGAAGCGGGGGTCACCATGAACGAGCCCAAGCAGACCGCGGTCCAGCAGGCGATCGAGAAGGCCGTTGTGTCGCTGATCGTCGAGGGCGCCGAACTCGGCATCTGGTCCTTTGCCGACAAGGCCGCCGGCCAGAAGATCATCGCCGAGTACAGGAAGGAGAAGTACGGCGTAAAGACCATCCCCCAGGCCCAGGTCGTTCCCCCGCCCGACACGTCGGACCCGGCCAGGGTGGTGAAGACGGAACCTCTTTCGCCACAAGTCGCCCGCGTGCGCCGCACGCCGCCGCCCGCGGCGGCTCCCGCGCCGCTGCCGCTTCCACCGCAGCCTGCCGAGGACGAGACGGTTGGCTCCGTTCCGACGGATGTCGATCGTCCGCCGCCGCCCGCCCTGGACGAGACTGTCGGCTCGATCGCCGCGGACGAGGTCGCGGCGGGGCTACCGGTCTCGGCATCGCCTGAAAGGCGGGCGATGATCGTCAGCCCGCGCCGCTAGGTTACCGGTGGCCGGATAGCCGGCCAGGACCGGGCGACCGACCTCAGGGTTGGTAGCAAGAATTTTAGTAGCTTTTCTCCGAATTAGATTGGAAATAGCTTAAGCATCGTTCGGACATCGTGACGACAGACACGGAACGGAGGCTTGCCATGAATTTTCATACCGGGATGATCTGCGTCGTGTCTTTGATGGTTCTCTCAACCGTGGCCACGGCCGGGGAGAACAACAGATTGATAGTTCTCCAGGAGAGCCCGAACGGCGGAGTCAGCGGAAATGCGCTGACGGTGGACCAATCGGCGGCATCCAACAGCCTGCTGATCGGCCCGAGTGTCTCCATGACCTCAAACCTGGCGGGAGGCACTCTGGCGGTCGGCGACCTGCGGCCCGCCGTGGACAGCCCCGATCGACCGGCCGTGCAGAGGGGAGACGGAAACTCCGCGACGGTGGTGATCACGGGAGATGGCGGGCAGCTGCAGTTGCTGCAGGACAACAGCCAGGCCGGAACGGATATCGGCAACAGGGCCTCCGCGCATCTCGCGGCGGGGGCGCTCGGCGGCATCCTCCAGGCCGGTGACAACAACCAGGCCAGCCTCGACGTGGGTGAGCTGGGCACCGGCCTGATCGCCCAGAACGGCAACGACAATCAGGCGAGCCTCATCGTCAACAGCGGCGGCACGGGACAGATCATCCAGAACGGCAACGGCAATGTGCAGCCGCTGACCGTCAATTCCAACACGACGGTCACCGTCACTCAGGAGGGAAATGGACTGCAGCCCGTTGGCCCGACCGGGATCCAGGTGTTCTCGACCAATCCGGGCGTGATATCGATCATCCAGTCGGCTTTTCGTTGAGATCGGCGTCATGCGTCGCGTAGGCCGGGCACTCCTGCTGTTGCTGGCCACCCTGGGAGGGTCAGCGGTGGCCGAAGAGACCGCACTCGCCGGCGATGCGAGTTGCGCCTTTGCCATCATCGATGTCCAGCCCGCCGATGCGGGAGTTACGGTCGCGGCGCGGGCCTTCGCCCTGGCTCCCCTCGATGTCGAGGCGGAGATGGTGATCGAACGCAAGGGGAAGTCAGGCACTGTCTCCACGCGCCAGGGCCGTCACCTCAGCCTGCAGCCGGGGACAGTAGAAGACATTGCCAGGACGGGGGTCAATTTCAACGACGGGGACATCATAGCCGTCACCGTGCTTCTGAAGCGGGATGGGGTGGTCCTCGCCGAGAGTACGATGAGCGCCGGGCGTTGAGTGCAATCCGGCGGATGCATTCTGGGGAGCGACGGGGACAGGCATGCGGTTCGGATTGGCTGCGGCGGCGGCAATGGCTTTGTTGTGCGGCTCCGCCGCGGCGCAGAGCGAGGCGGACTTCGTAAAGGCATTCGCCGGTCCGTGGCAGATAGTGGACAGCCGCTTCACGACCGGGGCCGGCCCGTGTCGCCTGACGCTGTCGAACCAGCAGACGAGCGGCCGCTACGGCGTCATGACCTCGGGCTGTGCCGCCGAGGCGGAGCTCGTCGCCTCATGGGGTCTCGTGGATGGGCAGATGAATCTGTTCGGTGCCTCCGGGGCTTCGCTGGCGAGGCTGGGCGGCAACCAGCGGCGCATGAGCGGCAACACCGCATCCAACGTTCCCATGATCCTGGAGCGGATCGGGTTTCCCGGCATGGCGGAGATCCTTGACGCCGCCCGCAAGCGGTCCGGCTGCTTCTATGCCGGCTTCACCGACCGGTGCGCGCCAGACCAGGAACTGCGAACGCCCACGGGCGAGAAGCCGCGGATCAATGTCCTGGTGAATCTGAACGCACGATCGGAAGCCAGGGACGATGGCTCCCTCATAGGTGTCGTTCCCAAGAACACGTGCATACAGGCCGACGTCTGCGTCACGGCCACGGACGGTGCGTGGTGCCGGGCGGACTTCGACGGCCAGAGCGGCTGGCTTCGCAAGCTCGCACTCCGCCAGAATCGCTGGCCTGTCGTGACGTTCCTGAACGACTGCCCGTCCGAGTAGTACGGAGGCTGGCCGCTCACAGCAGTCTGCAATCGCAACGAGGTCAATGCCTGACTCGTTCGCAATGGCCACGCGCTCCACTGGCTCGTTGAAGCAGCGGCGACATGTCGACCAGCGGACGGAGGTTTACCGTCGATGCGGCCAACATCCCACCGGGATATGGGTGGGGCGCTGCCACAACAGGGTTCCGTCGGCGGACCATTCCCAATCAACTGAATAGTTGTAAACTGGGTCGATCAGCCGGCCCAAGGGCCCTGGCTCGGTAGCCGATTGAAGAGAGATACAGATGATACGAACTGCCACCGACGTGCCGGCTGAGGAGCGCGTGGTGAATGCTGCGCTCCTGATCGTCGACATGCAGAACGATTTCGTGCGACCGGGGGCGCCGCTCGAAGTGCCGGAGGCGAGAGCGACGATCCCCGCCATCCAGCGGCTCGCAACGGCGTTCCGCGGACTGGGCCGGCCCGTGGTCTATACGCGCTTCCTGGCGGAACAGTCGCCCGGGTTGATGTGGCTGTGGTCGCCGCAGTGCGGACCGCAGGTGAAGTGCTGCTGGGAAGGTGTTTTTCGCCGCTACGAGGACACCGACGCCGAACTGGCCTGCACGGCGGTGATCGACGAACTGGCGCCCCAGCCGGGCGACCCGATATTCGACAAGTATGGCTACGGGTCCTTCCACGACACGGACCTGGATGCGCAGCTGCGAGGGCTTGGCGTGGAGTCCCTCGTGGTGACCGGAACGGTGGCGCAGATATGCGTGGAACAGACCGCGCGCGAGGCCTTCCATCACGGCTACCGGACAACCGTCGTTTCGGATGGCGTCTCGTCGTTCGATCCCGAACTCAAGGCGGCCGCGCTGAGGAACTTCGCGATGAAGTTCGGTTGGGTAGCAGATACCGAAACCGTCCTCGGCTGGCTCGGCCGACCCGCAGGCTGACCGTTGCCCTTCAGCAGCAAGGGCATCCTGCGCGTCGGTCGCGCGACATGAGGAAGCCCCCGAGTAGCGGGGGCTCAGCCCAGGACCTGCAATTGACGCCGAGGGCATCGAGGCCGCGTCGAGCGACACTCCTGCAGTTCGCGTTCGGACTTGCGTGGATTTCCCCGCGCCAAGCAGGGCTGGCGACGGATCAGGCGCGTGCCGGCTGCGCTTCCCGCCGCCGCCTCACGAAAGCCAGCGCTGCAGGTTCTCCGTGACGAAATCGTCGTCTGCGAGATCGGCATGGGTACGGCAGACGCGCTCGATCTCCTCCGCCTGTCCGGGGCTAAGGGTCTCGTTCGGGTTGAGACACCAGATGCCCTCAAGCAGCCCCTGGCGGCGGAGCACCTCGTGGCATCCCGCGATACAGCCGTGGAAATCGTTGGCAACGTCGAAGAAGGCGGCGTTGCAGTCCGTCACCCGCGCGTCGAGCGCAAGGATCTCGTCCGGGATCTGTCCCGCCGCGACGGCGGCCTTGATGCGGTCGAGCATCTGGACGGCGCCGCGCGTCCACACCGACCAGTGCCCCAGCAGGCCGCCACGGAACCGCACCGTGACCGGAACACCGTCGCGTGGAATTGTGAACGGGATGGCAAGGTCGAGCACGATGTGATCGTCGTTGCCCGTGTAGAGCGTGATGCGGTCCTCCGCGCCGGCCTCGACGAGGCCCCGCATGACGTCGATCGTGCGATAGCGGTTGAACGGGGCCGCCTTGATCGCCACGACATTGTCGATCTCGCAGAAGCGCCGCCAGAACTCGGCATCAAGCTGCAGACCGCCCACAGCGGGCTGAAGGTAGAAGCCGACGAGCGGAATCTCGTCCGCCACCCGGCGGCAATGGTCGATGATCTCGTCCGTGCCGGCCCCCTTGAAGGCGGCGAGGCTGAGCAGTCCCGCGTGGTAGCCGAGGTCTACGGCCGTGCGTGCCTCGCGTATCGCCTGGTCGGTGCGCCCCACCACGCCTGCGATCATGACCAGCGGCCGGTCGGTCCACGCGCGCGCGGCTTCCATCGCCAGCGAAAGGACGGGTTCGTAGAGACCGACATCCCTGATCTCGAACTGGGTGGTGTGCACGCCGACGGCGAGGCCGCCAACGCCTGCATCGACGTAGTAGCGCGTGAGCGCCCGCTGGCGGACAGGATCGAACTTCCGCTCGGCCGTCAGCGCCAGCGGCTGGGCCGGTATCACGCAGCCTTCACGCAGCGCCCGGGTCACTTCGGCAGGAAGCTGGTTGCGATGAAGTCCCATCCCGATCACTCGCTAGCGTGGCTTCTCGTCGCCTGCCGGACGGCTGCCTCGGGCTCGCGACCTGCAAACGATATCAAAGGAACGATGGTTGTCAACTAACTGGTTGGTTTCTTTTCAGGGCGGCCAGCGCGAACTCGATCACGTGCTTGCGTCGTTGCGCGATCGCCTTGGACGTGTTCAGCTTCTGGCCGAACACCGCCGAGAGGGTAGGGTTGTTGGAGAAGAAGAAATAGGAGAGGCCGGCGATCGAGATGTAGACATTGATGGGATCCATGTCGTCCCGGAACACACCCTCCGCCGCGCCGCGTTTCAGCGTCTCGCTGAGCAGTTCGAGCAACGGCCAGTGCATCTCGGTCAGTTGCTCCGACTTTTTCGCATGCGGCGCGCCCTGGGCATTCTCGTCATTGAGCAGCCGGATGAACTCCGGGTGCTCAACCAGGTAGTCGAAGGAGTAGCCGACCAGCGTGCGCATGGCCTCGAGAGGGGAGAGGTCGCCCAGATGCAGCGCCTTCTCCTTTTCCCGGATCTCCGAATACACGGTCTCCAGAACCACCCGGTACAGGTCGTCCTTGTTGCCGAAGTGGTGATAGAGCAGCTGCTTGTTGACGCCGGCGCGGTTGGCGATTTCGTCTACGCGCGCGCCCGCAAAGCCCTTCTCGGCGAATTCGCTTATGGCGGTGGACAGCAGAGCCGCACGCGTCGCCGCGGAGTCGCGCGGCCGCCGTACCTCACTCTGAACAGTTGCCGGTCTCGATGCTCGTCCCGTCATCGGCATGTTCCCTTTCGGCAAGAACGCGTGCGGCCGTCAGGCCCGCGCGCTGCGATTTCACCAGGATCGAGACGCGTCGCACCGATCCTCGTATTGCGGCCGACGCGTATTGACCCGCGATCGACCAACATGGTAACCAACTACCTAGTTACTTTCTGGGTGGATTGCAAATGCGGCCTTTCGCGGCGGGCGCCCCGGCTTACCAGAGGCTGCCCCGGATCTACTGGGCGCTGATCGCGCTCGTCCTGGCCGGCACAATCGCTGCGCCGCAGTTTCGCACTGCGTCAAACATCGCCAACATTCTCGAGCAGTCGGGCACACTCGCCGTCCTGGCGATCGGCCAGGCCTTCGTCATTGCGGGGGGCATGATCGACCTTTCGGTCGGACAGCTCGTGGGTTTGATCACGGTCCTCTCCTGCATGTTGTTCGAAGCCTATCCTAGCATGACCCTCCCGGTCGTGGCGGGATGCCTGGGGCTGGCAGCGCTGGTGGGGCTCCTCAACGGCGAACTGATCAACCGGCTGCGCATGTCGCCGCTGATCCTGACCTTCGGCATGCTCAGCGTGCTGCAGGGCTGCATCTTCATGTTGACCGACCGCAGCATCGGCCAGGCCGCGCCATCGGTCGCCTTCCTGAGCAACGGACGCCTGGCGGGCATTCCGGTCTCGCTGTTCCTTGTCGCCGCCGTGGCGATCGTGGCCTACTACGCCCTGCAACGTTCCGTCTTTGGCTGGCATCTCCTGGCGATGGGCAACAGCGCCGACTCGTCACGCAAGGCCGGCCTGAACCTCGCGGCGCTCACGCGGATCGCGTTCCTCGTCTCCGGGCTGTGCGCCGGTGTGGCCGGCCTGCTGGTGGCCGGTCGGCTCGGCACCGGCTTTCCCAACGCCGGCAACGGTCTCGAACTGGATGCCATCGTCGCCGTCGTGCTCGGTGGCACCCCGCTGAAGGGTGGCCGCGTCAGCGTGGTGGGGATCCTCGGCGCAGTGCTTTTCCTGGGCGTCCTCAACAACCTTCTCAATCTTCTCCAGGTGCCTGCCTTCACCCAGATCGTCGTCAAGGGAGCGATCGTCATCCTGGCAATCCTGGCAGACCGTCCCGGCAGACTGGCGCAGGCGGCATGAGCGCGGCACCCAGCTCCCATCAAGCGGCTCTCAGGCTTCCCTCGCTGGACAGGGCCGCCGTCTGGATCGTCCTGGTTGTCCTTCTCCTGCTCGCCGGACTGGCGTCAGACGCCTTCTTCAAGCTGAACTACCTCACAAATCTCGTCCGGCAGGCGGCGCCGATCGGCATCGCCGCCGTCGGTGTCACCTTCGTGATGCTGCTGCGCGGCGTCGACCTGTCGGTCGGGGCGGTGGTGTCCATGAGCGCGGTGGTCTGCGCGATCGTCATGGATGGAAAGCCGGGGAACCTCTGGCTCGGGATCGCGGCGGCCGCGGCTTGCGGCGCTGCAATCGGGGCCGCCAACGGCCTGCTCATCGCCTTTGGCAAGGTGTCGGCCTTCATCCTCACGCTCGGCATGTCGATCGTCGTCTACGGGCTCGTGCAAATGGGCACCGGCGGGACCGCGCGAGGCATCGTTTCGCCTGGGTTCCGCGAGGTGTTGAACGGCCGGATCGGCGGCGTCCTGCCGGTGCTGGTCATTTGCCTCCTCGTCGCGGTCGCGATCGGAATCTTCCTGCAGTCGCGCACCCGTTTCGGGCGCAGCGTCTATCTGATCGGCGCCAATCCCGAGGCGGCGCGGCTTGCGGGGCTGCCCGTCAACCGGATCACAGTGATCGCCTATGCGGTTTCGGGGTTCTTCGCCGGTCTCGGCGGGCTCGCGCTGCTCGCGCGAACCGGCGTTTCCGGCACCAATCCCGGGGCCGGCATGGAATTCGACGTGCTTGCGGCCGTCGTCCTCGGCGGCACCACCTTTGCGGGTGGCCGAGGTGGCGTGGGGGGGACGTTTGCCGGCGTGCTGGTGCTCTTCATCGCGCTCAATCTCGCGAACGTCGCCGGACTGCCCTTCGCAGCGCAGCTGACCATCAAGGGTCTCATCATCATCGCCGCCTCGGCCGCCCATTCCTGGATCGGCCGGCGGGCGAGCGGTCGCACACAGCAATAGACACCAGAAGGGGAGTAGAGGAAGTGCGCAAGAAGCTATTGACGATGATGGCGGCGACGATGGTCGCCGGCTTTGCGACGAGTGCGTCGATCGCCCAGGACATGGATCTCACCAAGAAGGAGACCTACGACCAGATCATGACGTGGGCCAACGAGCCCCTGGACACGTCGAAATACAAGAAGGACGGCGATCTCACCATCGGCGTCTCGGCCGGCTATCTCAGCAACGCATGGATCAATTTCACCGGCCAGGCGATCAAGTACGAGGCCTCGCTGCATCCGGAAATCAAGGAAGTGAAGATCACCGATGCGGCCTTCAATCCGACCAAGCAGGCGGCCGACATCGAAGATCTGCTCACCAGCGGCGTCGATGCGATCCTGTTCTGGCCCGTCGACGAGAAGGCGATCCTGCCGGTGCTCAAGAAGGCGCACGACCAGGGGGTCGTCACCATCAACATTGGCTACAACTACATGCACGATGATGCCGTGACCTCCAACGCCTACGTCAACCAGTGGACGTATGCCGAGCAGGTGGCGACCAACTTCGCGAAGTCGCTGGACGGCAAGGGCAAGGTCGTCGCCATGCTTCCGATCGCCGGCTCGTCCGCCGCGGTCGTCCAGCTTGCGGTGCTGCAGGAGGTCCTGAAGGGCTATCCCGAGATGGAACTCATCAGCTCCGAGTATGGCGATTGGGACCGGGCCAAGGCGAAGCAGCTGACGGAAAACCTGCTGCAGCGCTTCCCGCAGATCGACGGGGCCTTCTCCCCCGCCGGCCAGATGTCCATGGGCATCTACGAGGCCTTCGACGAGGCGGGGCGGCTCGACGAGCTGACGCTCTCTCCCGGCGACGACTACAACGGCTGGACGAAGCTGGTCGCCAAGGAAGGGAAGTGGGGCTCGGTGACGAGCGGCCTCGAGGTCGGGCGCGAAGCCGTCAAGCAGGCGGTAAAGATCCTGACCGGCCAGCCCACCACCACCGCCGTGGTCGTGCCGACCCGCTATCTCGAGCCGGCGGAAGCCGCAAAGCTGCACGAGGCGGATCGTCCGGACGACTGGTTCAAGACGGACCTGCCGGCCGAGTTCCTGCCTCAGTAAGCCGGGACCTCGATGCCTCTGCTGCAAACCAGCGCGCTGACACGCCGGTTCCCCGGCGTGCTTGCGCTCGACCACGTGGATTTCGCCGCCGAGGCAGGTGAAGTCCACGCGGTGTGCGGCGCCAACGGCGCCGGCAAGTCGACCTTGATGAACCTGCTGTCCGGCACCATCGCACCCACGTCCGGCACGATCTCGGTGGACGGCCGGATCGTCTCCTTCACCTCGCCAGCGGAGGCCAGCGCGGCAGGCATCGCGATCGTCTACCAGGAATTCAGCTCCATTCCCGAACTGACGGTCGCGGACAACATCTTCCTCGGCCGCGAATTCCGTCGCCGCTTCGGGATCGTTGACCGACGCGCCGCCTCGGTTGCAGCGGCCAACCTGCTTCGCCGCTATGGCATCGCCCTTGAACCCGACGCCCTCGTCGGTTCGCTCGGCGTTGCCGACCGCCAGCTCGTGGAACTGGCCCGCGCGCTTGCCACGGATGCGCGCATCCTCATCCTCGACGAACCGACGGCCGTCCTGTCGATCTCCGAACAGGAAAAGCTTTTCGCGGTCATCCGCGGCCTGCGCGCCGAAGGCCTTCTGATTCTCTACATCTCGCACCGACTGGAAGAGATCTTCGCGATCGCCGATCGGGTTTCGGTCATGCGCGACGGCAAGCTGGTCGTCACGCGCGAGAAGACCGCGCTGACGTCATCCGAGCTGGTCCGGCTGATGACCGGCCGCGAGGTGGCCGCCAACACCGCGCCCGGTCCCCTGACCGAGAAGCGCAAGACCGCACTCACGCTGGAAGGCATCGCAGAGGACGGGGCACCGCTCCAGGTGCGGGCAGGCGAGATCGTCGGGCTCGCCGGTCTGGTGGGCGCCGGCCGGACCTCGATAGCCCACCGCATTGCCGGACTGCGGCGTCGCGAAGGTTTTACTGCTTCGCTCTACGGCACCGCTCTGCCCGACGATCCGGCGAAGGTGCTTGCCGCAGGCGTCTACTACATGACGGAAGACCGAAAGGGCGACGGCATCTTCGCCCCGCTCGCCATCGTCAGCAACGCAACTGCCGCGTCGCTTGACCGCTTCTCGATGGGGAGCTTCCTTCGGCTTCGGCGCGAAAGAGCCGAGGCTGGCGAGCTTCTGCGCGGGCTCAAGCTTGTGGCGGCGTCGCTGGACACGCCGATCGGCTCCCTGTCTGGCGGCAACCAGCAGAAGGTCCTGTTCGCGCGTGCGCTCATGGCGCGGCCGAAGGTGCTGATCTGCGACGAGCCTACGCGGGGCGTCGATGTAGGCGCGAAGGAGGAGATCTACGCCGTGCTGCGTCGTCTCGCCGCCGAGGGCGTCGCGATCATCCTGATTTCGTCCGAGCTGAACGAAGTGCTGGCCCTGAGCCACCGCATCGCAGTGGTTCGGCATGGGCGCGTCACCGGGGTGATGGACAATGTCGGTCTCGACGAACATGCGCTGCTGATCGCCGCGACGGGAGCCGCTTCCGATACCGCCGCAGCCTGATCGGCTCAGCCGAACTCCGGTCCAGCGGCGATCATCACGTTCGCCGGCATCCCGGGCAGGTCGGCACGGTCGAGGATCATGCGCTCGAACGTCCGGAACGCCTCGAAACCGTGGCTGGCCAGAAGCGGGCGCAGCCCCGCGCCGGCGTCGAGCAGATCGACAATGACGGGTCCGGACACGGCCGCCAATGCGGCTTCCAGCAACTCGCGGGCCTCCGCATCAGAGGAAGCGACCAGGGGGCCAATCTGGACGGCGCGGCGGCCCTGCCGGATCAGGACATAGGACTCGTCGTCGCCGAGAAGGATGGTACCGGGACGATCGAGGAAGCCGTCGATCAGGAACCTACGGTCGCCTCCGAATGCGCGTGCATCGACACCGAACACCTTCGCCCGGTCAGGCGACACGAGCGCATCGGCAGCCTTGTCCGCCGACACACCACGCAGCCCCATGCCGCGCCAGCGCGCCATGCCGCAGCAGCTTCGAAACCCCAGCTGCCGGTAGACCATGGCGCCTTCCGGTGTGGCGTCGAGCAGCGAGGCCGCGCCCCGGCTGCGCATGGCTTCGATGCAGCGGTTCATCAGGCCGGAGGCTAGGCCCCGGCGCCGCCAGTCGGCGGTGACCAGCACCATCGAGATCCAGCCGAAGCTGCCCTGATAGGGGAGAATTGCCGCCGAGGCGACCAGGCGGTCGCCCGTCCGAATACCGTAACATTCGCCGGAATTGATGAAGACGGCCCAATCTTCCGCTGTCTGGTTCCAGCGCGCCTCGTCCGACAGCAGCAGCGCGTCCTCGATATCGGAGAGACCGAGGACGACCTCCGCCGTCGGATCAGTAGGAGCCACTTCTGACCTCGAATTTGGTCGGCTTGCCTAGGCTGCGGCGGCCGGCCGAGATCCAGTCGGCCACCCAGTCGACCATCGAAAGGACCGACACCGTCGGGTAGCCGAAGAGCCGGGTCGCGCGGGCCGTATTGGTGAGCCAGGAGCGATCGGCCTCTTCTCCCTCCATCTTCGGCTCCTTGCCGAGGCGCTTGCCGAACTCATGCGCCAGCCAGCGCACGGACAGGATCTCCGGACCGCTGACGTTGATGGGCATGGGCGGCGACGCGCAATGGGCGAGGCATCGCAAGGCCTGCGAGCAGGCATCGCCCTGCCAGATGACGTTGACGTGGCCCATCGACACGTTGATCGGCTTTTCCTCCAGCACCTTCTGGGCGATATCGTGCAGCACACCGTAGCGCAGGTCGATGGCGTAGTTCAGCCTGAACAGCACGCCGGGCGTCCCGTGCAGCCTGGAATAGTGCTGGAACATCCGCTCGCGGCCGAGGCAGGTGATCGCGTACTCGCCCGGGGGATTTGGCGCGACGTCTTCAGTGCTGCCACCTTCGTTGACCGTCGCGAAGGGGTAGACGCATCCCGTCGAGAACGCGACGATGCGTGAATCCTTGAAGGTCCGCGCGACGAGAGCCGGCACCTCGACGTTCATCGCCCAGGTCTGGCCCGGATCGGCCTGCGCGCCGAACTTGAAGCCGGCCATGAAGATGACGTTCTCCAGCCGCGGCAGCTGGTTGACCGCATCGGCGTCCAGGAGGTCGCAGGCTATCGTCTCGACGCCTTTCTCCTCCAGCTCCTCACGCAGCCCCGGCGAAGAGAAGCGCGCGACCGCGACGACCCGTTTCGACGGCGCGGCGCGTTTGGCCATGCGCGCAAGCGTCGGTCCCATCTTGCCGCCGACACCGAGGATCAAGATGTCGCCGGGGATCCGTTCGAGATCGCGGACGAGTTCGGGCGAGGGTGACGACATGAAGTCATCGAGGAGCGTCTCGTTCTCGAAACGAGGCGGCAGCGGGTCGAAAGTGGACATAGGTTTTCCTGTCTGCTGTCGTCGAGACCGGCGTCCTCCACCGAGGACGCCGGCCTCATGCGAACTAGGCCGAGATCGCCGGGCGACGATCCTTCCAGGGCATTTCCTGCTCCAGCACGGCCGCCAGCGCCAGGATCGTCGCCTCGTCGCCATAGCGTGCGACGGCCTGCACGCCGATCGGCACGCCGCTCTTCGACATGCCCAGCGGCAGCGACATCGCAGGCTGTCCCGACATGTTGAAGGGGAAGGTGAACACCGCGTCCGTCCACTTGGCGTTGTAGCGGTCGAGGTCGGTCTCCGACATGTCGTAGTAGCCCACCGGGCGTGGCAGGTGGGTCAGGGTCGGCGTCAGGTGGATGTCGTAGGCGTCGAGATCCCGGGCGATGGCGCGTCCCATCTGCCGTACCGCCTCGACGTCCGAGATGTGCCGGACGCCGCTCGTGGCGCGTCCGCGCTCGATGATCGCCCAGGTGATGGGCTCGACGTCGTCCTGGGTCACGGGGCGTCCCACCAGACCGGACAGCCATTCGAAAAACGCCGCGGTCTGGACACAGCTCATGTGCGTATAGGTCTTCCACGCATTGTCGGCGTCGAACGACAGGTCGTGCTCTTCGACGTCATGTCCCAGCCGCTCCAGCACCTTCACTGTGTCCAGGATCGTCTGCTTGACTTCGGGATCAATGGGGCGCCCCTCCGGAGGCGTCACGGAATAGCCGATGCGCAGCCTCTTGGGTGCACGTCGGGAAAGTTCCAGCCAGCTCTCGGCCGGCACGGGCGGGTGATACGGATCGCCGGGCAGCGCGCCCGCGACCGCGTCGAGATAGGCCGCGCTGTCGCGCACCGTGCGGGTGTTGGCAAAGAAATAGGCGCCGCCATGCCAGACATCGGCCATGGGCGCGAGGGTGACGCGCCCGCGCGATGGCTTCAGGCCGAGCACGCCGCAGCACGAGGCAGGCACGCGGATCGAACCGGCGGCATCGCTCGACTCGCCAATGGGCACCATCCGCGAGGCGACGGCGGCGCAGGAGCCGCCGCTCGAACCGCCCGCCGTAACATCTGCGCGCCACGGGTTGACGGTCGGACCGTAGAGCCTGGGTTCCGTCGAGATCGACCAGCCGTTCTCGGGGGCGTTCGACTTGCCGACCAGCAGGAATCCCGCCTTCTTGAGACGGGTCACCACCTCTGCGTCCTGATCGGCGACGACATCCTTCAGGTAGAAGGAGGAGTTGGTGTTCGGCGCTCCCTTCCAGGACGTCGCGAGTTCCTTGAGGACATAGGGGACGCCGGCGAAGAGCGCATCCTTGTCCACGCTCCCGGCGGCCTCCCGGCCCATGTCGTAGAGCTTGTGGATGACCGCGTTGAGCTTGGGATTCAACTCCTCGATGACGCTGGCCGCCGCCTCGACCAGCTCGATGGCCTGCACCTCGCCCTTGCGCACCAGCTCCGCCAGCGCCAGCCCGTCGGACTCGACATAGGTTCGCTTCAAGCTCTCCGTTACCGCCATTCTTCCCTACCTCCCTGCACTGTTGATGTACGCGGCACCACGCTCCGCGACCATGATGACCGTTGCCATGATGTTGCTCGCGACCACGTCTGGAAACACCGAGGCATCGCAGACCCTCAGGCCCTCGAGGCCGCGTACCTTGAGGGTCGCCGGATCGACGACCGCCATGGCGTCGGTTCCCATCCGGCACGTGCTCGTCGGATGATATATCGATTGCGCCTGGGCGCGGACGAAGGTTGCAATCTCGTCGCGGCTGACGGCCTCGGACGAGGGAAACGTCTCGCGCAGCCCGAGATGGGCGAATGTCCTGGTGGCGGCGATCCCTCGACTGATCCCGACGGCGTCGACGAGCGTGTCGAGATCCTCATCCTCGGGGTCGGAGAGGTATTTCGGATCGATGGCGGGGTGCATCAGCGGATCGGCGGAGCGGAGCGATAGGGTGCCCTCGCTCTTCGGCCGCTGGAGCACGGTGAACATCGAAATGCCCGGCACGATCGATACGTAGCGCGCGTGGTCGCGATGCGGTGTGGCGATGCCGTAGATCTGCAGGTCCGGTTCGGCGAGATCGGGGCGCGACTTGGCATGCCCGCCGCTGGTGGACCATGGATTTGCCATCGCACCGGTGCGTTGCTCCGTCCACTCCTGCAGAGCCTCGGCAAATTCGGTCTCGGTGATGCCGCCGATGCCGAACTTCTCCCGGGTGGCGAAGGTGACGACGCAATTGAGATGGTCCTGAAGGCTGCGGCCAACGCCAGGCAAATCGTGGACGGGGGTGACGCCGCATGCCCTCAGCTCGTCCGCGGGGCCGACGCCGGAGAGCATGAGCAGCTGCGGGCTGTTCACCGTTCCGCCCGCCAGCACAACCTCACTCCCGGCATGGGCTGTCGCGATCTTGCCGAAGTGCAGGTACTCGACCCCGCGCGCCTTGCCGTTTTCGATCAGGATGCGGGTTGCCAGAGCGGATGTGACCACCGTCAGGTTGGGACGCGCCAGGGCGGGTTCGAGGAACGCCGTGGCCGGGCCGCAGCGCTCGCCATTCTTCATGAAGACCTGGAAAAACCCACAGCCATACTGGTCGCCGCTGTTGAAGTCGTCGTTGTAGGGCAGTCCGTATTCCTGGGCCGCCTGTACCCACAGCTTCTCGGCCGGGTCGTGGTTCGGCACGTCCATCACCGGCAATTCGCCGCTATCGCCATGCATCGGCGAGCCGGCCAGGCGCGGATTGCACTCGGATTTGCGGAACCAGGGCAGGACATCATCCCAGCCCCAGCCGGGACAGCCCTTTGAGCGCCACCGGTCGTAGTCCGAGGGAGAGCCGCGCATGTAGACCAGCGCGTTCGTCGACCCGGAGCCGCCCAGAAGGCGCCCCCGCGGCCAGGCGATGCGTCGGCCGAAGCAGCGGGCCTGCGGCACGGTGTGGTACTTCCAGTCATATTCGGTGTCGATCAGACTGATCCACGCCCCAGGCATTCTCGCGCCGACGGGCATGTCTGACGGGCCTGCCTCGAGCAGCAGGACGCGGCGTCCCGGATCTGCTGTGAGCCGGTTCGCCAGGACGCATCCAGCCGCACCAGCGCCCACGATAATGACGTCGTAATCGCTGCTGTTTCCCATTCGACGCTGGTTCCGAACCGCTCCCTGCCGAGTTCGCCATGCGCGCGAGCTCGAAAGGGGATGTTAAATTACAGTCCGCGCGCGCGTCAACCAACTGGTTGGTTTCAAGTGTCGTCTGATTGCGTCCCCGCACGCACTGTGACCCCCATCCAGCCCACGATCAACGGGAAGAGCTCCAGTCACCGCATATTCCCAAGTTCTGCCTATATGGAGGTTGGCTCGAGCTGCGGTCCGAGACGATACGGACTACCTATCCGTGGCCCAGACTTCGTCTACAGTCCGATAGCCACCGAGACGATTGAGATTTGAGGGGACAGGACATGCGGGACGGACGTGCATCGGAGCTTGGCGGTTTTTTCCGTGCGGCGGCGCGTGGCGGAGCGGCGTTGGCGATCGCCGTGTCGATGGCTGCGGGGCCTGCGAGGGCCACGGATGCGGGGCTTGGCTTCGCATTCGACATGACCCTATCGCCGGATGCGGCCGCCAAGCTCAAGGCAGCGCAGGAGGGGATTACCGTCTGGGCCTCCTTCTACGGCGAACCATCGGGGGAGGGCGAGAAGCACGTGGACGAGATGGGCCTGATCGATCTCGGAGTGGAGACGTTGTACCTCCCGGGTGAAGCTGCCACCGTCCAGATCACGGCGCGCGAGGTCGATCCGGCGAAGCTGAAATGGATCAAGGGGCCGGCGAACGTAAATGTAAACGTCTACACCTCCCGCAAGTCGAGCGAATACAACCTGATCGACTGCGACCTGATCGACGGAGACGTGAAGAAGCTGCAGGCGATGAAGGTCACCGTACGCTGCTGGCTGATCGGCGAATCCCACGACGGAAAGACCTATCCGTAGGCGCGTTCGCTGCCGCTGGCTGACGGGTGTAGCGTGAGGCGGATGGGCGGCGCGACCGCCACCAAACCCCGCGGCTCGCCAGGCGCGGGCGATTTTCCGCCGACGGCGGGCGATCCCGGCCGAGCCTGCTGACCGGCCCGCGCGAGGCCGGTCAATGGTGCGAGATGAGCCCGTGGTTCAGGAGAGGAGTACGGAGCAGGCCTTGCGGATCATGCGGTCGCAGGCTTCGAGCTGGCTGCGTTCGACGTATTCGTCCGGCCGATGGGCGACGGAGATGGAACCAGGGCCGCACAGGACCGTGGGCAGGCCGAGTTCACGCAGGAACAGGCCTGCCTCGGCGCCGAAGGCGACCTTGCTGTGGTCGTTGCGGCCGACGACGTGCTTCATCCTGGTGACGAGATCGGCATCCGCAGGGATATCGTGCGCGGGGTACTCGTAGATCTGCTCGAAGGTTGCCTGCGCCTCGGGGAAGTTGCGGCGGGCACGGGTGAGGATGGGGCCGAGAACCTCGGCCTCGATGCGCCGGAAGAGGCTTTCCTGGTCGAGCGCCGCGAGGTTGCGGAACTCGAAGGTGACGGTGCAGCTCGCCGCGACGATGTTGATGGCCGTGCCGCCCTCGATCAGGCCGGCGGAGATGGTCGAGTGCGGCAGGTCGAAGTCCTCATCCTGCGGCCCGTTGGCAAGTTCGGCCGCGAGGTCGCGGATGAACAGCACCAGCTCGGCGGCCGGTTCGATGGCGCTGGCGCCGCGCGGGGCAAGGCTCGAATGCACCGGCAGGCCGGTGAAGTGGCAGCGGTAGGCGCGCCCGCCCTTGTGGCCGGTCACCACCTGCATCGAGGTCGGCTCGCCGACGATGCAGCAGGCAGCGCGCGGGCCGTTGGCGGCAATCTTGCGCAGCAGGCTGCGCACGCCGATGCAGCCGATTTCCTCGTCATGGGAGAAGGCGAGGTGCACCGGACGCGGCAGCTTTGCTGCCAGGAGGTCGGGCACGGCTGCCAGGGCCGAGGCGACGAAGCCCTTCATGTCGGCCGAGCCGCGGCCGTAGAGGCGCCCGTCCCGCTCGGTGAGGGTGAAGGGATCGGAGGTCCAGACCTCGCCTTCGACCGGCACGCAGTCCGTGTGCCCGTTGAGGATGAGCCCGCCGTCGCCCTCCGGTCCGATCGTTGCCCAGAGGTTGGCCTTCTGCCCGGTCTCGTCCATGATCAGGCGCGAGGCGACACCGTGACTTTCGAGATACTGGGTCACGTAGGCCATCAGGGGCAGGTTGGACTTGGCGCTGGTCGTGTCGAACGCGACCAGGTCGCGCAAAATGCGTTCGGTGGGGGTCATGCGGGACTCTGTCCGGAGTGTCGGGAAAGGGGCGGCTTAAAGGCCGCCCGAGCCGCCCGGGCGGTAGGGGGGCGGGGTAAGAAGCATCGACGAAACCTCGCCGGGGAGCTTGGCAAGCGGATCCTGGCGGGTGGGCATTCCCTTGACGAAGGGCAGGAGCTGGTGCTTCGCGATCTCGAAGATGCGGCGCAGCTCGGCGACGGGATTGCGGTGCTCGTCAACGCGGAGGTCGAGCCAGGGATAGGCTTCCCTGTTATAGACCTTGAGCGCGGCCGACTGCTTGCCGCGCTTGTCGCCGCCGGCGGCCTGGCCGGCCTCGAGCACGAGCATCAGACGTTCCGGCAGGTCGAAGGCTTCGCTCGAGCGCGCGGCCTCAGCCATGGCCGAGACGGTTTCCGCTCCGACCAGCATGTTGCCCTGCACGGCAAAGCCGTCGCCGACGATATGGCCAGCCCAGGTCACGCAGGAGGCGCCAGTGAAGGAAGCGGCGCGGCCCTTCGAGTCGACGATGCCGATCTGGCGGTCGTCGCGGCCCGGATCGTCGGCAAGCAGCTTCTCCAGCGTCTCTTCGGCGGAGAGACCGCTTTCGAGCAGCTTCAGGCCGTCAATGCCGAGATAGGGGTTGACCCAGGACTGGGTCGCGATGGCGCCCACGCCTTCCTTGATGAAGCTGCAGATACCGCCGACGGCCGGCACCGCGGTCGAGACGGCGACACCGAGCATGCCGGTGCGCGGGCAGCGGGCCGCAATGGAAAAGGTGTTCAGTTGGATCATTCGGGCACTCCTTCGCTGGGCTCCGGGACGCGGGTCAAATTCCGGTGGTCGGGAACCGCGGCGATCAGCGCACGCGTATACTCGTGCTGCGGGTTGGCGAAGATCGCCTCGGCCGGACCGTATTCCACGACCTTACCCAGCCGCATCACCGCGACCTGATCGCTGATCTGCCGGACCACGGCAAGGTTGTGACTGACGAAGATGGCGGTGAGGCCCAGCTCGCGCCGGGTCGCCGCGAAGAGGTCCAGCACCTGCGCCTGGACCGAGACGTCGAGGGCCGAGGTGGGCTCGTCGGCGAGCACGATCTCGGGCTTCAGGATCACGGCGCGGGCAATGGCGACGCGCTGCTTCTGGCCGCCGGAAAGCTGGTGCGGATGCCGGTGGAGGGCGTCCGCCGGCAGGCCGACGCGCTCCAGCAACTCGGCCGCCATGCGCAGGCGCGAGGCGCGGTCGCCAATGCCGTGCACCTCGAGTGGGGCGGTCAGGATCGAGGCGATCGACTGGCGCGGATTGAAGGAGGAGGCAGGGTTCTGGAAGATGGGCTGCACGCGTCGGCGGAAGGCCTTCAGCTCGGCGCCGGAAAGGCTCCAGATGTCGGTGCCGCCGATGCGGATGGTGCCGTCCGTCGGGCGGATGAGCCGCAGCACCATGCGCAGCAGCGTGGACTTGCCGGAGCCGGATTCACCCACGATGCCAAGCGTTTGCCCGCGTTCCAGCGTCAGGTTGACGTCGTCGACGGCGCGAAAACCCTCGGCCTTGCGGAAAAGACCGTGCTTGCCGAAGGTCTTGCCGATACCCTCGATGTGGATCAGGGGCTCGCTCATGCCGCTTCTCCGGCGCGCCGCGGTTCGTGCAGGCTGGGAGTGGCCGCCAGGAGCATGCGCGTATATTCGGCCTGCGGCGCGGCGAAGATGCGCCGCACCGGCCCTTCTTCGACAACGCTGCCTTCGCGCAAGACGTAGACCCAGTCGCAAAGCTCGGCCACGACGCCGAGGTCGTGTGTGATGAAGAGGATCGAGGTGCCGCTGTTGTCGCGGATCTCGCGCAGCAGCTTGAGCACCTGCGCCTGCACGGTGACGTCAAGCGCGGTGGTCGGCTCATCGGCGATCAGGAGATCAGGCGCGAGCGCCAGTCCCATGGCGATCATGGCGCGCTGCTGCATGCCGCCGGAAAACTGATGAGGAAACTCGCGCGCCCGCCGCTCGGGCTCGCGGATGCGCACCGTCTCCAGGAACTTGCGTGCTGCCGCCGCGGCCGCCCGAAGCGGCATGCCCCGGTGCAGGTTCAGGGGTTCGCCGACCTGATGGCCGACGCGCATGGTCGGGTTCAGCGACTGCATGGCGTCCTGGGGGATCAGCGCCATGCGGTTGCCGCGCAACTCGCGCATCTGGGCATCGGTGCGCGACAGGATGTCGGTTTCGCCCAGCCGGACCTTGCCCGCCGCAATCCGCGCCTGCCGGGGCAGCAGACGGAGCGCCGCCAGCGAGGTCAGCGTCTTGCCGGATCCCGACTCTCCGATCACGCCGACGATCTCGCCCGGCCAGATCCTGAGGGAGACGTCGCGCACCACCGGCGTCCACACGCGACGGCGGGAGAACTCGATGGTCAGGTTTTCGATCGACAGGGTCGGCGGCCGATCGGTGCGTTCGTGGGGACGGTTCTCCATCATCTCAATCCTTCATGTGCGGATCGAGCGCGTCGCGCAGACCGTCGCCGATGAAGTTGAAGCCGAGCACGGTGAGGAAGATCGCCATACCGGGCGCGAGGCTGAGCATCACCGACTGCGCCATGAAGCCACGGCCGACGTTCAGCATGTTGCCCCAGGACGGTTCGGGCGGCTGCGCGCCCAGGCCCAGGAAGGAGAGCGCCGATTCCAGGAGGATGGCGTAGGAGAACGCCACGGCCGCCTCGACGAGCAGGGGGGCGATGATGTTGGGCAGGATCTCCCGGAACAGGATGCGCGTGTTGCTCATGCCGATGGCGCGCGCCGATTCGACATACTGCTCGCGCAGCACGACTTCGGTTGCCGCCCGGGCAAGCCGCGAGAAGCCCGGAATGAAGACGATGCCGATGGCGATCATGGCGTTGAGGATGGATGTGCCGAGGCTCGCCATCAGCACCACCGCGAGCAGGATCGCCGGGAAGGAGAACAGAAGCTCCATCAGGCGCATCAGGACGAGGTCCACGAGGCCGCCGAAATAGGCCGCCGTGACGCCGATCAGCGTGCCGCAGACGAGCCCCACGCCTGCGGCGATGAAGGCGACCTGCATGGAAATCCGGGCGGCATAGATCAGGCGCGAGAGCGTATCGCGGCCAAGTTCGTCGGTGCCCAGCCAGTGGGCCGCGCTTGGCCCCTGCAGCATCGCTGCCACGTCGAGATCGTAGGGCGAGTAGGGCGCCAGCCACGGCGCGAAGATCGCGGCGATCAGGATGATGCCGATGATGATCGAGCCGGTGATCGCCAGACGCCACCGGTGCCAGTTGAAACCTGTCGTCATGCCTGACCTTCCTTCGCCCGGCGGGGATCGAGGAAGCCGACGGCGATGTCGACCAGCAGGTTGGTCACCAGCACGAAGAGCGTGATGACGAGGGCGCCGCCCATCAGCACGGGATAGTCGCGGTTGATGATGCCGACCAGCACGAGCGAACCGATGCCCGGAAGCTGGAAGATGTCCTCGATCACCACGACGGAGCCGAACAGGAAGCCGAACTCCACCGCGGCGACATTGATGTAGGGAATGGTGGCGTTGCGCAGTCCGTGGCGGCGTAGCGTGACCCATTCGGACGCGCCCTTGGCATGGGCTGTGCGGATGTAGTCACGCGACAGGACCTCGATCATCGAGGCGCGCATGATGCGCAGCAGTAGTGCCGAGGACACGAGGCCGAGCGACAGGGCCGGCATGATCATCAGCTTGAGGTTGGCCACGGGATCGGTGCCGAGGGGAACATACCCTCCCGGCGGCAGCCAACGCAGCCACAGCGTGAACAGCATGACAAGGAGGGTTGCCAGCCAGAAATTGGGGACGGCGCCAAGGAGCGAGGCGAGCGTCGAGAATGCCCTGTCGACCCAGCCCTGGTGACGGGCGGCGGCCATTACGCCGAGGGGGAAGGCGATCAGGTTGGCGACGAGGAAGGCAAGGAGCGCCAGCTCCAGCGTCACGGGAATGCGGGTAAGCAGTTCAGGCCCAACCGGCACGCCGTTCTGGAAGCTGGTGCCCAAGTCGCCGGTGACCGCCTTGCGCAGCCATTCCGCATATTGAACGACAAGCGGGCGGTCGAGACCGCGGGACGCCTCGAAGCGTGCAATTGCCTGCGGCGTCGCGTCGATACCCAGCGCCGAGCGCGCGGCCGACCCCGGCACCACGTTGATCGCAATGAAGAGAATGATCGACGCGGCGAACATGGTCAGAACGAAGGCCGCCAGCCGGGTCAGGAGAAATCGGGCCATCGGAAGGAGTTTTCCGCCTTGGTAAACAAGGCTCCGGGGCAGAGCGCCCCGGAGCCGCTATTTGCATCAGCCTTCGAGCCAGGCGTCCTTCAGCGTCTTCAGGAAGCCCGTGCGCATCGGCTTGTAGTTCTTGAGCTTGTCGGTGTGCGCGATCAGCAGCCATGCATTGACCAAGGGAGCGATCGGCATTTCCTCGAGTGAGAGCTCCTGCTGGCGCTTGTAGGCTTCCTTACGCGCCTCGGTCGTGGTCGCAGACTTTGCCTCGAGGAGGATCTTGTCCATGGCCTCGCTCGACGACTTCTGCACGTTGATGCCGGTGCCGGTCGCGTAGTTGCTGGCGACGAAGTCGTCCGGATCGGCCAGCGGGCTTACCCAGTACATGGTCGTGAGGTCGAAGTTGCTCGGCCCCCACACCTCGTCCCAGTAGCGCGGAATCTCCATGGTCTTGATCTGGGCCTTGATGCCAATCGAGGCGAGGTTGGCCTGGATGATCGGCGCCATGGCCAGCATGGCCGGGAACGACGAGGCCATGGTCATTGAGGTCTCGAAGCCGTCAGGATAGCCGGCCTCGGCGAGCAGCTCCTTGGCCTTCTCCACATTGCCCTTCGGGTCGAACACCTTGAGATCGGCATAGGCCCAGTTCCACTGCGGGATCACGCCGCCGAGAAGGGGCGTGGCCTGGCCGAAGAAGGTGCCGGCGACGATGGCTTCGCGGTTGATGACGTGCGCGATGGCCTGGCGTACCTTCGGATCGTCCAGCGGCTTGACGGTGTTGTTCATCAGCAGCCAGTAGTAGCGCGACCCTTCCAGCGTCTGGCCGACGATGCCAGGCGTGGTCGAAACCATGGCCCAGTCCTTCGGCGGAACCTCGTTGGTGAAATGCACCGTGCCGGAGGTGACGGCGTTGGTGAGCGCCGTGACGTCGGGGATGAGGTGGAACTCCATCCCATCGAAATGCGGCTTGCCGGCTTCATAGAAGTCGGGGTTCTTCTCGAACTTCACCATCGAGCGCGGCTGATAGGAGACGAACTTGAACGGGCCGCTTCCGATCGGCTTGGAGTTGAGGTCGTGGCCGCTCTCGACCAGCGCCTTCGGTACGATGGAGGAGCCGGGGAAGGCCATGTAGGTGAGGAACGGACCGGTCGGCGCCGTCAGCGTGAATTTCACGGTGAGCGGGTCGACCACGTCCACCGAGGCGATGGTCTCGACCTGCGACTTGTAGGAATAGCCCGAATCAGGGGCCCGCAGGCGATCGAAGGTGAACTTCACGTCCTCCGCCGTCAATGGCGAGCCGTCGTGGAACTTGACGCCGTCGCGCAGCTTGAAGGTGTAGGTGAGGCCGTCCTCGCTGACCTCGTAGCTTTCAGCCAGGTCGGGGTAGGGAACAGCATCGGGATCGAGCGACATCAGGGTCGAATAGATCTGCTCGATCACCACGTGCGACATGCCCGAGGGGCCGAGCGCAGGGTCGAAGCCCGCGGGATCCGCGGAAAACGCGACTTTCAGGACGCCGCCGTCAACTGGAGTTTCCTGGGCAAGCGCCGGAAGGGGCAGGAGCGCCATGCCGGCCAGCGCCGCAGTTCCCCCCAGAAGGCGCCGCCGCGTGACGGCCAGATCCGAAATTGCACCATTGTTCCCCATGGCATGCTCCTGACGGTGTGAGAGATTTGGTTCAGGCGACTTGAATGAACTTGAAAGGCATTACAGAAGTGCCGGTTGTCAAGAGGACATGGGCTGCGTCACGACGGCTCGGCCAGGGGCATGCGCCGTTTCCCTCGCGATGCTATTTCGGCCTGCAAGGAAGGGGCAGGAATGTCGAAACAGAACAACATTGGGGGGGAGAACGGTGTGGCCCCAGCCGCCGCCGGCATCGGCGAGAAACTGCGTCACATGCGCAAGAAGGCTGGCATGACGCTCAAGGAGGTGGCGGACAGCGCCGGCTGCACGGAGAGCATGCTTTCGAAGATCGAGCTGGGCCGCGCCTCACCCAGCCTCGACCTTCTGTCGAGGCTGGCGGAGACGGTCGGCGCTTCGGTCGCGCAGCTGTTCGACGGCGAGTTCAAACGGCCGGTCTGCGTTTACAAGGAGGGCGAGCGCCCGGTCCTCGAACTCGGCTCTCAGAAGATGCACAGTCGCGCGATACTGGAGCGCTTGGTGCCCTTCGACCACGGCCGCCTGCTGAACGCCAACCTGCACGTGGTTCCGCCGGGCGGCGGCAGCGCGGGCGTGCTGGTCCACTCGGGCGAGGAGGTCGGCTTCGTGATCGAGGGCTACATCGAGATCACGATCGACAAGGAGACCTATCTCGTTGGCCCGGGCGGTTCCTTCTTCTTCGCCTCCACGCTGCCGCACAGCTACCGAAACATCGGCACGACCACGGCGCGAATCGTCTGGGTCAACTCGCCGCCGTATTGAGAGCGCGGACCTTCCGGTCCGCGTAAGTTGGCACCTGGTGCCTTGGGGGAGGGACCAGACTATCTCGCGCCCGAGGCTGCGCTGCGGGCGGCGAACCAGAAGCCGGCGCAGAGGGTGAGCGATCCGGCGAAGATCGCGGCCAGCACGGCTCCGTAGCCGCCGCTTGCCTGCCAGATCACCGCCGCGGCGAGCGGTGCGACGGCCTGCATGACGTTCATGGGGGCGACGAGCGATCCGTTCACCGCGCCGTAGGCCTCGCGCGACACCATCTCCGGCACGGCGAGCCCGCGCACGATGGTGACCATGCCGTTTGCGGCGCCGTAGAAGGCGGCGATCGCGGCGATCACCGCGACCTGCGGCGGCGCCCAGGCGAAGCCGATCACGGCCAGCGGAAAGATGACGACGATGGCCGAGCCGAGGCTGCGCACCGGCAGGTCCGACGCGAACGCCCTGACCGTCAGGCGGCCGGCCACCTGCGCGGGGCCGATCACCGCCAGCACCATCACCACACCCGACGCATCAAGCCCGCGTTCGAGAAGCAGCGGGTAGAAGTGGTAGGTGAGCGACGAGAAGGCGGCCGCATAGGATATCCAGGCAACCATCAGGCCCCAGTAGGCAGGCTTGCGCATCGCGGCCGCGACCGCGGCGCGTCCCCTCAGCGGGGCCGCCTCGTCCGGGTGGTGGAGGCGGGGCGGGGCGTCCTTGCGGGGGTCGATTGCGAAGAAGTTGAGGCTGCCGCACACGAGGATGTTCACCGCGGCCATCCCGAGGAGCGCACCGCGCCAGCCAAAGGTGTCGATAAAGAGCTGGATGAGCGGGATGAAGACGGTGCTTGCGAAGCCGCCCCACAGGGTCAGGGCGGTGATTCCCCTGCGGGCCTCGAGCGGGCCGACGCGGCGTGCGATGACCGCGAACCCCGGCTCGTAGAGGGTCGCGGCCTGCATGCAGCCGAGCACGGCGAGCACCGCGTAGAAGGCGACGATGGTCGTGACCTGGGACCAGGCAGCCAGCAGCAGGCCCGCCGTGACGGAAGCTCCGCCCATCAGGTAGCGGCCGTAGCCACGGTCGATGCCGGCTCCGACCGGATAGGCGGCGAGACCCGCCAGCAGCATGCCGCAGGTTGCGGCACCGTAGAGTTCGGCCTTCGACCAGCCGAGGTCGGTCCGCATCGCCTCGGCGATCACCGGGAAGCCATAGAACAGCGTGCCCCACGAGCAGATCTGCGCCACCCCCAGGGCGCTGATGAAACGGCGAGTTTGCCCTGCATCGGGGACAGCGGTAGGGCGGCGCTCTGGCGGCATGTTCCTGACCGAGCGCCAAAGGTTCGGCCAAGGACGCCCTTTTCCCCGCAAGTCTGCGATCTCGATTCAAGGAAATAAGACAAGGCCGCGGCGGAGCGTCAAGGCAGCCAGAGCCTTGATTTGGGAAGGCCAGCAAGCGGCGTGAACCGGCTTCTGCAACAATGCTTCCGAGCGGGAGAACGATCGCAAGTCGCTCGCGATTTGTGGACAACTACATCGGTCGGCGCTGAAAGGTCCGGCAATGGACCGGAAGCTTGCGGCAATTCTTGCGGCATATGTCGTCGGCTGCTCCAGAGTGATGGAGGTCGACGAGCAGGGGACTTCCGAGCGCCTGCGGACCGCCGCGTTCCGGCTTCGCCTCGCGTTGTCGCTGACGGACAGAGCACCAGCGCGACAGGGTAGCACTCGGGAAATCGCGGCCGATCCCGTCGGTGCAATGGCGGGCGCGGTCAGAGAGCTTCTGGCGTGACGCGGTATCCGGAGGAACTCGAACAAGCGGTCTGCTTTTCGCGTGCAGCTGGCTCCTGCTGCCACAACGATGGCAACAGGAGTGTGAAGCAAGGCGAGCGCTGGACCTTTGACATGCAGACCTCAACGGGGAACACCTATGAAACTTGCATCCGCTCGCATCATCGCCGCCGATATCAAGGAGATGGTCGCCTATTACGAGATGGTCACGCAACAAGAAGCGCGGTGGCTGGCGCCCGTCTTCGCCGAAATCGTCTTGCCCGGCGCCACGCTGGCGATCGGCGCGGTCGGTACGGTGCCGCTCTGGCAGCCCGGCAGCGCCGAGCCTGGGTCAAATCGCACGGTGTTTCTGGAGTTTCAGGTCGATGACATCGACACTGAATATGATCGTCTCAAAGACCGCGTGCCCCTGGTGCATGAACTCAAGACCATGCCCTGGGGCAACAAGACGTTTCAATTCCGTGACCTCGAAGGCAATGCAGTCTCGCTCTTCATGCCCGAGACAGAGACGGCAAAGCAGCGCCTTGCAGGACGGTGATGCCAGAGAGAAGCGCGTTCGTACGATCCTAGCGGCTTGGGGGGCAAAGCAGACCAGCTGCAATAAGAAATGCGGCAGGGCTGCCGACGGGCGATGTTCAGCGCCCCTCGGGTGCGCCGGCAAAGAGGATGGTCCCCTCGCCACCGGGGATCGTCCAGCGGCGGATCGTGCGGTCGTAGCCGCCGGTCAGCACCGCGTCGTCGCCCGCGAAGGCGACGGCATAGATCGGCCCGGTGCCGGGGTAGAAGAGGGCCGCCTCGCTGCCGGTCGCTACGTCCCAGAGCCGGGCGGAGCCGTCGAGGGAGGCGCTGAGAAGGCGCTTGCCGTCGTGCGACAGAGCGAGTGCATAGACCGTGCCGGAATGGCCGGTGAAGCGCTGCAGTTCCTTGCCGGCGGCGAGATCCCAGAGCTTGATGGTGTAGTCGCCGCTGCCGGTGAAGGCGTGGTCGCCATCGGCCGTAAAGACCGCGCCATAGGCGCCGCGTTCGTGACCGTGCCACCGGCGCAGCACCCGGCCGGCGTTGATGTCCCAGAGCCTGAGTTCGCCGTCGATGCTGCTGGTGAGGGCATGCCGTCCGTCTGGCGACACCGCGACCGATGCGATGGACCATTCATGGCCTGTCAGAACGTGCAGGGCTTTGCCGTCGCCTAGGTCCCAGACGATGACCGTTCCGGTGCGGTGGCCGCTGACGGCTCGTCGGCCGTCGGGCGAGATCGCCGCCTTGTTGACGCCGCCGTTGGCGCCTGCCGAGAAGACGTGCAGCACCGTGCCGTCGGCGAGAGCGCGCAGGACCAGCTCACCGTCGTCGCCCGCCGTCAGCACGCGGGTGCCGTCGGGCATGAACAGCGCCGTGCGCGCCATGTCCTTGTGGGCGCCCAGATCGCGGACGAGGCGCCTGTCCTCGATGTTCCAGAGCTTGATCGTCGTGTCGGCGCTGGCGCTGAGCAGTGTCCGGCCGTCGGGCGCCAGATCGAGCCACAAGACGGGATTGCTGTGGCCGGTCGCCTCGACGGGGAGCGGTTCGGGCTCGGGCACGGGCGCGGTGGTGACAGGCGGAGTCGATGGCTCGGGGAGCGCGGCCTGCTGCGCGGGGGGCTCTTCCTGAGCGGCAGGAGTCGGCTGGCTTTGCTTCGTCACGGCTGGCGGCGAAGGCGGGAGCTCCGTCCGGTCACGCGATTGAGTCGCGGTGTTCAGGCCATTGCCCGGAGCAGTGGACGGATCGCGGGAACGCGCCAATCCTTGCTCAAACAGGGGAGGTATCCAGACCCAGTCCGGATACCGGCTGGCAGTCGGCTGCGGCGGGACATCTGCCTGATCGGGTGACGGGGGGGGGTTGACGATGTCTGGGGCGGGCGCGACGGGCTGCTCGGGGGAAGGCACGGCGGCTTCGTCCGGTTCCGACGCAACAGCCACTTGCTGCGGGGGAGACTGCTCCGGCTCCGTGGTGGCCGCCTGTCCGGCGGGCGGCTTTGCCGCTTCTTCCGTAGATGCTTCGGACGGCGCGGGCGCAGGCGCTTCTTCGGCGGCGGTGTCCCGTGATGGTGGCAGCCAAGGTCGCAGGTGGTTGAGCGCCACTGCCGCCAGAACGACCAGAGCCAGGGCCGGGAACAGAAGGTGCGGGCGAGCAGAGGTCGCCGGCCTGGTGCCGGCATTCCGGCCGAACAGCGGTATCGGTCGCGCCGCGCCGGCATCCCGGCTGGACACGGCCCACAGCCGCCATGCCCCAAGCAGGCAGGCGACGGCCCCGATCAGATAAAGTCCGGGCAGCAGGGCAGGAGCGGCCTCTGTCGGAAGTCCGGCGTGGAGCGCGGTCCACGCTTCCACAGCCGCGAGAATGCCCGCCACCACGAGGAGAACTGCCCAGAACCCGTCCTTGCCACTTGCCACCCCGGGGCCCTCCAGGCGGTTTCGGGCCAGGATGCTAATCCACCACTTTCCGAGCGCCAACTGCAATCGCCCGCCGGGGGGCCGGCATACCTCATCATCAGAACGCCGCGCGGAGACGGGATCGGTCCCGGGCGCAGTCTTCCCGCATCATGCTCACATGGGCGGCGGACGGAGGCGCGGCCATGTCACGGCGTCGTGCCTGCAGGCCGAGACAGTTCGTCAGGGGCGCGGGCGATGGCCAGAGGCGACGCTGTCGCCTATAGTTGAGTCTCCCAGCCTGACTGTCTTTCCGTGACCCCTTCCTCCCGCCTGCAAGCAACCCTCGAACTCGCGCACGAAATCGACAGCGCCGCGCGACCCGCCGATTCTGTCGCTTCTGCGTGGTTTCGCGGCAGGCGCGATATCGGCGACAGGGACCGGGGGCGGATCCTGGAGCTGCTTTATTCGCTTCTGCGGCACCATGCGCGCCTAGGCTGGTGGCTCGAGGGGCAGGGGCACAAAAATGCGCCTCGCAACCGGCTGCTTGCATGGCTGGTGCTGGAGGACGGCAAGACTCCGGAGCAGGTCAAGGGCCTGTTCAATGGCGCGAAGCTTGCGCCCGCGCGCCTGTCGGACCGGGAGCAGGCGCTGGTGGCCAGGCTGCAGGGCCATTCGATCGACCATCCCGCCATGCCGGATGAGGTGCGCCTCGAATGCCCGTCCTGGGCGGCGGGTCCGATGCGGCGCCGGTTCGGGACGGCATTCGCCAAGGAGATGGCTGCGCTGCTGAAGCCGGCGCCGCTCGACCTGCGCGTCAATCCGATCAGATCGACGCGCGAGGCGGTGCTTGCCGCGCTGGAGGAACTCGGCGTGCGGGCGCAGGCGTCGACCCTGGCTCCCTACGGGATTCGCGTGAACGAACGCCTTTCGCTCGCGAGCCTGCCGATGCTGAAGCGCGGCGAGGTCGAGATCCAGGACGAGGGCTCGCAGCTCGTGGCGATGCTGGTCGACGCCGGGCCGGGCGAGCGCGTGGTCGACTTCTGCGCCGGGGCCGGGGGCAAGACGCTGGCCATCGCCGCGCAGATGGCCAACAAGGGCCACGTCATCGCCTGCGACGTCATGGAAGGTCGCCTCAAGCGGGCCGCCGAGCGTTTCCGGCAGGCCGGTCTCCACAACATCCAGACCCGCCTTCTCGCCAGCGAGACGGACCGCTGGGTCAAGCGCCACAAGGGCGGCTTCGATCGCGTGCTGGTGGATGCGCCCTGCAGCGGCACCGGCACCTGGCGGCGCAATCCGGATGCTCGCTGGCGTGCGCAGGAGGAACTCGGGCTCGAAGGGCTCGTGGCGCTGCAGGGCCGCATCCTGGCGAGTGCGGCGCGTCTGGTGAAGCCCGGCGGGCGGCTGGTCTACGCCACGTGCTCGATGCTCCCGGAGGAGAACGAGGAACAGGTCGCCGCATTCCTCGCAGCGCATTCCGATTTCAGGGTCGTGCCGCTCAGCGATGCCGCGCCCGGGCTGAGCCGTTCGGCACACCCCGATTATCTGTCCCTGACACCGGCGCGACACGATACGGACGGCTTCTTCGCCGCCGTGATGGAGCGCGTGGCAGCACCGGCGGCAGGCGAGACGGTCACTTCCTGAACAGCGGGACGCCTTTGGTCGTGAACTTCTGCGTGCGGCCATTGGGTCGCGCGGGACGTTTCACGCCGGCGGCCTTGCCCGTTCCGGGCGGCTGGTGGGCTGGGACCAGCTGGTCGGGGCGCGGGCCGATCAGGTCGGCGCGGCCCATCTCCTTCAGGGCTTCGCGCAGCAACGGCCAGTTGTCAGGGTCATGGTAGCGCAGGAATGCCTTGTGCAATCGACGCTGGCGCGCGCCGCGAACGGTCTCGACCTTGTCGGTCGCGCCGCGCCGCACACCCTTCAGCGTGTTGACGCCGGTATGGTACATGGCGGTCGCGGTGGCCATGGGGGAGGGCAGGAAAGTCTGCACCTGGTCGGCGCGGTAGCGGTTCTTCTTCAGCCACAGCGCGAGGTGCATCATGTCCTCGTCGGTGGTTCCGGGATGCGCAGCGATAAAATAGGGGATCAGGTAGTATTTCTTGCCCGCCTCGGCAGCCGCCTTGTCGAACATCTCCTTGAACTTGTCGTAGGTTCCGATGCCCGGCTTCATCATCTTGTCGAGCGGGCCGCGCTCCGTGTGCTCGGGGGCGATCTTCAGGTAGCCGCCCACGTGGTGGGTCACCAGTTCCTTGACGTATTCCGGGCTCTTGACCGCGAGGTCATAGCGCACGCCGGAAGCGACCATCACCTTCTTGACGCCCTTGACCTCGCGGACCTTGCGGTAGAGCCGGATCAGTTCGTCATGTGACGTGTTGAGATTGGGGCAGATGTCCGGAAACACGCAGGACGGCAGGCGGCATGCCGCCTCGATCTTGGGGTCCTTGCAGGCCATCCGGTACATGTTGGCCGTCGGGCCGCCGATATCCGAGATCACGCCCGTGAACCCTGGGGTCTTGTCGCGGATCTTCTCGATCTCCTGAAGGATCGATTTTTCGGACCGGTTCTGGATGATGCGGCCTTCATGCTCGGTGATCGAGCAGAAGGTGCAGCCGCCGAAACATCCGCGCATGATCGTGACCGAGAACTTGATCATGTCCCAGGCGGGAATCCTGGCGTCGCCATAGGACGGATGCGGCGCGCGCGCATAGGGCAGGTCGTAGACCGCATCCATCTCTTCAGTGGTTAGCGGGATCGGCGGCGGGTTGAGCCACAGGTCGCGGTCGCCATGACGCTGCACGAGCGGACGCGCATTGCCGGGATTGGCCTCGCGGTGCAGCACGCGCGAGGCGCGCGCATAGGCGTCCCTGTCGTTCTCGACCTGCTCGAAGGAGGGCAGGCGGATCACCGTGTTGCCGGGCTTGCGGGCCGCGCCCTCGTCCGGGGAATGGATGTCGTCGGCGGGCAGTTCGGTATAGTCCTCGGGCACCTTGCGAAACAGCGCGACGCCGCGAACATCGTCGAGGTCGCGCGGCGTCTCGCCGGCCGCCAGCCGGTTGGCCACTTCCACCACAGCGCGCTCGGCATTGCCGTAGATGAGGAGGTCCGCCTTGGCGTCCGCCAGGATCGAGCGGCGCACCTTGTCCGACCAGAAATCGTAGTGGGCGATGCGTCGCAGCGATGCCTCGATGCCGCCGAGCACTACAGGCACGTCCTTGTAGGCTTCGCGGCAGCGCTGCGTGTAGACGATGGTGCAGCGGTCGGGACGCTTGCCGCCCTCGCCACCGGCCGTATAGGCGTCGTCGTTCCGCAGCTTGCGGTCCGACGTGTAGCGGTTGACCATGGAATCGAGATTGCCGCCGGTCACGCCGAAGAACAGCCGCGGCCGGCCCAGAGCCTTGAACGGTTCCGCCGAGTGCCAGTCGGGCTGCGAGATGATGCCGACCCGCAACCCCTGGGCTTCGAGCAGGCGACCGATGATGGCCATGCCGAAGCTCGGATGGTCGACATAGGCATCGCCCGTGACCAGCACGACGTCGCATTCGCTCCAGCCCAACGCCGTCATCTCGGCCCGGCTCATGGGCAGGAAGGGTGCGGCCCGTCCGAGAGGAGGGGTGCGCATCGACAGCGGAGCGATGGCGTTGCGTGCGGCGGTCAGGGTTTCCATGCGCGACCTATAGGCTGTCATCGGCGCGAACTCAAACAGCAGGGCATCGCTCACGGGCCGAGCCGGTGCAGGTACGTCCGCTCCTGCGCCGTGCTTCTTGCATTCCGTCCCACCCCTGCGGAGGGAGGGAGCAAAGCGCGTGTACGGGTGCATCTGCGCCCCGTCGCCGTTGCACGGCTGTGACCAAAGCGCCGTCAGGACGGCGTGAAACGGTTACAGAGCTGGGAGAGCATGCCCGACCTTTTGGAGAGCGCTCGCTCGGGGGCGGTGTGGACCTTCGCCAGCCGCCCTGAAGCCGTCATGGCGGCTGAATCGCTTCGAGCTGACATCCGGGATGGCCAACTTGTGAAGGAAAGGTGAGGAGCGCCTCCGCTCGGCATCGAGGGGAAAGCGGAGGCTGAGGGAGACAGGCGCCATGCGCGTGAGTTGTTTGGAAGTCGACTCGACACTCGAGCGGGGCGGTACGCAGGCTGCCGTAGGGCTGGCCGCGGTCGGGAGCAGTCAGCGCCGCCTCGCGGCCATCCTGGCCTGCGATGTCGTCGGCTATTCGCGCCTCACCGAGCGCGACGAAATCGGCACGCTCAAGCGGCTCAAGTCGTACCGCAAGGATCTGTTCGAGCCGCTGATCTCCGCTCACCATGGCCGCATCGTCAAGTTCACCGGCGACGGGGTGCTGTGCGAGTTCGCGAGCGTGGTCAACGCGGTCACCTCGGCATTGGCGCTGCAGAAAGCCCTGGTGGAGCGCGAGGGCGATGCACCCGAGGAAGGGCGCATCCGGCTGCGCATCGGCATCAATCTCGGCGACGTGGTCTGCGATGAGGATGGCGACCTCTACGGCGACGGCGTCAACATCGCCGCCCGACTGGAAGGTGTTGCCGAGCCCGGCGCCATCATCGTCTCGGGTACCGTCTACGACCATCTGCAGGGTAAACTAGACTGCCGCTTCGCGTCGCTGGGTGGCCTGCGGCTGAAGAACATCGTGCGGCCGGTGCGCGCCTATCGCGTCGAGGCCGGCGCCGGCGTGGCGGCTCCAGCCGCGCCGCCCCCGCTGCCGGACAAGCCATCGATCGCCGTTCTGCCCTTCACCAACATGAGCGGCGATCCCGAGCAGGAATATTTTGCCGATGGCCTGGTGGAAGACATCATCACGGCGCTGAGCCGGGTGAAGTCGTTCTTCGTGATCGCCCGCAACTCGTCGTTCACCTACAAGGGACGGACGGTCGACGTGCGCCAGGTCGCGCGGGAGCTCGGCGTCCGCTACGTGATGGCAGGCAGCATCCGCAAGTCGGGATCGCGGGTGCGCATCGTCGGGCAGCTGGTCGACGCGATAAACGGCCATCACGTCTGGGCCGATCGCTTCGAGGGCGACGTCAACGACATCTTCGACCTGCAGGACAAGGTCACCGAAAGCGTGGTTGGTGCCGTCGAGCCGAGCATCCGGCTGGAGGAGATCAAGCTGGCGCGCACCAAGCCGACCGAATACATCACTGCCTACGATCTCTATCTCCGCGCATTGCCGCGCTTCTACGGCATGACCCGCGAAGGTTTTGCCGATGTGCGGCGGCTGACCAACGAGGCGCTCAGCATCGACCCGGGCTTCACGCTGGCGAAGGCGCTCGGGGCCTATATCCGCAGCATCTCGGTGAGCCAGTGCTGGCACGAGCCCGACGACGTGCGCGTCGCCGTGCGCATGGCCCGCGAAGTACTTGCGGAGGCCTGGGACGACCCGACGAGCCTGCGCTTCGGAGCACAGGTCATCGCCTACAGCGCGCGGGACTACGACACGGCGCTGGACGTGATCGCGCGCTCGCTGATGCTCAATCCCAACTCGGCCCAGGGCTACACGGGCAGCGGCTGGGTGAACGCTCATTCCAGCCGGCCACACGTCGCAATCGAGCACTTCCACAGGGCGATGCGGTTGAGCCCCGTCGACCCGGAAAAAGGCATCGCGCTCTCCGGCATCGGCATGAGCTACCTGATGCTGGAGCGCTTCGAGGAGGCGCTGGACTGGGGAGGCCGTGCGCTGCGCGAGATGCCGAACTACGGCAGCTCGCACCGCGTGGTGGTGGCGAGCCTGGTCAGGCTCGGACGCCTGGACGAAGCGCAGGCGGCCGCGCGGCGCCTGATGGAGACGTTCCCGACCTACACGCTTGGCCTGCAGAGGCAGATCAATCCGTGGCGGGACCAGGTGTTTGCCGAGCGCTACGTCGAGGCCCTCGCCATCGCCGGCGTGCCTGAGTGACGGCGCTGCCGTCGCTGAGGGCGCCTCAGGGCAGACTGCCTCCGCTTCATCCCTGGACAGCAGGGGTGCTCGTGCCCTCACGGCACGCATGTCGTCGTGGAGTGGCTCTTCTTCGTGCGTGGCGGGGGCCTGGCGCCGGGGCCCTGGTCAGCCGGCGCCGGAAACTGCCGCCGCAAGAGCCCGGATGGCCGCCGCATGGGCGGGCGTTCTGGCCCTCGAGAGAAGGACGACGTCCGAAACCGGCAGCGGCGGGAGGCCGAGCTCGGGGCCCCGGTCGGGCAGGTCGCGGGCGCAGATGTCGCCCATGGCGGCTATGCCGGCGCCCGCGAGGATGCCTTCGTGAAGGGCCGCGCAGCTTCCCGCCGTGAAGGACTCGCGCCATTCGACGCCGGCCTTGCGCAGCTCGGTCACGGCAATCTCGCGCACGCCGCATTCGGGCCCCAGCGACACCAGCGGGATCGCCTGGTTCGAGCGGGGCCGCCAGTCGGGGGCGGCGCGCCAGCCGAGCCTGTCGCGACGCAGGACCTCGCCGCCGGAGCCGCCCGTGGGGCGCCGGATGATGACCGCATCGGCCCTGCCAGAGGAGAAGGTCTCCCGCACGTGGCGCGAAAAGCCGAGATCGACCTTGATGACGGCGTTCGCGGGAAGTGCCGCGCGCATCGCCCGTATCGCCGCCGAAAGACGGGTCCCGATCGCGTGGTCGCTGGCCGCGAGCGTGAAGTGCAGGGGCGTCCCGTCGTCGAAGGACAGCGCCTCGTCATGCCTGGCGAGCAGGTCCCGCGCCTTCGGCAGGAAGACCTGGCCGTCCTCGGTCAGGCGCAGATGGCGCGGCGTGCGGTCGATCAGGCGCCTGCCGAGCCGCTGTTCCAGTGCCTTCAGCTTCTGGCTGACGACAGGCTGCACGGTTCCTGCCGCCTCCGCGGCCTTCGTAAGGCTGCCAAGCTCCACCACAAGGACGAACAGGCGGACGCTGTCGAGATCAAGCATACGAAATCACTATGGATGGAATAGGTTCTTCCCATCTTTTCACTATGGAACGGGTGACGCAAGGTCTTCTCGAACAAGAAGGAGATGCCCCATGCCCATGATCAAGGCCCGCTACACGAAGCCCGCGGACGGACGCGACCCGAAGCCCGAGGTCGCGGCGCTGTTGTCGCGCCTGACCGCGGAGATCCTGCACAAGGATCCGCGCGTCACCGCGGTCCTCGTCGAGGCGGCCGATCCCGAGGACTGGTTCGTCGCCGGTTCGAGCGTCGCCCGGCAAGGTACGGCGGCGACCTTTACCGTCGAGGTCTCGATCACCGAGCACACGAACACCAAAGACGAGACGACGGAATGGGTCCGGCGCGTGCACGAGGGGATGAGCGCCCTGCTCGAGCCCGTGCACGAGGTCAGCTATGTGCTGGTCCATGCGGTGGACGGCGACGCCTATGGGTATGGCGGGCCGACGCAGAATCTGCGATGGGCTCAAAAGCACGAGCAGCGCTCGGACGTCCGGACACCGGCCTGAAGGATTCCAGACGAGATGCCGATCCATGAACTGGCGGCCGTGGGCGCTGCCACCTGCTGGGCGCTGACGGGGATCCTCTCGGCAAGCCCGGCCGGGCATCTCGGAGCCCTTGCCTTCAACAGGACGCGGCAGCTCTTCGTGGCGTGCCTGCTCCTCGTCTACGTGCTCGTGTCGGGCACGTGGAGGGAACTGCAGCCGGACGTGTTCTGGCCGCTGATCCTGTCCGGCTTCATCGGCATCTTCGTCGGCGATACGCTGTTGTTCACCTGCCTGAACCGGCTGGGACCGCGGCGCTCGGGCATCCTGTTCGCCCTCAACGCGCCCATCGCCGCGGTTCTGGGATGGATCGTGCTCGGCGAGCGCCTTTCCGGCACGGCGGTGGTCGGCATCGGGCTCACGCTCTGCGGCGTGCTGCTCGCGATCCTGTTCGGAAAGGGCAAATCACAACTCCACCACTGGGAGAAGGTGAAGGGACCGCTCTGGCTCGGCGTGCTGGTCGGCCTGATGGCGGCGCTGAGCCAGGCGGTCGGTTCGCTGATCGCGCGTCCCATCATGGCGGCGGGGATCGACCCGATGGCGGCCTCGATGCTGCGCGTCGCGGTCGCCGGGCTCTGCCTGACCGCACTGACCCAGTTGCCCGTCGAGGCGTTCCGGCCGAAGGGACCGCTGACGCTGAGCGTGTTCCTGCAGACCGCGCTTACAGGCATCATCGCCCTCGCCTTCGGCATGACGCTCCTGCTCTACGCGCTCTCGGGAGGACAGGTGGGCATCGTCTCGACACTCTCGGCGACGTCGCCGGTGATCATCCTGCCGATGCTGTGGCTGAAGACGCGGGAAGTGCCGGCGCCGGGCGCCTGGGCCGGTGCGGCGCTTGTGGTGATCGGCATGGCGCTGATCTTCTGGCGGTAGGCGGAACGGAGGAGACTCCGCCAAGGCACGGTATCCACGACCGGAGCAGCAGGATGCAGGTACACAGGGTTGCGGCTTTCACAGAAAACGGCACGGGCGGAAATCCTGCCGGCGTCGTCCTCGCTGATGCCTTGCCGGATCCGGCAACGATGCAGCGCATCGCGGCCGAGGTGGGCTATTCCGAGACGGCGTTCGCGGCGCTATCGGGGGATGTCTGGCTGACGCGCTACTACTCGCCGGAGACGGAGGTGCCGTTCTGCGGCCACGCGACCGTGGCGCTGGGTGCCGTGCTGGCGCAGGAGAAGGGGCCAGGGCGCTATCGGCTCTCGCTGGCGAACGGCGAGATCGAGGTCGAGGCGTCGATGAAGGACGGAACCGGCCATGCCATCCTGCGCTCGCTGCCTACCCGCAACGCGCCGGCTCCAGAACCGCTGGTGGAGGAAGCGCTGCGGATCTTCCGCTACACGCGCGACGAGCTGGATGACAGCCTTCCGCCAAGGCTCATGAACGCCGGCGCCGAACATCTGCTGCTTGCGCTGAAGACCCGCGAACTGCTCGGCGCCATGCGGTACGACCTCGAGGAGGGCCGCACCTTCATGCTGCACCACGGGCTCGTCACAGTCGCGTTCGTCTGGCGCGAGGCAAGGGAGCTCTTCCATGCGCGCAACGCCTTTGCCTCGGGCGGCGTAATGGAAGACCCCGCGACCGGGGCGGCGGCGGCGGCGCTTGCGGGCATGCTGCGCGACCGGGGCATCCTGACGCGGGGCGAACTCACCATCCTGCAGGGGGCCGATATGGGCCGGCCGTCCCGCATCGTGGTGCGCTACGATCTTCCCGTCGGTGGGCCCGTCCACGTGAGCGGGGCCGCGGCGAGGATCGGCTGAGGG
>Ga0182741_1000958_pt1 | contig 40545 bp, 69 predicted proteins | sample eDN5th37CBELigOP_FD_128874 | JGI IMG/M metagenome (GOLD analysis project Ga0182741, IMG submission 128874) | Enriched Organic Plus compost microbial communities from Emeryville, California, USA - eDNA 5th pass 37_C BE-Lig OP (version 2) (version 2) ... | reverse complement strand
GCCGCGCCGAGCGACTGTTCCTCCCACGGCAGCCCGACGACACCGGCGCCGCCACCGCGGAATACGCGATCGCCACGATGGCCGCCGTCGCGTTCGCCGGTCTCCTGGTCGTGATCAACCGAACACGACGGACGAACTCATCAGCCGCGGATCTTGCGGGCGGCGGCGGCCACGACCTCGACGACGTCGAGCTGCAGAGCGGCGCAGATCGCGTCGAGCGTGTCGACGTCGGGCACCCGAACACCGCGGAGGATCTTCGACAGCTGCGACTGCGACACCCCGGCCGCCTCGCCGACATCGCTCTGCCGGCGCCCGGACTCGTGGAACGCGGCGCGGAGCTGTTCGGCGATGGCCCCGGAGAGAGGGCCGGTCGGAGTCCGCGTCACGAGGCGAAGCTATCGGCACCCACTCCCGGGGGTAGCCCGACGCTCTGCGTAGTTCATATGAACTACGATCCGTGGTGAGCGTCATCCGATATTCGGTACCCGAGACGCGATAGAGGAGCTGGACCGCTGGAAAGTGCAGATCGCCATCAACCCGGAGGTGCCGCACGGGCACCGTGAACAGGCGGGAGTCTCGTTGTCCGAACTGGCCGTGCTGGTGATCGAGACGGGAGCAACGTTCGCGGAGATCGCGCGGATCGACGCACGAGGAAGCTGATCGATATGCTCGCGGGCATGGGGAATGAGCAGGCAAAGAATCCCGCGTTCATGGCGCTGGTCGTGATCGGGGCCGTTGCGGTCGCTGTCGGGGCAATCACATGCGCGCTCGGCGCGTATTCGGTGCAGCGCGCCGAGCGGGTCCAGCAGTATGCGACCGCTCTCGCGGGGTTCCCGGTCGGAGCTGATGGTGTCGCCCAGGCGCAGCTGTGGGTGTGGGTGGGTGTCGCGTTGATCGCCGTCGGGATTGTGATGCTCGTGGCGTCGTTGATCATCCGCGCCGCCCGCTGAGACGACAAGAAACCCCGCGCCCGGACCGGGCGCGGGGTTCTCGCTCGCTAGGCGGCGATCCGGTCAGCGATGCCGGACAGGTGGGCGCCGAGCTTGTAGACGGCGTGGCGGTCGAGGTTGTGCCGGTTCCGGTCGTACCGCTCGGCCATGCGCGGGTCTGCGGCGCGCGTCGCGGCGAGCGGATCCACGCCGTGCTCCTCGCACCAGGTGAGGTAGCGGGTCATCGCGGCGGTGTACGTCTTCCGGGAGTCGCCGCGGTAGCGGGCGAGGAAGGCCGTCACGGCGGGGTGCGTGGTCAGGCGGGTGGGTACAGCGGTACTGTGCATTGTCGGCTCCTGCTAGCTCAGGGGTTCGGCAGGCCCCGTCTGCTGCGCCAACAGCGGCGGGGCCGTCTCGCGTCTGTGCGAGGACCATCAGGATACGCCCCTAAACCGAGGCCGGGGCTGGCACGACGAAACGCCCCGCGCGTCCCCAGCCGAAGCGGGGGACGCGCGGGGCGTCGTCAGGTGCGGAGCACCAGCATCAGAATCAGGTAGTCGAGCAGCGCGAGGTCGAGGTCCGCGAGGCCGAGGAACCAGAGGACCGGCGCCGGCACTCCGCGGCGCATGGCATCAGCGTGCTCGGCGTGCCCGGTGGTTCAGGAAGAACAGTCCCAGCCCGATGACGAGCGCGCCGAGACCCGCGAGAGCGGCGATGCCGGTCATGTCGCCGGGGCCGGTCTCGGCGAGCATCGGCGCGGACACCGGCACGGCCGGGGCGATCGGCTCCACAGGCTCGACGTCGACGACGGGCGGCGGGACCTCGTCGGGAGGGCAGGGCAGCTGCGAGTCGCGGAACTCGAATACGGGCCACCAGTACCGGTAGCCGGTGTCGCCGATCACGTACCCCTCGGGGAGGTACGCGCCGACGTACCCGGTGCCGCCGACGGGGTCGCGGTGGATGTAGTAGAGCCACGGGCCGGCGTCGGCGGGGAGCGTCACCTGCACGTTGTCCCGGCCGCACGGGTCGGTGAACGTCGGCGCGGGCGGGGCGGTCTCGACGCGGATCGGGTCGGGCGCGGGCGGGTCGACGGGCTCCTCCTCCGCGGGGGGCTCCTCCGTCGGCGACTCGTCGACGGGCGTCTCGTCGAGAGGCTCGTCTGCCGGAGACTCCTCCGCCGGGGTCTCGTCGACGGGGATCTGGGCGACGACGTCGGGCGGCTCGATCGTGTCGGCGTGCGCTGCGGCCGGGGCGAATGCGATCGTCGCGGCGACGAGGACTGCGGCGACGGTCAGCGGGCGGATCTTCATGGTGGGGTCCTTCGGTCGGGGTATGTAACTGCGGGTTGTGCAACTCATGGTTACACAACTCCTAGTTACATGCAACAACTATCAGTTACACTCGTCCACATGAGCCTCGACGACCTGGCCCGCGCGCACGCCGACCTCGACCGCGCCGTCAGCGAGCTCTACGCCGACCGCGCGCGCCTCATCCGCGAGGCGCGCGCGGCGGGGCACACCTGGCCGGAGATCGCCGCCGTGCTCGGCATGACCGTGCACGGGGCGATCAAGGCGTCCCGGATGGGGCAGGACTAGACGCCCTGCTGCGGCGTCTTCGTCGGGCTGATGTACAGCGCCGCGACGAGAGCGGCCGCGATCGACAGGATGTCGGCGAGGCCCTGCAGCCACTGCTCGGCCTGCTCGCTGGTGAGCAGCCCGAGCGCGGTGAGCGCAGGGGCGAGGAACGCGCCGGCGGAGTAGATCGCGGCGCGGCCGCCCCGCGCGAACCAGGTCGCCGCGTCCTGGAAGGACAGGTTCGTCAGCATCAGCACGCCCGCGAGGACCTGCAGGCCGAGCTGCACGACGATGAGCCACGGTTCGACCGCGGACTCCTGGATGAGCCCGAATCGGGCCAGGGCGGGCAGGACGACGAGCGCGACCGCGTACAGCGCGACGCGCCGTTCGGGTGAGAACCACCCGAGCAGAGCCTTCTTCATGGTGACCTCCTCAAGGTCTGTTCAGCGGGGAAGGCCTTCCGGCCAGGGTGGGAGCGGGATACCGTGCGCGGCCATGTGGTCCCGCTGCACGCCGATGAACGCCCGGTACCCCCGGTTCTCCTCGGTGAGCTGCTGGACTTCGACCTCGAGCCGCGCCACGCGCCGGTCGTTGTCGTCCCGGTATCGGGCGAGTTCTTCCTGCAGCTGGTCGATTAGCTTGTTCTCGGCGACGTTCGTATTCGCGGCGGCCTGCACCTTCGCCGCTCGCTTCTGCGCGCGAGCGGAGACGATCGTGCCGATGATGACGCCGGTGGTCGTGAGCACGACTCCCCCGAGGCCGAGGAGGCCGAGGATCAGCTCGAGCGGCATCCCGAGGATCACGACGCGATCTCGGCCGAGACCCTCGATGCCTCAACCTGGATTGCGATGTACCCGGCCCGGTCGGTGCGGGAGGTCTCCAGGCCGCTGCCCTTGGTGTACATGCGCGCCCAGGCGGTCGCGAGGGCCTTGTCGGCGGTGACCATGAACCCGCGGTACACGGTCGCCTTGCCGTCGCCGGTGAGGCGCTTCCCGCCGGTGCCGGGGCCGGTGTGCTGGTCGAGGTCCAGTCCGAACTCGGGGTGGGCTAGGGTCGCCTCGAACGGCCCCTCGGTGCGTACGTGCACGGTCGGCTTCCACATGTCGTCGTCCTCGTCTTCCGGTTCCGGTTCGGGTTCAGGTGCGGGCGCGGGCTTCTCATCGCCGGCGGGAGCGGCGATCGGGCGCCAGGGGTTGCGGTTGTAGCGCTTGTGCCAGTTCTCCCCGAAGGCGTAACCCTCGGAGTCGTAGCCGTAGCGCCACGCGATCTGGTCGAACACGTTCGCCCGCCACGAGCCGCGGGTGAGCACGCCCGCGTCGGATCCGGTGTCGTAGACGTCCAGCGCCCCGTACCGGCCGGCGGCCATGTTGATCTGGTGGTTCGAGGTGCCGGGGGCGGCGACGGTCCCCGCGGATGAGATGCGGGCGTACAGGACGCCGTTCCACCACCGGTAGTCGTAGACGCGGCGGCCGTTCACCTGCCAGGACGGCACGTACCGGGACAGGAAGATGTCGATCTGCTCCTGGTCGGTGCGCAGCCCGGAGCTCACCCGCAGCCAGCACCCGGTGATGCGGTGGAACTCCGTGTTCAGCGCGTCGAAGTCCGCGGCCATCGCCGGGGTGAGCCGCTGCCCGTCCCGCCATGCCCACTCCGCCATCACGGGCCCTCCGTCCCGGTCGGGGCGGCGACGCTCTCGGCGACGGTGACGCCGGGCACGAGCCGCAGCTGACCGAACGCGTCGAGCCCGTAGAAGTCGGGCACCCCGTCGCCGTTCTCGTCGGCGTACACCGGGATCACCGGGTCCGGTTCGCCCGCGGCGCGCCAGTCGAGCAGCGCCTGCCGGATCGCTTCGCGCGCCTCGGCGCGGGTCGTCGTTTCGGGCATGGCGGTACCTCCCGGGCATGACGAGGGGCCCCGGCGATCTGCCAGGGCCCCGTAACTAAATGAGGTCTTTAGGTCAGCCGACGTTCATCGATCGGGACGTCTCGACGAACCGCGACGACACGAACCGGAACCGGATCACATCGCGCTTGTTCGCGCCCGTGCTGAGCGTGAGCGCCCCGCCCGCCAGGTCGATGGTCGACGCCTTCCCGGCCAGGGTGCGGCCACCTGTGGCATCCTGGATGAAGTGAACCTCCACCTCCTGCCCCGCACCGTCCGGGTTTGAGAACGTCCACGACGTGACATTGCCGGTCAGCGTGAGCAGAACGACGGTCCCGAGAGATAGGTCGATGGTGACGGCACCGGATGCCGATGCGATGGTCTGAACCTGGGAGATGTACGCGCGCTGGCTGACCGCGACCGGCACACCGCCGCCGCGCGCAGTCATGAACGAGGCGACAGACGCGTTGATGCCCCGCACGAACGGCCCTGTGGTGCCCACCCGGACGCCGTTCGGGATCTGCTGATTGTTGCCGTTGTCGGGGCGGATGAGCCACGACGACGCATCCGGCGTCCCTGACTGCGGGGTGATCGCGAGTTGCCGCTTCAGCTTCCACAGCACATCGAACCCTGACTGCTGCTCCATCAGGCTCACGTAGTCGTCCACGTCAGGCCCGAGCCGGAACGACTGTTCCAGCACGGCGCTAACGTCGCGCGACTGCGTGGATGCGGCGCGGGCGAACAGCGCCGTCGCCGCGGCGAACAGTCCAGCGAGGTAGTCCTTGCCCGCGGTGTTGTAGTGCACCGTGTCGCCCTCGGAGTAGAGGCCGTGCGCGAGCGCAGACGCATACGACCCGAACGCGATGTCAGCGTCGAACACCGGATGCCCGTACTGCTTCGCCAGCGCCCGGAGGGTCGCGTTCTGCTCGGGAATGCCGGTGTGCGCGGTGCCGCCGATCTCCGGCGTCGCCACCAGCACCACGTCAGCCAGCGGCGCACCGTCCGCGAACACGTCGAGAAGCTGCGTGAGGCGTTCCTGGTACCAGGTCGCGGACTCTTTCATCTCGTGCGTGATGATGGTCGGCTGCACGTCCTCCAGGAACGCGGCAAAGTTGGCGCGGGCGGTCGCCGCGCCCATCGCGTCAGGCAGCTCCAGCCCACCCTTGGACACGTTGATGGGGACCAGACCGGAGACGGTGGAGTCCTCGAAGCCGAGCCCGATGATCCGCACCGCGCCGGTGAGGTTGACCACCTTCGCGGTGTGCGCGCCGCGGGTGACGTCGAGCGTCACGACGCCGAGCGTGCCGAGCGTTCCGGCGGCGCTGATGCTGGTGAATCCCTCGACGTCCTCCCCGTCGATCTGCACCTTGAACGTGCCCGCCCCGGGTTCCTTGACGTAGTACACCTTCACGGTGTCGCACACGGTCGACGCGCCGCCGACGCCGTAGGTGCGGGTCGCCCCGGTCGCGAACGTGGACACAGCGCCGGTAGGCCATGCGTCATATGCGGTCGTCGCGTCGGTGATCGTCCCGGTGGACGTGATCGCGGTGACGCTGCGGGTGGAGCCGGTGAAGTAGACGCCCGCGAACTGCCCTCCCAGGTGCAGCCGGAGCCGGGGCGCGAGCCGCTCGAAGATGCCCTGCGCCATTGAGTCGCCCCAGGTGAGCCACTTGATCCGGGTGGGCGTTCCGGCGTGGAATGCGGCCATCGCCGCGCCGTAGTTCGGCAGGCTGAACCGGCCAACCGCCGTGTCAATCGTGGCGTTTAGGGCGGCTCCGGTCTGGGTCTCCGGGTCGGTGATCAGGTCCTTCACGATGACGTCGTTCACGCCCTCGACGGACTCGATCGCGTCCAGCAGCTCCCGCGCCCACGCCGGCACGTCGGCCCCCGCCGACGGCGTCGTGATCTGCGGAAGGTCCGCGTATTCAATCGACTCCTCGTCGGGCACCTCCACCCAGAACGAGACGGCCTTCGCCTCCTCGCCACGGTTGCGGAACAGCTCGACGATGAGCACGCCCTCACCCTCACCCGTCGCGGGCAGGTCGAACGTGGCCGGTCTCGCGATCCGCCCGTCCTTGACGGTCACCGTCCCCGGCGTCGTTGTCACCAGGTCGCCGTCGACGATCCCGCGCGCGGACCGGGTGAACAGGATGCGTCCCTCCGCGGGCTGCCCTGACGAGTCCACGATCGGGTGGTCGTTGGTGGTGATGACGGTCATTCTGACCCCTTCCGATGGTCTCTGTTAGAGCTTCTGCCGAGGCTTCGCGCCGACCTCGACAGTTGTGTTGCCGTCCTCCCAGACGACGTACGGGGTCAGGTCGATCCACTCGAGTTCCCAGTTCCCGCCGACCTTCCGGTACCGGCGGAACCAGACGCCCATGCCCTGCCGGATCGGCCACGTGTACCCGACGCAGCGGATCACGCGTGGGTAGATCGTCTGCCCCCGGTAGGTGACCGGGTTGTTCAGGTCGAAGATGCCGCGTTCGTGGTCGAAGACGTACACGTTGTCGCCGACGGCGACGTCGCGGCCGATGTCGTACTCGTTGGACCGCAGCGTCATCTCCGCGCGGACACCGGACGTCTGCGCCCAGTGCGCTGCGGCCAGCGCCGCGGCGTCACCGGAGGAATCCACCCGGGAGCCGTCGACGATCCGGTCGATGAGTGGCGGCCCGCCGGTCGGCCCGCGGAACGGGACGTCCGCCTCGGCGACGCCGCCATCCGCGATCGACGCGGTCGGGCTGCCGGAATCGTCCCACCAGAAGATCACGCGCCGTGCCCAGTCCTCGACGTCGCGGGTCATATCGAGCTCACCGGTGACGCCGCGGATGGCGATGTCGCGGCCGGAGTCCGCGCGGTGGCGAACGATGAGCGCCTCCGGGGTGACGCGGAACAGGTCCGCCTGCGTGCCGACGTCGAGGGAGAAGTCGGGGCGCACCACCCAGTCCGCCCCGAACCGGTCGCACACCGCGTCGAGCACGTCACGGAAGAACCCGCGCTCGTGGACGACGGTGTACGTGCCGGAGATCGACGAGATCGTGCCCTCGGTGAGAAACCCGTCCTGCAGGATCGCGTCGACCCACTGCGAGAACGCGCCGGTCGTGATGTACGTGTTCCCCGCCCCAGCGCCGGGGCCGAACAGGCCGAACGAGCGACCCTTGTTCCCGTCGCCCAGCCACGCGTTCACCCCGTACCCGGACAGGGTGAGGTTCTGCTCGTCGCGGGCGAGGAAGATGCCGGTGTAGCGGGACAGCGCGAGCGCGTCCTCGTCGGACATCGCCCCCAGGTCGACCCGGTTCGGGGTGATCACGATGTGCCCGTACCCGGACACCTCCGGCAGCATCAGGTTCTTGACCTGCGTCGGCGTGTCCGGGCGGAGGCTCAGCGACCACGCGCCGATGCCCCGCAGCCGTTCCGTGACCGTCACTGCGCCACCACCGCCTGCTTCTGCGACCCCGCGAACATGTACTCCGCGAACGCGTCCGCGACGGTGTCGTCCGAGTCGGAGCCGTCGACGAGGCCGATCATGAACGTCCACACCTTGACGTTCTGGATCGCCGACTGGTACGGGTACAGGTCATCCCCGGTCTGCCCGATCGTCTCGGGCCCCCCGACGACCATCCGCGCCGCCCCGACCGCCTTGTTCCAGTACTCGCTGTCGGTGTACGTGCCGGATGCGAGCGCCGGGCAGCGGACACCATGGTACCCGTTGAACACCGACCGCAGCTCCACACCGACCCATCGGGCGCCGCGGCGCAGCGAGATATCGACGTAGATCGGGGAGTACGCGTTCCCGGTGAACGCGGACGGCGCGGCCGTGAGCAGCCGGATCGCGACCTCCTCGGGACCGTTGCGGAGGATGGTGATCGTGTGCGGTGCGGGCAGCGGGACCCGGGGGTCGAGGAGAACGCCGGACGAGATGATCGAGAACGGCACCCAGTCGGTAAACGCCCCGTCGAGGAACATCCGACACCGCAGCCCGAACCCGCCGCTGCCGTCGGGCTCGACCTCGAACAGCCCATTCGTGACACGCCACGAGTCCGGAGTGTTCGGGACCTGCCTCCCCACGACGACGGCGAGGTCGTCGCCGGCGAGGACCGTCGCCGCGCCGTCGTAGTAGCCGGCGGGATCCACGTAGAACTGGGCGGTGTACCGTTGCGACGCGAGCTGATCGTATGAGAGCACGTCACCCCGTGCGCCCTCCCGTGTCCGGGCGGCCGCGAACGGGATGAACGACCCGGACGCCTCCGAGAGGAAAGCGATCGACTGCGCCGCGGCGGGAAAGCAGTACGACTGCGTCGCAGTCGCGCTGGAGTGCTCGTTCGTGCGCACCGTGCCGAGGCTGTGCAGCTCGATCAGCGGCGCCGCGTACCCGGTCACCCGCTCGATGGTCACCGCGAACGCGTAGTAGCCGAGGAACGCGCCTGCGCGGTGCGGCGTCACCGACACGCTGAGGACCCGGTAATACCCCGCCACCGACGGATCGTCGTCCCACAGCACCGGCACGAACGCCTCGTCGGGAGAGTTGACGTAACCGAGCAGCTGGTCCCGGAGCGTGGTGGCCGCGCTGTGCCCGATGCCGCGGACGGAGAACTCCACCTGGGTGGTCCGGTCGCGGTCATCCCATCGGGACACACGCAGGTTGACGTCGCGTCCGACCCGCCCGATTCTGAGCATCAACGCCTCCGGTTCTTCTCAGCTGCGGCCGCTTCGTAGACGATGCCGGCGGACTGCTTGATCTCGGCTCGCATGGCGCCTCGCATGACGCCGTCGATGTCGTACAGATGCAGCACAACCGGCCCCGCGGGCGCGGCTGTGGCGATGCCTGTGGCTCCGTTCGCGTACCCGGTGGCGCCCGCGGGAATGTACGTGCCGCCGAAGATCCGCGCGGTTTCGCTCAGGAGCTGCTCGGAGCGGGCCCGCTTCGACGGGGCGAGGGGGATGTACGCCTCCCCGCCGGTCTCCGGTTCCGCCCACACCCGCCACTCGCCGGCACGGGCGAACTGGGCGACGTGGTTCTCGCGGACACCGCCGCCGGCGAAGAATGCGAACCCTCCGTCAGCGAACCCGCCGGGGCCGCCGTCGTTGCCGACCGTGGAACGCAGGCCGGGCGTGGCGACCCGCAGCGAGATGGTGCGGCCGTCGTTGCTCCAGATGAACCGGTCGAGGGCTTCCTGCGCGGCGTACGTGTCGGCGACGACCTTCCATTCCGTCTGCGACGGGATGCGGAGGATCTCATCCGCCATCGCCGCCGCTTCGTCGCCGGCGTACCCAAGCTGCTGGATCCGGTCGATGAGGGCCTGCCGCGACCCTTCGAGCGATGCCCGGAAGTCGTCATAGCTCCCGCCAGCGGCCGTGGTGGCTTCGGCTACCTCCATCGCCCGCTGAGCGATCGTGTCAAGGTTCTCCTGGTTGTCTCGCCCGGCCTGCGTGTTCAGGTCCAGGCTGGTTCCGTTCTCGGCGAGTGCGGCGTCGAAGTCCTCGAGCGCTTCGATCCACTGTCGCTGAGCCTCACGTGCGTCCAAGTTCGCCTTGTTCTGAGCGAAGATCGTGTCGATCAGCTGTGACAGCTGCGACTCGAGCTCCTCCGCCCCCTCCGCGGCTTCCAGGTACGCTTCCGCGGCGGTGCGGGTGCTGGCGGTCTGTTCGTCGGTCGCACGGGTTGCCTGCTCCCGCAGCACCTTCGCCCGCTCCTGAGCGGCACGCTCCTCGTCGACCTGCTCCCGGAGGGTGCCGGCGGACTGTGCCAGGTCGAGGTAGCTGATGCCGAGCTCGTCGGCCATCTTCTGCGCGGCGTCCCCGCCGCCGGTGGCGATGTCGAGGACCTCGTTGAGTTCCTCCATCGCCTTGACGTTCCCGGTGACCGCGTCCGTGACGAGGTCCAGGCTGATGCCGAGCTTGTCGGCGTTGTCGTACGCGGAGCCGAAGTTCAGCCACCCGAGGGTGCGTTCGGCCTGCAGGTTCGCTTCCGCGAGGTCACGGACCGCGCGTGTGCCGGACTCGATCGCGTCGGCGTAGCTCTGCGCCTTCGCGCGCGCTTCGGCCTGCTTCTGGGCGAGAATCGTGACGACGGTGACGACACCGGTCAGCGCGAGCCCGACAGCCCCGCCGATCAGCGCGGTCTTCCCCATGGACACGTTCGACTTGTCGAGCTGCTCCTTCAGCTCGATCCACTTCACCCTCAACCCGACCGCCGCGCCCGACGCGAGCAGCACCGCGCCGGTGAGAACACCGACCGCGAGCGCAGTGGTCTGCACCTCGCCCGGCGCCTCACCGAACAAGTCGACGAGCGCGGTAACGCCCTGCACCATCTGACGGAGCACGTCGTTCGCTCCGGACCCGGTCTTGATGAACGCGGTGTCGAACGCGCCGCCGAGCTTCTCGATGTCGCCGGCGAGGTTGTCCTGCCGCATCGCGGCCTGCTCCGCGGCGTACCCGGAGTCGTTGACCGCGTCGGTCCAGTCCTCGATCGCCTTCGCGCCACCGGCGTACAGGATGCGGGCGGCCGTGATCTGCTCGTTACCGAAGATGCGGCCCAGCGCGGCGGACCGTTCCGCCTCGGTGAGCCCACCCAGCCGGGACTTCAGGATCTGCGAGATCTCCGCGAGGGACTTCATGTTCCCCGACGCGTCGAACACGTTGATCCCGTATTCGCCCATCGTGCGCGCGGCGATCGCGGAGGGGGCGGTGAGCGACATGATCACGCCGCGCAGCGACGTGCCCGCCTTCTCACCGAGGATGCCCTGCTCCGCGAAGTACGCCAGCGTGCCCGCGGTCTCCTCGATGCTGATGTTGAGACCTGCGGCGACCGGGCCGACGTACGACAGTGCGAGCGACAGGTCCTCGACGGAGCCCATCGCCTTACCGGCGCCGGCGGCGAGCAGGTCGGACACGTGCGCGGCGTCCTCGGCGGGCAGCTTGAACTGCTTCAGCGTGGTCGACATGATCTCCGCCGACCGGGCGACTGCGAGCTGCCCGGCCGCGGCGAGCGACAGCGCACCGGTGAGGCCACCGCCGACGATCTCCGTGACCGTGAGGCCCGCCTTCGCGAGTTCCTCCTGCGCCGCGGCCGCTTCTGCCGCGGAGTACACCGTGTCGGCGCCTGCCTCGAGCGCAGCGTCGGCGAGTTGCTTCTGCTCCGCCGCGGTCGCCATGGTCGCGGCGCGCACGTTCGACATCGCCTGATCGAACTCGGCGTACTTCGCGACCGACACGCCGACCAGCACGCCCACAGCCGTGCCGGCGGCGAGCAGCGCCCGGGAGAGGGTCTTCGCGGCCTCGGTCTGCGCCTCGGTCGCCTTGGCCTGCTTCTCCTGCTTCGGCGCGGCGTCGGACGACTTCTTCCCGAGTTCCTCGGTCGCCTTCCCCTGCCCCTCGACAGCGGGCTTCGCGGACTTAGCGGAACCCTCGACCTTCTTGATGGCCTTGTCGGCCTGGTCCATGTCCCGCTGGAACACCTGCGCCCCAGCCGCCTGGATCTTGAAGATCAGCGCTCCGACGTCGAACAAGATCGCTCACCGCCTTCTGCACCCACGTGCCTTCGATGTCAGGGAGGCGGAGGATCGCCGTACGGATGAAGTGCCACGTCCGGGTGCGGAGCGCGGCGTCCAGGTCGGGCACGAGGCCCGCCTGCGCGAGGTCGATCTCGACCTGCTCGAACAGTTCCGGCCACACCAGAGGCCAGAACTCCTTCGCCGCCATCGACGCGCCCCCGGGCGGTTCGGTGGCCTCCGCGCGCGCCAGCTGCGCGGCACGCTGCGTCTTCCACTCCGGCGTGTACACGTAGTCCGCGTACAGGCCGTTCTCGTCAGACTTCCCGATCGGGATGATCAGGCCGTCGCGGATGCCTCGGGCGATGTCGTCCGGGCCAAGAGCCCCAGCCGGCGCGACAGCGCCCCCGTTGCTTTTAGGGTCCCGGCGAGGCCACCACCACCCTCCAGGTACGCCTTCACGCCGTCCATACCGAGGGTCGTCTGCCACAGGAACGCGGGCATGAGGATTTCCTCCGCCTCCGCCTGCGACAGTTCCCTCGCGATCCGGTTGTAGTTCGCCCGCTCCTCGGCGGGCACCGGCTCCCAGCGGCCGGTGATCGTGTTCTCCCGCGCCCCGTCGACCGCCATGACGAACGCGGCCTCCATGTCCGCGGCGGACATGCCCCCCGCGGCATGGATGTACGCGTCGGTGATCTGGATCCCGGCGAGGCCGGGGAGGGGGCGAACCGTGAACGGTTCCACCCCCTCCATGGTCAGCACGAGGTTGCGGCCGACCTTCTCTGCTGTGACCGTCATGAGTCCCCTGCAACTCCCTCGGGTCAGGCCGTGGCGGCCGTGTAGCTGAACGAGTCGGACGCGCCCGCAGCGTTCGTGACGACGATCGCGGCGGCACCGGTGACGGACGCGGGGATCTCGACGACGATCGTGTACGGGTCGACGACGGTGAAGTTCGACGCGGGCTGCGAGTCGATCGAGATGCCGGTGGTGCCGGTCATGTTGTACCCGCGGATCACGATCAGGTCGCCGACCTCGGCGAGCGAGGGCCCGACCGACTCGATGATCGGCTTCCCGTCACCGGCGATCGGCGAGGGGACCTGCTCCACCACGCCGTCGTTCGCGAGCGTGAACGTGACGACACCCTTGTCCGCGAACCCGGTGTTCGCCTCCGAGTACGCGACGGAGAACGTGCCCTGGAACACCGGCATGTCCTCGTCGAGCGCGTCGGTGAACAGCTGGAACTCCCGCTTGTTCGCCTCGCCCTCGGAGAACGCGGCCTCGACGAGGTCCTTGAACCACGCCTGCGCAGCGACGATCTGCTTCGTCACGGGGTCACGGACGACCTCGACGTTGAACGACGGCGCGAAGTTGTAGCCGATGATGTCCTCGCCGTTGCGGCCCTTCTGCCCGTACACCTCGCGGGGCACGGCGATCTTCGTCGGGTTCAGCGCGAGGTTGTTGATGTCCCCGGTGATGTTCACGAACACACCCGACTGCTTCACGCGGATGAGTCGCTGGTGGGCGAGCGCGACGGACCCCGCGGAGGGCGCCATCGTGTCATAGAGAGTGTGGTCGGCCATGGCCGCCTCCTTCTGGGTGAGTGTGCCGGCGCTTCCGGCGGGATGTTCCTACGGCCGGCGGCCGCGGAAGGCGTGATGGGACGACGAACGGCCCCGTGTAGGCGGGGCCATTCGGTTCGGGACGCGAACGATCAGGCTGCGCGTCGGGACTGGCCACGGACGATGCGGCCGATGTTGCTGCTGGTGACGCCGAACCGAGCGGCGAGAGTGGGGTAGCTCTGGCCGCTCGCGGCGAGTGCTCGAATCTCGCGCACCTGTTCGTCTGTCAGCTTCGAGCTTGGGTGACCGTCGCCGGCGATGTACCGCTCGCGACCCTTGGCGCGCATGTCCGCGAGGTTGTCGCCGTGCGTTCCTGGAAAGAGATGGTCCGGGTTGATGCACGGCGGATTGTCGCAGCGGTGGCAGATGACCATGCCCGCTTCGATGGGGCCGATGTGAAGCTCGTACGAGAGCCGGTGTGCACCGCGCGAGCGTCGGGAACCGATGCTGCAGTAGCCGTAGCCATCTCCGTTGCGCGGCCCATCCCACTCCCAGCAGGGCCCGAGCTCAGCGACGCGGATGATCTCCCTCCATCCGCCATGTGCGAGGCGCTCCGCGAGCGATGCATTCCGGCTGACGGGCGCTCTACCATTGCTCATGTGACCACTCCAATCCAGTGGTTGCCATGCCCCCGGCCGGTTGCACCCGGTGCGGGGGTCTTCTCGCACGACCTTACGACGAACCTCCGACATGGCGGCGCCCTCTGAACGCGTAGGTGCAGGCGACCGCGGCGCGGCCCTGCGTGTCGGGGTCGAAGTACAGCCGGGACGTTTCCCACGCCCACGAGATGCCGAGGACGTTCGGGGTGTACTCGGTCTGATCGAGCCGGTCGCGCAGCTCGGCGGCCCAGTTCTCGATGGGGATGAGCCCGCCGGTGCGGCGCGTGTAGAACTGCACCCGGTACAGGACGTCCGCGCGGCCGTCCGACGTCGTCGGCGGGCTGGTGAGCAGCGTGACGGCGTTCACCGTGGTCGGGAGGGGCCGGTCGAGCTTCACGCCGTTCTCCGGTATCTGCCCGGTCGGCGCGTACACCGCGAGCCCCCAGGTGTGCAGCAGGCCAGCAAGAGTGCGGCGCAGGATCAGCTCAGGAGCGTCAGCCACCAGCCACCTGCCTCCGGATGATGTCGCCGAGCTCCTTGCGGTTCTCGACGATCGCGTTCTCCAGCCACTTCCCCTGCGCGTTCGGGTTCGAGTCCGTCGAGAAGTTGTACTCGGGGTGCTCGTGCAGCCGCGCCGCGTACGGGGTGTCCACGAGGATGGCAGCGCCTTCCTCCGGGTCTGTCGCGGGCTGGACGCTGTGCGCGCCCGCGAGCGTCCCCTGATCCCAGGGAGAGCGGTCGACGGCGAGGGTCATGCCACGCTCGGCCGCGAGCGTTTCGCCCTGCGCGAGCCGCTGCAGCGCTTCGGCGCCCGCGCGCGCGAACCCGGCGCCGGACATGGTCACGTCGACACGGACTCCCATGACGGCCTCCTACTCGAGGTACAGCTCGACGTGGTTCGGGGTGCCCGTGTAGTCGAACAGCGCGGAGTCGATGACCTCCGACGTCCGCTCACGGGGAGTGTCGGCCCAGACGGTCACCTTCGTGCGGGGCGGTACGTCGTGTTCGGGGAGGACGATGACCATCGTCGTCGAGGTGATCTCCTGCCCGACCGTCTCCGACGTGGCGCGGCGGTCCACCCGCAGCCGGGACTTCTGCTCGACGTACGCCGGCACGTTCTCCACCGGGTCGCCTACTGTGACGCCCTCGGCGGTCTCCGTCGCGAGCGGGGTGATGGTGACGCGGTGGGGCAGGTGCTTGGGGCGGAGGCGGGCCACGGTGTCCTCCTAGTTGTGCGCGGTCGCGGACGTGATCAGGCCCGCGTTGCGGAGGATCGTGATCGCCTCGTCGGAGCGGCGGGTGTCGGCGACGTTCCGGGACGACGCGCCGCCAGTGGCGGTGCCCCCGAGTTGCACAGACCCGATCTTCACGGGCCCGGCGACCGCTTCGGCGCCGGTGATGTCACCGGTGTCGTTCCAGTACGCGGCGTACGCGCAGGTCGCGTCACGGAGCGCGTCCGCAACGTCCACGTCAGTGGGGTAGCCCTCGTCGTCGACGTCGTACACAGCGAGGCGAATGTGCGACTCGACCTGCGCGGATGCGCGCCGCAGCAGGGCGTCGATCTTCGCGGGCGGCTCGTCGCCGGTGTAGGTGACGTAGTCGGACGAGGTCGCGTACACGCGCTGCGCCATCACCCCTCCTGGATCGCGTTAGGGTTGTCGACCGGGTCTGCCGGGTCGGACGAGAGGATCCAGATGATCTGCTCACGGTTCGCGCGCTTCGGGAGCTCCACACCGACACGGTCGGCGTAGTCGATCAGCTCCTGCTTGCTCATCGTCTCGAGGTCGACGAACTCGGTCACGTCGTCATCGGCCCAGCCGGAAGCCTCCGCACAGGTGCCAGCGTGTCCGTCGTTAGCGGCGCACGGGCCGCGACCGCACGGAACCCACTCGTCTTCGATGGTGAACCCGTGCTGACGGAGCGCGAGCTCCCGCTCGGGGTGCAGCTCATCCACACGCGCGACACCGTCGATGAACTCGACACCGAACGCCTTCTGCCGGCCCAGGTCTGGCCGGGGGTGCTTGATCAGCACAGGATCCTCCTCGGATGGTGACCCCGGCGCGGCGGAGCACGTCACGCCGCGCCGGGATCAGTGGGTCACTGGACCTTGATGTTGCGGAAGACCGCGGCGGCCTTCGTCGCCTTGAGAGCGACGGCGACCGGGCCGAGCTCGACCTCACCCTTCTTCACAGCACCGGCGGTGGTGAAGTCGGGCAGCCAGGTCTGCACGAGGTTGCCGCCGACCGTCGAGACACCGTGGAAGCCGTCGAGGCCGACACGGTACGCGTACAGGTCGGTCAGGCCGGTGCCCGAGGTGCCTCCGTCGACCGCGACCGATCCGGCCGACACAGCCACGTTGACCAGGCGCGAGAAGGTGACCTTCTTCGACGACACCGTGACGGTGCCGACGTTCGGCAGCAGCTCGATCGCGGCCTTGATCGCGGCGTCGTTCGCGCCGTACGCGATGTCCGCGGTCGTGTGGCCGTCAACGGTGACCTTGTAGTTGCCGGACTCGGGCGCCGTGATCGTCCAGACCGTGCCGCGCGCGGTGATCGGGATGATCGGGTCGTTCGACCCGGCCTTCGCGCCGGCGTCGCCGAACACGATGTTCCCGTACGACTCACGCTCGATCGGGCGACCGTCGGCGCCGACGAGACCGTCGATCGGGTTCCGGGTGTACATGCCGGCGCGGCGGGCCGCGGCGCGGACACGGGCGAGGGTCTTCGCGTTGCCGACGATGACCGTGGGGGCGCCGTCGAGCAGCGAGAGGAACTCGTCGATCGCGTCGAGCGCGACGTGCTCCGCGCGGGTGCCGGAGTCGAAACCCGACCAGTCGGTCACGGCGGTGGTCTTGAACTCGGTGTCCGACCCGTAGAGGGCCTTGTTCAGGCCGTCGAAGCCGTTCTCGTCGAGGTCGGTGTCGCCGTTGATCACGACGTCCGCGAACTTCGCGTTCGTCGCCTTCACCTTCTGCTGGATGTTCAGCGACACGTTGCTCGACGCGGCCGGGCCGACCTTCGCGAGGACACGGTCGACCTCGAACGCGCCACCCATGACCGCCAGGTCGACGGTCACCTTCTCGGTGGTGACGTTCTGCGGCGTGTACTCGTTGTTGTACGCGCGGGTGTCGGCGGTCGCCTGCGTGACGAGGCGACGGTACCCGTACGTGAGGGTCGCGCCGCCGCCGGACGGGTTCACCGCGTCGTCGAAGACCAGCGAGTCCGGGATGACACCGGTCTTGCGGAACTCGTCGATGACGGCGACGTCGAGGTCGGTCTGGGCGTTGTTCTTGGATTCGGAGAGGGAGACAGCCATTTCGGCTCCTTCTGGTGGGGGTTACCCGCCGAGCGCCGCGGATACGGCGCCGTCGAGAGTGATCTGCTTGGGTGTGTTTCCGCTGCCCTGGTGCCCCCCGCCACTCATGCCGGGGATCTGCGGGGTTGCGCGGAGCGCCGAGTTCTTCTCGAGCGCGGTCTCGATCGCCTTCTTCACCTCGTCCTCATTCGTGAGGTCGAGGTTCGTGATGGTGTCGAGGAAGGACTTGGAGTCGAGCAGCGCGTCCGGGTTCGCGCCGAACTTGCCGGCGTTGCGGAGGATGTAGTTCTCGCGTTCGAGGGCTGTGAGGCGGGTCTCGGCGGTCGAGAGCTTCGTCTGCGTCTCCTGGTGCGCGGTCTGCTCGTTCTCGTAGCTGATGCGGTGGTTCTTCGCCTCCTCGCGGAGCTCGCGGACGTACTCGTCCGGGTCGCCGCGGTACTGGACCGGCTTCGCGGGCGGAGGGGTCGGGACCGGGGGACTGGCCGGGGGCTGCGGTGCGGGAGCCGGGGGCGGCGTCTGCGGTGCCGGGTCTGCCGGGGGCGGCGTCTCAGCGGCGGGAGCCGGAGGTGCCGGGGGAGCCGCGGGCGGTGCGCCGGCGGCGCCGTGGTCCTCGTTGAAGTACCGGAGGAACGGGCGGTGGAACGCGGGCGCGAACTGCGCGCCCAGAGTGCTGGTCTGGCGGGACATGGTTATGAGCCTCCTGCTCATCAGCGCCACCCCCTGCGGGTGGACGTGGGGCCGCGTCGCCGCCGTGCAGGGCCAGCGACGACGCGGGGACTGTGGGGACCCGTTTGACGGAGGGTCAGACCGCCTCTATGCCCGCCTACCGGGGCGCTCCGGCGCTGTCGTCCGGCTCTTCGAGGAACCGCATCCCCGGCAAGGGGATGCGTGTGGTGAGCGCGCGGCGACTGCAGACCTGTGGTCAGGGCCGCCGCGCGCTCATCGGGTGCAGGTCTGCCTCGCGCGGAAAGGAAACGCGCGTCATGGGCAGCCTTCGCGGGGAGAATCAAGCGCAAGAGCCGCGTTGACACCCGAGGATGGTGAAGATCAGGACCGCCGGCCATCGGCGAAGTGAAGTTGCTCGCGGTACGACTGCCGGTGTCGGCCGGTCTGCTCGATGAACCCACGCATCTCGGCCTGCGCCTCGCGAACCTCCCGCGCGGCACGTGCACGGTCCGCGTCGTTCATCGCGGTCGCCTCGCGACGCTTCGCCGCGCGGATCTCCCGCTCCAAGCGCCGCTGCTCGGCGCGTTCCCGCTCGGCGACCTCGTCGTACGTCGTGTCGCCCTGCGGGACCGTCAAGCCCGGCAGGTAGGGGACGAGACGGCACCGGCAGTTGTGCACGATGATAGAATCGGCGGTATACCAACCCCCAGCAGTCTGGAGATTGTAGACATGGCCAGCGAACGCGTTGCGCTCGACACTGACAATCTGATCCGTCGATACGAGGCCGGTGAGAGCGTCCTGAAACTCGCTCGCGAGCACGGTGTCGCCCGCGACACGATCACGCGCCGCCTCCGCGCCGCCGGCGTCGACCTCCGCGACCAATCCGCGTCCATGCGTGTCCGCATGGCTCAGACCAGCCCCGAAGAGCGCGCCCGCCTCGCCGCCGCCGCGCACGACGCCGTCCGTGGGATGACCCGCACGATGGAAGACCTCGAGCGCCGCGCCTACGGCAAGCAACTCGCGCTCTCGCACGCGACCGAGGAGGAGATCGCTCTCGGCCGGGAGCTGCAAGGCCGTGGGCTCGCCGTCACTCCGCAGCAGGCGGTCGGCAAGTACAACCTCGACCTCGGCGTCGGCGGAACCGTCGCCGTGGAAGTCTTCGGCGGCACCTGGCACCGCGACGGCCGACACATGGCCCGACTGCCGCAGCGCCTCGTAGACCTCGCGAATGCTGGCTTCAACACCCTCATGGTCTGGGTCACTCGTAAGTGGCCGCTCGACATCCCCGCTGTAGCTGACGAGGTTGTCGCCTTCCACGAGCGCACCCGCCGCGACCCATCCTTCGTCCGTCAGTACCGGATGATTTGGGGTGACGGAGAGCTCTCGACCGCCGGCGGTGTGGATGACGACGAGCTCGCCCTCAAACCATCGCGAGTCCGCCGCGGTCACGCCAGTCGGCGCTGAGACAGGCACCCAGCCCGGGAAGCAGTTCGGGTGCCCCCAGCCCGCGTTCCGGGCCCCGTCGACCGTCGCGGCGACGTTGACCGTCACCGTGCCGGACTTCGTCGCGTGGGGGAGCGTCACAGGGCCCGGCGGGGTGCCGTCGGTGGAGAGGATCTTCCCCGCCCACTCCGCGCACTTCCGGCACGAATCCAGACCGCGGACGACGGTGACCAGCCCGATCCCGGACTGCTGCATCCGCCACACCGCGGCGTCGTTGTACGCCCGATTCACACTCGTACGGCCGGCCATCTCCGCATAGGCACCGATCGTCCACCGCCGGTCCGACTTGTCGACGAACCCGGTGATGCCCTCCGCGAGGAACCGCTGCACCGACTGCGCCTGCTGCACCCGCGACGTCGTGATCCCGAGGAGCGTGTTCGGCGAATACAAAGCGACGATCCGCTGGTACGCGTCCTGCGGGTACCGGGTGATCCGTTGATTCAGCACCTCGAGGCGCGACTGCAACGACAGCGCGACCATCGCGACCGCCTGCGACGCCGACCCCGACATTGACACGGCAGAGATCCCGGTGCGGGTACCGAGGAACGTGATCGGCACCACCGTGCCCGGCTCGCGTCCGGCGAGGCCGAGCTGCGCCGCGGCGGCGGCTTCCCCCTCGGTCGCGGCGATCTCGATGATGCGGCGGGCCATGTCCGACACGCGCAGCCGTTCCACGATCGCGACGGCGATGTCCTGCAGCTCACGGACCGCCTGCGCGCGGTGCGCGGCGAGCTCCGCGAGGATCCGGTTCTGCCGGCGCCGGTTCTCCGGGGTGAGCCCGAACGTGGGAACGGGGAGACCGGCGGCGAGGTCCATGTCACGGGCGGCGCGGATCGCGATCTCCCGGATCAGTTCGTCCTCAGCTTCCCGGTACGCGCGGGCAAGCTCGAGGGACAGCTGCTCGATGATCTCCTCGACGGACTCGGCTTCGGGGTTCGGGACGAACAGCGCCACGATGCCCCCTCAGCTGTAGATGCCCCAGAGCAGCACGGCGACGACGAGGAGCCCCGTGACCACACCGCGGGCGAGTTCGCGGCGCTTCTGCCGCATCATCCAGGGAGGCGGGTTCATTCGAAGTCCCCGCGGAGCTTGCGCCAGTACATCCACAGCCCCCACCCCGCGAGCACGGCCCAGGCGAGCACGATCCCGCCGGCCACTGCTCCAATCAGGGACCACAGCAGCCACACGGCTACGACTCCACGATCTCGCGGGAATCCTCGTCGGGGTCGTCGCCGGTGAAGGTGTACGGGTCGGGCACGGTTCGCTCGGCGCGGATCCGGGTGACCTCGTCGCCGACCTGGTCGTCGTCCCAGTCCGGGTTCGCGCGGCGCACCTTCTGCTCCGTGGAGATCGCACCAGCCGCGTCCAGCAGCGACAGGGTCCGGGCGAGCCGCTCCGGGTCCTCCTGCGACACGTCCGGGAACACCACCGTCGGGGCGTCGTACCGTCCGCCGCCCTTGCCGGGGAAGACGAGCCCGTCGATCTCGAGCGCGACCGACGCGGCCCGGGCGATCGCGACCCGCTCGTTCAGGATCTTCTTGTCCCGGGTGCGCTCGGACGCCTTCTCACGGTCGTCGATCTCCGTCGCGGTCATCGCCGAGCCCTGCCCGTCGCCCGAGTAGTCGCCCCACGCGGACTGGCTGATCCCCGCCTTCCGGAGAATCTCCCGGTAGATCGCGAACGCGGTGCGCTCGTGCTCCTCGACACGGATGTCGAACTGGACCTTGTCGATCATCATCTTCGACGGGTCGCCGGGCATGTTCAGCCCCGCGAACACCTCACGGCCCATGTCGAACGACGCGCCCTGCCCGATCTGGCCGACGTCGAGCGCCGCATCAGGGACGAGGATCCGGCCCGCGCCGAGACGCAGGTCACGCACCCACGACGAGAACGCCTCGTCGAGCCAGTCGAACAGCGGGTGCAGCTGCGCAAAGTCGGAACGGCCCGTGTACGCGAGGACGCCCTTCTTCCGCCATGCCGCGGTCGGCATGTTCGCGTTGTACACCGCGGTGAGCCGGTCGATGCCGGTCGGGATGATCGACGCGTCGTTCACGAGGTCCGCGTACAGCGCCGTCTCGGGGCGTTCCTGCAGCGGCACACGACGGCCCAGGTTCGTCTCCGTGCCCTCGAACAGGGCGTGCTCGATCGCGCCGACCGTGTGGTGCTCGAGGTGCCGGTGGTACTTCGACCCGTCCACGTACTGCGACCACAGCGTCACCTCGACCATCCGGCCGGAGCGGAACACGGGGATGATGACGTCCGCGGCGGACGGTTCCAGCCACACATGATCGGCGACCTCGGTGTCCCAGCGGACGACGAGCGCCGTCGCGCCGAACACGGACTTCAGCTCACCCATCTGGGAGAACATCGCGTGCGCTTCATCACCGTTCGCGATCAGGTCGAGCCGGTTCTGCGCCTTCGACGACGCGTCCGCGGTCCCGCCGGCCTGCTTCTTCGGAAGCTGCACCTCCGGAGGCTCCGCGAACACCAGGTCCGACGCGAGCGTCGCCAGATCCGCAGGGGCCGGCACGTGGATGCGGGCACGGTTCTCACCGGCCGGGACCGGGCGCCCCCAGAACATCCGCGCCGCCGCGCCCACCAGCCCGCCGCGCATCGGCTCACCCCGGCGGGTGTGCGTCGCCGCCGCCCGGTCACGACCGTACAACTGCTCGAGCGCCTTCGTGTCACCCGTCCACCAGGCTTCGTTCTCCGCGTACGCCTGGTACGCGACATCCCACGGCTTCGGCGGCCACGGCGTGTTCTGTGCGGGGATCGGCATCAGTGGGACCCCCTTCGGGTTAGGCGGCCGCGAGTTGCGGCTTCCAGTAGTTCACGGTCGAGTGGGTGATGTACCGGCCGGCGTCGAGGGAGTGGTCGTCTTCCTTGACCACTTCGTCTTCGCCTTCGTCGGTCGCCTTCTTGTCCCACCGGTACTCGGTGACTTCCGAGATCCACCCCTGGCAGCGGTCGGTGACGATCAGCTGGTCGTTGTCGAGCGCGTTCGCGATCGTCTTGATCCCGGGGAGCACGTCGTTCACCGCCGGCCACGGGGACAAGCCGGTGCCGCGCAGGTCCTGGTGCAGCTGCTGATGCATCGACGCGGCGGCCGGGTCGAGCATCAGGAACCGGGGGTGCACGGTCAGCGGGTACGGGGTGTGATCCTTCGACAGCCAGCCCCGGAACCGCTTGGAGAGCGCGGCGTCGGTGAGGCGGACGTCGCCGTGGTCGCGGGGGTCGTACCGCCACTCGTCCATCAGCACCAGGCGCGGCTTGGGTTCGTCGGTGACGCCGAGCATGAGCGCAGCGGTCGCGTTCGTGGTGCCGTAGTCCATCCCGATGCCCATCACGTCCCGCAGCGGCGGGAGCTGCTCGAACGGGATGACGTGACGCTTCGGGTCCCACATCGGGTACACGGCGCCCTCAGCGTTCGTCCACTCGCCCTTGATCATCCGGTCGTAGAACACGCCGGAGAACGACCGCTCCATGTCGGCGATGTACTCAGCCGACAGGTTCGGGTTGTCCTTCATCGTGAAGTGGAACGAGACCAGGTTCTTCTCGACGCCGGGGACGATCCACTTCTTCCGGATCCAGTGGTTCCTCGAGGCGGGGTTCATCGTCGCGAGGAGGCGGGCGCCGGCGACGCGGAGACGCGACACCAGCATGTTCCAGAACTCCTCCGGGAGCAGGGCGGCCTCGTCAACGTACGCGAGCGCGACCGTCGCACCCTGGATGCGGCCCACGGCTTCCTTGTTCGAGGCGCCGATCACCATGACCTCACGGCCCAGAATCCGCGCGGTCGACGCACCCGGGGTGTAGTGGATCTGCGACGAGATCAGCGACCCGAAGATCGCCGTGTTCTGGAACAGCACGAACACGTTCTGGTAGATCGTCTGCAACGTCCGCCCGACGACCACGATGATCCCCGTCCGCGGGGCGACCGCGACAGCCAGGAGGAACGCGAACAGCGACGCGACCGTCTTCCCCGCCGACACCGACCCGTACCAGAGCGCCAGCTTGTGCTGAGCCGCATCCACCACCGACAAGATCTGCGCCCGCGACACCAGCCGCTCGACGTCACTCAGCAGCATCAGCTGACGTCTCCGACCTGTACCGCTCCGCAGCGGCACGGAACCCGTCCGCGATCTGATCCAGCACACCCACCGCCTGCTCGAGGCCCGTGTCAGACCGCTCCACGATGCGGGACAGCTTGTCGAACGTGATCCCCGCGGTCGTGATGATGTTCCGCCGCACCTCCACCGGCGCGGAGTCGAGCTCGTGCTCGTTGTAGTCGTTGTCCTTGCCGCCGAAGTTGTACACCAGGTACGGCTCATCGATCCGGTCCAGCATCGCCTCCGACGCGGCCAGCATCTTCTCCGCGAGCCGGATCCGACCGGCGGCGAGGTCGACCGTCCGAGCCTGCGTTGCCTTCGCGGTCGCCGCGCGGTCGAACTCGAGCCCCTCCGACTTCGCCCAGCGCGTGACCGTCGCCGGGTCAAGGTCGAGCTCGCGGGCAATCGCGTTACGGCTCAAGCCGGCGTCGAACAGTTCACGAGCCTTGGTGCGCGTTTCCTGGTTCATCGGTGAACGCGCCATGTGGGATCACCTCGTTAGGGCCTCTTGCCCGGTGGAGTGTCGGTGGTCAGCCGTAGTCTGGTCGGCTCCGAGCGTGGGACTCGGGGGAAAGGAATGGCAATGGCCACTGAATCGAATAGCACCTCGGGTGCGAAGGAGAAGGCGTACATCGCGTTGATGGATGCGATCACGGATGCGGTCGCGGAGATCCGTGAGGAATCCAGCACGCACGGGCTCGCGGTCGAGTCGGGAAGGCTGAGGGACCTTGCGGTGGCGTTCCGGCTGACCGCAGGCGGTGCACAGCCGGGCAGCTCAGTCATCGACCGCTGATCGAGCAGGGGAGCCCGCTGGCGCACTGGCTCGCGCTCGGTGGGCTTCTCCCGCAGCCAGCCTAAGTACCAGGGGGTGAGCCCCGGTCCTGGGGGTGACCGGGGCTCACTCGGGGGTTTGTAGTTCTTGGGGGCCTTCTCAGGCCACGTTTCCATAGTCCCCCGGACACATGGGTCACATTGTGGAGCTCACCGTCCGAACGTTGGGCGTGTCGTGTAGGCGCTCTTCGTGTCGCTGGTGATGAGGAGATCGCTGGTGTTCATGAGGATCGTGAGTTCGTCTTCGTCATAGTGCCAGCGGACGAGGCCCTCGGCGCGCCATCGTCGGAGAGTGCGCGCCGAGCGGCGTGTGAGGCGGCGAGCCTCGGCGACGTTGACCCACGGCTTCACGGCGCTCATCAGGCGAGTCCCAACAGGCGGCGCTTGACGGCGCGGGTTGCTGACCTGGATACGTCGTCGGGGAACTCGAGGTCCGCTCGCAGGGTCTCGATGAACGCGGCGAGTTCCGGGTCTGAGCGGTCGAACCATTCTCCGGTGATGCGGGCGTGCGCGAACTGCTGGTGTCGGTTCCGTTCCTGCGTGTAGCTGCCGAACTCGAATGCGACGAGCTCCTCGTGGGGGACGGCCTTCATGCGGCCGGGGAGGTCGGTGGTGGTGCCGATCTTCACGCGGTTGCCGAGGGCGAGGTAGTACACGAGCGCGTGGTCGCGCATGACTCCCTCGCGGGTCTCGTGGTCGGGCGGGTTCGCGCGCTTCTCGGCGTCCTCGCCGCAGTTGTCGTTGCGGCACTGGAACGGGGCGCCGTCGAACGCGGGTGACACGACGTTGCAGGCGGGGCAGCGGTACATCTCGAAGCTCATGGGGACTCCTGAGGTGTGGTAACTCTGGTTTCCAGAATAGCACGTCTGGTAACCTTGGTTACCGTGACGGATGACACGATCGAGGCGCTCAAGGCGTTCCAGGCGCGCATGGATGCGATGCCGGCGCGGCGCGCTGAGCTCATGCGGCAGGCGCACGCGGCCGGGCACTCGTGGCGCGAGATCGGTGCGGCCGTGGGGATGAGTCACACCGGTGCGATGAAGGCGGCTCGCGAACGCTGACGCGGCTTCGGCGACGGTGATCCACTCCTTCACGCGGCCTCCTGCTGTTCGGCCGGTTCGGGATCGGGCAGCTCGTGGTACCCGCCGTTGCGGTCGAAGTAGCCGATGCCGCCCCAGCGGCCGCTCGGCCAGTACCCGTGCTTGTATCGGCGCACGTCCGCGCCGTTGGCGGCGGCCCAGCAGGACATCGCGTCCGCCCACTTCTGTGCCTCCGCCCACTCGGTAAACTCCGCGATCGGCACATCGCATGTCGGCGTCTCGCGTGCGAACACCTCCCACGAGCGGGGCATCGGGACGTCATAGCGGGCTCGGGCCACTTGGAGCGGCAGCTGCGGGTCGCCCATCCACTGGGTGAGGTAGGTGAGGTGGTGCTGGTCCTCGATGCGGGTCACGGCGTGCTCCTCTCTGCGTGGTCCGGGCATTCCGCGTAGTGGCACGTCTCCATCATTCGCCTCCGTCCTCGGCCACGATCTGCGCGTCGATGACGTCGGAGAACGAGAGCTCGAAGTCACCGGGCAGGGGGTCGCCGGTCCGCCAGTCCGAGAACACCTCGGCAGTGAATTCAGCGTCCTGAGTGTCGATCCACACGGCGAGTGCGAGCTCGGTGTCGGCGCCGGGGCCGTACCGTCGGTCCTTCCACTCCGTGAATGCTTCCTCGTCGATCTCGACCTCACGTGTGACCGCGATCACGTGGTGCCATGTCGCCTTCACCTTCATCGGTCGCCCTCCGCTCGCGCGGCGGCGCGCTGCGTGTCGAGCCGGTAGACGGCTTCCCTCTCGATCGCCTGCCAGATGCCGCGGGCGCGGTGCACGTCGGGATCGAGTGTGTCGCCGCGGCGTGCGGTGTCGAGGTGGTGGCCTGTGCCGCCGAACCAGGCAATGGTCGCGCCCCGGTGCTCCTCGATCTTGTCGGGCTCGGGTAGTGCTTCGTCGTCGATCGCGGCCAGGATCGCCCGGATCCCCGCCTCGGCTTCTCTGATGTTCATGCTTGCTCCTTCGTGTGGAGGGTGTCGGGTTCTCCGATGGAGACATGCACCCTCGGGCTGTCGGTGTTCAGGCCGGCGGTGATGAACCGGCGGAGGCTGGTCTGCGCGTCGGAGACGGTGTCGCACTCGATCGCGACATACAGCACGGCGCCCTTCGAGGTCATCTGGTCACCTCGCAGGTTGCGGTGTCCGGGTCGAGGGTGAAGTCGTCGTCACGGCTCATCTGATGCAGGTGTCTGCCACAGCGACGGCAGGGGGCGCTGAACGTATCACCGGCGAGAGCGAGATGCACCTGCCCGGTCATGACGCTTCCCTCGCGGCACTCACGGCAGTGCGTCCGCGACTTGTCTCCGGTCTGCCCCGTCATCGGTCAGCCTCCCTAGCGGCCTCAAGCACGGCGCGGGCCGCGTCGCGCCACGCTTCACGCCATTCGTCGGGCAGCGGATCGCTCCAGTCGTTGTCCTGATCAAGTTCCTGGCTCGCATCGAATAGCGCGTGTGCGGCGGCCTCCACCTGCGCGTCGGTGATCGGTCGCCGACGGCGGAAGAACTCACGCAACGCCGTCACGCTGCTCGGCGGGAGGATCAACCCATCGACCATCAGCGACGGCGGCATGGTGGCGTAGGGCGTTACGTAGACCACGCTCACTCCGTTCGATCCCGTGAACGGCTCCGACCGGAATGAAGCGACAACCGTGATGGTGTCGTCTGTGGGCGGGGCGGTCAGGCGCTCGTGCTCAGCGATCAGAGCGCGGAGAGCGTCGCGCGCGGCGTACATCTCCCGCGTAGGGCATCCACCCATTCGCACGGCGAAGTCGATGGTGATGGTGAGGCCGCGTTCTGCGGCGCGGGCTTCTTCGAGTGCGGTCATGCTGTCCTCCTGGTTTCTTCGATCGCTGCGATCGCTTCGTACGAGTCCTGATCCATCACGTGCGAGCACTCGTCGTTCGAGCACACGACGGTCACATGCCCCCCGAACACCGGCGGCGGACGCCAGATCATCGTGAGCTGCGAGCACTCCGGGCACCGGACCCGCTTGATCCGGTGCGACCGCTCCCGGACCTCATGCGACCGGTACGCGCGCTCCGCGGCGAACGCGAACCCGACAGCGTCGGCCGCGCCCTCCGGGGTGCCCGCCCACATCTCCAGCGACGGATGCCCCGCAGACGAGGCGAGGAGTCGTTCGCACTCGTCCAGTGCGAGGTACACGCCGGTCAGGTTCACGTGCCCCTCCGCCCGCGTGCGGACCCCCGCGGTGTCCCGCTGCACCGCCCGCGCCCCTTCCAGCTGATGCACGGCCCGCACCCACTCGTCCCACCGGGAGTACGCGTGCTCGAGGCGGTCGAAGTGGAACCCGCACAGGAACCCACGCTCCGCAGTGCGAGGATCACACCCGGCGCAGTCGCCGAGGCAGGACTCCAGGTGCCGGCCACACGGGGGGATGCCGGGGAGACCTGATGTCGCAACACAGAGGATCGTCACGGAGCGCCCCCGATCTGCGCGAGGATCCGCGCGGTCGCCTCGTCGCTCGTGAGTTCGAGCGCGGCGAAGTCGAGTGGCTGCTGTGCGAGCCTCTGGGCCGCCGCCTGCGCGTAGTCCTTGCGGAGCTCGAACGCGATGCACTTTCGCCCGAGCGATCGAGCGACTGCGGCGGTCGTGCCCGACCCCGCGAACAGATCCACGACCAGGCCGCCCAGAGGCACGCTGTACTCGATCAGCGGCGCGACGATGCCCTCGGGCTTCTGAGTCGGGTGAATCGCGCGGCCGTGCTCCGATCGCACGTACTGGACCGACCGCATCAGCCGCGGCCCGCCGTCCTCCGACCTGTACGCGGACGCCTCAATGTTCCCCGTGTGCGTCGGGCGCGTCTTGCGCCGCACCGTGCGCGGCGTCGCGTCCGGCGTTGTCGGGGTGACGTGGTGCAGGTTCTCCCAGTCGCCCCGGTACCAGAGCACCGCGAGCTCGTGCACGCGCTTGAACCGGTCAGAGTGGAACCCTGACCCGTTGTGCTTCTCCCAGACGATCTCCTGCGAGAGCTTCCACTCCGCGAACTCGGGCGCGTGATCGTGGAACATCCGGAACGATCCGAAGCACCAGAGCGCGTTCGTCAGCTCGGCCGCGTCCGACGGCCACCCGGTCGGCCACGCATCCCATTCCAGGCTCGTCTCGCCGTACGGCGGATCGGTTACGATCGCATCCACCGCCTGCCCGGCGATCGCGGCGATGTCGTGGTCCTGCCAGCGGCCCTGGTACAGCCGCACGTAATCGTCTTCGTAGACGAGGCTCATGCTGTCTCTCCGATCTGCGCGAGGATCCGCGCGGTCGTGTCGTCGTCGAGCGTCCGCAGGCCGAGCGCACCCCGGTAAGGGATCGGCTCAGCGAGCGGGCGCGGGTTCGCGAGCACGAGATGCCACGGCCAGCCGCCGATCTCAGCCCACGGCGAGCACGCGCCCTCGCGTTCTGTGCTGCACGAGCCGTCCCAGAGCGGGCGGTGCACGTCGACGAGGTCGACGACGCCGATGATCTTCCCGACGTTCGCCTGCCACGGGTGCTGCTTACCCACACATGGGTCGTTCGCCTCGCACCAGTCCGCGCACGCGTCGTCGAGCGCCGCGAGGTCGAGACCGCCCTCTGCATACTTCCCGGCGACGTGGACCGCTACAGGCCCGCGGTACGCACCGGCGATGTTGCGGACTCGGTTCTCGACGTCCTTCCCGCCGTGGATGATCGCCCACGCCCACGGCTGCCGAACGGTGAGGATCCTCACGATGACTTCCTTCCCATCGCCGCCAAGGCGATCTGTAATTGACGCTCCGGACCGATCAGACCCGGGAACGAATCCGGCCACACCACACCGCCGAACGTGTTCAACCGCCGGTGCAGACGCACCTCGTACGACTGCAGGTACTCCGCGAACCCGTCACACCACCGCACGGCCCACCTCCACCGAGAACGGGTTAGAGCTGACGAACCGGCGCAGCTGCTCTGTCTCCTGGTCGTAGTCCCGCTCTGCCTGCAGCTGCTCGCCCCACGGCGACGGGAACGACCGCTCCGCACGGATCCGTGCCCGCCGGTACCGCGACGCCTGGATGTTCCGCATCCACTCCGCCGCCCACTCATCAGCGTGCGAGTGCTCGACCGGGCGGCCCGGCGACGCCTGCACCTCGACCGCGACCATCAGGCCACCTCCAGTGCGTGTTCGTGGATGAACTGCTGCACCTCGATCGGCGACTGCTCGATCGCCCGCGACACGTACCGGGCCGGCGCCTTCGGGAACTCCTTCGCCCGATCCAGCAGCGACGTCGCGACCTGGAACGCGCCGTTCGCGTCGACCCGCAGGCCCGTGTGCCGGTGGATCGAGTCGACGACCGCCCGCAGGGACGTGATGCCCTTCTGTGCTGCGAGGCGGCGGGTTATCTCCGGGACTTCGATCGCGTCAGTCAAAACGCTCGCGCGTCTACTACTGGACTGACTCTTAGAAGGTGAGTAGAAGTCTTCTGACTCTGACTCTGACTCTGACTCTGCTTTTGACCGGGTTCCCGCGGGTTCGGCCTGGGTTCCAAGAGAAACCCGGCTGGGTTTCGGGTGGGTTCCTTCCGGGTTCTTGCGAGGGCGGCCACCCTTCGCGCCGTTCGCGCGGCTTATTTCCGCCCGCTTCTCGCGATCGGCGGTCGTCATCTGGTGCTGCGCGAACTCACGGATCACGTAGTCGCCGCCGTTCCCGTCGCGACAAACCAGCGGGCGCGACGGGTGCGATGCGACCAACGCCGCGAGAATCTCCGGTGCCCACAGGAACTCGGCATCCTCCGCCGAGAAGCGCCCATCGTTGCCAGCGATGATCGCCTCGATGTTCATCTCAACGAACGCCCACTTCGCCTCCGCAGAGAGGTTGCGGAGCTTCGGGTGCCGATGAATGTCGATCGGCAGGGTGATGTACAGACGGGGGTCGCGAGGCATCAGGCAGCCCTCCATTCGAAGTACTCGTCGCCGTAGACGTCGTGCATCATGTCGAGCGCGACGACAGCGGTGATCGGGTGACGGTCCAGCCCCTCCAGGCGGAACCACTGGTGCTCGTGCGGGTAGAAGACGGGGACCTTCACCGGGTCCGCCCACTTGCGGATCTTCACGCCGTACGAGAGCGCGAGTTTCATCAGGTCCGCGACGGACTCGATGTCGGTGTTGCAGCGGGTGCAGAGCATCACGCCCTCCACCGCGCCGGGACGGTGCTTGCTACCGCCCATCCCGACCGCGGCCCGGTGGTTCCACTCGAGCGCGGTGGTCGCGCCGCAGAGGACGCATCGGAACTGGTCGCGGGTCACGGTCGCCTTCCGGACCGCCGGGGTAGGGGCGCTCATCGCCGCACCACCCTTGCGATCTCCTCCAACGTGGCCCCCTTCGGGAACTCGTGCTCGCACATCGTGCACGTCGGCACACCAGGCCGCGCCAGACGGCGACGCATCTTCCGGATCACCCGGCGCCCGTGACCATCGCAGAACTCCGCCGACGCGTCGCAGCAGCGCATCGACACCCGCCACGCGGACGGCTTCGCGCACGACGGCATCGAGCACTCCAGAGGCTGGTCGGCGTGCTCCGCGAGCTCGCGCAGGATCTCCTCGTCGAAGATCCCGAGCCGGTCGATCGTCGCCTGCTCCAGCAGAGTCGGGGCCGGGGCGGTCATGACGCATCCTTCCGTCGGCCCGGCTGGTGTTCATCGCAGTACCGACGGTTAGGGCGTCCCCGGAACGCGACCCCGCACGTGCGGCACACCTTGAAGATCTCGGCCGTCAGCCCGTGCAGGTCGAGGCGCCCGCGCTCGGCAGCGTCGCTGACGTTCTCCGCCTGTGTTCCGCCGACAATGTGATCAGGACGGACGCACGCTGGGTTGTCGCACGTATGGCGGCTGACCATGTCGGGTGCGAGCGGGGTTCCCGTGAGAGCGAGTGCCATGCGGTGAGCGAGGACCCGTTCCCGTCGCCCGTCCTGCCAGAACGCGAACCGCCCGTACCCGTGGTTGTTCTTCTCCCCGAGCCAATTCCAGCACTCACCGGTGCGGTCGACCTTGGCCCAGAATCGGGCAGCCTCGGAGAAGAAATCAGCGGCGATCATGAGTACCGCCCTTCCGCAGCTTGCGCCGTTCACGCTCGCTGAGGCCGCCGTAGATCCCGTACCGCTGGTTCGTGCGAAGCGCGTAGTCGAGGCATTCCGCACGCACGTCGCACCTGGCGCACACCTTCTTCGCGTCGGTCGCGGCGCTGCCCTTCGGAGGGAAGAACGCTTCCGGGTCCGTCTGGCCGCAGAGCGCGTCCTGCACCCACGGTTCCGGGGCGATCAGCGTTTCGATCGACCACTGCATCTCAGCGGACGGGGTCACGCGGGCGATGTCGTAGACGTCCATCAGGCGGCCACCTTCTTGTCGATGGCCCAGAACACGGACGCGAGGTCACGGCGGCCATTGCGTTCGGCGAGCTTCGCGAGCGTCCCGATCTTCCGGCCAACCGTCGCCGCGACTTGCTCGGGCGACTCACCCGCTTCCAGGAGGAACTCGACGTCATCGAGAACTTCATCAGCGGACGCGCGGCCTTGCTTCACCACGTCGCCCTCGGGCGTCGGGTCGGTGTCGATGTCGTCCCACGCCAGCGGCGGCAGCCAGCCGTGCGCGGCGGCGAGGCGACGCGCACGCTCCGCACGGGGCCCCTCCGGGCGCGTCGACCAGAGCTCCTCGAACAGAGCCGCGACGGCCGTGTGCGTTGTCGCCATGACCCGGGGGCGCCGATTCATCACGAGCGGGCTCAGGTTGCCCACCAGCACGCCGAGACGCTCCGCGAGATACGACTCGGTGTAGCCGATCGCGACCAGCGCCTGCAGGCGGCGCGACGTGCCGCGCCCCTCAGCGAACGCGGGGTCGATGCGCTCGGGAGTGAGCGCGAGGATCTTCTCCGCGCTGGCGCGGGTGATGCGCTCCGCGCGGCGGTCCTTCTGAGAGCCACGCGGCCCGTACACGACGTCGAACACGACGCCCGTGCCGACGCCGGCCGCGCGTGCGATCCGCTCGAGCCCGAACCCGCCGGCGGCGCGCAGCTCCAGCACGTGCCGACGCACCGGCTCGACCGGTATTGTCGCGCGACCTTCCCAGCGCCCGTACGCCATCATCCGATTGCGGCGGCGCTGGCGCTCCATCTTCCGCAGGTGAGAGCACCGCTGGCACCTGCACCCGTGGGTCGCCCAGCATGTCTCGAGGTCGTGCGGGTGGTCGTCGGGGCAGCGGTGCGCGCGCTTCTCGCGCGTGGGTGCATCCGTGTGCGCGCCCTCCCGCCACTTCTGGAGGTAGTGCATCCGGCACATGCCGCGCGCCGTAACGGGGCGCGCGCAGTCCGGATTCGAGCAGACGCGGCCGGTCATGCGTCACCTCGCGTGCAGAGCTTCTCCGGGCCATGGATGCGTCGGGAGTAGTCGACTGCGGCCTTCACTGCCTGCGGCTTTTCGCACACCCACTCACCACAGGCGCGGCAGCGGGCGTTCCACTTCTTCTCCCCGTCGACCTCGACAGGCTCAATGGGAGCGAACGACAGCGGCATCAGGCAGCCACCGCCTCACGGTCGATGACCTGGCCGCCGAGCTTCGCCTGCCAGTGCGCGGCCGCTTCCGGGCTGTTCGTCTGGATCACCGGTTCCCCGGCAGGCGTGGTGATCACGTACCGGTCGACGCCGGCGCACCGGGCGCTCACGCGGCCTGCCCGATCGTCTGGCGGCGCTTGTACGCGGCGACGCGGCGGCGGATGCAGGCGCGGCAGTCGCGGTGACCGTCGGGGCGAATGTAGGTGTTCGCGGGCGTGTAGGCGTGCCCGTTGACGCACTTCACCAGCGCGGCGGCGCGGCGGCGGGCGTTCTCCGCGCGCGTGACCGGTTCGAGGTGCGCCGGGTTGACGCAGAGCGGCTTCATGAAGAGGTGGTCCAGCTCCAGCCCTGCCGGGATCGTGTTGCCGCTGCGGACGTAGACGGCGCGGTGTGCTGTGGTCCCAGCGAACTTCCCGTAGCCCTTGTTTCGCGGGCCGGTCCACAGCCAGCACGTCTCTGTGAACTGGATGTGTTGCCACGGGATGCCGCCGCGGATTGCGGGGATTGCGGCTGGTGCCGCATTGTTGTCGTGCATCGTTCGTTCCTTCTCTGCCAGGAGGGGGTCGATTCGGTGTGTGGGGACCGAGGTGCGGCTAACACCTCGGTCCCCGGTCTCGGGGTCAGTCGTCACATCGGCAGGGCTTCACCAGCCAGCAGGTGCCGCAGACGACCTCCGGACGGGCGCAGATCGAGCGGGTCCGGCCTCGGGGCGCACTCGTCGTGCACGAGCCGGTCGTCCTCGTAGCGGACGATGTCGCCGGGGTGGATGCGGTTCTCGCATCCCGCCGCGCAGACGCCGTCGTACCGGGCCGGAAACGGGTGGCTCACAGTCCCTCCATCCCGGGGAGGGGAACGAACGTCGGCGGCGCGACCATGTGCGTCGTCTCCTCGCCGATATCGACCTCGTCGAGCTGATCCCAGAACTCGATGCTGCGGAGGTCCCACACGGACTCGTCGGTCGTCTCGGTGACGTACTCAGCGAGCACGTCGTCGGTGATCTCCTCGTCGGGATCGAGGTCGAGTCCTTCGCGGACCTGCTGGTCCGACACCGTGAGGAAGGTCTCTACGATCGCTTCGACCTTGTACCGGACGTGCACGCGGCGGGTTGCCTCTCGGTGGATCAGTGGGGAAGTCATCGCCCGACACCTCCCGCGCTGTACGCCTGCATGTGCGCCTTGTTGAGGTTCTGGTAGCCCATGAGCTTCGCGGCGAGAGCCTTCTGCAGCGCCTCCGCGGCGTGCAGGATCTCCTTCGCGTCATCGAAGTCCCGCTTCAGACCGAGCGTCGCGATGTCCGCTTCCTTCCGTGCCATCGCGACGGTTGACTGTTTGGACTGCAGCATCGCTTTCGCGTGGCCCTCGATGAACGCGCGCTCGGCGGCGTACCGCTTCGCCCACAGATCGCGGAGGACGGGGACGGCGTGCTCGAGGCGGTCGCCGAGCTCGCGGATGATGAGTTCGAGTTCCATCGGGGAGACGGGCTTGTACTCGATGAGCTCGCCCGACGACATGTTCGCGATGTCGTTCATCACGCCCCCGTGTCCATGCGCTCCGTCGCGAGGACGGTGATCTTGTCGAGGGTGTCGACGTCGGCGCCGGCCGCGCGGGCCTGCTTCCAGATCTCACGGATCGCGTCAACGTTCTCGGCAGCCTGGGCCTCGATCACCCACTCGCGGGCGGCGTGCGTGTCCGCCGCGGCGCCGAGGTCCGACTTCGACCACAGATCGAGCGCGACACCGAACCGCATCGCGGCGTTGCGCAGCGCGTCTCCGATCGCTTCCTTGACCGCGTTCGGGCCGTTCTTCCCCTGCGCGTCGCCGTACCCGATGCGAGTCATCCCTGCGACGGTCAGCCGTATCCACAGCCCGCCGTTCGGGTCGAGTGCGGGCAGACCACGGTCATCGATCGCGAACGGTTCCCACGTCCACAGTGGGTCGACGTCGAGAAGACGGGCGGTGACCTGCGCGTGGCCGACGTAGTCGAGGTGCACGGCGCGGGCGTGGTAGCCGTTGCAGGTGTGCCCGTCAGCGGTGTACTTCGAGCCAGGCGTGCACTTGCCGCGGTCCTTGTCGTCGCGAGACAGGATCTTCGGCAGCTTGTCGATCTGCTCCGGCTTGAACGGCTCGCGTAGCGCCCTGAGCGTGGACTCGGGGCCGACGATCTCGGCGGTCATGCTGCTGCTCCTGTCTGGTCGTCCTGGTCGGTGTGGAGGGTGATGCGGAGCGCGCCCTTCCGCGGGGCGGTGCGGGTGTACTCCGCAGCGATCTCGGGGCGGTCCTTCTTGAGGCGGGCGGTGTCGAGAGTCGTCGAGACACCGTCGGCCGAGCGGGTGAGGGACGCGACCGACCCGGCGAACCGGCGCGGCTTCCCGCCGAGGTACTCCTCGATCGCCGCGGCGGCACGCTGGTAAGAGAGCGCCGCAGCGTCCGCGAGTTCCTTCCGCATCGCCGCATCGGTGAGGAGCGCGTCGAGAGTCGCGGCGTCCTCGTCCGGTGTGTCGTCCTCGGCGAGGAACTCGTACGCGGTCTCCTGAAGCTTCGCGACCCGCGCGGAATCCCACTCGACGACGAGCATCTTCGGGGTCGGGTAGAGCGGGATCCCGTTCTCGTGGGGCTCGAAGATCAGCGCCGCGTGCTTCTCGCCGACGACGAGCATCTGCCACAGCAGCTGGTCGATGTACCGGCCGGGGACGTCGTCGAGGCTGTTCCAGTCGTGGACTGTGGTCTTGATGTCGCCGACCTTGTGCTTCCCCGCGCCGCGGAGGTCCGGTGTCGCCAGGAACCGCATTTCTGGGTTCCAGGCGAGGAGCGCGGTCGAGTGGTAGAGGCCGTACATGGTCTGCGCGAACCGGGCGATCACGGGCTCGCGGGTCTTGCCGTGCTCCATGGCCGCGTTCGTGAAGTGCCGTTCTTTGCCGGCCTTTTCGGCGTGCACGGCGGCCCACGTGTTCGCGCCGCCGCGGGCGAGGCGCGCGATGTCGGTCGCGGTGACGCCTCCCTGGCGCTTCTCGAGCCAAAGGTCACGGTCGGTGCCGTCGCAGACGACGGTGTACGCGTTCATGGGTGCATCCGTTCGGCGTGGATAGCGGCGACCGCCTGGAGAGAGACGATCAGGTCGGGCACGGAGTGACGGGCGCGCTCCTCGGTGTTGAGAATGTCGACAGCGAGTGTGAGGCGGGCGAACTCGGCGGCGAACTCGCGGGCTTCGGGGACGAACCGTTCGCCGAGGTTCAGGAGATATGCGGCGATCGCGGCGTAGTGCGCGCGGTGCTCCCGGTACTCGCGGGTGGTGACGCGCAGCTGCTGGTCGTCGAGCTCGGCGGCCGTGCTGGGCGTCTGCTCGGGGAGGATCTTGTCGTGGAGGTAGATCACGGGGTCACTTCCGGGAGGGTGCGGTCGCGATCGTGAGGACGATCGCGAGGATGACGAGGATCACGCCGACGACGGTGGCGCCGTTGTGGCCGCCCTTCGCGAGCGCGATCGGGAGGACCAGCACCAGAGCGGCGACGATCATGAACAGGGGAGCGGGCATCAGCGGTTCCTCTCCGTGTCGGTGAGGGCTTCTTCCTGCCACTCGTCCCCTTCGCGCCAGTCGTCCTCGCGCTCGTACGCTTCGTCCTCGGCGAGAAGCCGACGCTCCGCTTCCCAGTCGTCCGAGCCGGTCCGCCAATCCATCAGGCAGCCCTCCGGTCGTCGTCGTCCGGGCCGGGGAAGTGCACCCGCGAACCACAGCACCGGGACAGGTCGTACTCGCCGGTCTCCTCCGTCACGCCACCGCACGACGCGCAGATCCCGAACGCGCGGCGCCCGTCGCAGATGTCGCAGAGGTTCGGGCACGCATCGATGTGGTCCTGCTGCTCTCCCGGGGTCATCGCGTCCCACGGGTCGACCAGCCCGACCGACACGTGCCGCAGCGCGGGCACCGGCGGGTGCGGCGCGTTCAGCACGTTCCCGTGGTCGTCTTCACGGGGGAGTGCGATGAGGACGCTCATAGGTCCGCCCCTTCGAACTGCTCCGTGATCTCCACCGGGCGGCGCAGCTCACGTGCGGCCCCGGCGGTGATCTCGGTCTTCGCCGCTTCGAGGTCGGTGATCGCCTTGTCGATCCACTCGATCGCCTTCACCGTGTCCCGGTCTTCGGTGACGAGGAAGTAGTGAGCGACCTCGCTCTTTCCCCTCGCGGCGGACAGCTTGTCGACCGCGGCCGCGTTGACCTGGTCCTGTACCGTTGATGTCTGAGCCACCTGCTTGGCTCCTTTCTTGTGAGGCGGCGTCCCGGCCAGGGGGCGCCGTTTCCGTTTCTCAGGCGGCCTGCGCCACCCTCGTCTGCGCGATCTGCTGTTCCAGGTCGTCGATGCTCGGCCCGCCCGGATGCCACGCCCGCTCTGCCGCCTGTCTCGGTGTGAGACGGGCGGTGGTCTCGCCGACCTCGTGGAGGAAGTCGGAGAGGTCCTGTAGCGCCTGCTCGCGGGTCTTCATCACGCGGCCGCCGGCTGCTGAACCGTGAACAGGACCGCGAACTGGGTGTGCGGGAACGCCGTGAGCGCGCGGGCGATGAACTGGTTGGAGGGGGCCACCTCACCGTTCGACACGCGCCACAGCGTGGTGGGGGATACCTGCAGGATCCGGGCGAGTTCCGCTTCGGTTCCGATGCCGTTCGCGCGGCGAAGGCGGTCGAGGTTCTCCCGGTTCAGGGTGATCCGGGGGCCTTCTCCCGTCGAAGAATCTTTCATGCAAGAAAGTCTATGTATCAGTTCCCGCGTTGCAACCCTCATTACACGGTCGCGGCGTGTCGCCCGCGGAAAATCAAGGTTCTCCCAAGAAAAGTCATTGCAGGCATGCAATATCGGAGTACCGTTGGTGGCATGTCAGAAGCAGACACCCGGACGCGATGGGCCCAATACCTTCACCGGAGGATGGGGCAGCGCAGCCAAGCCGACTTCGCGAAGCTCGCCGGCGTCACAGACGGCCAGCTCTCCAAGTGGCGCAGCGGTACCGGCGGAGTGAAAGCCGAAACTGTCATCGCCGTCGCCCGCAACCTCGGCGACAGCCCCCTCCATGCCCTCGCCGAAGTCGGCTACCTCACCGCAGACGAGATCGGCCGGTTCGAAGTGCCCCGCGAGTGGGGCCTGGAGAAGTACACCGACCTCGAACTGTCCGCCGAGATCCTCCGCCGCATCCAGGCCGGCGCCGCCACCGAGACGCTCACCGAACCCGCGCACATCGAGGACACCAGCGAGCCTGGATCGAACATCACCCACATCCGCCCGAAGGCGCCTGTCGGAGGCATCCCCGAGGATCTAGCCGAAGTCGCCTCCGAGTCGATCCACTACGACCCGGGCGACACCGACGACAAGTACGACTCGTAGATCTTTCTGGGGGAAGACCGCGAATGCAGGACCTGCTTCAGCTTGCCGAGGAACTGGGGCTCACCGTGATCGAAAAGGCAGGCCGCCACCTCGGCGGGTACCATCACGGGACATCCACGATCCGCCTCGACCCGCGCATGCCCCGCCGGGTCGCACGGTCCGTCCTCGCGCACGAGATCGCGCACCACGTCTTCCAGGACCACCCCAGCCCGCACGGCCCCGTCCGCGCGAAGCAGGAGCGTCGCGCGAACGAATGGGCCGCGCTCCGTCTCATCACACCCGACGCGTACGCCGAAGCCGAACGGCACCGCGGCGGGCACAGCCCGTCCATGGCGCACGACCTGGCCGTCACCGTCGAACTCGTCGACGCCTACCGGGCCCTGCTGCTGCGGCTCGGGGATACCACCTACGTCCGCGCCCGGATGGGCGCCGGGCAGTGGCACCACAGGACCGTCCATGCCTCCTAGACTCCGCGCCGTTCCGAACGCCCCCGAACGCGCGATCATCTACCTCCGCCAGTCGACATATAAAGAGGAGTCGATCAGCCTCGAGCTGCAGGAGACCGCGTGCCGGGACTACTGCGAACGGCTCGGATACCAGGTCGTCGGGGTCGAAGCGGACCCCGGCATCACCGGCCGCACATGGAAGCGGCCCGCGGTGCAGCGCACCATGGACGCAATCGAGCAGGGCACCGCCGACGTCATCGTCCTGTGGAAGTGGTCCCGCCTATCCCGGTCCCGGAAGGACTGGGCGCTCGCGATCGACCGGACCGACATCGCCGGAGGCCGCATCGAAGCCGCCACGGAACCCATCGACACCGCCACCGCATCCGGTCGATTCGCGCGCGGCGTGATGACCGAGTTCTCCGCCTACCAATCCGAACTCATCGGGGAAGTGTGGGAGGACATCCGTCAACGGCGCCTTTCCCGCGGCCTGCCCGCGTCCGGGCGACTCCCGTTCGGGTGGCTGTGGGGGAAGGACTGCATCGAACCCGACCCCGAGAAGGCGCCCGTCGTCGTAGAGATGTACCGCCGCTACCTCGCCGGGGAGGGGTCCGCCGCGCTCGCGCAGTGGCTGAACACGCAAGGCATCCCCGGCCCGAACGGGAAGCCGTGGACCCGGGCGCGACCGTTCACCGTCATGGACTCACCGATCCACGCCGGCCTCATCCCGTACCGGGGATCCGTCTACCCGGGCGCGCACGACGGCATCATCAGCGCGGACACCCGAGAGGAATACCTGCGGGAACGGGAACGGCGCCGCACCACCGGCGCGAAACCCACCACATCGCCCTACCTTCTGTCCCAGCTGGTCAGGTGCGAATGCGGCGGTCACATGCACGGGAAGGGAGCCGTCACCGGAGGGAAGTGGTACGGCGGGTACCTGTGCGGCGACCGTCTCACCCGGGAGCACCCGCAGCGCGCGTACGTCTCCGGGCTGACGCTCGAGCCTCCCATCGTGGACTGGCTGATGACGTTCGAACCGGAACTGCCGCCCGCGCAGCGCCGCCGGGAAGCGCTCGAAGCCGCCGAGGTCGCGCGCATGAACCACGACCTGGAAGCACTCGAAGCCGAGCTCGCGGCCGCGGGCCGGCAGAACGTGAAGGGGATCCTGCCCGACACGACCTTCATGCGCATCCGTGCCGAGCTCGAGCAGGAGATGGGTCCGCTGCGTGCGGCGATCGCCGCCGCCGGCAGAGCGCACTCGAAACGGCCCACCGCTGAACAGGTCGCTTCGCTGCGCGGCCAGTGGGTGAGCATGACCGTCGCGGAGCAGAACCGTGCTTTGCGGCTCATGGTCGAACAGATTCGCCTCACCAGGGCCGGCGCGGCAGCCGAGATCATCACCACCTGGGGAGACTCGTCTGTCGTGTCTCTTTGATGGTGATCATGCGCTCCGACGAGGTGCGCGGCATCCTCACCGACCTCGTCCGTCGCGCGCTCACGGTGTCATGACCCGCACGCGGCGGGGAGCGCCTCGACGCCCCGACGATCGGGGCGCGGTCG
>Ga0182741_1000957_pt1 | contig 40548 bp, 36 predicted proteins | sample eDN5th37CBELigOP_FD_128874 | JGI IMG/M metagenome (GOLD analysis project Ga0182741, IMG submission 128874) | Enriched Organic Plus compost microbial communities from Emeryville, California, USA - eDNA 5th pass 37_C BE-Lig OP (version 2) (version 2) ... | reverse complement strand
GGAACGAGACCAGCGCTTCGCCCTTGCCCAGTTCCAGGATCACGCGCCCCGTGTCCAGCGCGGGGTTGGGCCGGAACGTGTCGGCCGCCGTCTTCACCGCCTTCTGGTCGCGCGGGGTGAAGGCGCGCAGCGCGTGCTGCACCCGGTTGCCGAGCTGCGCCAGCACCTTGTCGGGTACGTCCAGCGGGTTCTGGGTGACGAAATAGATGCCCACGCCCTTGGAGCGGATCAGCCGCACCACCTGCTCGATCTTGTCGAGCAGCGCCTTGGGCGCATCGGTGAAGAGCAGATGCGCCTCGTCGAAGAAGAAGACCAGCTTGGGCTTGTCGGGATCGCCCACTTCGGGCAGTTCCTCGAACAGCTCCGACAGCAGCCAGAGCAGGAAGGTGGCGTAAAGGCGCGGGTTCTGCATCAGCCGGTCGGCGGCCAGGATGTTGATGAAGCCCCTGCCCTCGCGGTCGGTCTTGAGGAAGTCCGGCAGGGCCAGCGCCGGTTCGCCGAAGAAGCGCTCGCCGCCCTGGGTTTCCAGAACCAGCAATTGCCGCTGGATCGCGCCCACCGTCGCCTTGGTGACATTGCCATAGCGCGCCGTCAGCGCCGCGGCATTCTCGGCCAGATGGGTGAGCATGGCGCGCAGGTCCTTGAGGTCGAGCAGCAGAAGGCCCTCCTCGTCCGCCACCCGGAAGGCGATGTTGAGCACGCCTTCCTGCACCTCGTTGAGATCGAGCAGCCGCGCCAGCAGCAGCGGCCCCATCTCGGAAATGGTGGCGCGCACCGGATGACCCTGCTCGCCGAACAAGTCCCAGAAGATCACCGGGAAGCGGTCGGGCTCATAGGCAAGGCCCATGCCCTGCGCCCGTTCGACAAAGGCGGGCTTGGCCTCGCCCGCCGCCGCGATGCCGGAAAGGTCACCCTTGATGTCGGCGGCGAAGACCGGCACGCCCGCGCGGGAGAAGCCTTCGGCCAGCACCTGGAGCGTGACGGTCTTGCCGGTGCCGGTGGCGCCCGCCACCAGCCCGTGCCGGTTGGCCATGTGCAGCAGCAGACGCGCCTCGGCCGAACCTTTGCCGACGAAAATGCTCTCGCGGGAATCCATGCGCCACCTCCGCCGCCAGTCTGCGGCGCAAGGCGGGGTTTTGTCTATCGGGGAGCTTGCAGGGCCTCATCCTTCGACACGCTCGGGACTTTTGCTCCCGGCATGTCGGCACGAAGCCGAAACCGCTACTGCCCGCCCTGATAGTTGGGCGCCTCGCGCGTCACGATCACATCGTGCACATGGCTTTCGCGCAGGCCCGCGCCGGTGATGCGCACGAACTGCGCCTTCCGGTGAAACTCCTCGATGGTGGCGCAGCCGGTATAGCCCATGGCGGCGCGCAGGCCGCCGATGATCTGGTGCACCACCCCCGCCGCCGGGCCCTTATAGGCGACCTGGCCCTCCACGCCTTCGGGCACCAGCTTGAGGGCGTCGCGCACCTCGGCCTGGAAATAGCGGTCGGCGCTGCCGCGCGCCATCGCGCCGACGCTGCCCATGCCGCGATAGCCCTTGTAGGAGCGGCCCTGATAGAGGAACACCTCGCCCGGCGACTCCTCGGTGCCCGCCAGGAGCGAGCCCACCATCGCCACCGAAGCCCCCGCCGCCAGCGCCTTGGCGAGGTCGCCGGAATATTTGATGCCGCCATCGGCGATCACCGGCACGTCGGCATCGCGCGCCACCGAGACCGCGTCCATGATGGCGGTGAGCTGGGGCACACCCACGCCCGCCACGATGCGGGTGGTGCAGATCGAGCCGGGGCCGATGCCCACCTTCACCGCATCGGCGCCCGCGTCGATCAGCGCCTTGGCGGCATCGGCGGTGGCGATGTTGCCGCCCGTGACCTGCACCTGATTGGACCGTTTCTTGATGCGCCGGATCGCCTCGATCACGCCTTTGGAATGGCCGTGCGCCGTATCCACCACGATCACATCGCATTCGGCTTCGATCAGCGCCATGGCGCGGGCATAGCCGTCCTCGCCCACGCCGGTGGCGGCGGCGACCCGCAAGCGGCCCATGCCGTCCTTGCAGGCGTTGGGATATTTCTGCGCCTTCTCGATATCCTTGACGGTGATCAGGCCGACGCAGCGATAGGCGTCGTCCACCACGATGATCTTCTCGATGCGGTGCTGGTGCAGAAGGCGCTTGGCCTCGTCGGGCTTCACGCCCTCGCGCACCGTCACCAGCTTCTCCCTGGTCATCAGCTCGGAGACGGGCTGGCGCGGATCGGCGGCGAAGCGGACATCGCGGTTGGTGAGGATGCCCACAAGTTTCCCAGCGCCCCCTCTTCCATTCTTTTGGGCGTCGGGGCTTTCCACCACCGGCACGCCCGAGATGCGGTGCCGCTCCATCAGCTTGAGCGCGTCGGCCAGGGTGGCGTCGGGCTGGATGGTGACGGGATTGACCACCATGCCGCTTTCGAAGCGCTTCACCCGGCGCACCTGCTCGGCCTGCTCCTCGATGCCCAGATTCTTATGAATCACCCCCATGCCGCCCGCCTGGGCCATGGCGATGGCCAGCGGCGCCTCGGTGACGGTGTCCATGGCGGCGGAGACGAGCGGGATGCCCAGCTCGACCGAGCGGGTGAGGCGCGAGCGGGTGTCTACCTGGCCGGGAAGGATTTCAGAGGCGCCGGGCACCAGCAGGACATCGTCGAAGGTCAGGGCTTCGCGGATGGTGCTGGTCGTCATGCGGCTGGCTCCCTATGGAGCGCCGAGCCTGTACCAGCGGGGTTCCGATTCCGCAAGGGTTCCGCGGCGGGCCTTCCCAAATCCCCAGGAAAGTCCCGGTCCGTGCGGTTTGCGCACCGATTCGTACCGTCCAGGGGGCCAAATCCCATTCCGCCGAAAGGTTCCGCAAATATTCCGCCTTCCCGCCCGCAACCGCCGGAAGGCAGGCGACGTTCCCATCCGTCGAAGGTTCCGGCGGTCGTGCCGGTCCCAAGGAGTTCGCCCCCGCGCGCATTTTGCGGGCGGCGTGTGATGAGGAGATACGGATATGAAGACCACCATTCGCGTGATGCTGGGCGTTGCCGCCACGGCCCTGACCATCGGTGCCGCCCAGGCCCAGCCCGCCGGCGTGAAGGTCGGCACCCTGACCTGCGACGTCGCCGCCGGCGCGGGTTTCGTCTTCGGCTCGACCAAGGACCTGAGCTGCAGCTATGAGCCGACCAAGGCCCCGGTCGAACGCTATGCGGGCACCATTTCCAAGTGGGGCGTGGATATCGGCTATACCGGCAAGGGCAAGCTGGTCTGGGCGGTGTTCGCCCCGGCCTCGGATGTGCGCCCCGGCGCGCTGGAAGGCGAATATGCCGGCGCCACCGCGCAGGCCAATGTCGGCGTCGGCCTGGGCGCCAATGTGCTGGTCGGCGGCCTGGACAAGTCCATCGCCCTGCAGCCCGTCTCGATCCAGGGCTCGACCGGCCTGAACGTGGCCGCGGGCATCGGCTCGATCAGCCTGAAGCATGTCCGCTGAGGCGTGATGCGATGAGGAAGGCCCCGGCGGAAGCCGGGGTCTTTTTCATGTCCGCGCCGCGCGCTCCAGCAGCGCATGCACCTCGCTCTCGGCCTTTTCCAGCCGGGCGATGGTGTCCTGGCACCAGGGATTGAAGGCGAAGACATCGCGGAACAGCTCGGTGTCGGCCTTCACGCTTTCCACCGCATCCATCAGGAAGCCGAAGGAGAGCGTGTCGATGTCGGTGCGCACGAAGCCGCCCGCCGCCACCATCTGCGCCACATAGTGCGTCAGGAACAGCGTCTCGGCCAGCATGCGGTCATGCGCCTCGGACGTCATGGTGAGGACATCGAGCCCCAGGCCCTTGAGCCAGGCGATGGCGGCGGCGAGCGTTCCGGGCGCCAGCGTGTTCTCGGTGATCACCAGGCGCAGGCCCGCAAGCGTGCCGCCCTGCTTCTCGAAGCTGAAGGGGCCGAACATGGGATGGGTGGCGACATAGGCCACGCCCCCGGCATGCTGCGCCAGAAGGCGGGCCGGATGTGCCTTCACCGTGTTGACGTCCACCAGGATCGCGCCCGGCTTCAGGAGCGGCAGCACCTGGAGCAGCATTTCCTCGAAAGCGCGGATCGAGACGGCGATGATCACCACATCGCACCGGCAGGTCTCTTCCAGGGTGAAGAAGCGCCTTCCGTCGGGCCTAGCCTTGCGGGCGAAGACGCGCACCTCCAGCCCCGGCGCGAAACGCCGGGCCAGGCTTTCGAGGAAAGCCCCGAAAGCGCCATGGCCGACAAGGCCGAGCGAGCGCGGCGTGTCCATGCGGTTGCTTTAATTGAGGCGTGCGTAGAGAGCAACATTGGCGCAAGATTGCCTCCCGGCCGCTCGCCCGAGCTCGCGGCGTTCAAGTGCTCGAAATGGTCCACCGGACCATTTCGCCGCGCTACGCGCGGTCGCCCTTGAACCCAAGCGCGACCAGATAAAGCTCGACCGAGTCGGCGCGGCTGGCGGGCGGCTTGACGTGGCGCACCTCGCGGAAGCGCGCCTTGATCCGCGCCAGAAGCTCGCCGGTGGCGCCGCCCTGGAAGACCTTGGCGACGAAGGCGCCGCCGGGACGCAAGCACGCCTCCGCCACGTCCAACGCGATCTCGGCCAGCGCAATGGTGCGGATATGGTCGGTGGCGCGATGGCCGGTGGTGGGCGCGGCCATGTCGGTCAGCACCAGATCGGCGGGACCGCCCAGGGCCTCGATCAGCATGGCGGGCACGTCCGGATCGGTGAGGTCGGCCTGGAAGAAGGTGACGCCGGGGATCGGCTCGATGGGCAGGACATCGGCGGCGACCACCTGCGCCCCCCGCGCCGCGGCCACCTGGCTCCAGCCGCCGGGCGCGGCGCCCAGGTCCAGCACCTTCGCGCCCTTCTTCAGCAGGCGGTATTTCTGGTCCAGCTCGACCAGCTTGAAGGCGGCGCGGCTGCGATAGCCCTTCGACTTCGCCGCGGCGACATAAGGATCGTTGAGCTGGCGCTGCAGCCATTGCCGCGAGGAGGCGGTGCGCCCGCGCGACTTCTTCACCGTCACGGGTTTGCGCCCGCGGCCCGAAGCGTCTCCCGAACCGCTCATGATGCAGCCTGGCTGAACTGGCGCAGCATGCCTTCGCGCAGGCCGCGGTCGGCGACGCGCAGCATGGCGCTGGGCCAGACATCGCAGATCGCCGCGAACAGGGCGCAGCCCGGCAGCATCAGATCGGCGCGGTCGGTGCCGATGCTGCCGATGGCGGCCAACTCCCTCTGCTCCATCCCCGCCAGCCGGTCGGCCACCGCCGCCAGCCGCGCCGTCTGATGCCAGCTCGCATCCACGCGCGAGCGGATATAGCGCGGCAGATCAAGCGCGATGGCCGCCAGCGTCGTCACCGTGCCGGAGGTGCCCAGGAGATGCTCGGCGGCGGGATCGAAATCGGGCATCTGCCGCGCCAGCGCGCCGAACCGTTCTGCCAGCTCGCCGCGCAGGCGCAGATACCCGGCGCGGCCGGTCAGCCCCCCGCGCTCCGCCAGCGTCACCACGCCCAAGGGCATCGAGGCGGCGAAACGCTTGGTGACGCCGCCCGGCGCCTTGGCCAGGCGGATGATCTCGGTCGAGCCGCCGCCAATGTCGAAGACCAGCGCGCCTTTGTAGCGGCGGCCGATCAGCGGGGCGCAGCCCAGCGCCACCAGATCGGCCTCCTGTTCGGCGCTGATCACTTCCAGGTCGAGGCCGGTCTCGGCCTTCACCCGCGCCACCAGCAGATCGGCATTCTTCGCCAGCCGCGCCGCCTGGGTGGCGATGCAGCGCACCTGGCCCGCGCGGGCGCGGCGGATGCGGTCGGCGCAGATGCTCAGGGCCGTGATGGTGCGCGCGATGGCGGCTTCGGAAAGAAGGCCGGAGGCCTCTACCCCCTCACCCAGGCGCACGATGCGGGAAAAGGAATCCACCACCCGGAAGCCGCCCCGCCGGTCCAGCATGGCGATCAGCAGACGGCAATTGTTGGTGCCCAGGTCCAGCACCGCCAGCGGCGCGCGAGTCTCCTGTCTTGCTTCCTGTGTGCCGGCGTCCACATGATCCCCGAACATTGCGGCCAAGGTAGCAGCAGGGCGCTGCCGGACCCAAGAGCGGCGGCGCGCTTTGCCCGCGCGGCGGAAAGGTCCTAAGGGTTGAAAGGCCTGGAAGGCTGGTCTAAACCCTCGCCCTCCGTTGGGGGATCGTCTAACGGTAGGACTGCAGACTCTGACTCTGCCTGTCTAGGTTCGAATCCTAGTCCCCCAGCCAGATTTTCCGGAAAATCCAGATTTCCCAAGCCATTAACGGCATCCTGCCGCGCCCTGGGAACTTTTGGGCCGCCTTCGCGTTCCTCTGCGCAAGGCCGCCATGGGTCGGCATAAGGGGCGAGACTTGAGGGCTGCCGTCAAAACCAGCATCGCTTGCGGGCTGGCCGTTCTGGCCGTGCTGATGCCCGCGGGCGCGCAGCCTTCGCTCGAGAACCCCGTCAAGGCCGCCTACCTCTCCAAATTCGCGCCCTTCATCGAATGGCCCGCCGGTGCCTTCGCCACCCCCACCGCGCCCTTGGTGATCTGCGTCGCGGGCGCCGATCCGCTGGGGGCCAATCTCGACCGCGCCGTCCAGGGCCAGAAGACTGGCGAGCATCCGCTGACGGTGCGCCGCCTGGCGGAGCCCGAGGCGGCGGCGGACTGCCATATCCTCTACACCGCCGATCCGCTGGTGGCCGGGGCGGCGCTGGAAGCGGCGGCGGCGCGGCCGGTGCTGACCGTGACCGATTCCGGCCTGCCGGTGCAGGGCATGATCAGCTTCGTGCGGGTGGGCAACAATCTGCGCTTCGACATTGACGAGGCGCGGGCGCAGGAAGCGAGGCTGGTCATCAGCTCCAAGCTGCTGGCGCTGGCGCGCACCGTCCGGCGGAGTCCGCGATGAGCCGGCGCGCCCGCTTCAACCCGCCCGCCATCGCCGCCCTGGCCGCAGCGGGCTTCCTCCTGGCCGCGGGCATCCTGATGGCCCGCTACGAGGACCGGCTCTATTCCGACCAGCAGATCAAAAGCGTCAACGAGCAGGCGCATATCCTGGCCGCCAGCGTGGCGGGCGCCGTGGCCTTCGACGACGCCAAGGCGGCGCAGGAATTCGTCCAGGCCCTGACCGTCAATCCGCAGTTGCTGGCGGCGGGCGTCTATGACGATGCGGGCCGGCGCATCGCCGGCTTCACCCGCGGCAACAACGCCCTGCCCGAGGTGCCGGAGGGCAATGGCGAGATCGAGGCCGGACGCATCGAGGTCGCCTATCCCGTCACCCAGAACGGCAACCGGCTGGGCATGGTGTTCGTGCGCGCCGCCGCCGAGCCGGCGGGGCGCCGCATCGCCCGCTATGCCGGGCTGATCCTGCTGGTGACGATGGGCGCCTTGGTGATCGTGGTGCTGTCGGTCAGCCAGAGCGCCCTGTCGCGCCGCGCAGGCCAGCTCGCCGCGGTCAACCGGCGCCTGCAGGCCGAGATGGCCGAGCGCGCCCGCACCGAGGAAGCCCTGCGCCAGGCGCACAAGATGGAGGCGGTGGGCCAGCTTTCCGGCGGCATCGCCCATGACTTCAACAACCTGATCATGATCGTGAAAGGCAATCTGCGGCTCTTGCGCAAGAGGCTCGATCCCGCGCCCGGCCAGCCGGTGCCGTACATCGCCGCCGCCGAGGAGGCGCTGGACCGCGCCGCCGCCCTGACCCAGCGCATCCTGGCCTTCTCGCGCCGCCAGCCGCTGACGCCGGTGCCGGTGCGGCTGTCGGTCCTGATCGAGGGCATGGGGCAGCTCCTGAAGCATTCGGTGGGCGACACGGTGGAGATCGAGACGCGCCTGCATGCGCAATGGTGGGTGCGCTGCGACGTCAACCAGATGGAGAATGTGATCCTCAACCTGGCGATCAACGCCCGCGATGCCATGCCCAACGGCGGCAAACTCACCATCGAGACCCGCGACGTGCACCTGGCCGAGGCGCCGGGCGACATCGCCGATTTCACGCCGGGCGACTATGTCGCGCTCACCCTGCGCGACACCGGCATGGGTATGGACGAGGAAACCCGCCTGCGCGCGGTGGACCCCTTCTTCACCACCAAGCCGCTGGGCAAGGGCACGGGCCTGGGCCTGTCCATGACCTTCGGCTTCGTCCGCCAGTCCGGCGGCTATCTTGCGATCGACAGCGCCCCCGGCAAGGGTACCAAGGTCGCGCTTTACATGCCCCGCACCGAGGAGACATCGGGATGAGCGAGATACTGGTCGCCGAGGACGAAGCCATGCTGCGCGTGATCGCGGTGGAGATGCTGGAGGATGCGGGCTTCACGGTCTTCCAGGCGGGCGATGGCGAGGAGGCGCTGGCGCTGCTCAAGGCCCATCCCAAGATCGCGCTCCTGGTGTCGGACATCAAGATGCCGCGCATGGACGGCTATGCGCTGGTGGAGGCGGGGCGCGCCGTCCGCCCCGACCTCAAGGTGCTCTTGATGACCGGCTATGCCCAGGAACCGCCGCCGCCCGTGGCGGCGCTGAAGGACATCCAGACGCTGCACAAGCCCTTCAGCCTGGACCGGCTCTGCCAGTTGGCGGCGCAGATGGTGGGCAAAAACTAGGACGAGCAGCTCACTTGCAGCCCACACATTTCGGGCGGCGGCGGCTGGGCGAAGGCGGCATCCTCGGGATGCTCGTCATAAGGGGCCTGCAACAGGCGGAAGACGCGCGCCAGCGGCGCCAGGTCGCCATGGTCTTCCGCCGCGCGGATCGCCGTTTCGGCCACCCAGTTGCGCAGGACATACTTCGGATTGACCTTGTCCAGGCCGGACAGGTCTTCAGCGTCCACGCGGGTACGCCAGCGGGCCAGCCAGGCTTCAGCGTCATCGCGCGCCGCGCCGAAGCGGTCGAGCCAGGACGCGTCCGCCCGCGGCAGCTCGCGGAAGGTGAGCGTATAATCCGCCCGCCCCTTGGCCATCGCCGCCAGCAGGTCGCCGATCAGCCGGTCGTCGCCCTCGTCCTCGCGCATCAGGCCCAGCTTGGCGCGCATCAGCGCGCGGTACTGCTCCGCGAAACGGGCTTCGAACCTGTTCAGCTCCTCCACCAGCGCCTGGGCGGGGACCACGCGCGACAGCGCCACCGCCAGCGCGCGCAGATTCCAGTGGGCGATGCGCGGCTGGTTGATGACGGCATAGCGGCCCTGCTCGTCGGTATGGTTGCAGATGAAGGCGGGATCATAGGCATCCATGAAGCCGAAGGGGCCGTAATCCAGCGTCAGGCCCAGGATGGACATATTGTCGGTGTTCATCACGCCATGGGCGAAGCCCACCGCCTGCCAGTGCGCGATCATCACCGCCGTGCGCCGCACCACCTCGCCGAAGAAGGCGGGATAGTCGAGCCCCGGCATATGCTCGGCGATGACATGGTCCATCAGCGCCCGCACCTGCCCGGTCTTGCCGGCATAGTGGAAATGCTCGAAATGGCCGAAGCGGACATGGCTCTGTGCCAAGCGCGCGATCACCGCGCCGGGCTCGGGCTTTTCGCGATAGACCGCCTCGCCCGTGGCGACGAGCGACAGCGCCCGCGAGGTGGAGATGCCCAGGCGCGCCATCGCCTCGCTGCAGAGATATTCGCGGATGGAGGAGCGCAGCACCGCCCGCCCGTCGCCGAAGCGCGAATAGGGCGTGCGGCCTGAGCCCTTGAGCTGGATGTCCCACAATTCGCCGCGGCGGTTGCGCACCTGCCCGATCAGAAGGGCGCGCCCGTCGCCGAGCTGCCCGGCCCAGATGCCGAACTGGTGGCCGGAATAGACCATCGCCAGGGACTGGAAGCCCTCCAGCGGCAGATAGCCGGCCATCGCCGCCGCGAAGCGCGGATCGGAAAAGACCGCAGGATCGAGGTCTATCAGCGCCGCCGCGGCCGGATTGGCGTGCAGCAGCATCGGCCGCACGCCCACCTTCTCGGCGGGCAGGACGGTGAAGAAGTCCTCGCCCAGGCGGGCGAAATGGTTCTCCAGGGTTCCGGCAGTGGGCAGGCGGAAAGCTTCGTTCATGCGGATACAACGCTCCGATACCGGTATGGGCTGCGCTGGATGGCCCGCGCGGAGGCGGGCCATGACACAGGACTATCGTATGCGTTTCACGGCCTGGATGATATTTTCCAGTTCGCCCAGGAAGCGGGAGCGGTCCTGCTTCGAGAACCCCGCATGACGGGTCTGCCCGCCGGGGGCAAGTTCCCGCAGGTGACGGCTGAGTTCGCGCATCCCCAGCGCCACGCCGATGCCGTCCGCCGTGAAGGGTTTGCCATTGGGGCCGAGCACCCGCGCGCCCTTGTCCAGGCAGCGCGCCGCCAGCGGAATATCGGCGGTGATGCAGATATCGCCCGCGCCGATATTTTCGGCGATCCAGTCATCGGCGGCGTCGGCGCCTTCGGCCACCGTGACATGGCGCATCAGGGGATTGTTCGAGGGGCGCAGGCCGCCATTGCTGACGATGGTGACGCAAAGGCCATGGCGGCCCGCCACCTTTTCGACCTCCGCCTTGACCGGGCAGGCATCGCCGTCAACGAAGATACTGAGCATTGCAGTTTTTAAACGGCGCGAGGGGGCGATGTCGAATTCGCCCCCTCCACCACGGCCTCGCTACGCTCGGCTGTGGTCCCCCTCCCCCGTGGACGGGGGAGGAAAACGGGGCTTTACGCCGCGCTGCCGCCGCTGCGCTTCTTGTCCCCGCCGCGCTTCCAGTGCGGGCGCGAGCCGTTACGCTTCTTGGGCGCATGGGGATTGCCGGCAGCCTCGCCGCCCGCACCGCCATGATGAACGCCGCCATGGCCCTTGTGGCCGGCGCGCCCGCCGCCGGGCTTGTGCCCGCCGCCATGCGGCCTGCCGCCATGCCCCCTGTGACCATGAGAATGGCCGTGCGGCTGGCGGCGTTCTTCCTGCGCCTTGAGTTGTTCGGGGGTCAGGTCGGGCAGGTCGTGCGGCACAGCCTCGATCTTCATGCGGATGACGCGCTCGATGTCGCGCAGCAGGCCGCGCTCGGAGGAGTCGCAGAAGCTGATGGCGATGCCCTCGCCGCCCGCCCGCGCCGTGCGACCGATGCGGTGGACATAAGACTCCGGCTCCTGCGGCAACTCGTAATTGATCACATGGGTGATGTGATCGATGTCGATGCCGCGCGCGGCGATGTCGGTCGCCACCAGCACCCGCGCCTTGCCGGAGCGGAAATTTTCCAGCGCGCGCTGGCGGGCATTCTGCGATTTGTTGCCATGGATCGCCTCGGAAACGACGCCGGTCTTGGACAGATGCTCGGCGACACGGTTGGCGCCATGCTTGGTGCGGGTGAAGACGATCACCCGATTGAGCGAGACGTCCTTGAGCAGTTCGCTCAGAAGCTGGCGCTTCTGCGGCATGGGAACATGATAGAGGCTCTGCGCCACCCGGTCGGCGGTCTTGCTCTGCGGCGCGACCTCGATCCGCTCCGGGTTCTTCAGCACATCGCCCACCAGCTTGACCACGTCGTCGGGCATGGTGGCGGAGAAGAGCATGGACTGCCGTTCCCGGGGCAGGAAGCTCACGATGCGGCGCACATCGCGGATGAAGCCCATGTCGAACATGCGGTCGGCCTCGTCCAGCACCAGCACCTGAACCGCGTCCAGGCGGATATGCTTCTGCTGCACCAGGTCGAGCAGGCGGCCCGGCGTCGCCACCAGGATGTCCACGCCGCCGCGCATGGCGTTCACCTGCGCGTTCTGACTGACGCCGCCCAGGATCACGGCGCGCTTGAGGTTGAGGAAGCGGCCATAGGTCCGGAGCGAGTCCTCGATCTGCACCGCCAGCTCGCGCGTGGGCGCCAGGATCAGCGCCTTGGCCTCCTTCGGCCGGGGCGGGACATGGCCGATGGACAGCTTCTGCAGGAGCGGCAGGCCGAAGGCCGCCGTTTTGCCGGTGCCGGTCTGGGCGATGCCCAGAAGGTCGCGCCCCGCCAGCAGCGCCGGGATGGCGCGGGCCTGGATGGGGGTGGGAGTGGTATAATTCTCCTGGGCGAGGGCGCGCAGGATGGGCTCGGCGACGCCAAGCCCGGCAAAAGTCACGTCAGACACGGAAAATCCTTCAAAACCGGGCGCACACCCGAAAAGGCGAGCGGAAACGGCTGGTTGCCGTCTTCCACGCACACTGGAAGGAAACGGAAGATGGTTCGGTTCCGCGCGATGGGACGGCCAGGCCGTCTTGTGCGGTCGCTGCGGATGACGGGGATATCGGCGTATTTGCCCGGAAAGTCAACTACCTTGCTGCGCCGCAGCATCCGCCACAGGTCTTAACGTCGCTTGCGGGAAACGGGTTTCTGTAGTCATCATTGCGGCGGACGTCTCTCGCGGCAGCCGGGCCGGGAGCGTTTTCGGGGGTATCCGGCTGAGGCTTTACGTCCGTCGCATGGCACATTTCGGCAATGAAGGTTCCCGCTCCATCGCGCAGGCATCCGCGAAGGGCAAGGTGAAGTGGTTCAACGGCACCAAGGGTTACGGTTTCATCACCTTGGACAATGGCGGCGATGCCTTCTGCCATGCCTCGGCATTGCAGGCGGCCGGCCATGCCGAAGTCCCGCCCGGCGCCACCATTGTTTGCGACCTGGCCGATTCCCAACGCGGTTTGCAGGTGGTGACGGTCCATAGCGTGGACCTCTCCACCGCCGAGGCGCCGGCGCGCGGCCCGCGCCGCGAATTCGGCGGCGGCGGCGGCCGCTTCGGCGGGGGCGGCTATCGCGACAGCGGGCGCGATAATAGTCCGGCCGGCCCCATGGTCGAAGGCAAAGTCAAGTTCTTCAACGAGCAGAAAGGCTTCGGCTTCGTCATGCCCGAAGGCGGCGGCGGCGACATCTATCTGCACGCCAGCGCCCTGCGCCGTTCCGGCATCAGCGCCGTCGGCCCCGACCAGCGCATCCGCTATTCCACGCGCCAGGGCACCAAGGGCGTGGAAGTGGACCGGGTCGAGTTGATCTGAGACGCGCGCTTCTGCGCTAAACGGCTTCGGGCCTGACAATTCCCGGCGCCACGTCGGGGTCGTTTTCCACTTCGCGCAGTTTTTCCCGCGCCGCGGCGGCTTCGCGCTGCTTGTTCCACATCGCCGCATAATGGCCGCCCAAGGCCAGAAGCGCGCCATGGCGGCCGCGCTCGATGATCTGGCCATGGTCCAGCACCAATATCTCGTCGGCGTCAATGACAGTGGAGAGCCGGTGCGCGATCACCAGCGTGGTGCGATTGCGGCTGACCTCGTTGAGCGCGCCCTGGATTTCCCGCTCGGTGCCGGTGTCGAGGGCGCTGGTCGCCTCGTCCAGCATCAGGATGGGCGGGTTCTTGAGGATGGTGCGGGCGATGGCGACGCGCTGCTTTTCACCCCCCGACAGTTTCAGGCCGCGCTCGCCCACCATGGCGTCATAGCCCTGCGGCAGGTGCTGGATGAACTTGTCGATCTGCGCCAGCCGCGCCGCCTCGCGGATTTCCTCTTCCGTCGCGCCGATGCGGCCATAGGCGATGTTGTAGCGCACCGTGTCGTTGAACAGCACCGTGTCCTGCGGGACGATGCCGATAGCCGCGCGCAGAGAAGCCTGCGTCACGTCGCGTATGTCCTGCCCGTCAATCGTCACCCGGCCCGACTTGATGTCATAGAAGCGGTAAAGAATGCGGCTGATGGTGGACTTGCCCGCGCCCGACGGCCCCACCACCGCCACCGTCTTGCCCGCGGGCACGGTGAAGCTGATGCCCTTGAGCACGATGCGCTCGGGATCATAGGCGAAGATCACGTCCTCGAACCGGATTTCGCCGCCCGTGACCGTCAGCGGCACGGCATCGGGCTTGTCCTTCACCTCCTGCGGCTGGTGCAGCAGGCGGAACATGGCGTCCATGTCCACCAGCGCCTGGGTGATCTCGCGATAGACGGTGCCCAGCAGATTCAGCGGCAGATAAAGCTGCATCAGGATGGCGTTGGCCATCACGAAATCCCCCACCGTGAAGCGCCCCTCCATGATGCCCAGCGCCGCCAGCACCATCACCGCGCCCATGCCCAGCGCCATAATGGCGGCCTGGCCGGTATTGAGCACCGAAAGCGAGATCTGCGACTGGATCGAGGCCTTGGCGAAGCGCTCCATGGACTTGTCGAAGCGCGCCGTCTCATGCGCCTCGTTGTTGAAATACTTGACCGTCTCGTAATTGAGCAGGCTGTCCACCGCCTTGGTGTTGGCCTCGGTGTCGGACTGGTTCATCTCCCGGCGGAAGGCGATGCGCCAGCGGGTGACGGCGAAGGTGAACCAGGTATAGGCCGCCACCATCGCCAGCGTCACCAGGGCGATGCCGAGGTCCAGCCTGGTCCACATGATGGCGCTGAACAGCAGAAGCTGGAACAGGGTGGGGAAGATGCTGAACAGCGCGAAGGAGAGCAGCGTGTCGATGCCCTTGGTGCCGCGCTCGATCACCCGCGACAGGCCGCCGGTCTTGCGCTCCAGATGGAAGCGCAGCGACAGGGTATGGACATGGGCGAAGGTCTCCACCCCCACCTCGCGCATGGCGTGGTACTGCACCTTGGCGAAGATGCCGTCGCGCAACTGGGCGAAGGCCTGCATTAGGATGCGCGCCAGCACATAGGCGCCCACCAGCGCCAAGGTGACGGAAAGCGCGATCTCGGCCGGGCTTTTCGCCAGCTCGTCGGTGAGCCGGCCCATGAAGACGGGATAGAGGGCGGTGGCGCCGATCGCCAGCACCAGGCAGACGATGGAGAGGAAGACGCGCCAGCGCAGGGCCTGGTCGGCGGGCCACAGATACGGCATCAGCGTCCAGAGCGGACGGAAGGACGGCGCGCCGCTGCCTTCCTCGACGGGATGGGCCATGCCGGCTCCTAGCGCCCCATATTGCCGCCGCCGAAGGTGACGAAACCGGCGATCAGCGCCGCCACGGCAACGGCGCTCAGGATGACAAGCCAGCGCGGCACGCTTTTCTCCATTTCCTTCTTGGGCGAACCTGTTTAGGAAGGCGGCTCTCCCCACGCAACCCCCATCGCGCCATGGCTTCCGCTCCCGCTTCCATCTGTGTCTTTTGCGGCGCGTCCTTCGGCAACGATCCGCGCTTGCGCGACGCCGCCCGCGCCGTGGGAACCGGGCTGGGGCGGATGGGCTGCAACCTGGTCTATGGCGGCGGCTATCAGGGGCTGATGGGCGACCTGGCCCAGGCGGCACAGGAAAGCGGTGCCCAGGTGCAGGCGGTCATCCCCGCCTTCCTGCGCGAGGCGGCCTATACCGCCCCGGTCACGCCGGAAGAAAAGCTGATCGTCACCCCGCATCTGCAGGAGCGCAAGGCGCTGATGCTGCAGATGTCGGACGCCTTCCTGGTGCTGCCGGGCGGCCTGGGAACCCTGGACGAGTTCTTCGACGTGGCGACCGAGGCGCAGCTCGGCGTGCACAAGAAGCCCATCATCGTGGTGAATGTGGACGGCTTCTTCGATCCCCTGGACACGCTCTTGCGCGGGATCATCGAGAAGGGCTTCGCCAAGCCCTTCATCCTGGAGCTATATCACCTGGCCGAGGGACCGGAAGCGGCGTTATTGGCGTTGCAGGAAGCCTTGGGTTTGCAGGTTCCATAACGTCCAGATGTCTCGAGCGCCGCAGCGTCAGCCGCGGCGTGTCCCGCAGCATCCGACAGCTCCCTTCCCCCACGAGCGGAGCGACGAGCGGGGGAAGGTGGCGCAGCGGGCTCTCCGCGATGGCGGCGTCAGCCGCCGTGCGGAGGCGAGCTGCGACGGATGGGGGACATCAAATACGCGCACCGTCTCGATACAGCTTGTAGACGATCGAATCCGTCAGCGCCTCGAAGCTGGCGTCCACGATATTGGCCGAGACGCCCACGGTGGACCAGCGATGGCCGCGGCCGTCGGCGCTTTCGACCATCACGCGGGTGACGGCCTCGGTGCCCGATGTCAGAATCCGCACCTTGTAGTCCACCAGCCGCAGATCGGCGAGGAAGGACGAATATTTGCCCAAATCCGCGCGCAGCGCCGCGTCCAGCGCGTTCACCGGGCCGTTGCCGCGCCCGACATTGGTGAGCTTCTCGCCCGCCACGTCGAGCTCGACCCGGCCTTCGGAGATGGTGACGCCCTTCTTGCGCTCCACCGTCACCTTGTAGCTCTCGACGGCGAAATAATCGGGCACCTGCCCCAGCGCCCGGCGCGCCAGAAGCTCGAACGAGGCTTCGGCCCCGTCATAGGCATAACCCTGGAACTCGCGCGTCTTGATGGCGTCGAGCAGCTTTGCCACCCGCGCATCGCCCGGATCGAGCGCGATGCCCGCCTCGGCCAGCCGCGCCAGGACGTTGGAGCGGCCCGACTGGTCCGACACCGGGATGACGCGCGCATTGCCGACGCTTTCGGGCTTCACATGCTCGTATGTGGCCGGGTCCTTCAGCACGGCGGAGGAATGAAGCCCGCCCTTGTGCGCGAAGGCCGACGGCCCGACATAGGGCGCGTGCCGGTCGGGGGCGCGGTTGAGGATTTCGTCCAGAAGGCGCGAGACATGGGTGATGCGCGCAAGCTGCGCCACCGTCACGCCGGTCTCGAAGGCGCCCGCGAACGGCTCCTTCAGCATCAGGTTGGGAATCAGGGTGCAGAGATTGGCGTTGCCGCAGCGTTCGCCCAGCCCGTTGAGCGTGCCCTGGACCTGGCGCGCGCCCGCGCGCACCGCCGCCAGCGAGACCGCCACCGCCTGGCCGGTGTCGTTATGGGCGTGGATGCCAAGGGGCGCGCCGGGCAGCTTGTCCTTCACCGCCGAGACGATGCGGTACGCCTCTTCCGGCATGATGCCGCCATTGGTGTCGCAGAGCACGATCCATTTCGCGCCCGCCTGGTGCGCGGCGCGAATGCAGTCCAGCGCATAGGCGGGATTGGCCCTGTAGCCGTCGAAGAAATGCTCGGCGTCGAACAAGGGCTCGCGCTTCTTCGCCGCCACCGCCGCGATGGATTGGGCGATATTGTCGATATTCTCAGGCCGCGGGATGCCGAGCGCCACATCCACCTGATAGTCCCAGCTCTTGCCCACCAGGCAGACCGCGTCCACGGGCGCGTTCAGGACCGAAGCCAGCGCCGGATCGTTGTCCGCGCTGCGGCCCGAACGCTTGGTCATGCCGAAGGCGGTGAAGCGGGCGCGCGTCAGGGGCGGGCGCTCGGCGAAAAAGGCGGTGTCGGTGGGATTGGCGCCCGGCCAGCCGCCTTCGATGTAATCCAGCCCCAGCGTGTCGAGGGCGAGCGCGATCTGGCGCTTGTCCTCGACCGAGAAATCCACACCCATGGTCTGGGCGCCGTCGCGCAAGGTGGTGTCGAAGAGGTAGAGGCGTTCGCGCGTCACCGCTTCACCTCCCAGGTCGTGCCCTGCGGCCCGTCCTTGAGCACGATGCCGCGTGCCAGGAGTTCGTCGCGGATGTGGTCGCTTTCGGCGAAGTTCTTCGCGGCGCGGGCGGCGTTGCGCGCGGCGATGGCGCGGTGGATTTCCGCCTCGTCCACCGCGGGTCTGGCCGCGATCTTGAGCTGCACATTGGAGAAGCCCAGAAAGCCCAGGCCGCCCGCCAGCGCCATGTCATCGGCCTGATGCAGCGACGCGATGGCGGCGGGCGTGTTGAGGTCGTCGGACAGGGCTTCGAGGAAAGCGGCGTCCGGCCCAGGATCGGTCAGCGGCTCGGTGCGCGCATACCAGCGCTCCAGCAGCTTCCAGCTTTCCTTGAGGCCCGCGAAGGTGAAGTCGATGGGCTGGCGGTAATGGGTGCGCAGCATGTTGAAGCGCAGCACCTCGCCCGGCCAGTCGGCCAGAAGCTCGCGGATGGTGAAGAAATTGCCCAGCGACTTGGACATCTTCTCCCCTTCCACCTGCAGGAAGCCATTGTGCATCCACACCCTGGCCAGGGGGTGGCCGTGATGGGCGCCCTCGCTCTGGGCGATCTCATTCTCGTGATGCGGAAAGACCAGGTCGATGCCGCCGCCATGGATGTCGATGGTGTCGCCGGGGCCGAGGCGCGCGGCGATCATGGCCGAACATTCGATGTGCCAGCCGGGGCGGCCGCGCCCCCAAGGGCTGTCCCAGCCGGGCGTATTTTCGTCCGACGGCTTCCACAGCACGAAATCCATCGCGCCTTTCTTATAGGGCGCCACGTCCACCCGCGCGCCCGCGATCATCTCGTCCAGGCTGCGGCGCGCCAGCTTGCCGTAATCGGACTTCTTCGAGACGTCGAACAGCACATGGCCTTCGGCCGCATAGGCGAAGCCGTCGGCCACCAGCCTTTCGATCATGGCGATCATGCCGCCGATATGCTCGGTGGCGCGCGGCATCTCGTCGGGATCGAGGCAGCCCAGGGCGCGCACATCCTCCAGATATTGCCGCTCCGTCGTCGCCGTCAGTTCGGCGCGCGCCGCATCCACCGGGATATTGCGGGCGGCGGCGATCTCGGCGGCGCGGGCGTTGATCTTGTCGTCCACGTCGGTGAAGTTGCGCGCATAAGTAACATGCGCCGGGCCATAGACATGGCGCAGAAGGCGATAAAGCAGGTCGAAGACGATGGCGGGCCGCGCATTGCCGATATGGGCGAAGTCATAGACCGTGGGGCCGCAGACATACATGCGCACCCGGCCGGGATCGAGCGGCGCGAAGTCTTCCTTGGTCTTGCTCAGGGTGTTGTAGAGGCGGATCGGCATGGGCGGTTCTTACATCAAATTCCGCGCGATCCCGAAAGGATGGACGCGGCGGCGGCCTGGGTGGCCCGCATTCGCGGGCCATGACATGGAAGCTTTTTTTGGACGAGCAGAAGGGTTTTGCGGGCGTTAGCCGCAAATTCGGGCGATGCGGATGTGACGCGGAGCGGTCACGCGGTCTTCCCTTCCAGCCGGGCTTTGGCTTTGGCCCGCCCGATGAGAGGTAGCAGCTTTTTCAGTTCCGGTCCATCGCCCCGGCCGGTCAGAGCCAGGCGCAGGGGATGATAAAGGCCGCGCCCCTTGGCCCCGGTGGCGGCGGCGACCGCCTTGGTCCAGAGCGGCCAGGTGTCCTCGTCCCAGGGCTCGGGCGGCAAGAGTTCGGCGGCCTTGGCAATGAGCGCGGCATCCTCGATCACCGGCGCCACCGGACCGGTGATCAGGCGGGCCAGATCGGCGGCGTCGGACAGCCGGGTGAGATTGGGGCGGATGGCGTCCCACACCGCTTCGCCCACATCCGTGCGATCCGCCACCAGCGCATGGGGCATCTGGTGCAGCGTCCGGGCGTTGAGCGCCAGAAGCTCCTCTGGATCGAAATGGGCGGGAGCGCGCCCGATCCTGGCGAAGTCGAACGCGGCGGCGAGTTCGTCCAGTGAAAGGGCGGGCGCGACGGGATCGGAGGTGCCGATCCTGGCCAGATAGGCGCACACCGCCAGCGGCTCCAGGCCGTCCTCGCGCAACTGCGCCAGCGAGAGCGAGCCCAGGCGCTTGGACAGCGCCTCGCCCTTGGCGCCCACCAGCAGCGGATGATGGGCGAAGGCGGGCACGGGGCCGCCCAGCGCCTGGAATATCTCAATCTGCGCGGCGGTGTTGGTGACATGGTCCTCGCCCCGGATCACATGGCTGATACCCATGTCGAGATCGTCGGCCACCGACGGCAGGGTGTAGAGGAAAGCGCCGTCCTCGCGCACCAGCACGGGATCGGACAGGGTGGCGGTGTCGATCTCGACATCCCCGCGGATAAGATCGTGCCAGCGCACCTTGCTGCGGCTGAGCTTGAAGCGCCAATGGGGCTTGCGCCCCTCCGCCTCCCATTTCGCCTTCTTCGCCGGATCGAGCGCGGAGCGGTCATAGATGGGCGGCAGGCGGCGCGCTTTCAGCAGCGCGCGCTGGCGGTCGAGTTCTGCTTCGGTCTCGTAAGCCGGATAGATGCGCCCCGCCGCCTGAAGGCGGTAGAAAGCGGCGCTGTATTTGGCCAGGCGATTGGCCTGGCGGTCGGCCGCGTCATGCGCCAGCCCCAACCAGGCCAGGTCGCGATAGATCGCCTCTTCATAGGCGCGGGTGGAGCGCGCCGCATCGGTGTCGTCGATGCGCAGGATGAATTTGCCGCCCATCTTCCTGGCGAAGAGGCAGTTCAGCAGCGCCGTGCGGGCATTGCCGACATGGAGCAGGCCGGTGGGCGACGGCGCGAAGCGGACGGTGACGTTAGCGTGCATCGCGAAACGCATTGGTGATGGGATAGCGGCGGTCGCGGCCGAAATTACGCGACGATATCTTCACGCCCGGCGGGGCCTGGCGGCGCTTGTACTCGGAGACATAGAGCAGATGCTCGACGCGGCGGATGGTGGCGGCGTCATAGCCGCGCGCCAGCGTCTCCTCGAAGCTCATCTCGCGCTCGACCAGGCATTCCAGGATGCCGTCGAGAATCTCATAGGGCGGCAGGCTGTCCTGGTCGGTCTGATTGGCGCGCAATTCGGCGGTGGGCGGCTTCTCGATGATGCGTTCGGAGATCACGCGCCCGCCCGGCCCCAGCGCGCCTTCGGGCGAATGGGTGTTGCGCCAGTGGGAGAGGCGGAACACCTCGGTCTTGTAGATGTCCTTGAGCACGTTATAGCCGCCACACATGTCGCCATAGAGGGTGGCATAGCCTACGCTCATCTCGCTCTTGTTGCCGGTGGTGAGCACCATATGGCCGAACTTGTTCGACAGCGCCATCAGGATCACCCCGCGCAGGCGCGACTGGATATTCTCTTCGGTCGTGTCGGGCGCGGTCCCGGCGAAGGCGGGGGCCAGCGTCTCGCCCATCGCCGCCACCGCGCGCTCGATCTCGATGGTGCCATACTCCACGCCCAGAAGGCGCGCGCATTCGTCCGCATCCTCCAGGCTCTCGCGGCTGGTATAGCGCGAGGGCAGCATCAGGCAGCGCACGCGGGACGCGCCCAGCGCATCCACCGCCACGGCGGCGCTGAGCGCGGAGTCGATGCCGCCCGACAGGCCCAGCACCACGCCGGGAAAGCGGTTCTTGTTCACATAGTCGCGCAGGCCCAGCATCATGGCGTTGTAGACCTGGGACTCGCGGGATTCGGCGGGCGCGCGCTCGCCCGGCGCGCAACGCCACCTGCCGTCCGCGCCCTTCGTCCAGTCGGTGATCGCGATGCGCTCCACCCAGCCCGGCAGATCGAGCGCCGCGGCACCATCGGCGTTGAGCACGAAGGAGGCGCCGTCGAACACCAGCTCGTCCTGGCCGCCCAACTGGTTGAGATAGATCAGGGGCAGGCCGGTTTCGCGCACCCGCGAACGCGCCAGCTCCAGGCGCACATCCTCCTTGCCCGCCTCGAAGGGCGAACCGTTCGGTACCACCAGGATTTCCGCCCCGCCCCGCGCCAACCGGGCGCAGACATCGGGCTGCCAGATATCCTCGCAGACCGGCACGCCCAGCCTGACGCCGCGCACCGTCATGGGCGAAGGCGGCGGGCCGGGCACGAAGACGCGCTTCTCGTCGAAGACGCCGTAATTGGGCAAATCCACCTTGCGGGTGATGGCGGCGATGCGGCCTTCGTCCAGCAGCAGCATGGCGTTGGTGAGCCTGCCCTCTTCCGCCCAGGGCGCGCCGATCAGGATCGCGGGGCCGGAGACGGTGTCGCGCGCCAGCGCCTCCACCGCTTCGCGCGCATCGGCCTGCAGCGCGGGCTTCAGCACCAGGTCTTCTGGCGGATAGGCGGTGATGAAGAGTTCGGAGAAAAGGATCAGGTCGGCATCGGCGGCGCGGGCGCGGGCTTCGCGGGCGCGCGCCAGATTGCCTGCAATGTCGCCCATCACGGGATTGAGCTGCGCCAGGGCGATGCGAAAACAGTCAGCCATGACTGTTATTTAGAGGCTGCCGCTGGACGTGGCTAGGCAGCGCGACTGCCTCTTTTCGCCCGTCCAGGCCAGCAGACCGGGCATGGGCCGGGGCCGCGATATTTGTGGCCGCGGCTGCAGGTCTTCCAGCCATTATTGCACTTGCCGGTCTTGCGTCTGGCTTTCGCGGCCATGCGTGTCCTCCGGCAAGAGAACCGGGAAAGGGCGCGGCCGGTTCCTAGCCCGCCGCCGCGACGCGGGGCTGGGACAGCGGCAGGCCCTGGGCCACGCCCGCCGCTTCCTCGATCAGAAGGGCGGTAGCGAGCGCCTGCGCCGCCTGCTCGGCGGTGACCAGGGCGGGCGCGCCGATGCGCACCGCCTGCACGAAGGCGGTCACGGATTCGCCCAGGGGATCGCCGATCTCCAGCGCGCGCAGGGGGCGCGGCGTGGTGTTGACGACCTCGCGGGTGAGGAAATCGATCTCGACCACGCCGTCGGCATAGACGGCGCGCATGCCGCGGCGGCGCTCGGCGGCGACGCGGCTGGTCTCCAGCTTCGCCACGGTGCCGCAGGCGAAGGTGACGGTGGCCGCGACATCGTCGGCGAAGGGGCCGTATTCGACCCGGCCGCGCGCGGTGACGGCGGAAACCGCGCCCGGCACCAGCGTGTGCACCAGGTCGAGGTCATGGATCATCAGGTCCAGCACGGCGGAGACATCGTCGCCCCGGCCCGTCCAGGGGCCCTTGCGCCAGCAGGTGATCTCCAGCGGCGTCTCGGCCAGGTCGAGCAGGCCGGTGCGGGCAAAGACGAAACGCTCCTGATGGCCGACGGTGAGCAGGCGCCCCGTCTCGCGCGACAGCGCCACCAGCTCGGCCGCCTCCTCGCGGGTGGTGGCGATGGGCTTTTCCACCAGCACATGGGCGCCCGCATTCAGGAGGGCGCGGGCGATCTCGTAATGGGTGACGGCGGGGGAGCAGATGCTGACCAGGTCCACCTTGCCCAGAAGCTCGCGCCAGTCGGCGACGGTGAGGATGTCATGGCGGGCGGCGATGACGGCGCGGGTCTCGGGCGAAGGATCGGCGACGGCGAAAAGCTCGACATCGCCCTTTTCGGACAGCGCGGCATATTTGGCGGCGTGGTGGCGGCCGAAGGCGCCCGCCCCGATGACGGCGGCTTTCAGCGGACCCGATTCAGGCACCCGGCGGCGAAGGAACAAGCACAAGCCCCATGAGGAAACCGAGCGAGTTAAACCGTGCAGTGCAGCAAAGGGCGACTGATAAGATATTGCCGGTTGTTACGCCAGCAAGTGCTTGAATACGCTTATTTTTCCTGGGCGGCGACCAGCAGCGAGGCCATCGCCGCCACGATCACATAAACCAGCATCAACGGGGCGAGGCCCGTCAGCAGGGCCCCGGTGATGTCGGCGAAGGCGCTGCAGCCGAGTAGCGGGAAGGCCGAGCCCAGATAGAGAAACTGGATGCCGATCACCGCCACGATGCCGAAGAGCAACGCCCGGAGCGCCGGGCCGATGATCTCGGGCTTGCCCGCCATCTCCAGCCGGATCACCCCGGCCAGCAGCTTCAGCCGCGACAGCACGCTGGCCAGCCAGATGATCGCCAGCATCCAGGTGAAGGCGGCGGCGAAGGCGCGCCCGCCATCCATGTTGCAGGCATCCAGCGAGCGCAGCAGGATGCGCTGCCCCGGCACCGCGAAGGCCATCGCCGCCTGAAGCTGCTGCGCCGCAGGCAGCGCCATCAATTCCGGCGCGAAGCCCACCTGCACCGCGAAGGCCAGGAGCACGAAGGCCAGGAAGACCATCTCGTTGAAGCCGGGCAGCAGGTGATGCGGCGCCGCCCAGGCCTTGAGCGGCGTGCCCGGCAGCCCGCCCGAGACGCCGAAGCCGCCGATGAAGAGCAGCCCCATCGCCGCGAAGAGGATGACGCAGACCCCCAGCGCCAGCAGGGCGGCGGGAAAGGCCATGCCCGAGGCCAGCGCCAGATGCAGCGCATGGCCGCCCGCGACGGCGCAGAAGAGAAGCCAGCCCTTGGCGAGCAGACGCGCTATGCCCATCTGTCGGCCTGATATGTCAGCGTCGCCATCCCAACTCATCTCCATGGGCGGCCTTGAGCCGCCCATCCAACTTCGTTCCGCTTGAAGGAAAGTTGGATGGCCGGGTCAAGCCCGGCCATGGTGAGTTTAGGATTAAGCCCGCATTTTCTGCAAAGGCAGTCAGGCCGAAGCCGCCAGGCCTGCGTCCTTGATCCGCTCCTCGCGGATGCCCTGGGCCAGGAGGAAGGCCAGCTCCAGCGCCTGGCTGGCATTGAGGCGCGGATCGCAGGCGGTCTGGTAGCGCGTCTGCAGATCCACTTCCTTCAGGCCCTGCGCGCCGCCCAGGCACTCGGTGACGTTCTGGCCCGTCATCTCGAAATGGACGCCGCCCGCATGGGTGCCTTCGGCGCGGTGCACCGCGAAGAAGGCGCGCACCTCTTCCAGCACGCGCTCCACCGGCCGCGTCTTGTAGCCCGATTGCAGCTTGATGGTGTTGCCGTGCATGGGATCGGACGACCACACCACCTTCTTGCCCTCGCGCTTCACGGCGCGGACCATGGCCGGCAGCTTCTCGGCCACCTTGTCGGCGCCGAAGCGGGCGATCAGCGTCAGCCGCCCGGGGATGTTCTGCGGGTTGAGGATGTCGATCAGCCGCAGCAATTCCTCGGGATCGAGGCTGGGGCCGCATTTGAGGCCGATGGGATTCCTGATGCCGCGCATGAACTCGACATGGGCGCCGTCGGGCTGGCGGGTGCGGTCGCCGATCCAGAGCATGTGCGCGCTGGTATCGTACCAGTCGCCCGTGGTGGAATCGACGCGCGTCATCGCCTGCTCATAGGCCAGGTGCAGCGCCTCATGGCTGGTGTAGAAGTCGGTGCCGCGCAGTTGCGGCACGGACTCGCTGGTGATGCCGCAGGCGGCCATGAAGTCCAGCGTCTCGCTGATGCGCTGGGCCAGGCCCCGATACTGCTCGCCCGCCGGGCTGTCGGCGATGAAGCCCAGCATCCAGCGATGGACATTGTGCAGGTCGGCATAACCGCCTTGCGCGAAGGCGCGCAGCAGGTTGAGCGTCGCCGCCGATTGCGCCGTCGCCATCAAAAGGCGGTTGGGATCGGGGATGCGCGCTTCGGGCGTGAACTCGCCCGAATTGATGTTGTCGCCGCGATAGGAGGGCAGCGTGACGCCGTCCCGGGTCTCGGTGTCGTCCGAGCGCGGCTTGGCGAACTGGCCGGCGATGCGGCCCACCTTCACCACCGGCACCCCGGCGGCGAAGGTCAGCACCACCGCCATCTGCAACAGGACGCGGAAGGTGTCGCGGATATTGTCGGGATGGAATTCGGCGAAGCTCTCGGCGCAGTCGCCGCCCTGGAGCAGGAAGGCCTTGCCCTCCGCCACCTGGCCCAGCGCCGCCATCAGGTTGCGGGCCTCGCCGGCAAAGACCAGCGGGGGATGCGAGCGCAGTTGCGCCAGGACGCGGTCGAGCGCGGCCTGGTCCGGATAGGTGGGCACCTGGCGGATCGGCTTGTCCTGCCAGGATTGCGGGGTCCAGGGCTGGGCCACTGGCTTTCTCCTTAACGACAGACCCTCCTCCCCCTTTGCGCGATAGCGCCAAGGGGGAGGTGCCCGTAGCAGGCAGGCCGCTTGCGGCCGACCGCCTGCGCAGGGCGGAGGGGGTGAATAATCGCCCGGATATAGGGGAAGGCCCATCCTTTTGCCAGCAATCCCGGCCGCCCGGGCGGACATGGCGGCCGCGTGCAATCCGCAAAGCGGTGCAAGGGATTAACAATTTTCCAGGCTTGGACAAACGGTTGCAGCCCCGGTCCTGCTTTCCCGCTCCGTCCCCTGCCGCTAGCATCGCCGCCTTCACAGGGGGATTTTCGGATGAATCGGACGTTCGGTGCGGCGCTGGCGGCGGCGCTGCTTCTGGCCATGCCCGGCCTGGGCCAAGCCCAGACCCAGGGCTTCAAGACCCGCGAGCAGGTGATCCACGACACCGCCTATTGGACGGGCGAGCGTTTCCCCGACGGCCGCCCCCGGGTGCCCGATTCCATCCTGGACCGCATGAAGCGGGTGACGCTGGAGGAGGCCTGGGCGACGCTGCGCAGCGCGGGCTTCCTCAACCAGTATGAGGATGGCTGGCAGAGCCTGTTCCCGGAAAAGGTGCTGGTGGGCCGGGCGCTGACCTCGGGCTGGCTGCCGGGCCGGCCCGACATCCAGCGCATCGTCGAGGAGGACGGGCGCGCCGCCGGGCGCACCCTGGGGACCAATAGCTGGCCGGTGGACATGCTGCAGAAGCGCGATGTCTATGTGTCCGACCATTTCGGCCTGAAGGTCAGTGGGCCGTCGATCGGCGACAATGTCGGCAACGCCATCTATGCCAAGACCGGCAACGGCATCGTCTATGACGGGGCGGTGCGCGACATCAACGGCCTGCGCAAGCTGCCCGACTTCGTCTCCTTCTGGCGCGCCTACGATCCCTCCCACCATTACGGGATGCTGAACACGGGCAATCTGCTCAACTCCACCCTGATCTCGATCAACGCCGCCACCCGCATCGGCAAGGTGACGGTGATGCCGGGCGATGTGGTACTGGGCCGCGACGGCGGGGTGCTGTTCATCCCGCCGCAACTGGCCGAGCGGGTGGTGCGCGATTCCGAGCGCACCCAGCTCCGCGACCAGTTCGGGCAGCTGCGCATCCGCGAGGGCCGCTACACGGCGGGCCAGATCGACACGCGCTGGACCGACGCCATCGAGGCCGATTACGACCAGTGGCTGAAGGCCAATGTGGACAGGCTGGACATCCCGCGCGAGGCGGTGCAGGCGATCATCGACGAGCGCGCCCAGCCGCGGCCACAGGGCGCGCCGGGGCCGGGACGCGGCGGCCAGCCGGCGGCGCGGTAAGCCGCGCGCGGCGCGCATGGGCGGGCGGGTGCATTTGCACTTTGCGGTTGTAATCGCGGGCGCTAAAGGAGGAAGGACGCCTTCGAAGCCGGGCCATGCCTGACGGTTCCAGCACAGTTCATCTCTTCCGCCCCAAGCTGATCACCATCTTCCGCGAGGGCTATGGGGCGGAGGATTTCCACAAGGACGTGCTGGCGGCGCTGACCGTCGCCATCGTGGCGCTGCCGCTGTCTATGGCCTTCGCCATCGCCTCGGGCGTGCCGCCCGCCCATGGCCTCTATGCCGCCATCGTGGGCGGCTTCCTGGTCTCGGCGCTGGGCGGCAGCCGCTTCCAGATCGGCGGTCCGGCGGGCGCCTTCATCGTGCTTGTGGCCGCCACCGTGGCGAGCCATGGCGTCGAAGGCATGCTCCTGACCGTGCTCCTGTCAGGAATGCTGCTGACGCTGCTGGGGCTGGTGCGGCTGGGGTCCCTGATCCGCCACATCCCCCATGCGGTGACGGTGGGCTTCACCGCGGGCATCGCCCTCATCATCCTGGCCAGCCAACTCAAGGAGCTGGGCGGGCTGACCCTGGCGGGGGCCGAGCCGGGGCCGTTTCTTCCCAAGCTGGCGGCGCTGGGTGCGGCGCTGCCCACGCTCAACCCCGCCGCGCTGGCGGTGGGCCTGGGCGTGGTCCTGGCGATCATGGCGGTGCGGCGCTGGCGCCCCGCCTGGCCCGCGCTGCTGCTGGCGGTGACGGGCGCCTCGCTGGCGGCGGCGCTGCTGCATCTGCCGGTGGAGACCATCGCCAGCCGCTTCGGCGAGCTGCCGCACAGCCTGCCCCGCCCCGCCCTGCCCGCGCTGACGCCGGAGCGGATCGTGGCGGTGCTGCCCTCGGTCTTCGCCTTCACCCTGCTGGGCGGGGTGGAGAGCCTGCTCTCGGCCAAGGTCGCCGACAGCATGACCGGGCGCCGCCACCGCTCCAACATGGAGCTGGTGGCGCAGGGCATCGCCAATATCGGCTCGGCCCTGTTCGGCGGCATGCCGGTGACGGGCACCATCGCGCGCACCGCCACCAATGTGCGCGCGGGTGCGAAAAGCCCCCTGTCGGGGATGATGCACGCAATCTTCCTGCTGCTCTTCATGCTGGTGGCGGCGCCCCTGGCCGGCTATGTGCCGCTGGCGGCGCTGGCGGGAATGCTGGTGGTGGTCGCCTGGAACATGGCGGAGAAGGCCGAGTTCGCGCGCCTGCTGCGCCAGCCCTATGCCGCGTCGGTGCTGCTGACCACCTTCGCCGTCACGCTGCTGCGCGACCTGACCGAAGGCATCATCGCGGGCTGCCTCCTGGCGGCGGTGCTGGCCTTCCTGCGCCACAAGGTGCCGGAGGAAGGCGCCTAGGGCGACTTGGAGTAGCTCTTCGTCCGCATCGTCACGAGTTCTTCCGCCGCCGTCGGATGCAGGGCGATAGTACGGTCGAAATCGGCCTTGGCCGCGCCCAGGGTGAGGGCGATGGCGGCGGCCTGCACGATCTCGGCGGCATGGTCGCCGAAGACATGGCAGCCCAGCACCCGGTCCGACTGCGCATCCACCACCAGCTTCATCAGGGTGCGCACCTGCCGCCCGCCCAGCGTGTGCAACAGCGGCCGGAAGGTGGATTTGTAGATATCGACGCTGTGGCCCAGGCCCAGCGCCGTTTCCTCCGACAGGCCCACCGCCGCCAGTTCGGGGGTGGTGAAGACCGCGCTGGGCACCAGGCTGTGGTTGGGCCTGGTGGGATTGTTCTTGAAGGCGGTCTCGACGAAGCACATCGCTTCATGGATGGCGACGGGCGTGAGCTGCATGCGGTCGGTGACATCGCCCACCGCCCAGATATGGGGCGCGCTGGTGCGCGAGAAGGCGTCCACCTTCACCTCGCCCCGCTTGCCCAGCTCCACGCCCGCCTTCTCCACATGCAGCGCCGGGGTGTTGGGCTGCCGGCCGATGGCGAGCAGAATCTGGTCGCAGGCGATGCGCGCGCCCTTGTTGGTCTCGGCCAGAAGGCCGTCGCCCTGCTTCTCGATGCGGGCGAACTCGCAGCCCAGCAGCACCTCGATGCCGCGCGCCTGCATCGAGAGGGTGAGCGCCTCGCGCATGTCGCGGTCGAAGCCGCGCAGGGGCAGATCGCCGCGATAGAGCAGCGACACTTTCGAGCCCAGGCCCTGGAAGATGTGCGCGAATTCCAGCGCGATATAGCCGCCGCCCGCGATCAGGATGCGGCCCGGCAACTCCTTCAGGTGGAATGCCTCGTTGGAGGTGATGCAAAGCTCCCCGCCCGGGATCACATGGGTGGTGCCCAGCTCGCGGGTGGGCGTGTTGCCGGTGGCGATCAGGATCTTCTCCGCCGTGACGCGCTTGCCGGAATTGAGCAGCTTGAGCGTGTGCTCGTCCTCGAACACGGCGCGGTCGGCATGGCGCGTCACGCCCGCCTGCTCGACCAGGCTTGTGTAGATGCCCTCCAGGCGCGCGATCTCGCGGTCCTTGTTGGCGATCAGGGTGGGCCAGTCGAAGCGGGCGTTGCCGAAATCCCAGCCATAGCCCGCCGCGTCCTTGACGTTCTCGGCGAACTGGCTGGCATAGACCAGGAGCTTCTTGGGGATGCAGCCGCGGATGACGCAGGTGCCGCCCATGCGCCATTCCTCGGCCAGGCCGACACGGGCGCCGGTCCCGGCCGCCATGCGGGCGGCGCGCACGCCGCCGGAGCCGCCGCCGATAACAAAGAGATCGTAGTCGAACGCCATTTAGTTAGTGACCCCCTCCGCCCTTCGCATCGCAAGCGCTGCTACGGGCACCTCCCCCTCCTGGCGCTGCGCGCCGAGGGGGAGGGCGCCGCCAATGACGAACAGATCGTAGTCGAATTTGCGCATGATGTTGGCGGCTCGCGGATGGCAGGCTAGGCTTAGCCGAGGACGAAGCGGGTCACAATGCGGGTGGGGACATACTGGGTGCGGGCGGCATTGGCGGCCGCGATGGCGTGCCTGCTGTCGGGCTGCACCCTGTCGGCGGCCCTGCGGCAGGACGAAATCCGCTCGGTGTGGAATCGCGGCCTGCCGCCGCAGACCGTCTTCTATGTCACCGACCGCGCGCCGGAGGGCGCGGGCTTCGGCCTGGCCTGGAGCGCGTCGGCTAGCTGCGGCCGCGCCGTGACGCCCATCGCCCATGCCACCAGCGAAAAGCCCGCGCCCGACCCCAGGCTGGAGCCCATCGCCTGCGACCGGCCCGCCGAGATGGCGGGTTTCGCCGAACGCGTCGCCGCCGAGGCCAGGGCGCGGGGCTGCAATCGCGTCTTCATCGTGGTGCATGGCTACAACCTCACCTTCCGCACCGCCATGCTGCATGGGGCGCAACTGGCGATGGACGTGCAGTGGCGCTGCGCCACCCTGCTCTTCAACTGGGCCAGCGAAGGCATGTTCAACCGCTATGCCGCCGACATCGAGCGCAGCGGCTATGCCGTGCCGCTCCTGATCGAGACGTTGCGGGCGTTGAAGGCGTCGGGGCTGGAGCTGAACATCCTCGGCCACAGCATGGGCGCGCGCATCGCCCTGGGCGCGCTGGGGGCGCTCTGCCGCGAGCCGCAGCCGGTGGTGCGCGAACTGCTGCTGGCCGCGCCGGATGTCAGCGCGGGCGAGAACAGCGACGATCTGGGCCGGATGCTGGAGCGTGACCGCACCTGCGTGGCGCGCACCACGCTTTACGCCTCCGATTACGACCTGGCGCTGATGGCCTCCGAAAGCGCCCATGGCGGCATCGCCCGCGCCGGGCGGCTGCCGCTCAAGGCGCTGGACTATGCCCGTCCCGGCCTGAACGGCGTGGGCCGGATCGAGGCGGTGGATGCGACGCTGGCGCCGGGCGACATTTCCGGCCATGCCTATTTCGTCTTCTCCTGGGAGATGATGGCCGACCTGATGTGGGCGCTGGACGGCGCCTCGCTGCAAAAGCGCGCCGAGCTGGGGACGCTCACCTGCAAGGACTGGAACGGCAGCGCCTGCGCCACGGGCGGCGGGCGCTACAGCTTGAAAGTCGGCGAGGCGCGCCAGCCCGGCCTGAGCCGCCGCATCCTCAGGACGCTCTGGCCGCTCATCCTGCCTTTGCAGTAGCGGCCGCGCGGCGGATCAGCGGATGACCTCGACTTCGCCGGGGCTGGCGATCAGAAGCGTCTTGGCGATGCCGATGAAAAGCCCATGCTCGACCACGCCGGGCACCGCCTGGATGGCGGTGGCGAGTTTCGGCGCATCGGCGATCTGGCCGAAGGCGCAGTCATAGATGACGCAGCCGCTGTCGGTCATGAAACATTCGCCGTCCTTGTGGCGCAGGGTCATGGGCACATCGGCATAGCCCAGCGCGGCGAAGGCGGCTTGCAGCCGCGCGGCGGTGGATTTGTGGCCGAAGGCGATCACCTCGATGGGCAGAGGGAATTTGCCCAGCCGCGCCACCAGCTTGGATTCGTCGGCGATCACGAGCATGGACTTGGAGGAGGCGGCGACGATCTTCTCGCGCAGGAGCATGCCGCCGCCGCCCTTGATCAGGTTGAGGTCGCGGTCGGCCTCGTCGGCGCCGTCGATGGTGAGGTCGAGCGGCGCCAGCTCGTCGAGATGGGAAAGCGTGATGCCCAGCTTGCGGGCATGGGCGGCGGTGCGCTCGGAGGTGGGGACGCAGAGCAGCTTGAGGCCGCCGCGCACACGCGGGGCCAGCAGGTCGAGGAAGATTTCGGCGGTGGAGCCGGAGCCCAGCCCCAGCTTCATCCCGTCCTGGACATATTCCAGAGCCTTGGCGGCGACGGCTTTCTTGAGGGCGTTCTGGTCGGTGGCTTTGTCGGTCATGGGCGGGGACAATAGAGGGGCACATCGTCCCTGTCTTCCCTCACCCTTGATGGGGGAGGGCGACCGGAGAGCGCAGGCGCTCCGGTCGGGTGGGGGTGAATTCCGGTGATCCATTCCCCTCCCCCGTCGCCATCGCGAAACGCGATGGCGATGCCCCCTCCCGCAAGGGGAGGGGGAATTATTCCACCGTCACGCTCTTCGCCAGGTTGCGCGGCTGGTCCACGTCGGTCCCCTTCGCCAGCGCCGCGTAATAGGCCAGAAGCTGCACCGGCACGGCGTAAAGCAGGGGCGTGATGAAGGCGTTGGTGGTGGGCACGGTGATCGCGGCCCAGACCTTGCCCGCCTTGGCGACGCCTTCCTCGTCCGAGATCAGGAGCACCTTGCCGCCCCGCGCCATCACCTCCTGCATGTTGGAGATGGTCTTCTCGAAATGCTGGTCGTGCGGGGCGATGACGATGATCGGCACCGCCTCGTCGATCAGCGCGATGGGGCCATGCTTCATCTCGCCCGCGGCATAGCCTTCGGCATGGATGTAGCTGATCTCCTTCAGCTTCAGCGCCCCTTCCAGCGCCAGCGGATAGGACGGCCCGCGCCCCAGATAGAGCACGTCGCGCGCCTTGGCGACCTCTTCGGCCACCGCCTTGATCTGCGCCTCCTGCTTGAGCAGTTCGGCGATGTAGCGCGGCGTCTCCAGAAGGGAAGCGCAGAGCGTCTTCTCGTCTTCCGCGCTCAGATGGCCGCGCGCCGCGCCCGCGGCGATGGCGAAGCTGGCCAGCGCCGCCAACTGGCAGGTGAAGGCCTTGGTCGAGGCGACGCCGATCTCCGGCCCGGCATAGGTGGGCAGCACGATGTCAGCCTCCCGCGCGATGCTGGATTCAGGCACATTCACCACCGCGATGGTGGTCTGGCCCCTGGCCTTGGCGTCGCGCAGGGCCGCCAGCGTGTCCGCCGTCTCGCCCGACTGCGACACGAACAGCGCCGCGCCCTTCTCGGGATAGACGGGGTCGCGGTAGCGCAGCTCCGACGCCACATCGATCTCCACCGCCAGGCGGCCCAGCTTCTCGAACCAGTATTTGCCGACCATGCCCGCATAATAGGCGGTGCCGCAGGCGCTGATGGTGAGCCGCGCGGCGTCCGCCAGGGCGGGGCGCAGCCCCACATCCATGCGCCGCACGGTGGGGCCGGCCGGATCGAGATAATGCGCCAGCGTATGGCCGATCACCTCCGGCTGCTCATGGATCTCCTTGGCCATGAAATGGCTGTGGCCCGCCTTGTCCACGATGGCGGCGGAGGCGGAGGTGATCCTGATCTCGCGGTTGGCGGGGCGGCCCAGCGCGTCGAAGATGGCGACCTCGGTGCCGCGGATCACCGCCACATCGCCTTCCTCCAGATAGGCGACGCGGTTGGGGAAGGGCGCCAGCGCAAAAGCGTCGGAGCCGAGATAGGATTCGGTCTCGCCGAAGCCCACCGCCAGGGGCGAGCCCTTGCGCGCGCCGACCAGAAGGCCATCCTCGTCCTTGAAGATCACCGCCAGCGAATAGGCGCCGGTCAGCCGCGCCACCGCCGTCTTGGCGGCCTCGGCAGGGGGCAAACCTTGCGCGAGATAGTCGGTGATCAGATGCGCGGCCACTTCGCTGTCGGTCTGGGATTCGAAGGTATGGCCCTTGGCGGAAAGCTCGTCGCGCAGCTCGCGGAAATTCTCGATGATGCCGTTATGGACGATGGCGACCCGCTCGGAGGCATGGGGATGGGCGTTGTTCTCGGTCGGCGCGCCATGGGTGGCCCAGCGCGTATGGCCGATGCCGGTGCGGCCGCGCAACGGGTTCGCCTGGAGCACGGCGTCCAGCCGGTTGAGCTTGCCGGGCGCGCGGCGGCGCTCAATGCGGCCCTCGACCAGCGTGGCGACGCCCGCCGAGTCATAGCCGCGATATTCCAGGCGGCGCAGCGCCTCGACCAGGACGGGGGCCACGTCGCGGGTCCCCGCGATGCCGACAATGCCGCACATTACTTCTTCTCCGTTTTCCGGGCGGCGCGGAAGGCGGCGGCCCAGCCGCGCTTCTGCGTCTGCTGGCCGCGCGCGATGGCCAGGGCATCGGCCTCCACATCGCTGGTGATGACCGAGCCCGCCGCCGTGATCGCGCCGTCGCCCACCTTCACAGGGGCGACCAGCGACGTGTCCGAGCCGATGAAGGCGCCCGCGCCGATCTGGGTGTGCGCCTTGGTGAAGCCGTCATAGTTGCAGGTGATGGTGCCCGCGCCGATATTGGCCTTGGGCCCCACCGTGGCATCCCCCAGATAGGTGAGATGGTTGGCCTTTGCGCCCGGGCCGATGCGGGCATTCTTCACCTCGACGAAATTGCCGATATGCGCATCCTCGCCGATTTCGGCGCCGGGGCGCAGGCGCGCATAAGGCCCGATGACGGCGCCCGCGGCGATGGCGGCACCCTCGACATGGCTGAAGGCGCGGATGACGGCGCCCTCGGCCACGGTGACGCCGGGGCCGAAGACCACGAACGGCTCGATCCGCGCGTCGGCGCCGATCTCGGTGTCATACGAGAAATACACCGTCTCGGGCGCGGTCATGCCGACACCGGCATCGAGGAAGCGGCGGCGCAGGCGCACCTGCATCAGCGCCTCGGCGGCGGCAAGCTCGGCGCGGCTGTTGACGCCGGTGAGCGCGGCCTCCTCGGTCAGGGCGATGGCGCAAGCCACGCCCTCGGCCTTCGCCAGCGCGGGAATGTCGGTGAGATAATATTCGCCCTGGGCGTTCCTGTTGTTGAGCCGCGCCGCCCAGGCGAAGAATTTCCGCGCCTCGGCGGCATAGAGGCCCGCATTGCAGAGCCGCACCTCGCGTTCGGCGTCCGAAGCGTCCTTGAACTCCACGATGCGGTCGAGCAGCCCGTCCGGCCCGGTCAGCACCCGGCCATAGGCGCCCGGATCGGCGGCCTGGAACGCCGCCAGCGCCAGGCCGGTCTTTTCCTGGGCCGCCAGCACCTGGGCGATAACGGCAGGCGTGATCAGGGGTACATCGCCGCTGGCGATCACCAGCGTGCCGTCGAAATCCCCAAGCGCCTCTTTCGCCGCCGCGGCGGCATGGCCCGTGCCGAGCTGCTCCTGCTGGATGGCGGTTTCGCAGCCTTCCGACGCCGCATAGGCGCGCACGGCCTCGCCCGCCGCGCTGGTCACCACCACGATGCGCGCGATCCCCGCCCCGCGCAGCGCGCGGATGGCATGGCCCAGCATGGAAAGGCCCGCCACCTTGTGCAGCACCTTGGGCAGGGCGGACTTCATGCGTGTGCCGGCGCCCGCGGCAAGAATGATGGCTGCCTTCGACATGGTGCCCCGGTATGCTGCGGTCCGAAAAAGGTGAAATGACGATTTGTGTCTTTTCATGTCGCGCCGCAGGGCCTATGTCCCGGCGGCGCATCTATATATTGCTCCGAGTCCCCAAGAGATAGCCGGTTCATGCCCTCCCCCGCCCTGATTTTCGACCTGGACGGCACGCTGGTGGATACCGCCCCCGACCTGCTGGCGGCCACCAATGCGGTTCTGGCGGCGCAGGACCTGCCCCCGATGGCGCCGCAGGCGCTGCGCCACATGGTGGGCTTCGGCGCGCGCGCCCTGATCGAGCAGGCGATGGCGGCGGCGGGCCGGGCGGTGACGGCGGAGGCGCTGCCGCCGCTGCTCGACATCTTCCTGGAGCATTACCGCAACCATATCGCCGATGGCAGCGTGATCTTTCCCGGCGTGCCCCCGACCCTGGCCGCCCTCAGGGACGAAGGCGCGCGCCTGGCGGTCCTGACCAACAAGCCGCAGGAGCTGACCGACCGGCTCCTGCCCGTCATCGGCCTGGATCATTTCTTCGCCGAGGTCTATGGCGCGGGCCGCATGGACTATGTGAAGCCCGACGCCCGCATCTTCCATGACGTGGTGCGCGATGTCGGCGGCCATGACGGCGGCGCCGTGATGATCGGCGATTCCGTCACCGACCTGAAGACGGCGCGCGCGGCGGGCGCGCCCTGCATCCTTCTGTCCTATGGCTATACGCCGGTCCCGGCGCGGGAGCTGGGCGCGGACATGGTGCTGGACGATTTCCGCGACCTGCCGGACGCGCTACGGACGCTGGGCGTCCTATAGCTCCCAGACCAAGCCATCCTTGGCGGGCGCGGGCGCCCACACCATGGCGCTGGACTTCATCAGCCGGTGGATGCGCTCCAGCAGCCGGTCGGGATGGAAGGGCTTGACCATATAATCGTCGGCGCCCGCGCCCATCGCCCGCATCACCGTGGCGCTGTCGCGCTCGCCCGTCAGCATCATCACCGACAGGCTGCTGGTGGTGGGTCGGACGTGATCGCATCCAGCGCCGGCAGGCCGCCGCCCGGCATCTTCACGTCCAGGATCACCGCGACCGGCTCGCTCTGGCGGACCAGGGCGACCGCCTCCGGCCCGCTGGACGCTGACAGAACGTCAAATCGGGCCAGGCCCAGGCGAAGAGCCACCAGGCTGACGATGATGGGATCGTCGTCGGCGATGACGATGCGGCGCTTCATGCGGATGGACCGTGGAAAACCGGGCGCACATTGCCGCACGGCGGTTAATTTTTCCTGCGGCGGGCGGGCCCGGCCCTTGTGTTTTCCGGGCGGATGCCATGAATGTCGCCGCCCGCAGATTCAATGAAGAGTCTCGTCATGGCCAGCGCGACACGGACCGATCCCCTGCTTCGCCGCGCCCTGCTGGCGCTGGGCACCGGCTTCGCCTTCTTCCTGCTGGGCTGGGGCGGCATCGCGGTCTGGGGCGGCAACGCCCATTCCTCCTCGCCCATCTGGCCCGCCACCGCCTTCGGCATCTGCATCATCCTGCGCCTGTCGCGCGGCCGCGCCGACGACACCGCCATGCTGGCGGCGATGCTGCCCGCGGGACTCCTGGCCAACTGGCTGGGCGGCGCCTCCTGGGGGATGATCCTGGGCTTCAGCGTCATCAACATCCTGGACATGGCGGCCGGGCTTTACGCCATCCGCCGCTTCGCGCCCGCGCGCATCACCACCGGCCGCTCGGCGGCGCGCTTCGCGCTGGCGGCGGCGATCACCCCGGCCCTGTTCGGCGCGCTGTTCGCGGGCCTGCTGGTGGCGATGCTGGGCGGCGATGGCTGGCTGGCGGGCGGGCAATGGTTCCTGGCCAACTTCCTGGGCGTCTGCATCATCTTCCCGCTGGGCATGACCGTCTCGATGCGCCAGCTCGCCAAGCTGCAACTGAAGGATCGCTTCGTCGAGGCGGCGCTGGTCTTCTCGGCGGTGGGCGCCTCCGCGGTGCTGGCCTTCGCCATCTCGCCCCTGCCGCTGGAATTCCTGGTGCTGAGCGCCGCCCTGATGGCGGGGGTACGCTTCCGCCTGGTGGGTGCGGGCGCGGCGCTGATCATCATCGGCGCGGTGGCGCTGGCCGCGCCGGTGCCCGCCGGCGTCAATCCGGTGCTGCATGTGGAATGGCTGCAGCTCTTTCTGGGCCTGTGCAGCATCTTCTCGATGCGCGCGGCGCTGCTGCTGAACCAGCGCGACATGCACATCGCCATCATCGAGCGCCGCCGCCGCCGTGCCGTGCGCGCCAGCCGCTTCAAGAGCCAGCTTCTGGCCCATGTCAGCCATGAGGTGCGCTCGCCGCTCTCGGCGGTGATCGGCTTTTCGGGCATGCTGGAAACGGGGGCGCTGGCGGCCGACCGGGCGCCGGAATTCGCCAGCATCATCGTGCACAATGGCGAATTGCTGCAGCGGCTGCATGACGACCTGCTGGACCTGTCCCGCGCCGAGGCCGGGGCGCTTTCCATCGCGCCGGAGAAGGTCCGGGTGGCCGAGACCGTCTTCACCTGCGTCGGCGGCATCCGGCTGGACACGGCGCTGGGCGGCAAGAGCCTGGTGGTGGACCCGATCGGCGAAGAGTTGTCGGTGATCGCCGATCCCTTGCGCCTGGCGCAGGTGATCAACAACCTGATCGCCAACGCCTACAAGTATGGCGACAATTTCTCGCCAATCCGGGTGAGCGCGGCGGCCACCCAGGACGGCTTCGGCCGCATCGAGGTGGTCAATGCCGGGCCCGGCATTCCGCCGGAGGAGCGCGCCAGCATCTTCCGCCCCTTCAGCCGGGCGCAAGGCGTGGGCCGCTCGGTTCCGGGAGCGGGGCTGGGCCTGTCCATCGCCAAGCGGCTGGTGGAAATGCAGGGCGGGCGCATTGATTTCGAGAGTACCCCGGGGCGGCAGACCCGCTTCTGGGTGGATTTGCCGCTCGCCGCCTGACGGCGCGGCCGGGCTGCCCGAGGGCGGCGGGCTCTGGCGGCTTGACGGACGCCCGCCCGGCACCCTATAGCCCTGCCCCTTCGCCGATCTGAAAGGCGGGCGCGTAGCTCAGCGGGAGAGCACACCCTTCACACGGGTGGGGTCATAGGTTCAATCCCTATCGCGCCCACCATTCCACGGCCGCCGCATCGCGGCGGCCGTGGAATGTCAAGCGGTGGCTAGCGACAGCGTAGCGCGGCCGCGCGGCAGTTACCTCGGCTCGATATTTCAACATAACGACGCCACGTGCTTCGATGGCGCGCCTGCTTGGCGGTGCGGCTGGTTATCGCCTACCCTCCCCGCCCATGGCGATCAGCATCATCGAATACCATCTCATCCGCTCGCTGCAGGAGCAGGGACAGATTCCTCCGGGCGGCGACCTGCTCGAGATCGGCGAGGCCAACTGGTATGGCGATGTCGGCGTGGACGTGCTGCGCGCCGACATCGCCCGCTTCGCCGCGCCCGGTGACCGCGAGGCGCTGACCGCCGCGCTGGCGGCGGCCGAGCGCGCGGACGCGCGCTGGGACATCGCCAAGATCTTCTGGCGGACCTTCCTGCGCCCCGCCTCCATCACCGCCATCGACCTGGACGGCAGCGCCGCGGCGCTCAAGCTCGACCTCAACCAGCCGCTCAGCCTGGGGCGGCAGTTCCAGGTGGTGCACAATTCCGGCACGCTGGAGCATATCTTCGACATCGCCCAGGCCTTCCGCACCATCCACGACCTGACGGCGCCGGGCGGCATCATGATCCACCACGCGCCCTTCGTGGGCTGGGTGGACCATGGCTTCTATTCCCTGCATCCCACCCTCTTCTGGGACATCGCCGAGGCCAATGGCTATATCGTCGGCGCGCTGGTCTATGCCGAGATGAATCCGCCGCGCTTCGAGAATCTGCTCACGCGCGAATCCGTGCTGGAGCTGGCGAAGGCGGGCCGGATCGGCCGCAACGGCAATCTGGCGGCGGTCTTGCAGCGGCCCCTCACGGCCGCGCCCTTCCGCGTTCCCATGCAGGGTTATTATGCGGGCCGCATCTCCCAGGATGCGGTGGACGCCTGGAGCGCGCTGCGCTGACGCATACTCCACGCCAATAGAGCGAGGGATTTTGCGGCCTGCGCAGGAGCGTCGCGCGGAGCGTGCTTAAGCATGTGAGCAGGCCTAGCTTTTCTTAGCGAGCAAAGCGCCTAGAAAAGCTGGCCCCAGCCGGGCGCAGCGAGGCGCGCGCCGACGAACTCACGACGCAAAAGACCCGCGCTATTCGTGCCGCAGGGCTTCGATGGGATCGAGGCGCGCCGCCTTGCGCGCCGGGAAATAGCCGAAGCCGATGCCGATGGCGGCGGAGAAGACGAACGCGCCCAGGATCGCTCCCACCGAGGGGATGAAGGGGAAGGACAGCGCCATGGTGCCCGCCCAGGACAGCCCCAGCCCCAGCAGGATGCCGATCACCCCGCCCAGCACCGACATCACCACCGCCTCGACCAGGAACTGGGTGAGCACGTCGCGCTCGCGCGCGCCGATGGCAAGGCGGATGCCGATCTCGCGCGTGCGCTCGGTCACCGACACCAGCATGATGTTCATGATGCCGATGCCGCCCACCAGCAGCGAGACGGCGGCGACGGCGGCCAGGAACAGGGTCATCACGCCCGTCACCTGCGCCACCGTCTGGGTGATCTGCGCCATGTCGTTGACGGTGAAATCGTCCTGCTGGCCCTCGCCGATGCGGCGGCGCTCGCGCATCAGCCGCTCCGTGTCGCGGATGATGGCGGACATGGCGCCGGCGGTCTCACCCGACATCCAGATGGTGGAGATGTCGGTATTGCCGTTCAGCCGCCGCTGCACCGCGCGCAGCGGCATCAGGATCACATTGTCCTGGTCCTGGCCGAAGGTGCTGGAGCCCTTGGCCTCCAGAAGGCCGATCACCTCGCAGGACACAGTCTTGACGCGGATCTGCTGGCCGATGGGATCGCCCGCGCCGAACAAAGCGCGGCGCACCGTCTCGCCCAGGATGCAGACCGACCGCCCGGCGCGGACCTCGGCCTCATTGAAGGGCCGGCCCTGGACCAGCACCGTGTCATGGACGATGAAATAGCCCTCGTCCCCGCCCGTCACCTGGGTGTTGTGGTTGCGGTTGGCCGCCACCACCGTGGCGCTGGCCGTCACCTCGGGCGAGATGGCGCGCAGGCCGGAAATGTCGCGCCGCAGCGCCGCCACATCGCCCGCCGTGAAGGGGCGCGCCTGGCCCGGCGGGCCGCCCGCGCCGCCCGGCGCGTTGGGCGTCAGCACCAGGATGTTGCGGCCCATGGCCTCGATCTCGCTGGTGATGTTGGCGGTGGCGCCGCTGCCCAGCGTCACCATGGCGATCACCGAGGCGACGCCGATCACGATGCCCAGCGTGGTGAGCAGGGCGCGCATCAGATTGCGGCGCAGCTCGCGGAAGGCCAGCAGGATGGTGTCGGCCATCATGCCGGCAGGCTTTCGGCGGGGCTTGCGCCGGTCGGATGGGGATTGACCGTGTCGGATTCGATATGCCCGTCGCGGAAGCGGACCTGGCGCCCGGCATAGGCGGCCACATCCTCCTCATGCGTCACCATCACGATGGTCAGGCCGTT
>Ga0182741_1000953_pt1 | contig 40657 bp, 40 predicted proteins | sample eDN5th37CBELigOP_FD_128874 | JGI IMG/M metagenome (GOLD analysis project Ga0182741, IMG submission 128874) | Enriched Organic Plus compost microbial communities from Emeryville, California, USA - eDNA 5th pass 37_C BE-Lig OP (version 2) (version 2) ... | reverse complement strand
CGTCTCTCCCTCAGCAACGCGCGCAACAACGCGTGTCCGAAGATCGCTGGACAAAGGTCTCGCCATGCATGCCGGCCTCCTTTCCCAGCAGCCATGTCGAAGCAGACCATCCCCGATCTGGGAACGCCCGATCCAGCCTGAAACGATCAGGCTTTAGGCGCCGGCAGCCTCGGCAAAGGCCCGCGCCTCGGCCGGGGCGGTGCCGAGCCCGCCGGCGGCGGAAAGGTCCAGATCCGGGAAGTCGCGGGCGACCAGCGCCGGCAGCGGCTGGCCGCCGGATTGCGCCTCGGCGCAGAGCGCCTTGATCCTGGCCTGCGCCTCGGGGCGCGGCATGTGGCGGGCCAGGGCGAAGGTGAAGGCCTCGGCATGGATCAGCCCGCTGCCGTCGTCGAGCCCGCGCGCCATGGCCTGCGCATCGGGCGCGATCCGCCCCGACAGGTCCAGCGCCAGCGCCAGCGCCCGGCCGGTCGAGATGCAGAGCTGCGGCAGGGTCAGCCATTCCACGAACCAGGCCGCGCCGTCGCGCTGCTGGCGGTGGATGCCGGCGCCGTGCAGCGCCGAGGCCAGCGCCGCCGCCTGCCGCGCCAGCGCCACCAGCACCGAAGGGCCGACCGGATTCTGCTTTTGCGGCATGGTGGAGGAACCGCCGGCGCCGGAGATGCGGATTTCGCCGATGCCGCTTTGCGCCATCAGGATCAGGTCCTCGCCCATCTTGCCCAGGCTGGCGCAAAGCCCCGCCATCCAGGCGGCGAAATTGCCGATGCGGTCGCGTTCGGCATGCCAGCCGTGGCCGGGATCATGGAGGCCGAGCGCCTCGGCCAGGCCGGCGCGCACGGCGGGGCCCTCGGCCCCCATGGCCGAGAGCGTGCCCGCCGCCCCGCCCAGCGAGACGGTGGCCAGGTCCGGCGCCAGCGCCTGAAGGCGTGCGCGGTGGCGCAGCAGCGGATGGCCCCAGCCGGCGATCACGGCGCCGAAGCCGGTCGGCGTCGCCGCCTGCCCGTAGGTCCGCGCCGCCATCGGCAGATCGGCATGCTCGCGGGCCAGCCGGCCGAGCGCGGCAGCCAGCCGGCCGAGCCTGTCGTCCCAGATCCCCGTCAGCCGGCGCAGCCGCAGCGCCTGCCCGGTTTCCATGATATCCTGGCTGGTCGCGCCCCAATGCAGGTATTGCGCATGATCGGGCGCCTCCATGGCCTTGCGGAAGGCCGCGACCAGCGCCGGGACCGGCACGCCGTTGGTCGCCGTCTCGGCAGCCAGCGCGGCGGGGTCGATCTGCACCTCGCGCGCGGCGCGCTCGATGAAGGCGCCGGCGGTTTCGGGGATCAGGCCCAGCCGGGCCTGCGCGCGGGCCAGCGCGCCCTCGACCAGCAGCATGGCGCGGATCTCGGCGCTGTCGGCGAAGAGCGCGGCGGTCTCGTCATCCGAGAACAGGCTGCGATAGAGGGCGCTGTCGGCGGCTGCGGCGGGCATCGGTCGGTCCTTTTGCAATGGCAGGACCGGGGGGCCGTCTGCCCCCCGGACCCCCCGAGGATATTGGGACAAGAAAGAAGATGCGAGAGGCAGGCAGCGGGGCTCAGGCGGCAGGCTCAGGGGAGCGCAGGCCGAGGATCTGCCGGGCCTGGCGCCAGGTCGCCACCGGGCGGCGGTATTTCTCGCAAAGCGCCGCGGCGCGTTTCACCAGCGCGGCGTTGGAGGGGGCAAGCCTGTCGCGGTCGAGGCGGACATTGTCCTCGAGCCCGGTGCGGGCATGGCCGCCGGCAGAGATCGCCCAGTCGTTCAGCACGATCTGGTTCGGCCCGATGCCCGCCGCGCACCAGGGCGCATCGGCGCCGAAAAGGCGCTTCACCGTATGGACGTAATAGTCGAAGACCTCGCGGTCGGCGGGCATGGCGTTTTTCACCCCCATGACGAATTGCACATAGGGCCGGTCCTTGATCTGGCCCGCCTGCCACATCTGATGCGCCTTGAGGATATGGCTGAGGTCGAAAGCCTCGATTTCCGGTTTGATATCGTATTTCGCCATCTCGGCGGCCAGCCAGTCCACCAGGTCCGGCGGGTTCTCGTAGACCCGGGTCGGGAAATTGTTCGAACCGACCGAGAGCGAGGCCATGTCGGGGGCCAGCGGCAGCATGCCGCCGCGTGCGCGACCCGCCCCCGAGCGGCCGCCGGTCGAGAGCTGGACGATCATGCCGGGGCAATGCGTCTCGATCCCTTCCTTGAGCCGGGCGAAGCGTTCGGGGTCGGAACTCGGCCGGCCCTCGTCGTCGCGGACGTGGCAATGGGCGATCGTCGCGCCGGCCTCGAAGGCTTCCTGCGTCGATTCGACCTGCTCCTCGATGGTGATCGGCACCGCCGGGTTGTTGTCCTTGGTCGGCAGCGAGCCGGTGATGGCGACGCAGATGATGCAGGGGGTTGCGGTCATGGCCTTGCCCTCAGATGTCGAAGAAGACGGTTTCGTTCTCGCCCTGCAGCTTGAAGTCGAAGCCGTATTCGCCCGGTCCGGTCCGCTTCGCCATGAGCGTCTGGATGCGGGCCTTGTGCTCGATCCGGGCGAGGACCGGGCATTCGGCATTGGCCGCCTCCTCGTCCTCGAAGCAGATCCGGGTCTGGAGCCCGAGATTGATGCCGCGCGCCACCAGCCAGACATTGATATGCGGCGCCATCAGCCGGCCGTCCGGGAAGGGCACGCGGCCCGGCTTGACGGTTTCCAGCCGCCAGATGCCGGTGTCGAAATCCGCCGCGACCCGGGCCCAGCCGGTGACGTTCGGATCGGCGGCGCCGCGCGGGTCGTTGCCGGGATAGATGCCATCCGCATCGGCCTGCCAGGTTTCGAAAAGCGCATCGCGCAGGACCATGCCGGCGCCGTCGATGACGCGGCCGGTGATGATGATGCGCTCGCCCCGCGCGCCCTCGCGGATCGGCGAGAGGCCCAGGTCCTGCGGATAGATGCCGGGATTGCCGAGCGCGTTCGGGGTCAGGCCGATATGGACATAGGGGCCGGCGGTCTGCGAGGGGGTTTCCTTGAGATAGTCCAGTCCCTGCATCACATCCCCTCCTTGCGGTTTTCGAAGAACGACTGGCGGCGGCCGCGCAGCACGATGTCGAACTTGTAGGCCAGGCAGTCCATCGGGATCGCCCGGTTCATGTCCAGGGGCGCCACCAGCGCCTGGATGGCGCGGTCCTGGCCGATGGTGTTGACGATCGGGCATTTCGCGATCAGCGGGTCGCCCTCGAAATACATCTGGGTGATCAGGCGCTGGCCGAAGCCGGTGCCGAAGACCGAGATGTGGATATGCATCGGCCGCCAGTTGTTGACATGGTTCGGCCAGGGATAGGCGCCCGGGCGGATGGTCAGGAATTCGTAGCTTCCGTCCGGCCCGGTCAGCGTGCGCCCGCAGCCGCCGAAATTCGGGTCGAGCGGCGCCAGGTAGCCGTCCTTCTTGTGGCGGTAGCGGCCGCCGGCATTGGCCTGCCAGATCTCGACCAGCACGTTCGGCACGCCGCGGCCGTTCTCGTCCAGCACCCGGCCGTGCATGATGATGCGTTCGCCGATGGCAGGCTGGCCGGTGAAGTTCATCACCAGGTTGTTGTCCAGCACCCCGATCATGTCATGGCCGAAGGCGGGGCCGGTTTCCTCGCTGAGCGTCGAGCCGAGCGCCACCAGCGCGCGATGCGGGGCGCGGGTCATCGAGGTCTTGTAGCCCGGCGTATAGGCCGGCGGGTGCCAGTCGCGGTCGCGGAAGAACAGCGGGCCGCGGTCGGTTGCATTGCTGAGGGTCATCGCTTGGCCGCCTCCATTTCGGCAAAGGTCTCCTTGGCGATCTTGATCGCGTGGTTGGCGCGCGGGACGCCGGCATAGATGGCGACATGCAGCAGCGCCTCGATCACGTCGCCGGGCGTGGCGCCGGTGTTCGCGGTGGCGCGGATATGCAAGGCCAGTTCGTGGTCGTTGCCCAGCCCCGCCAGCAGCGCGATGGTCAGCATCGAGCGCTCGCGCGGGCTGATCGTGTCGCGCGACCAGACCGCGCCCCAGGCGGATTCGGTGATCAGCCTCTGGAAGGGCTCGTCGAAATCGGTCTTGGCGGCCTCGGCGCGGGCGACATGGGCATCGCCCAGCACCCGGCGCCGGGTGGTCATGCCTTGGTCGTAACGGTCACTCATCGGGCGTGGTCCTGAAGGAAGGGGGCCAGCAGCGCGGCCCATGCGGCGGGGGTTTCGACGCAGGGCAGATGGCCGGCGCCGGGAATGACGTGGAAATCCGCGCCGGGGATCAGATCGGCGGTGCCGCGCACCAGATCCGGCGGCGAGGAGCCGTCCTGGTCCCCGGCGATCACCAGCGCGGGCAGGCGCAGGCTGGCGGCGGCTTCGGTCAGGTCGGCGGCGGCGATGGCCTCGCAGGCGGCGATGTAGCCCTGCGCGTCGCAGCGGGCCAGCATGTTGCGCCAGGGATGCAGCGCCGGCGTGGCGCGGAAGGGGGGGGCGAACCAGCGCTCCATCACCGCATCGGCGATGCTGGCGACGCCGCCGGCACGGACGGCGGCGATGCGGGCGGCCCAGATCTCGGGCGCACCCATGCGGGGCGCCGTGTTCGACAGCACCAGCGCGCGCAGCAACTCGGGCCGGCGCGCGGCCAGCGCCTGGCCGATCATGCCGCCGATGGACAGGCCGACGAAGACCGCCGGTCCGCCGGTCGCCTCGGTCAGCGCCGCGGCGTCCTCGGCCAGATCGGCGATCGAGACGGGGCCGCCGGAATCGGACAGGCCGTGGCCGCGCTTGTCGTAGCGAATGGCGCGGATGCCCGGCAGAAGCGGCAGCACCGCGTCCCAAAGCCGCAGGTCGGTGCCCAGGGAATTGGCGAAAACCACCGGCAACCCGTCCTCGGGCCCGTCGATCCGGTAATGCATCGCCCCCCAGGGTCGCATCAGAACTTGCATGGCAACTCCTCTCTCACCCATAATCTGCCACAGCCTGTTCCGGGCGAAAAATGCTAAACGAGCGATCATGTATAATCATTCCATTATGCATCCGGCGATCAAGCTGCGCCATATCCGCGCCTTTCTGGACATCGCGGCCGAGGGCGGGCTGTCCGCCGTCGCCCGCCGGCAAGGCATCACCCAGCCGGCGCTGTCGCGCACCCTGGCCGAGCTGGAGACGCTGCTGGGGCAGCGGCTGTTCCTGCGCCAGGGGCGGCGGCTGGTGCTGACCGAACAGGGCGCGCTGTTTCGCCACCATGCCGCCCAGGCCCTGCAGGCGCTGGAGGCAGGCGCGGCGGCGCTGCGGCCGGGGACCAGCGGCACGATCCGGGTCGGCGTGCTGCCCACGGTGGCGACGCGGTTCTTTCCGCAGGTGGTGCTGCGGCTGCGGCAGATCCTGCCCGAGGTGACGCTGGCGGTCGAGACCGGGCCGCATCACTACCTGATCCGCATGCTGCGCGCGGGCAGCATCGACCTGATGATCGGGCGCCTGCCCAGCCCCTCGGAAATGGCGGGGCTGAGCTTCGATCACCTTTACGAGGAGGACGTCGTGCTGGTGGCGCGCGCCGGCCATCCCGCGGCCGGCCGGCCGGCCGCCGAGGCGCTGCGCGAGGCGCCGCTGATCCTGCCGCCGGCGACGGCGCTGATCCGCGCCTCGGTCGATGCCTATCTGGTCTCGCTGGGGCTGGCCGGCGGCCGGCCGCTGGTCGAGACGGTGTCGCTGGCGCTGGGGCGGGGGATCTGCCTGGCCTCGGACAGCCTGTGGTTCATCTCGCGCGGGGTGGTGCTGGACGAGGTCGAGCGCGGCCTGCTGGTCGAATTCCCGACCGGTGCCAGGTTCCTGTCCGGCGCGGTCGGCATGACCCGCCGGCAAGCCGCCGCGGCACCGGGCCTTGCCACGCTGGAACAGGTGGCGCGCCAGATCGCCGGCCGGGCGGCGGGCGGCTGACGGCGCGATTGGTGCCAGCAGTCAGGCGACGGTCATGAAGGGCCGGCGATAGGCGCTTGGCGTCGTGCCGCGCAAAAGCCGGAACCGGCGCGAGAAATGCGCCGGGTCGTGAAAGCCCAGCCGATAGCCGATCTCGGCCACCGGCAGCTGGGTAAAGGCCAGCAGCCGGCAGGCCTCGGCCATCACCAGCCCCTCGATATGGCGCGAGGCGCTGCCCCCCGTCGCCTCGCGGCACAGCCGGTTCAGATGGCCGGGCGTGATCGCCAGCGCGCGGGCATAGTCGCCGGGCCGCCAGCCCTCGGCCATATGCGCCGCGACCAGCGCCGCAAGCCGCTGCAGCCGCTGCGGGCTGCCGCCGACCGTCTCGGCCGAGGCCGCGCGGTCGAGTTCGCAGATCGCGGTCAGCAGGGCATGCGACAGCGCCGCCAGCAGCGGCCCGCGATAGGCGCCCTGGCCGGCGAAGGCGTCAGAGAGCTGGCCGATCAGCGTCAGCAGCCCCTCGTCCAGCGCGCCGAAGAACGGGCGCGACAGGTGCCGGCCGATCTCGGCCGAGGCGGCCTGCAAGCCGGCGGCGACGCTCAGCGGAAAGGACAGCACCATGCCCTCGCTGCCCTTGCGGAAGCGGAAACCATGCACGACCAGCGCCGGCACGAACAGGAATTGCCCGTCATGCAGGCACGCGGCATCGCCGTCCAGCATCACCTGCGCCTCGCCCTGCCGCATGGCGAAGACCTGCATCATCTCGCGATGGCGATGCGGCGAGATCGCCCAGTCGTGCAGACGCGCCCGGTCCCAGATCCGCTCGCAATGGATCACGTCCGGGAAGGCGGCAGTCTCGCCGAACAGGTTGAAGACCGGGATGGGGCCGGGCGCGCTCATGCACGATTCATACAAGTCTTTGCCGCCCGCGTCCATTCATCGCCGCCCGCCCGCCGCCTATGCTGCAAGTCAGGGAAACAAGCGGACATCGTCATGGACACTCAGGTCGTCATCATCGGCGGCGGGCCTTCGGGGCTGCTGCTGTCGCAGCTTCTGAACCGCGCCGGCATCGCCACGGTCATCCTGGAACGCGCCAGCCGCGAGCATGTGCTGTCGCGCATCCGCGCCGGCATCCTGGAATGGGGCAGCGTCGAGCTGCTGCGCGAGGCCGGGGTCGGCGCCCGCATGGATGCCGAGGGCATCGCGCATGACGGCGCCTGGCTCACCGATGCCGACCTGATGGTGCATGTCGATTTCAAGGCGCTGACCGGCAGGCAGGTCATGGTCTATGGCCAGACCGAGGTCACGCATGACCTCTACGACGCGCAGGACGCCATGGGCACCACCATCCTGCACGGCGTCGAGGATGTGCGCATCCTCGACCTCGACGGGCCGCAGGCGGCGGTCGAATACACGCAGGGCGGCCGGCGCCACCGCCTGAGCTGCGCCTATGTCGCGGGCTGCGACGGCTTTCACGGCGTCTCGCGCAGGACCATCCCCGAGGATCGGCGCCGCCAATTCGAGCGGGTCTATCCCTTCGGCTGGCTGGGCATCCTGTCGCGCACGCCGCCGGTCGCCGACGAGCTGATCTATGCCAATTCGCCGCATGGTTTCGCGCTGGCCTCGATGCGCAACCACAATCTCGTGCGCTATTACGTGCAGGTGCCGCTGAGCGACCGGGTCGAGGACTGGCCCGACGACCGCTTCTGGGCCGAGTTCCGCCGCCGCATCCCCGCCCAGGCCGCGGCGCGGCTGGTCACCGGCCCCTCGATCGAGAAATCCGTAGCGCCGCTGCGCAGCTTCGTCTCGGAGCCGCTGCGCTGGGGCCGGCTGTTCCTGGTGGGCGATGCCGCGCATATCGTGCCGCCGACCGGCGCCAAGGGGCTGAACCTGGCGGTGTCGGACGTGTTCTACCTGCATCAGGCGCTGATTGCGGCGCTGAAGCAGGGCGATCAGGCCGGGCTCGACACCTATTCCGACCGCGCGCTGGCGCGGATCTGGAAGGCGATGCGCTTCAGCTGGCAGATGACCATGATGCTGCACCGTTTCGACGGCGAGGACGGTTTCGCCGCGCAGATGCGCCGCGCCACGCTGGCACATCTGGCGGAATCCGAGACCGCGCGCCGCGAACTGGCCGAGAATTACGTGGGCCTGCCCTACTGACATGCATGGCCTGGGCTTGCAGCAAGGCGGTCCGACAAACGGTGCCCAGCATTGCCCCGCATCCAGCGCCGCAAGGGAGACCGCGCCTTCTTCTTGCACAGGCTGCAAACGCAGATCGGCAGGCGGTCGCGCTTGGTCAGGCCCGAGACCAGGTTGATCGCCACGATCTCGCGATCCTCGATCCGGCCCATGAGCCACAGCCCGCTGAGAAACTGCACCGCGCCCATATGGAACAATAGAAAGCAAGCGGCATGGACCTCTCTTTTGGTGGAGCCGTACGTGCCGAAAGCCGGGACGCGGGCGCGGGGCGCCGTCAGCCGGTCCTGGCGACCGCCCCCCCGTGACCGGGCGTTTCGGCCCGTCACCGCCGGGCCGGATGTCGAAGTCGAGGATGCCGGTCGGGAGCGCCGGCGTCGCGCCGACAGGGGGATGTCCACGATGCCGGCGATGCGGCTCTCGACCGGGACGGCGCCGAGGATCATGTAGCCCTGCTCGCCCGAACGGCCGAGCCTCCTCAGATATTCCATGGCGTTGAAGCAGGCCCGGCGACAAGCGACATGCGCGTCGAGGTAATATTGCTCGCCCGTGCGTTCGTCGACCAAGATGCCCTCGAAGATCAGGGTATCGTCGAAATCCAGGTCGATGGGCTAAGGCCGAAAGATCGGGTTGATGACGCCGTATTTCGCCATGCCGCGGCTCTGCTGCACGAATCGGTTGATGGCCGGAGTGCCCCTTTCCCCGGACAGGCTTGTCCCACGGCTTGGGTGACGGATATGTCGAGGGCGGTGAACCCGTTCAGCACGGCAACCCGGGCCCGGAACTCTGCAGCTTGACGGTCGAAGTCCCGCGCTGTCAGTCGCTGACCCGGCAGCTTCACGCAATGCATCCGATCATCGGGAAAACAGTCCACTGGACCGTTTTCTGATCCTCCTTACATCTCTCGACACGGCCCAGGCGATGATAGCCGCGCCGTCGTCGCCAGATGGCCTTGCCGAAGCGTCTGGATGCACGCCGAGCCTTGCTGCGGATGATCGCTGCGGCTGTGTTCGTCACCCAGGGTTTGGCGTTCTTGCGGGGCGGCATGATCGCGGCGGCACCACGGGCGACGCTGGCATCATGGCACCTGCGCATGCCGAAGGCACCGTCGGCGGTGACGCTGGCGATATCCTGATCCGCAGGGATCGGGTCGAGAGGTTCTGGCAGCATCGGTGCGTCGCCGAGGTCGCTGCTGGTGCATTCTGCCGCCCGTATTTCCGGGGTTTTCTCGCCAATCCCCAGGCGGATCTTGCGCCGGACGCGCCGCTTGGGCCCGCCATGCTTGCGCGCGTTCCATTCCCCTCGCCCCCGGCCGTGATGCCAATGCTGTCGATCGACAGGTGCAGCGGTCCCTGCGATCCGCGATAGGGAATGCCGACCTTCAGGCGCTTCCGGCGCCGCGATCCAAGCCGGGCGCGGCGGATCACTCTTCCGCGGGATGCCGGCGACCTTGCTACCGGCGACCGTCAAACGCGCCATAGCGACCGGCAAGATTCTGGCCGGGAACATGGATCATGCCAGGGCATCAGCCGTGTCCTTGCCCTTGGTGAACACCGGCTTGCGGCCTGTCGAATGGCTTGGCGCGAAGATCCGCAGGAAAACGGTCCGCGCGGTTCGCAATACCCTCGCCAGGGCAAATACGGGACTCAAAGGCCGATGAGCCCGGCGCCAAAGCCGCAAGGGCGGGCACCCGGCCCGGGGCCCGCAATCGGGGCACCGATCAGCGCCCGCCTTCCCACGCGACCCGGCAGCAAGCAGGGAACCGATGCCGAGAAAGGCCGGGCGGCGCCGGCCCGGCCGCTTCACCCGTCAGCCGCGACGCAGCTGCTCGAGCAACGCGGCCGACGGCTCGCCCGTCACCGGCAGCCCGCGCGAGGCCTGATAGGCGCGGATGGCGCTGATCGTGTTCGAGCCGACATTGCCGTCCACCCCCTGGGTGTCGAAGCCGCGGGCGGTCAGCAGGCGCTGCATCTCCTTGCGCTGCTCGATGCGCAGGCCGGGATGGTCGGCCGGCCAGGGATTGGCCAGTCCCGGATAGCCCTTGAGCCGGTCCGCCAGATGCGACACCGCCAGCGCATAGCTGTCGGCATTGTTGTAGCGCAGGATGGCGTGGAAGTTGCGGGTGATCAGGAAGGCCGCGCCCGAGGCACCGCCGGGCACGATCAGCTCGGTCGAGGTGCCGGCGGGCGGCAGCGGCCGCTGGTTGGCCTGGCGCACGCCCAGGGACTGCCATTCCGCGACGCTGCGCCGCTTGCCCTTGCCGGCCAGCGCGGTGTTGAAGCCGGGCGGCAGCGTGACCTCGACCGCCGCCGGGAGGCCGCGCTGCCAACCCGATTTCGCCAGGTAGTTCGCGGCCGAGGCCAGCGCGTCGGACGGGTCGTTCGACCAGATGTCGCGCCGGCCGTCGCCGGTGAAATCCACCGCGAAGGCAAGATAGGTGGTCGGGATGAACTGGGTATGCCCCATGGCGCCGGCCCAACTGCCGGTCATGTGGCCGGGGTCGATGTCGCCCGATTGCAGGATCTTCAGCGCCGCCATCAGCTGGCTGCGGAAGAAATCACCGCGATAGCCCTCATAGCCAAGGGTGGCCAGGCTTTCGATCAGCGGCAGGTCGCCGCGCCGCTCGCCATAGGTCGATTCCATGCCCCAGACCGCGGCAACGACCTCCTTGTCCACGCCATAGGTCGCCTCGACCCGCGTGAGCACGCCGCCATATTGCGCCAGCGCCGCCCGGCCGTTGGCCTGACGCTTTTCCGAAACCGCGTTCTCCAGGTATTCCCACAGCGATTTCTTGAACTCCGCCTGGTTCTGCGAGCGGCGCAGCGCCTCGGGGTTATAGGTCACGTCGCGGAAGGCGAATTCCAGCGTGCCGTCGCTGATGCCCTGGCCGCGGGCGCTGGCCTTGAAGCCTTCGACCCAGTTGCGCAGCCCGGCGACCTTTTCGGCCGGCGGGTTCTGGTAGCGGCCCCATTTGATCTCCTGGCTCTGCTGGGGAACCCCCGCGCCGGGATATTGGCCGGCGCACCCCCCAAGCAGCAGAGCCATGGCCGTGAGCGTCGCCGAAAGTCGCAATGAAAGCCGCATTCCTGTCCCCTTGGTCAAGCCTTTTGCCGCAGCCTAGCGTCCGATGTCCCGCGCCGAAAGCCGGAAAACCGGCGCCGGCAAGAGGCCGCCCTTCCCGAAAGGGCATCGGGCCCCTGCCGGTGGCGGGGCATCATCCGGCCGGCAGCGGGGTCCAGATCACCTCGTCGATGCGCGGTGCGCCGGTGGCCAGCATCACCAGCCGGTCGAACCCCAGCGCGCAGCCCGAGGCCGGCGGCATGAAGGCCAGCGCGCGCAGGAAATCCTCGTCCAGCGGATAGCGTTCGTCATGGACCCGCGCCTTTTCCGCCATCTCCAGCTCGAAGCGGCGGCGCTGCTCGGCCGGGTCGGTGAGTTCGCCGAAACCGTTGGCCAGCTCGACGCCGCAGGCGTAAAGCTCGAACCGCTCGGCCTCGCGCGGCTCGTCCGCGGCGCGCCGCGCCAGCGCCGCCTCGGGCGCGGGGTAGCGGTCCAGGATCAGCGGCCGGCCATGGCCCAGATGCGGCTCGACCCGCTCCACCAGCACGCGCGACAGGATATCGGACCAGCCGTCGTCCGCCGCCAGGCGGATCCCCCGCGCCTCGGCCTGGGCGCGCAGGGCCGCGGCATCGGTCTCGGCCCCGTCGCAGGTCGAAAGCAGGTCGATGCCGGCATAGTCGCGGAAGGCCTCGGCCACGCTCATCACCTCGGGCGTGGCATAGGGGTCGCATTCGGCGCCGCGAAAGCGCAGCATCTCGGCGCCCGCGCATTCCGCCGCATGGCGCAGATATTGCGCGCAATCGTCGAAAAGCACGCGGTAATCCTCGCCCGCCCGATACCATTCCAGCATGCAGAACTCGGGGCTGTGCAGCGGCCCGCGCTCGCGGTTGCGCCAGACATGGCCGAAGGCGAAGATGCGCTCCTCGCCCGCGGCCAGCAGTTTCTTCATGGCAAATTCGGGGCTGGTATGCAGATACATCCGCCGCGGCACGCCGTCATTGCCGATCTGGTCGGTGGCGAAGGCGTGCAGATGCGCCTCGTTGCCCGGGCTGACCGCCAGGGCCAGCGGATCGACCTCGACGAAGCCCTGCGCGCCCAGCCAGTCGCGGATCGCGGCCTGGATGCGGTTTCGCGCCAGCAGCAGCGGCCGGCGCCCGGCATGGCGGTCACGGTCCCACCAGGGGCTTTCATCGGCGGGTTTCATGCGCGCACCTCCTGCATCTGTGTCGTTTTTCCCTTGCGGCTGGCGCAAAGCTGCGAAAAACGCTATGGGATGTCATCCTGCCGGACTTGGTATCCGGCATCCCGGAATTTGAAAAGCAGGCAAGGGAAACCGCCTTGAAAGTCATCGCCTCCAGCCTTCGCAAAGGCAATGTCGTCGAGATCGACGGCAAGCTCCATGTCGTCCTGACGGCGACCAATTTCCACCCCGGCAAGGGCACCCCGACGACCCAGGTCGAGCTGCGCCGCATCTCGGACGGCAACAAGGTCTCGGAACGCTGGAAGACCACCGAACAGGTCGAGCGTGCCCATGTCGACGAGCGCGCCTATAACTTCCTTTACGAGGACGGCGAGGGCTTTCACTTCATGGAGCCGGAAAGCTATGAGCAGGTCGTGGTCTCGCCCGAGGTGGTCGGCGACGACAAGGTGTTCCTGGAGGACGGCATCAGCGTCTTCCTGCAGGTCCATAACGGCGTCGCCATCGCCATCGAGCTGCCGCAGAAGGTGACGGTCGAGGTGGTCGAGACCGAACCGGTGGTCAAGGGCCAGACCGCCTCGTCCAGCTACAAGCCGGCGATGGCGCATAACGGCGTGCGCATCATGGTGCCGCCGCATATCGGCGTGGGCACCAAGGTCGTCATCAACACCGCCGACCTGACCTATGTCGAGCGCGCCAAGAGCTGATCGCTGAAGCTTTCGGGGGCGGGGCGTCCTCGCGCCCTGCCCCTTTGCGTTCCGCCGCATCATCCGCAGGCTCGCGGGATCATGCGGATCAATCGGCAGTCGCGGCCCCGATGGTCCCGCCCACCACGGCGCCGGCGGGACCGGCGATGACCGCCCCGCCCAGACCGCCCGTGGCGGCGCGTTCGGTGGGATTGTCGCCGCAACCGGCCAGAACAAGCAGCATGGCGGAAGCGGCAGTCGCAATCAGGCTACGCATCTTGCTGTCCTCCTTCAGGGCGGCGAAACGCCGCCCCTATCCCAGACAAGACGCGCAACCTCGCCCTATGGTTCCGGTCAGGGAAAGATCGGCGCCAGCATCAGCCCTTCGGTTTCCGGCAGGCCCAGCATCAGGTTGGCGTTCTGCACCGCCTGACCCGAAGAGCCCTTGCACAGGTTGTCCAGCGTCGAGACGACCAGCGCCCGCCCCGAGATCCGGTCGCCGGTCACGCCGATATGGCAGAAGTTCGAACCCTGCACATGCGCCATCGCCGGCAGTTGGCCAAAGGGCAGCACGACGATGAAAGGCTCGTCGGCATAGGCCTCGGCCAGCGCGGCATGCACCGCCTGCGGCTCGCCCTTGAGATAGCAGGACGCCAGGATGCCGCGGTTCACCGGCACCAGATGCGGGGTGAACTGGATGCGCACCTCGCGCCCGGCAATGGCCGAAAACTCCTGGTCGAACTCGCCCAGGTGGCGGTGCTTGCCGCCCTGGGAATAGCCCGCCACATCCTCTGAGCGTTCGGCGAAGAGCATGTTTTCCTTGAGCGAGCGCCCCGCCCCGGACACGCCGTTCTTGAGGTCGCAGATGATGTCGTCGAGGTCGATCAGCTCTGATGCGATCAGTGGCCGCAGCGCGAATTGCACGGTGGCGGCGTTGCAGCCGGTGCCGGCGACCAGCCGCGCGCCCTTGATCTGGTCGCGATAGAACTCGGTCAGGCCATAGACCGCCTGCGGCTGGATCTCGGGCGCGGCATGGTCGAGCCCGTACCATTTCCGGTAATCCGCCGGGTCGCGCAGCCGGAAATCGGCGCCCAGGTCGACGATCTTCACATCGCCCGGCAATTGCCCGACCAGCGGCTGGCTAAGGCCGTGCGGCAGGGCGCAGAACACCAGGTCGATGGCCGAGAAGTCGATCTCCTCCATCCTGACCAGCGCCGGCAGCCTGAGATGTCGCAGATGCGGGAAGACCTCGTCATAGCCCTGCCCCGCCTTGCGGTCGGCGGACAGCGCGGCGATCTGGATCCGGGGATGGGTGGCCAGGATGCGGACGAGTTCGGCACCCGTATAGCCCGAGGCCCCAAGGATGGCAGCTTTCAGCGTCATGTCTCGATCCCGAGGAAACGGCCGCATTCGGCGCGGCGCTGGTTGGTCCGGCCCCGCAAGGGGCCAGATCCGGCACTAGGCCCCGGTCCCCGGCATGTCAAGCCGCGGGCCGGGGCGGATCGGGCGGGCCGGCATCCATGCGGGCGGGCATCCATGCGGGCAGGTCTGGCCGCGGATGGCACCGCCGCATGGGTATTTGGGGAACGAAGAAGCCGCCGGCCGCGCGGGGGCGGCCATGCCTTGCCGGACGGGGGCCGGCCTTGGGGCGGGGTTAATTCCAACATATTGTATTTGCTTTTGAAATTCTGAGCATCGATTGCTGCCCCGGCCGGCCGGCTTATTTTCCTGCGCAAGAATGCTGCATCTGCATCATTTTATTGCGAGACATGGCGGCGCGAATCCAATATTCGGGCGGCGGCCGCCAAGGCCCTGGATAACGGAGGAAGTGATGAGCGCGACCCCTGATCGCAAGAGCCAGCTTGGCCCCGGTGACATCCGCGCCCGCAAGGGCGGCGAGCCGGTGGTCTGCCTGACCGCCTATACCACCCCCATGGCCCGGCTGGTCGATGCGCATTGCGACATCGCGCTGGTCGGCGACAGCCTAGGCATGGTCCTGCACGGCCTGCCCTCGACCATCGGCGTGACCATGGAGATGATGATCCTGCACGGCAAGGCGGTGGCGCGGGGCTGCTCGCGCGCCTGCCTGGTGGTGGACATGCCCTTCGGCAGCTACGAGGAAGGGCGCGAACAGGCCATGCGCAACGCGGCACGGCTGATGGCCGAGACCGGCTGCCAGGCGGTCAAGCTGGAGGGCGGGCGGCACATGGCCGAGACGGTGGCCTTCCTGGTCGCGCGCGGCATTCCGGTCATGGGCCATGTCGGGCTGACGCCGCAAGCGGTCAATGTGCTGGGCGGCTACAAGGTGCAGGGCCGCGGCCGGGACGAGGCCGACCGCATCGCCCAGGACGCCGCCGCGCTGACCGACGCCGGCGCCTTTGCCGTGGTGCTGGAGAAGCTGCCCGCGGCGCTGGGGGCGCGCATCACGCAGGAGATCGCCGTGCCGACCATCGGCATCGGGGCGGGTCTCGATTGCGACGGGCAGGTGCTGGTGGTGGACGACATGCTGGGCCTGTTCGCGGATTTCCGGCCGAAATTCGTCAAGCGCTATGCCGAACTGGGCCGCGATGCCGATGCCGCCATCGCCGGCTATGCCGCCGAGGTCCGCGCCCGGCGCTTTCCTGGCCCCGAACATGTCTTCGGCGAGGGCAGGCCCGCATGAGCGCGCCCATCGTCCGGCCGCTGGCCGAGCTGCGCGCGCTGGTGCGCGGCTGGAAATCCCGCGGCGAAAGCATCGGCGTGGTGCCGACCATGGGCGCGCTGCACGAAGGGCACCTGAGCCTGGTCCGGGCCGCCAGGGCCAGTTGCGACCGGGTGATCGTGACCCTGTTCGTCAACCCGCGCCAGTTCAACAATGCCGAGGATTTCGCCCGCTATCCCCGCACCGAACATGCCGATGCGGAACTGCTGGCGCCCCTGGGCGTCGATGCGCTGTTCGTGCCCGATGGCGACGAGGTCTATCCGCCCGACCACGCCACGGTGGTCTCGGTCTCGGGCGTGACGGCCCCGCTGGAAGGGGCGCATCGTCCGGGCCATTTCGACGGCGTGGCCACGGTGGTGACGCTGCTGTTCAACATGACCCAGGCCGACCGGGCGTTTTTCGGCGAGAAGGACTGGCAGCAGCTGCAGCTGGTACGCCGGCTGGTGCAGGATCTGAAGCTGCCGGTCGAGATCGTGCCCTGCCCCTGCGTGCGGGCCGGGGACGGGCTGGCGCTGTCCTCGCGCAACCAGCGCCTGACGGCCGAGGGGCGGGCGCGCGCCGCCGCGCTGCCGCAGGCGCTGTTCGAGGCGGCGCGGCGGATCGAGGCCGGCGAGCCCGCCGAGGCCGCTCTGGCCGCGGCGCAGGCCGGGCTGGAGGCGGCGGGCGTGGGTCCGGTCGAATATCTGGAACTGCGCGACGGCGAAACCCTGGGCAAGCCGCAGCCGGGCCGGCCGGCGCGGCTGCTGGTCGCGGCCTGGCTCGACGGGGTGCGGCTGATCGACAACCTGGCGGTCACGCTGCCCTGAGTGCATTCATCGGGCCAGGACAGCACCGGGGGCGCCTGCCTCATGAGTATCTGCAAAACGGTGAAAGCGGCGCGACCTGGGAATGGGGCGCTGCCGCGTCGAGATGCAATTCGGCCCGGAAGCCGGGACGGGCGTTGCGCATCCGCAGTTCCCCCTGCGCGGCATCGACGATCTCGGCGACCACGGCCAGGCCGATACCCTGCCCCTCACCGCTGGGATCGAGGCTGAGGCCGCGCTGGAGGAGCCGTTCCAGATCCGTCTCGGGAATGCCCGGCCCGTCGTCCCGGACAGCGACGAGGATGCGGCCGGCCTTGCGGCGGGCCGAGACGCGAACGGTGCGCATGGCGCATGGCGTTTTCCAGCAACGCGCCGAGCGCCTCTGTCAGTTCGTCGGGGTCGGTGCGGGCGGCAAGGCCGGGGGGGCGCCGAAAACTGCCAGTCGATGCCGGCGCCCAGCGGCGTGCGGCGCAGCACGCCGATCAGCCGGGTCGCGATCCGCCCCGGCTCGGCGCTTTGTGCATCGCGGCCGGACCGGAGGCAGGCGCGGGCCAGTTCGCGATCGACATGGCGCCGACCTGGCGTAGCGGACGCGGGCCGACGGTGATCTGCAGCCAGTTGGCCAGCAGCGGCTCGCCGCGCGGGCCGGGAAGCGTGCGCAGCGCGGTTTCGCCGGCCGTCTCGACCAGGAAGCCCGCCGCCTTCAGCCCCCGCTCCAGATCGGCGGCGATCCGGAGCTCATCCTCGACGATCAAGGTGCGCATCAGTCCCCGTCCTCCTCGTCCAGGGCCAGTATCCGCCCCGAGGCCGCGTCGATCTCGACCTCGATCAGGCGGCCGTCGGGGGTCGCCAGCTCGGCCTCATAGATCATCATGCCGTCCTCGTCGTCCAGGTCCACCTCGATCACCCGTCCGGGCTGGGTTTCGTGCAGCCGTGCCAGCACCTCGGCAAGGGGCAGGATCCGGCCGCCCTCGACCGCCTCGCGCGCCTGTTCGAAATCCGGCTTGGCGATGCCCTGGCCGACCGCCAGAAAGGGCGGCAGCAGCGACAGAAGGAGAATGGCGGCAAGCCGTCTCGTGCCGCCCCTGTTAGCGTCCGGGAACCGACGGGCGGCTGACCAAACCGGCGCGGGGCCCTGCCGCCGCGCGCGGCGTGCCGAAACGGCAACAGCCCGGCCCGGCGGCCTTCCGCCCAGGCGGGGCGTTCCTGACGACGGCCTGATAGGCCGGATCAGAGGGCAGTCAGCAAGCCTGCGGCATTGCGGCCCCGTTATCCCGCGGACGGGCAACCGCCACCTTACCATGAAAGGGCCAAGAGATGCTGCGCAAGAGCGGGACGAGCTTCGCCGAGACGCTGAACGGCACGCCATCCGGCGACGGGCTGTCGAAGATGGCTGGCCAGGACCGGCTATTCGGCTTTGGCGGCAACGACCGGCCGGAGGGCAGGCGCGGCAACGACGTCCTGACCGGCGGCGCGGCGGCCAATGTCTTCGAGTTCGGGCGCGGCATCACCACCGATTTCCAGAACGGCATGGACCGGCTGGACTTCGACGAATTCAGCCGTGCGCAGGTGCAGGCCGTCATCAACAGTGCCCGGCAGGCCGGCGACGACCTGGTGCTGCGGCTATCCGCCGATACCATCGTCACCATCCAGGACGTGCAGAAGGCGCAGCTCGACCTGGGCGACTTCGCCTTCTGATCGGAAACAGCGCCACCGGCAGGATGCCGCCGCATGTGCCGGCGGCGGCGCTTTCCCTGCTTGCGGGCTATGCCGGCGGGCATTTTCCCGCCAGTATCGGGGGCGGGCGATCCCGGCTCCCGGACGCGGCGGCCTCTTCCCCCGCCAGCCAAGGCGGGTTTCGCCCCGCAAGCGCATCCCGCAGATCGGCCCGCAAGGAGGAAATGCCATGACCACCGCACCCGACCACGTGCTGACGCTCGAGCGCGTCCTGGATGCGCCCGTCGACCGGCTCTGGCGCTGCTGGACCCAGCCGGACCTGCTGAAGCAATGGTTCTGCCCGAAGCCCTGGCATGTCTCCGAGGCGCGCATCGACCTGCGACCGGGCGGGGCCTTCTTCACCGTCATGAACGGCCCCGACGGCGAGCGGTTCGAGAATATCGGCGTGTTCCTGGAGATCGAGCCGCAGCGCCGGCTGGTCTCGACCGACGCCTTCCGGCCGGGCTGGCTGCCGACCGCGCGGGCCTTCATGGTCTCGCATGTGCATTTCGAACCGCGGGGCCAGCGGACGCATTACCGCGCCCAGGCCATGCACTGGAACGAGGAAACGCTCAGGCAGCACGAGCAGATGGGCTTTCACGAGGGCTGGAACATGGCCGCCGACCAGCTCGAGGCCCTGGCGAAAAGCCTGTAGGGCCCGGCCGGCCGGCCTTTCATTCCGCCGCGTCTCACTCCGCCGCGTCGATCTTCAGCACGCCGCGGCGGATCTGGTCCGCCTCGATCGATTCGAACAGGGCGCGGAAATTGCCCTCGCCGAAACCGTCATCGCCCTTGCGCTGGATGAACTCGAAGAAGATCGGCCCGATCACGGTCCTCGAGAAGATCTGCAGCAGCACCCGCGTCATGCCGCCGCCGACGACGCCCTCGCCGTCGATCAGGATGCCGTGCTTTCTCATGCGCTCGACGGGTTCCTGATGGCCCTTCACCCGGTCGTGCGACATCTCGTAATAGGTGTCGGGCGGGCCGGGCATGAACTTCATCCCCGCCTCGGCGATGCGGTCGGTGGCGGCATAGATGTCCTCGGTGGCGATGGCGATGTGCTGGATGCCCTCGCCCTTGTAGGCGCGCAGGTATTCCTCGATCTGGCTGTGATCGTCGGTCGATTCGTTGATCGGGATGCGGATCTTGCCGTCGGGCGAGGTCAGCGCCCGGCTGACCAGCCCGGTCTGCTTGCCCTTGATGTCGAAGAACCGGATCTCGCGGAAATTGAACGTGTCGTGGTAGAACTTGTACCAGGTGTCCATATTGCCGCGCACGACGTTATGCGTCAGGTGGTCGAGATAGTAGAAGCCGAACCCCTCGGGGCGCGGGTCGGGCTCGCCCAGCCAGTCGTAATCGGCCGCATAGGCGCTGCCGGCATCGCCGTAGCGGTCGATGAAGTACAGAAGCGAGCCGCCGATGCCGTAGACCGCCGGCGCCTCGATGGATTTTCCGCTGCCGGTATATTCCCTGGCGCCCAGGTTCAGCGCCCGCCGCAAGGCGTGTTGGGCATCGACCACGCGCCAGGCCATGGCCGGGGCGCAGGGGCCGTGTTCGCGCACGAAACCGGCGGCATGGCTGTCCGGGTCGGCATTCAGCAGATAATTGATGTCGCCCTGGCGATAGAGCGTGATGTCCTTGCGCCTGTGCCGCGCCACCGGCGCGAAACCCATCTGGCGAAAGATGCGGTCCAGGGTCTCGGGCTGCGGATGGGCGAATTCGACGAATTCAAACCCGTCCGTCCCGGCGGGATTTTCGGCGCTGATCGTGGCTTTCGGGGCGTCATGCGGGAACGGTCCCATGGCGTCTCCTCCCTAGTGTTCGCGTGTCCTGAAACCATGATCGCGCGAATGCGATGCAAACCGGGCGCAAACTGTGCCATGATCGGGACACAAAGGCACGAAACGCGCATGGATGAGACGATTTATGCCAGAAACACGCATGGACGGATTCGACATCGCCATTCTCGACGCCCTGCAGCGCGACGGGGCGATGACCAATGCCGCGCTGGCCGAACTGGTGAACCTGTCGGCCTCGCAATGTTCGCGCCGGCGGGCGGCGCTGGAGGAGGCGGGCGTGATCGAGGGCTATGCCGCGCGGCTGAACCCGCAGAAACTGGGCTTTGGCCTGCGCGCCATCATCCGGGTGAACCTGCGCAGCCATGGCCAGGGCAAGGAGGACGATTTCGCCCGCTTCGTCGCCGCGCATCCGCAGATCCGCTCGGCCTTTTCGGTCTCGGGCGATGCCGATTACATCCTCGACGTACGGCTGCGTGATCTGGAGGCGTTTTCGGACTTCATCCATCGCCACCTGCTGCCGCAACCGCAGGTGGCCCAGGTGCGTTCCGAAATCGTGCTCAGGACGCTCAAGGACGACCGCAGCCTGGTGCTGCCCTGATCCATGCGGCAAGGCCCGCTCTTGCCAAGACCGGCCAGGGGGTCGATAAACCGCCCTTCCCTTTCGCCGCAAGAGGCCGCCTTGTCCCAGCGCCCGATCACCACCGTTCCCGCCCTGGTCGAGGCCGGCCTGGCCGATGCCGCGCAGGCCGAGGCACTGGACGCGGTGGCGGCCGAGTTCCGCATCCGCATCTCGCCCGCCATGCGCCAGGCCATGCAGGCGCCCGGCGACGGCGTCGCCGCGCAATTCCTGCCCGATGCGCGCGAATTGCGGATCCGCCCCGAGGAACTGGCCGATCCGATCGGGGACGACGCGCACAGCCCGACGCCCGGCCTGACCCATCGCTATCCCGACCGGGTGATCCTGCATGTCACCAGGACATGCGAGGTCTATTGCCGCTTCTGTTTTCGCCGCGAGGTGGTGGGCGAGGAGGGCACCCTGCCCGAGCCCCAGCTGGCGGCGGCGCTGGACTATATCGCCCGCACCCCGGCGATCCGCGAGGTGATCCTGACCGGCGGCGACCCGATGGTGCTGTCAGCGCGCCGCATCGCGGCACTGATGGCGCGGCTGGAGGCGATCGCCCATGTCGATGTCGTACGCTTCCATACCCGCGTGCCGGTGGTGGCCCCCGGCCGCATCGACGCGGCCATGCTGGCGGCGCTGCGGCCGGCGCGGCTGGCGGTCTGGGTGGTGATCCACACCAATCACGCGCAGGAACTGACCGAGGCCGCCCGCGCCGCGCTGGCGCGGCTGGCCGATGCGGGCATCCCGCTGTTGTCGCAGACCGTGCTGCTTCGGGGAGTGAATGCCGATCCCGAGGTGCTGGCCGAGCTGTTCCGGGCGCTGATCCGCAACCGGGTCAAGCCCTATTACCTGCATCATTGCGACCTGGCGCGCGGCACCGGCCATTTCCGCACCTCCATCGCCGAGGGACAGGCGATCATGGCGGCCCTGCGCGGGCGGCTGTCGGGGACATGCCTGCCGACCTATGTGCTGGACCTGCCGGGCGGGCACGGCAAGGTGCCGCTGGGCCCCGACCACGTCCGGCCGACCGCGCCCGGCCGCTATGCGATCCGCGACTGGCGGGGACGGCTGCACGAATATCGCGATCCGGAAGGCGGCGACGCTTGCGACTGACCGCAGGGGCGGCCCCGGCGCCAGGGAACCCGGCCGGCCCCGCGCATGTTTCCCCTGCGAACAGCCGAAGGACCGGCCCCATGCGCAAATCGCTTCTTTCCCTGATCCTCTGTACCGCGCTGATGCCCGCCGCAGCCGGGGCACAGGATTACGAACCCCCGCTGGCCGACGAGCCGCCGCCGCAGGGCCTGCCTGCGCCCGACGAATCCGACACGCTGGAGCGCGGGCTGGAAAACTTCATGCGCAACCTGCTGGAACAGGCCGAGCCGCATCTGGACCGGCTGGGCCGCGACCTGGGCGATACGCTGGGCGCGGTCGCGCCGGTGCTGCAGGACATCGGCAAGCTGATGGACGACGTGCGCAACTACCAGGCACCCGAGCGACTGGAGAATGGCGACATCCTGATCCGCCGCCGCGCCGACGCGCCGCCGCCCCCGCCGGTGGGCGATGCGCTGCGCGACATGCTGCGCCCCGCGCCCGAGGACGACCCGCGCCTGGCCCCGCCGCCCGAGGCGACGCCGCCACTGCCCGGACGCGACCCCGAAAGCGAGATCGAGCTTTAGGGCGCGAAGCTTTCCACCCAGTCGATCAACCGCGGCAGGCAATGGCCGTGCAGGTCATAGCCCTGCCGGATGGTGTCGCGCGCCGCCGCCCGCAGGCGCGGCGCCTCGGGATCGCCGGCCAGGCCGCGGATCAGCGCCGCCTCCAGCGCGGGCTGGTCGAAAAACGGCACCAGCCGGCCGTTCTCGCCGTCGCGGACCAGTTCGCGCACCGGCTCGGTATCGGAACCGACGACATAGCAGCCCGCCGCCATCGCCTCGGTCAGCGACCAGCTGAGCACGAAGGGATAGGTCAGGTAGCAATGCACCCGGCTGACCTGCAACAGCGCCAGATAGTGCGAATAAGGCACCCGGCCCAGGAAATGGATGCGCGCCAGGTCCAGCCGGCCGTCGAGTTCGGCCAGCAGCTTTTCGCGCCAGCTTGGCGTGTCCTTGGGCAGGCCACCATAGCTGGCCCCATCGGCGCCGACCAGCACCACTTGCGCGTTCGGCCGCGCCCGCAGCACCTCGGGCAACGCGCGCATGAAGCGGTGAAAGCCGCGATAGGGCTCGAGCGAGCGCGAGACATAGGTCAGAACCTCGTCCCCCGCCCGCAGCTTGCGCCCGTCGGGCAGCGCAAGCTCGGCCTGCGGATCAGGGCGGACCTTCTGCGTGTCGATGCCGTCGTGGATCACCGTCAGCTTGCCGCGCAATTCCGGCGGAAAGGATTTCGCCTGGTATTGCGTCGGCGACAGCCCGGCATCGGCCTGCACCAGCCCCTGGATCAGATGCGCCGAGCGCGCGACGGTGCCGACCCGCGCCTCGTCGCTGCCGGGGCTGATCTCGGGGTCGAAGCCGACGTCATGGCCGCGGGTGCGATACATCAGCTCGGCATAGACCAGCAACTTCGCCTCGGGCCAGATCTCGCGCAGAAACAGCGTCTCGCCCCAGCCGCTATGGCCGAAGATCAGGTCGGGCGCATAGCCGTGCCGGTCGCGCAAGGCCCGGCAGCCGCGGGCCGCGACCCAGCCGCGCTCGGCCATCTCGCCGTAGGTCCGGCCCAGCATGGGCGGCAGGTCCAGCGCGCCCGGTGTCTTGTAGCGCAGCACGCGGACCGGGGAGGCGCGCTGGTTCTTCTCGTCCGTCAGCGCCATGACGTGATGGCCGCGCGCGGCCAGGGCCGGCGCCAGATGCAGGAACTGGCCGGGGAAATTCTGGTGAATTAAAAGGATTTTCAACTGGTTGCCTTAAGATCTTCACTTGTTACCGCAAGAAATGCCGCCTGGATCAACTGGCGGGTATAATCGCTTTCGGGACGCTCGAAGACCGCGTCGGTCGAGCCTTGCTCGACCACTTCTCCGGCGCGCATGACCATGATCTGATGCGACATGGCGCGCACGACGCGCAGGTCATGGCTGATGAAAAGATAGGCCAGCCCAAGCTTGCGCTGCAAGCGCCGCAAAAGCTCGACGATCTGCACCTGCACGGTCATGTCCAGCGCGCTGGTCGGCTCGTCCAGAACCACCAGCTTGGGGTTCAGGATCATGGCGCGGGCGATGGCGATGCGCTGGCGCTGGCCGCCGCTGAACTCATGCGGATAGCGATGCAGGGTGGCGGGATCCAGCCCGACCTCGCGCATCATCGCCTCGACCATCTCGCGGCGGTTGCGGCCCGGCTCGATGCCATGCACGCCCAGGCCCTCGGCGATGATCTGCTCGACCGTCATGCGCGGCGACAGGCTGCCGAAGGGATCCTGGAACACGATCTGCATGTCGCGGCGCAGGCCGCGCAGCGCCCGGCCCGGCACCTTGGAAATGTCGCGGCCCATGTAGAGGATCGGCCCGTCGCTTTCGATCAGCCGCATGATCGCCAGCGCCAGCGTGGTCTTGCCCGAGCCGGATTCGCCGACGATGCCCAGCGTCTCGCCGGCCCGGACCGACAGCGTGGCGCCGTTCACCGCCTTGACGTGGCCGACGGTGCGGCGCAGGAAGCCGCGCTGGATCGGGAACCAGACCTTCAGATCGCGGGTCGAGACCACCTCGGGCGGGTCGCCGGCCAGCGGTTCGGCCCGGCCCTTGGGCTCGGCCGCCAGCAGCATGCGGGTATATTCGTGCTGCGGATGGGCAAAGATCTGCTCGACCGGGCCCTGTTCGACGATCTCGCCGCCCTTCATCACGCAGACCCGGTCGGCGATGCGGCGCACCAGGCCCAGGTCGTGGCTGATGAACAGCATCGACAGCCCCTCGGCGGCCTTCAGTTCCGCCAGCAGCTCCATGATCTGCGCCTGGATGGTCACGTCCAGCGCTGTCGTCGGCTCGTCGGCGATCAGCAGCTCCGGCCCGTTCGCCAGCGCCATGGCAATCATCACCCGCTGGCGCTGGCCGCCCGACAGCTGGTGCGGGTAATCGGCCAGCCGCGTTTCCGGGTCGCGGATGCCGACGCGGGTCAAAAGCTCGATGATCCGCGCCCGTGCCGCCGCGCCGCGCAGGCCCTGGTGCAGCGCCAGGCTTTCGGCCAGCTGCCGCTCCAGCGTGTGCAGCGGGTTCAGCGAGGTCATCGGTTCCTGGAAGATGAAGCTGATGTCATTGCCGCGCACCCGGCGCAATTCCGCCTCGGCGGCACCCAGCAGTTCCCGCCCGTCATAGCGGACCGAGCCCGCGACCTCGGCCGCCTCGCCCAGCAGCCGCACGGTCGACAAAGCCGTGACCGACTTGCCCGAGCCGGATTCGCCGACCAGCGCCACCGTCTCGCCCTTGGCCACGGTGAAGCTGACGCCCTTGACGGCGGGCACCAATTGCCCGTCCTGCCGGAACCCCACCCGCAGGTCGCTGACTTCCAGAACCGGCGTCATCGAAAGGTCTTTCTTGGGTCGAAGGCGTCGCGCACGCCTTCGAAGATGAACACCAGCAGCGACAGCATGATGGCGAAGCTGAAGAAGGCGGTGAAGCCCAGCCAGGGCGCCTGCAGGTTCTGCTTGGCCTGCAGGGCCAACTCGCCCAGTGAGGGGGCCGAGCTGGGCAGGCCGTAGCCCAGATAATCCAGCGCCGCCAGCGACGAGATGGTGCCGGTGACGACGAAGGGCAGCATGGTCAGCGTCGCCACCATGGCATTGGGCAGGATATGGCGGAACATGATCGTGCGGTCATTCACCCCCAGCGCCCGCGCCGCCCGGACATATTCGAAGTTGCGCGCCCGCAGGAACTCGGCCCGCACCACGCCGACCAGCGCCGGCCAGCCGAACAGGATCGAGACGAAGACCAAGAGCCAGAAACTTCGCCCCAGGATCGCGAACAGGATGATAATCACGTAAAGCGAAGGGGTTGAACCCCATATCTCAAGCAATCTCTGAAAGACCAGATCGGTGCGGCCGCCGAAATAGCCCTGCACCGCCCCCGCCGCGATGCCCAGAAGCGAGGCGACCACGGTCACGATCAGCGTGAACAGGATCGACAGGCGAAAGCCGTAAATCACCCGCGCCAGCACATCGCGCGCCGTGTCGTCGGTGCCCAGCCAATGCGCCGCATCGGGCGCGCTGGGGGCGGTGCCGACATTGTTGATGGTGCGATAGTGATAGGGGATCGGCGGCCAGAGCATCCAGCCCCGCTCGACCGCCTCGCCCGCGACCTGGCCGGTCTCGCGCGCCTCCTGCTCGGTCGCCTCGGGGTCGTCCCAGCATTCCTCACGCCCGCCGGTGCGGATCAGGCATTGCACGCCGGGATCGGTATAGATCGCCTCGGTGCCGAAATCGCCGCCGAAGGCGGTCTCGGGATAGAAGCGATAGACCGGGAAATGCAACTCGCCCCTGTAGCTGACCAGGATCGGCTTGTCGTTGGCGATCAGTTCCGCGAACAGCGAGGCGACGAACAGGATGGTGAAGACCACCAGCGACCAGAAGGCGCGCTTGTTGCGGCGGAAATTGCGCAGCCGGCGGCGGTTCAGCTCGGTCATCGCCATCAGCCGGCCCTCCGCTCGAAATCGATGCGCGGGTCGACCAGCACATACATCAGGTCCGAGAGGATCCCGACCAGCAGGCCCAGCAGGCCGAAGACGTAAAGCGTGCCGAAGATCACCGGGTAGTCGCGCTGCACCGCCGCCTCGAAGCCCAGTCGGCCGAGGCCATCGAGCGAGAAGATGGTCTCGATCAGGATCGAGGAGCCGAAGAACACGCCCAGGAACATCGACGGAAACCCGGCGATCACGATCAGCATGGCGTTGCGGAAGACATGGCCGTAAAGCACCCGGCCCTCGGTCAGGCCCTTGGCGCGGGCGGTCATGACATATTGCTTGTTGATCTCGTCCAGGAAGCTGTTCTTGGTCAAGAGCGTCAGCGTGGCGAAGCTGGAGATGGTGGTGGCCGTCACCGGCAGGGCGATGTGCCACAGATAGTCCTTGACCTTGCCCCAGAGGCTCAGATCAGCCCAGTTGTCCGAGGTCAGGCCGCGCAGCGGAAAGATCTGCCAATAGCTGCCGCCCGCGAACAGCACCATCAAGAGGACCGCGAACAGGAAGGCCGGGATGGCATAGCCGACGATGATCGCGCCCGAGGTCCAGGTGTCGAAGGGCGTGCCGTTCCTGACCGCCTTGCGGATGCCCAGCGGTATCGAGATCAGATAGGCGATCAGGGTCGACCACAGGCCCAGCGTGATCGAGACCGGCATCTTTTCCAGCACCAGGTCGATGACCGAGATCGAGCGGAAGAAGCTGGTGCCGAAATCGAAGCGGACGTAATTGCCCAGCATGATCAGGAAACGCTCGGCCGCACCGATCTTTTCCTTGCTGCAATCGGGGGATTTCAGGTCCGGCTCGCCCTGGTGGCCCGGCATGCAGGCGATGCGGGCAAAGCCCATCTGCACCTCAAGCTGGTCCAGCAATTCGGGCGGGATGCCGCGGGCGCCGGCATATTCGGTGCTCTGCGGCGACTCGCCCGCGCCGCCGGTAATGTTGCGCAGCGCGTCGCCCTCGCCCTGGACGCGGGCGATGATCTGCTCGATCGGGCCGCCGGGAACGAATTGCGTCAGCGTGAAGTTGACCAGCATGATGCCGATCAGCGTGGGTATGATCAGCAGCAAGCGCCGCAGGATATAGGCTGCCATCCGTCCCCTTGCTCCGCCTTGATCCGCGCCGGCCCCGCAGGGCCTAGCGCAGCGCGCCGGATTGTTTCAGCTTTGCCGCCTTATCCGCGTCATACCACCAGAAATCAAGCTCACCCAGCGCATAGGGCGGCAGGGTCTCGGGATGGCCGAAGATGTCGTAATAGGCAACGGTATACTGGGCCTTGAACCATTGCGGCACCCAGAAGCGCAGCGCCCGCAGGCTGCGGTCCAGCGCATGGGCCACGGTGATCATCTCTTCCTCGGTCTTTGCCTCGATGCCCAGCTGGATCAGCCGGTCGATGGCCGGATTGGCCAGGCCCATCGGATTGAACACGTCGCCGACATTTTCCGAGCCGAAGGTCTGCTCGGTATCGCCGGTCAGGAAATAGCCCTGGGAGACATGATCCGTCACGATGTCGAAATCATGGCTGCGGGTGCGCGCGGTCAACTGGGCGTCGTCCACCCGCAGGTTCACCGCGTCGATGCCGATGGCCCGCAGGTTCTGCACGAAGGGGTTGATCACCCGGTCGAAGGTGGCGCTGTCGTTCAGGAACTCGACCCGCAGCACCTCGCCCTGGGCATTGCGGCGCATGCCGTCCGCGCCCGGCTTCCAGCCCGCCTCGTCCAGCAGCTGCGCCGCGCGGCGCATGTTGCGCCGGTCGAGCTGGGTCTTGCCCGAAACGGGCTGAAGCACCGCGTCGTCGGTCAGCACGCCCGGCGGCAGATCCTTGGCCAGGGGCTCCAGCAGCGCCAGCTCGGCCGGCGAGGGCTTGCCCTCGGCCATCAGCGGGCTGTTTTCCCAGGGCGAGTTCACCCGCGCGTAAAGCCCATAGAACAGCGTCTCGTTCGACCATTCGAAGTTGAACATCAGCCCGATGGCCTCGCGCACGCGGATGTCCTGGAACTTGGGACGGCGCAGGTTGAAGACCCAGCCCTGGCCGTTGGCGATGCTGCCGTCGGGCAGCGCCTCCTTTTTCACCGCGCCGGATTGCACGGCGGGGAAATCATAGCGCGTCGCCCAGTGGATCGAGCTTGCCTCGTTGCGGAAGGTATAGACGCCGGCCTTGAAGGCCTCGAAGGCGCTGTCGTAATCGCCGAAATACTCGACGCGGATGCGGTCGAAATTGTGCCGCCCGACATTGATCGGCAGATCCTTGCCCCAATAGTCGGGATTGCGCCGCAGGGTGATCGAGCGGCCGGCATCGGCCCGGTCGAACATGTAAGGCCCCGAGCCGACGAAGGGGATGTTGCTCGACTGTTCGATGTCGCGCTTGTTCTTGCGGAAATCCTCGCGCGAGAAGACGATCTGGCCGCCGACCGACTGGATCACGTCCCGGCGCGGATAATCCGGCCGGAAGATGAACTTGATGGTGCGGTCGTCGATCACCTCGGCCTTGGCGACGATCTTGGAAATGATCGTGCGATACGAGGACAGGCCCTTGTCGCGCAGCAGTTCAAAGGAAAACAGCACGTCATGCGCGGTCAGCGGCGTGCCGTCCGAGAATTTCGCCTCGGGGCGCAGGTGGAAGATCACCCAGTCGCGGCTTTCGGGATATTCGATGGTCTCGCAGAGCAGGCAATAGGCGGTGCCGATCTCGTCGGCGACGCCTTCCATCAGCGGCTCCAGCATGGCGTTGGACAGCATGGCCGCGCGGCCGCGGTGGGTATAGGGGTTGTAGCTGTCGAAGCCGCCGCTGAACCATTCCGAAATCTCGCCGCCCTTGGGCGCATCGGGGTTCACATAGCGCAGATGCGGGAAATCGGCTGGCAGTTCGGGTTCGCCGAAGACCGCGATGCCATGCGACACGATGGTCCGGGGCTCCTGCGGCTCCTGCGCCAAGACCAGGCCGGGCAGAAGCGCCGTGAAGGCAAGCATCGGGGCATGTCGCAGGAAACGCATCGTCATCGGGTCTTGTCGATCCTTGTTCTGGTTCTGGCCTTGTTCTGGTTCTGGCCTTGCTCGAGGGCGGCGGGGCGCCCGCGGCAAGGCTAGCAGCCCTCGGGCCCGGTTCAACATGCAAATGCGTGATCCGCCGCGCGGGGCCGGGCCGCGGCAACGAAAAAGGGCGCCCCAAGGGACGCCCCATGCCTGCCGCGCGGGCCGCGCCGCTTACTGCTGGCCCTGCAGATAGGCGATCAGGTTGGCGCGATCCTCGATCTTGGGCAGGCCGGCGAAGGACATCTTGGTGCCCTTGATCACGGTCTTGGGATTGGCGAGGAACTCTTGCAGCGCCTCGGGCGTCCAGTCGCCGCCATGCGCCTTCATCGGGTCGGAATAGTTGAAGCCATCGACGCCGGCGACCGCGCGGCCGACGACGCCGTTCAGATGCGGGCCGACGCCATCGTTGCCGTCCAGCTTGTGACAGGCCTTGCACTTGCCGAACACCTTCTCGCCCGCGGCCGCATCGGCCGAAGCCAGGACGGTGGCGAAATCCGGGCCTTCATCGGCCGCGGCGTCGTCGGCCCCGCCGGCATCCTCGACCGGGATGGTGTATGCCTGGGCGTGTTCCTCGCCCTCGGCGCCATGGCCCGAGACGCCGACGTGAAAGATGCCCGATGCCGCCCAGCTCATCAACAGCAGGAACAGAAGCGAGCCGATTAGCGCACCGGCTGCCTTGGTGACGGTCATGGTATCGAACATGTCTGCGGATCCCCTGGGCTGTCCGTGGATTTGGCCGTATCTACCCGCTTTTGTTCCACCGGTTCAAGGTGTAGTTGTCGCTGGCAAAGCACAAAACGGACCAGGAGGCCAGCCCGGCACGAGGGCAAGGCCCAGGCCGCCACCCCGAGCCAAGGTGTGATCCATGACCGACGCCCCCACCCAGAACGTGATCGCATTCCAGGGCGAACCCGGCGCCTACAGCCACCAGGCCTGCCGCTTCTATCGCCCGCAGATGGAGGCGCTGCCCTGCCGCACCTTCGAGGACACGATCGAGGCGGTGCGGGCCGGCAAGGCCGAGCTGGCGATGCTGCCGGTCGAGAACTCGACCTATGGCCGGGTGGCGGACATCCACCACCTGCTGCCCGAAACCGGGCTGCACATCATCGACGAGGGCTTCGTGCGGGTGCGCATCAGCCTGCTGGCGGTGCCCGGCACCAAGCTGTCGCAGATCAGCGAGGCAATGAGCCACCCGGTGCTGCTGGGTCAATGCCGCGGCTTCTTGCGCCGCCACGCCATCCGCAGCATCGTCGGCGCCGACACGGCCGGCTCGGCGCTGGAGGTCGCGCGCCGGGCCGAGCCGTCGCTGGCCGCGCTGGCCGCGCCGCTGGCGGGCGAGATCTACGGGCTCGAGGAACTCGCTTCGGGCATCGAGGACCGGCAGAACAACACCACCCGCTTCCTGGTCATGGCGCGCCAGCCCGATTTCAGCCGCCGCACCAATGCCCAGGGCGGCACGACGATGATGACCAGCTTCGTCTTCCGGGTGCGCAACATCCCGGCGGCGCTCTACAAGGCGCTTGGCGGCTTTGCCACCAACGGCGTCAACATGACCAAGCTGGAAAGCTACATGGTGGACGGCGTCTTCACCGCGACGCAGTTCTATGCCGACATCGAGGGCCATCCCGAGGATCCGCATGTCGCCCGCGCGCTGGAGGAACTGGACTATTTCACTTCCAGCCTGAACATCCTGGGCGTCTATCCGGCCGATCCGCTGCGCGCCGCGCAGTCGCAGGCCGCCGCGCGATAGGCAGGCCGGCCGTTAGGCAGCCTGCGCGCCCGAGGCCAGGTCGGCGATGAACTCGCCGATCCGCCGGCCGAATTTGCGGTCCAGCTGCGCCTTGCCCAGCTTGGCGGTCTGCAACATCAGCCGCGCCTTCATGCTGCGCGGACGCGCCTCGGTCTCGAAGATCATCCGCGACTTCGTCCGGTTCAGCGCCACCACGGACATGCGGATGACCAGGTCGAACTGGTCGGATGTGCCGTTGAGGACCAGCAACTCGGGCGCGTCCAGCCGCACCACCTCGGCCGTGACTTCGCGATGACGGCCGCGCCAGTCGAAGCCGATCAGCCAGCGCATTCCCACCCCAGGGGCGGCCAGGTCGTCGAGCCGGCGCACCGTCGCCCCGCGCCGCACCAGCATCCGCTCGATGGCGTGAAAATTGCTGGCTGCACGGAACAGGGCCTCCGCGGCCAGGTCGACATCCCGTCGGGTCGAAAACTTCATTGCTGATCCAGTCAAATCAAAGAAACCAGGCACCGCCCCGGTCATCCCATGTTGTGCCGGGGCATGCAAGTCGCCGCCCGCAAGGGCCAACAGGCCGCAGGCATGAAATACAATCCAAGGTTGCAATATGTATCAATAGACTGCATTCATGCGTCATGACTTGCATATGCTCCGTTCCCAAATCGCATTCTGGCGTCAAGTCCATTGCAGTTCGCGTCTTGGCGACGACCGATCTGCACATGCATATGCTGGGTTACGACTATTTCGCCGACCGCCCCTCGGGGCGGCTGGGGCTGTCGCGGGCAGCAGCCCTGATCGCCCGAGCACGCCAGACGGCACGCAATTGCCTGCTGTTCGACAATGGCGACGGGCTGCAAGGCAGCCCGATGGGCGACTACCTGGCCGAGATGGACGACATCGGCGCCCGCCAGCCGCATCCGGCCATCGCGGCGATGAACGCGCTCGGCTATGACGCGGCGACCATCGGCAACCACGATTTCAGCTTCGGCCTGGGCTTTCTGCGCCGCACGCTGGAGGGCGCCGAGTTTCCCGTCGTCTCGACCAACCTGCGCCCGCACCATCCCCTGCCGGTGCAGGCCCATGCCCTGCTGACGCGGCAGTTCCACGACGACCAGGGCCGGACGCATGCGCTGCGCATCGGCGTGCTGGGCTTTCTGCCGCCGCAGACCGTGGAATGGGAACGCGGGCTGAAGGCCGAGATCGAGGTTCAGGACATCCTGCTGGCCGCCCGCACCGGCATCGCGGCCCTGCGCGAACAGGGCGCGGAACTGATCGTGGCGCTGGCGCATAGCGGCATCGGCGCGCTCGCCCCGGCGCCGATGATGGAGAACGCGGCCACCGCGCTGGCCGCCCTGCCCGGCATCGACGTGGTGATCGCCGGCCATACGCATCGGGTGTTCCCCTCGGCCGACCACCCGCAGGGGCCGGGGATCGACGCCCGCCGCGGCACGCTGGCCGGCAAGCCCGCGGTCATGCCCGGTTTCTGGGGCTCGCATCTGGGGGTGATCGACCTGCGGCTGGAGCCGCTGGCCCAGGGCTGGCGCATCGCCGATTTCACCTGCCGCGCCGAGCCGGTCGGCGCCGACGAGGATCACCCCGCCGTCACCGGCCCGGCCCTGTCCGCCCATCGCCAGACCCTGCGGCATTTCCGCCGCCGGATCGGCCGCACCGAGCGGCCGCTGAGCAGCTATTTCTCGCTGATCGGCGAGGATCCCGGCCTGCGGCTGGTGGCCATGGCGCAACGCTGGCACGTGCGGCGCGCCCTGCGCGGCACGCGCTGGCAGGATCTGCCGATCCTGTCGGCGGTCGCACCGTTCCGCGCCGGCGGCCGCGGCGGGCCGCAGCATTACACCGACGTCCCGGCCGGGCGGCTGACGCTGCGCAACATCGCCGATCTCTATCTGTTTCCGAACCGGATCTGCGCCATCCGCCTGACCGGGGCCGAGCTGTGCGAATGGCTGGAACGCTCGGCCAGCATGTTCCTGCGCATCGAGCCGGGCAAGCCGGACCAACCGCTGATCGACCCCGAGTTTCCCAGCTACAATTTCGACATCATCGACGGGCTGGGCTGGCAGATCGACCTGAGCCGCCCGCCGCGCTACGCGCCCGACGGAAAGCTGGCCCATCCCGATTCGCACCGCATCTGCGCTCTGACCCACCGCATGCGCCCGGTCGCGCCGGACCAGCCCTTCATCTTGGTGACGAACAGCTACCGGCTGTCGGACAGCGGGCTCTTCGCCCCGGTGACGGCGGGACGGCCGGTGCTGCTGGACAGCTCCTGCCCCACCCGCGAGGTGCTGCGCCGCTACGTGGCGCAACGCCGGGTGCTGGCCCCCAACCCCCGCGCCGGCTGGAGCTTTCGCCCCCTGCCCGGCACCTCGGTCCTGTTCGAGACCGGGCCTGCGGCGGCGGGGCATCTCGACGGGCTTTCCACCCCGGTCGAGCCGGCCGGAATCGCCCCCGACGGCTTCCTGCGCCTGCGCCTGCACCTGTAGGCGGCCAAGCCGCTTGCATCCCGCCGCGCGCGCGCCTATCTAGGCGGCGAGAGGTTGGCGCGGGCAGGCGCCTCGCCAACCCGGTCAGGTCCGGAAGGAAGCAGCCGTAACGAGTCCCGCTTGGGTCGCTGTCCAGCCTCTCACCCAGATTTCCCGACGATGGCAAGGATCGTGCCCGCATATCCGCGGTCGACCGGCACCGATGCCGGGCTATCGGCGGCCGAAAAGCTGCGCCAGGTCATAGGAATCACGTGCGCCGATATTGGCCGCATCCTTGTCCAGGAATCGCTCGGCGGCCTCGACCCCGGCATCATGCATGCGCTGCAACAGGCCGGGATTCGGCAGCAGCTTGGTCCGGGCGCTCAGCGAGTTCATCAGATCCTCGTCCATGATCGCATGCAGCAGCACGTTCTTCATCGGCCGCCCGGTCAGCCGCTCCTCGGCATGCAGCCGCTTGACGAAATTGATCGCCCGCAGCTCGGCCAGAAGCGCCGCGTTGAAACTGATCTCATTCACCCGGTCCTGGATCGCGGCCGGGGTCTTGGGGATCGCCTCGCGCAGCATCGGGTTGATGTTGACGATGACGATGTCGCGCGGCAGGTCGCCGCGATACAGCGGGAACAGCGCCGGGTTGCCGGAATAGCCGCCGTCCCAATAGGCCTCGCGCCTTCCGGTCAGCGGATCGTCGATCTCGACGGCGCGGAACAGCTCGGGCAGGCAGGCCGAGGCCAGCACCGTCTCGACCGTCACCTCGGCCCCGCCAAAGACCCGCACCAGCCCGGTGCGCACATTGGTCGCAGTAACGAAAAGCGCCGGCCCCTCCTCGCGCCCCAACCGGGGATGCGGCATCTCGCGCAGGATGGCGGCCAGCGGGTTGGTATAGAACGGCCCCGAATCATAGGGGCTGAACACTCGCGTCAGCGATTCCATCCATGCCACGGGCGAGAAAAGCTCGGTCAGCCGCTGCCAGGCGCGCGGCACCGGGAACATGGAATGCAGCCAGCGCACCACCGAATTGTCGCTGACCTGCCCCACCTGCGACCAGATATGGGCCAGGTTCTGCCGCGCCGCCTCGCGCCCGCGCCGGCCCGGCCCGCAGGACAGGCCCGCCGCCAGGGCCGCCCCGTTCAGCGCCCCAGCCGAGGTACCGCTGATGCCGCGGATCTCGATGTCCGGCTCGTCCAGCAACCGGTCCAGCACGCCCCAGGCGAATGCGCCATGCGCACCGCCGCCCTGCAGCGCCAGATTGATCCGCTTCACGTCCATGCCGCGCCCCTGTCGATCCAGACCGCCCGCAGGCTAACCCGGCGCCACGCGACACAAAACCCCGCACCCCGCGCCCGGCCTCTGCGCATTTCTTCGTTCCCCAAATACCCATGCGGCCGTGTCAGCGTCGCCCGTGCATGGGTATTTGGGGAACAGAGAAGACGCTCGTACAGCGCCCCGCACCCGCGCGGCGCCTGCTTCACCGTTTCCCCAATACTCATGCGGCCGCGCAACGGGCGCGGCGGATCAGTCCTCGGCCTGCGCCTCGGCCCGGCTCTTGCCCGCCACGTCCAGCGCCAGCGTCGCGGCCATGAAGGCATCCAGGTCGCCGTCCAGCACGCCCTGCGTGTCCGAGGTCTCGTGCCCGGTGCGCAGATCCTTCACCATCTGATAGGGATGCAGCACGTATGAGCGGATCTGGTTGCCCCAGCCGGCATCGCCCTTGGCCTCGTGCTGGGCGTTGATCGCGGCATTGCGCTTGTCCAGTTCCAGCTGGTACAGCCGCGCCTTCAGCGCCGCCATGGCGTTGGCGCGGTTCTGGTGCTGCGATTTTTCCGAGCTGGTCACGACGATGCCGGTCGGCAGGTGGGTGATGCGCACCGCCGAATCGGTGGTGTTGACGTGCTGCCCCCCCGCGCCGGACGACCGATAGGTGTCGATCCTGATCTCATTGTCGGGGATGGTGATCTCGATATTGTCATCCACCACCGGATAGACCCAGACCGAGGAAAACGAGGTATGCCGCCGCGCCGCCGAATCATAGGGCGAGATGCGCACCAGCCGATGCACGCCCGATTCCGACTTCAGCCAGCCATAGGCGTTCGGCCCCGAGATCTTGTAGGCGGCGGAACGGATGCCCGCCTCCTCGCCCGGCGTCTCGGACAGAAGCTCGACATTATAGCCCTTCTTCTCGGCCCAGCGGACATACATGCGCGCGAGCATGCTGGCCCAGTCGGCGCTTTCCGTGCCGCCGGCGCCGGCATTGATCTCCAGGAAGGTGTCGTTGCCGTCAGCCTCGCCGTTCAGCAGCGCCTCCAGTTCCTTCTGCGCCGCGAGTTCGGCCAGCGATTTCAGCGCGCCCTCGGCATCGGCGACGATCTCGGCATCGCCCTCGGCCTCGCCCAGTTCGATCAGCTCGGCATTGTCCTTGAGCTCGGTGTCGATGCGGCGATAGGTCTCGACCGCGTCGGACAGCATCTGCCGGTCGCGCATCAATTTCTGGGCGCGGGCCGGGTCGGACCAGATGTCGCCCGCCTCGATCATGGCGTTCAGCTCTTCCAGCCGGTGCGGCGCGGTTTCCCAGTCCATGCGCTGGCCGAGCAGTTTCAGCGATTTGCGGATCGCCTCGATGGTGGCTTGGGTTTCGGCGCGCATGGGCACTCTCTGGGTTCGGATTTCGGTCAGGGCAGGACAAATAGCGCGGGCGGCGGGCGGCGGCAAGCACCCGCCCGGCAAAGCGCCTTCAATACAGCCCGCCCGAGGACAGGGTGCCGAAATCGGCCTTTTTCGGGATCACCTTCTTCTTGCCGGTCGAGGTCGTCACCGCCTGGCCGCCGTCGCGGCCCTGGGTGAACAGCGGCAAGGTGCCCGGATCGGCGCGGCCGAAGCCACCGTCGACCAGCACCAGCCCGGTCAGATCCTGGCCGTCGCGGAAATATTCGGCGATGACGTTGTCGCCCTTGGCATCCGGGCCCAGGATCGCGCCGCTGAAGCGGTCGATATTGACGAAATGCCCGCCCGGCGGAACCTTGAAGGCGGTGCCGCCGAATTCCTTGACCGCCTCCTGCATGAACTCGTTGAAGACCGGCACGCAAAGCGTTCCGCCATAGGCGTTGGCGCCCAGCGTGCGCGGCTGGTCATAGCCCAGGTAGCAGCCGGCAACGATGTTCGAGGTAAAGCCGATGAACCACACGTCCTTGGCATCGTTGGTTGTGCCGGTCTTGCCGGCGACCGGCACCGGCAGGTTCACCCCGCGCCCCGAGCCGCGTTTCACCACGCCCTCAAGCATCGAGGTCAGCTGATAGGCGGTGATCGCGTCCATCACCCGCTCGCGGTTCGAACGGATCTCGGGCGCGGCGCCGGCGGGCAGGGTCGGCTGGCCGCAGGTCACGCAGTCGCGGCGGTCGTGGCGATAGATGGTGCGGCCGCGGCGGTCCTGCACGCGGTCGACCAGCGTGGGTTCCACCCGCTCGCCGCCATTGGCGAACATGGCATAGGCGGCGACCATCTTGAACAGCGTCGTTTCCTGTGCGCCGAGGCTGTTCGCCAGGAAATGGCCGAGATGGTCGTAGACGCCGAATTTCTCGGCATATTTCGCCACCGTATCCATGCCGATGCCCTGGGCGATGCGGATGGTCATCAGGTTGCGGGACTGCTCGATCCCGGTGCGCATCGGTGTCGGGCCGTAGAACTTGCCGCTGGCGTTCTTGGGCGTCCACAGCCCCTGCGGCGTGTTCACGGTGATCGGCTCGTCAACCACGATGGTCGCCGGGTTGAAGCCCGAATCCAGTGCCGCCGCATAGACGAAGGGCTTGAAGCTGGAGCCCGGCTGGCGCTGCGCCTGGGTGGCGCGGTTGAAGACCGAGCTTTGATAGGAAAAGCCGCCCTGCATGGCGATGACCCGGCCGGTGTTCACGTCCATGGCCATGAAGCCGCCCTGCACCTCGGGCACCTGGCGCAGGGTCCAGCGGATGAAGCTGCCGTCGCTGTCGCTGGTCATGCGACGCACCAGCACCACGTCGCCCACATCCAGCAGGTCCGAGGCCACCTGGGCCTTGGGCGCCAACGTGCCGTCGGCTCGCCGCTTCCTGGCCCATTGCACGTCCTTGGCCGGGATTGTCGCCGTACCTTCCTGGTCCTCGATGCCGATGGTGGCGTCGCCCTCTCCCAGCGCCAGCACCACGGCCGGGAACCAGCCCTCGATGTCGCGCGGCACGGCGGCATCGGAGAGCGCGGCGCGCCATGCCTGCTCGTCGCCCAGCTGCTCGGCCGGGATCGTAAGCCGGGTGCCGCGCCAGACGCCGCGACCGCGGTCGTATTTCTCCAGCGCCTGCTGCAGCGCATGCGCGGCGACCTGTTGCAGCTTGGGATCGACCGTCGCCCGGATCGCCAGCCCGCCGCCGAAGAACTCCTCGGCGCCGAATTGCGCCGAAAGCTGGCGGCGGATCTCGTCGGTGAAATAGTCGCGCGGCGGCAATTGCTGCTGGAAGGCGGGGAAATCGCCGTTCTGCACCGAGCGCAGCGGCTGCCTGGCCTCGGCCTCGTAGGTGGCCTGGTCGATATAGCCGTTCTGCCACATCTCGCGCAGCACATAGTCGCGCCGCTCGGTCAGCGCCTCTCTGGCGCGGACCGGGTGATAGCGGCCCGGCGCCTTGGGCATGGCGGCCAGCGTCGCCGCCTCATGCGGCGCGAGTTCGGTCAGCGGCTTGTTGAAATAGCTTTGCGCCGCCGCGGCCACGCCGAAGCTGTTCTGGCCCAGGAAGATCTCGTTGAGGTAAAGCTCAAGGATCTGGTCCTTGCTCAGCGTCGATTCCAGCCGGGTGGCCAGGATCAGCTCCTTGATCTTGCGCTCGATGCTGCGGTCGCTGGACAGCAGGAAGTTCTTCATCACCTGCTGGGTGATGGTCGAGGCGCCGCGCAGGTTGCGCCCGCCCGAACTGATCGCATCCAGCGCCGCCTTGCCCATGCCCATCGGGTCGAAGCCGTGATGGCTGTAGAAATGCTTGTCCTCGGCGCTGATGAAGGCCTGCTTCACCAGCGGCGGGATCTCGTCGATGGGCACGAAGATGCGGCGTTCCTCGGCGAACTCGTCGATCAGCCGCCCTTCGGCGGAATAGATCCGGCTGATGGTCTTGGGCGCGTATTGCGCCAATTGTTCATGGCTGGGCAGGTCGCGCGAATACATCCAGAACACCGCCCCGACCGTCAGGGCGATGAAGAAGACCGCGGTCACGAGCCAGGAAAAGATCGCACCGATGAAAGACAGCAGGAAGCGCAGCAATGGGCAAGCCTCTGGGGATAACCTGCGCCTCTATAGACAGCGAGGCCGCGCCCGTCAAAGCAACCTTGCGCTACTTGCGCAGCAGGGCGGCGCGGGCGGCATCGTCCTGCGCCCAAAGCCCGATGGCCTGCGCCAGCGCCTGGGCGGTCTGCGCGCGCCATTCGGGGTCGAACAGGTTGGCGCGGTCGCCCGGATCGGTCAGGAAGCCCAGCTCGACCAGCACCGAGGGGATGTCGGGCGATTTCAGCACCGAAAATGCCGCGCCGCGCACCGGCCGGCGATGCATGGCGATGCCCGCCCGGTTCAGTTCGGAGACTGCGAACTTGGCAAAGGCTTCCGAGCGCGGATGCGTCTCGGTCCGCGCCAGGTCCATCAGCACGTCGGCGACCTGGTCGTCGGTCCCCGACAGGTCCAGCCCGGCCAGCAGGTCGGCCCGGTCGTGGCGCATCGCCAGTTCGCGCGTGGCGCGGTCGTCGGCCTGCGGATTCCAGACATAGATCGACAGCCCCGCCGCCTCGCCCGCCGGCAACGCATCGGCATGCAGCGAGATGAACAGGTCCGCCCGCTCGGCGCGGGCAATGGTCATGCGCTGTTCCAGCGGAATGAAGCTGTCGTCCTTGCGGGTGGCGATGACCTCGAAACCGGCGGCGGTCAGGATCTCGGTCAACTCGCGGGCAAAGCCCAGCATCAGCGCCGCCTCGCTGATCGCGCCGACCTGGGCGCCGGGGTCGTGGCCGCCATGGCCGGGATCCAGCGCCACGCGCAGGGGCCGCGTGCCCGCGCGTCGCGGCGGCAACGAGGCCACGGCCGCCGGCTGCGGCAAGTCCCACAGCGCCGAAAGCGCATTGCCGCGGGTGACGAAATCCTCGGGCTTGACCGGCTCCATGCGCAGCCTGACCAGCGCCCTCTTGGCACCGCCCTCGGCCGGACCTTGCACCGCCAGCCGCAGGGCATAGGGTCCGGGCAGCTCCATCACCAGCCGCGACCAGCCGGCACGAAAGCGGCCCCAGCGCAGCGCCGGCACCAGTTCGCGGCCAGGCATTGCGTCGGCATCGGCGCCGGAAAAATCGATCTCGCGGAAATCCACCACCAGCCGCGGCGGCCCGTCGAGGAAATAGACCCGGTAGGGCACCGGCCGGCTGATCGTCAGCCGCAGTTCCATCGGCCGCGGCTTGCCGCGGTCGCGCCCCTCGGCCATCAGAGAGGATTGCGCCAGATCGACCGTCGCAGGTGCCGGGCGCGCGCCGTCATCGGCCAGCGCAGGCAGCGCCAGCCAGACCAGCAACAAGGCCCAGAGCCATCTCATCGTGCGGCCATGAAGGCCGCCAGCCGGTCCAGCCCCTCGGCGATCTCGGCCGGCCCCGCGGCATAGCTGAAGCGCAGGGTCCGCGCGCCGCGACGCGGATCGAAATCCAGCCCCGGCGTTACCGCCACGCCCGCTTTTTCAAGGATTTCCGCGGCGAAGCTCAGGCTGTCCGTGGTCAGGTCCGACACGTCGGCATAGATGTAGAAGGCGCCCTCGGGCGGGGCGATGCGGTCGAATCCCATCTTCGGCAGCCGGTCCAGCATCAGCCGGCGGTTCTCGGCATAGACGGCCAGGTTCGCCTCGGCCTCCTCCACGCAATCCAGCGCCGCCAGCGCCGCGACCTGGCTGGCATGCGGCGGGCAGATGAACATGTTCTGCGCGATGCGCTCGACGGTGCGGATCATGCTGTCCGGCACCACCATCCAGCCGACGCGCCAGCCGGTCATGCTGAAATATTTCGAGAAGCTGTTGATGACG
>Ga0182741_1000951_pt1 | contig 40670 bp, 32 predicted proteins | sample eDN5th37CBELigOP_FD_128874 | JGI IMG/M metagenome (GOLD analysis project Ga0182741, IMG submission 128874) | Enriched Organic Plus compost microbial communities from Emeryville, California, USA - eDNA 5th pass 37_C BE-Lig OP (version 2) (version 2) ... | reverse complement strand
GCCGGCCCGGAATGCCATCAGCGACGGCTTGGATCGGCTACGCGCGGTGGTAGCGGATCAACTTGCCATGGCATCGCCCGAGCAGGTCGAGGCAACGGCCAGCGCGATCGTATCGACCATGGTCGGGGCGCTGACGGTGTCGCGGCTGGTGATCGACCCGGCGCGCTCGGAGGCGGTGCTGGCGCACGCCCGGGCGTTCATTCTCGATCGCGTCGGACCTGGTGGCTCGAAGTAGCGGGGGACATGGAGGGAATGGTGCCCCGAGCAGGAATCGAACCTGCGACCTATCGCTTAGGAGGCGATCGCTCTATCCACTGAGCTACCGGGGCGGGCGCGTCCAAAGTATAAAGCAGCCCCGACCGGACCCACAAAAACAAAAGGCCGGCTAAAAAGCCGGCCTTATCGGAGCTGGTGGAGCCGAGGGGAATCGAACCCCTGACCTCGACAGTGCGATTGTCGCGCTCTCCCAACTGAGCTACGGCCCCGAAGGGCGCCTAATTTAGCACCGTCGAAAACGAATAGCTAGAGGCTCGTGCGACTATACTGCGGCCCAGGGAAAAACATGGGGACTCGCGACGGGAGGCGGGAATTGGCAAGGATGAGCAGCTCGGACGGCAAGTGGATGCTGGGCGTGGCGCTGGCGACGATGCTGCTGGGCGGCGGACTCTGGTGGGTCGGGCAGCAGTTGTCGGCACCGGGCGCGACGGGCCTTCGTTCCAGCCATTTGCGCGCCGTCCCAGGCAATCCTGGGCAGGCCATCGATCCTCGCCGTCCCCATGCCGCCGGTTCGAGGCGCACCGCGCCACAAGCGCCGCCGGACGGTCGGTTGCAGGCCGACGCGGCGGGGCAGTTGCAGGTGGACGCCGACACTCGGCGGCTGTTCGACCACTTCCTGGTCGCATTGACCGACGACTCCCTGGACGCGGAACTGGGGCGGATCAAGGACTACGTGCAGCGAGAGTTACCGGCCGTCGCGGCGGCGCAGGCAATGGACCTGCTCGGCCGCTACGTCGCTTGTGAGATCGAGACCTCGACGCTGAACCAAGCCGCTGGCCTGCCCGGCGCGGATACGGAGGCGGAGCTGAGTAGGCTAACGTCGTTGTTGCGTGAGCGGCGCCGGGTTCGCCTGCGTCACCTTGGGCCGCTGACCGCAGCCATCTTCTACGACGAACAGGAGCGCTTGGATCAATACGGCATCGACCGTCTGCGCGTCATGAGCGATCCGGCATTGGATGATCACCAGCGCGAGGAACGCCTGGCGCTGCTCGAACGCCGCGCCGAGATCGACGCGCGCCAGGCCGCCGAGCGCATGCGTAGTTATCAACGGTTGCAAGCGGACATCGCCGCGCTGCGTGCCGCGGGCGCACCCGAAGCCGCCGTCGCCACGCTGAGGGTGCAAACGTTGGGCGTGGAGGAGGCCGCGCAGCTGGACGAATGGGAGCGCCGGCAGCAGGCGTGGGAAGAACGTTATCGGGTCTATCGCGAGGCCCTCGACGGGCTGAACGTGCCGCCGCATGAGCATGCCGCGGCGGCGGACACGCTGCGCGCCCAGTACTTTCCGGCGAGCGATCTCTGGCGCGTCCGCTATCGCGACGCGCTGTGACCGGCCGTTTCCCGACCAGGCCCGTTTTCTTGCCGCCTCCGCGCGTTGGCACCCGCCGGTCCGGCCAGTATTCTATCGGCCGACCTCAATGCGCAGCGGAGACAGCAGGGCATGTTTCTCGAACGGAATCCGCGCTTCGTCAGCCGCCTAACACGCGACACGCTGGCGTTGATCCTGGCCGGTGGGCGCGGCGGACGGCTGGCCAATCTCACCGACTGGCGTACCAAGCCGGCGGTGCCATTCGGCGGCAAGTTCCGGCTGATCGATTTCCCGCTGTCGAACTGCATCAATTCCGGCATCCGCCGTGTGGCGGTGCTTACCCAGTACAAGGCCCACTCCCTCATCCAGCACATCCAGCGCGGCTGGGGCTTCCTGCGCGGCGAATTCGGCGAGTTCGTCGAGATCGTGCCCGCCCAGCAGCGTTTGGATAAACCGCTGTGGTACGCCGGTACCGCCGACGCGGTGTACCAGAACATCGACATCATCAAGGCGCACAAGCCGAGCTACGTGCTGATCCTGGCCGGCGACCACGTCTACAAGATGGACTACGGCGCACTCATCGCCCGTCATGTGGAGTCCGGCGCCGACGTCACCATCGGCTGCGTGCAGATGCCGCGGCAGAAGGCCAGCGCGTTCGGGGTGATGACCGCCGACAGCGAGGGGCGGGTGCTGAAGTTCACCGAGAAGCCCAAGGAGCCGGAGCCGATGCCGGGCCATCCGGACACCGCGCTGGTGTCGATGGGCATCTACGTGTTCAACCGCGAGTACCTGTTCCAGAAGCTGCGCGAGGACGCCGAGGACCTCGATTCGGCGCGCGACTTCGGCAAGGACCTGATCCCGGCGGCGATCGCCACCGACAAGGTGATGGTGTTTCCGTTCAGCGATCCGCGCTCCGGCAAGCAGGCCTATTGGCGCGACGTCGGTACCGTCGACGCGTTCTACGAGGCCAATCAGGAGCTGATCGGCGAGAGTCCCGAGCTCAATCTGTACGACGAGGAGTGGCCGATCTGGACCTATCAGGCCCAGCTGCCGCCGGCCAAGTTCATCTACGACAACGAGCAGATGCGCGGCATGGCGGTCGACTCCATGGTCTCGGGCGGCGACATCATCGCCGGTGCCCTGGTGCGGCACTCGCTGCTGTTCTCGCAGGTGGTCGTGAACCCGCAGGCCGTGGTGGAGGACGCGGTGATCCTCCCCGACGTGGTGGTAGGCGAGGGCTGCAAGATTCGCCGCGCGGTGATCGACGAGGGCTGCCGCATCCCGCCGGGCACCATCATCGGTCACGATCGCGAAGCCGACCGGCGCCGCTTCTATGTGTCACCCAAGGGCGTGGTGCTGGTGACCGCGGAGATGCTGGGTCAGGAAGTCACTCACGTCCGCTAGCGCGGCGTGCGGGCCTAGAAACGGAAAGGCCCCGGCCGGACGGCCGGGGCCTGAGAATTTGCTATGGACCGCCGGGAGCGTTCCGTGTTCGCGTGTGCCAACCTTGGCGACGGCGGTCCATTGGCAGCCTTCCCGGCCGCGCCCGCGTCCCTGCGGGCTTACTCCCTTTCTCGCGCCACTCCTCCTTCGGCGCGTTCTCATCCTTGAGATGTGTTCAGAGTACCGGTGTCGCCGGTCGCGGTCTGTAGGGAAAAGTCGGCATCGTTTGTAGGAGCCTCCCGAGTCGGGCCCGCGGCAGCGACCGAGCCTACGGCTGTCGAGCGAACTCCCACTCAGCCCCGTCGGCGAACTTGAGTGTCAGCTTGTCCTGCCCCACTGAGTAGGAGGCGCCTTGCCCGAGGCGGTGCAGATACTCGCGCTCGAAGCTCTGAGCGGCCGGCTCGTCGATCAGGCATTTCATCTTCGTGCTCGCCGGCGGCTGCAACCGCATCTCGTCTCGGTCGGGGAAGGAGACGCGGCTGTTCCAGCGGTTGCAGGCAACGGTGCCGCTCGCTTGGTCTGGTTCGCGCAGCGTCAGGGTGAACGCTTGCTTCCACTCGCTCGCGGGCAGCACCTGATTCACGTGCCGGACCTGGGTCAGGCGCCAGTCGCCGAAAGGTCGTGTCGCGGTTCGAGCCATCTGTGCGCAACCGCCCACGGTAACTGCCAGCAGGATCGAGCCGGCCAGGATCGACGCAAGGCGCATGGGAAGATCTCCTTATGGTCGGATGTCGCCAAGTAACAAGGAACGTTATGACGCGCGCGCATTCTATCGTTCAGCCAATGGGCCGCCTCGTTGCGGTGATGTTGGGGGCTGCGGTGCTCACAGCGAATGCTTTCGCTGCCGAACCGGCGGATACGGTATGGCCCCCGGCGCTGCGCGGGATGGTGCCCGAAGCGGCGGGGGCGGCGGCAGCCGAACAACCGTCGGTGTTCCCTCGCATCATCGGCGGCGTGCCGGCCAGCGAGTCGTGGCCGTCGCATGTCGCCCTGCTGCGCGCCGGCGTTACCGGCAACTACGCCGCCCAGTTCTGCGGCGGCAACCTGATCGCCGCGCGCTGGGTGGTTACCGCCGCGCACTGCATCGAGAATTCCGACACGGACGAGGTGATGATCCCCGACGCGGTTCAGGTGCTGGCGGGGACGACCAGTCTGGCGCAGGGCGGGCGGCGGGTGCGGGTGATCGAGGTGATCCGCTACCCCGGCTTCGACTCGACCACGTTCGACGGCGACCTGGCCTTGTTGCGCTTGGCGGAGGAGCTACCCGAGGCGCCGTCGCGCCTGATCGACGCCGATACCGAGCCGGCCCTGGCCGCGGCCGGTGTAACCGCCACCGTAATCGGCTGGGGCAATACCACCACGGAGGGTAGCAACTATCCCACCGAGTTGATGCAGGCGCAGGTGCCGATCGTCAGTAACGAGGTTTGCAACAGCGCGACCAGCTACAACGGCAGCATTACCGCCAACATGCTGTGCGCCGGCTTCGCCGAAGGCGGCGTCGACTCCTGCCAGGGCGACAGCGGCGGCCCCCTGTTCGTGCCCAGTGGCGATGGCGGCTACGTGCAGGCCGGTGTGGTGAGCTTCGGGAATTCCTGCGCGCGCCCGAACTTCTATGGCGTCTACACGCGCCTGGCGCAACCGGAATTCGGCGCCTGGATCGCGGCCTATCTGGCGCAGGACGGCAATCCCAATCTCGCGCCGCTGGTCGATGCCGGCGAGGCACGCACCGTTCAGTCGGGCACGGCGGTCACCGTGAGCATGTCGGCGCGCGACAGCGACGGGGTGCCGGTCGAGGCGCGGGTGGAGCAGATCGAGGGGCCTACGGTCGCGGCAACGGTGAGCCGGGTGTTCAGCGAGGGAGCCCTCAGCGGCGTCGTCCTCGACTTCGTCGCGCCCGCCGTGACGGCGGCCACGCCGTTGCGGTTCCGTTTCACCGCGACCGACGACGATGGCGCCGCGAGCACGGACGAGGTCGAAATCGTGGTCGAGCCACGCGCTACCACCCCGACGCCGGCGTCCGGCGGCGGTAGTGGCGGTGGCGGCGGGTCGATCGCCTGGTTGGGCGTGCTCGCCGCGCTGGCGCGCTTCGCGGCATGGAGGCGCGCGGCGGCGATGACGTGTCGCCGTCCACGGCAATGATCGACATATCGGGATTGGTGCCGAGGGTGGGAATCGAACCCACACTCCCTCGCGGGAACCGGATTTTGAGTCCGGCGCGTCTACCAGTTCCGCCACCCCGGCATAGAGTGCTCAGCGAACGCTGACGGTAGAGGACGCGAGTATACGGCAAGCCCTTCTTTCCGCAAAGGCTGGACTTCGTCCCTCGGCGCGATGCTGCTACCATCCGCGCCATGCAACGCTCTGACTTTTCCTTCGAACTTCCCGCCGACCTGATCGCCGATCACCCGCTGCCCAATCGCAGCGACAGCCGGCTGCTGGAACTGAGCGGCGAAACCGGCGAGTGGCGCGACAGCCGCTTTCGCGATCTGACGGCGCGTCTGCGGCCGGGCGATCTGCTGGTGCTCAACGATACGCGCGTCATCCCAGCGCGGCTGCACGGCCACAAGGCCAGCGGCGGCAAGGTCGAGGTGCTGGTCGAACGCCTGCTCGATGAGCAGCGCGCGCTGGCGCACGTGCGCGCCAGCAAGTCGCCCAAGCCGGGCAGCGGCCTCGAACTCGAAGGCGGGATCGCGGTCAGTGTGGAAGGGCGCGAGGGCGACTACTTCGTGCTCCGCTTCCTGGGCGACGAGCCGGTGCTGGCCCTGCTGGAACGGCACGGCCACATGCCGCTGCCACCCTACATCCGCCGGCCCGGCGCCGCCGCCGACCGCGAGCGCTACCAGACGGTATTCGCGCGCAATCCCGGCGCGGTGGCGGCGCCCACCGCCGGCCTGCACTTCGATCAGGCCCTGCTCGAGGAACTCGCCGCCAAAGGCGTGCAGCGGGCGTTCGTGACGCTGCATGTCGGCGCCGGCACGTTCCAGCCGATGCGCGCCGATCGGCTCGAAGACCATCGCATGCACCGCGAGTACCTGGAGGTCGGCGCGGAACTGTGCGAGGCCATCGCCGCCACGCGCGCGCGCGGCGGGCGGGTGGTGGCGGTGGGAACCACCGTGGTGCGGGCGCTGGAGACCGCCGCGCGGCATGGGCGCATCACCCCGTTCCGCGGCGATACCGATATCTTCATCTATCCCGGCTACCGGTTCCGGGTGGTGGACGCCTTGGTCACGAACTTTCATCTGCCGGAGTCGACGCTGATCATGCTGGTCAGCGCCATGGCCGGTTACGACCACACCATGGCCGCCTACCGCCATGCCGTGGCCGAGCGCTACCGATTCTTCAGTTACGGCGACGCCATGTTCATCTACCCGCCGACGCCGGCGGCGCGGCGCGAGGAATAGCTATGCAATTCGAACTTCTGGCCGAGCGCGGCACCGCCCGGCGCGGCCGCTTGCAGTTTGCCCGGGGCGTGGTGGAGACGCCGGCCTTCATGCCGGTCGGCACCTACGGCACGGTCAAGGCCATGACGCCGGAGGAACTGCGTGCCAGCGGCGCGCAGATCATCCTCGGCAACACCTTCCATCTGATGTTGCGCCCCGGCGTGGAGGTGATCGGCGCGCACGGCGATCTGCACGACTTCATGCACTGGAGCGGCCCCATCCTCACCGACTCCGGCGGTTTCCAGGTGTTCAGCCTGGGCGAGATGCGCAAGATCACCGAGCAGGGCGTGACCTTCCGCTCGCCGGTCGACGGCGGCAAGGTGTTCCTCGGTCCCGAGGAGTCGATGGCGGTGCAGCGCGCGCTGGGCTCGGACATCGTCATGATCTTCGACGAGTGCACGCCGTACCCGGCCACCGAGGAACAGGCGGCCAAATCGATGCGGCTGTCGCTGCGCTGGGCCAAGCGCAGCAAGGAAGCGCACGGCGACAACCCGTCGGCGCTGTTCGGCATCGTTCAGGGCGGCATGTACGAGCACTTGCGCGGCGAATCGCTGGAGGGGCTGACCGCGATCGGCTTCGACGGCTATGCCGTCGGCGGCTTGTCGGTCGGCGAGCCGGAGGAGGAGCGCAACCGGGTGCTGGATTACCTGTCGACCCGGCTGCCGCGGCTGCGGCCGCGCTACCTGATGGGCGTGGGCCGGCCGGAGGACCTGGTCGAGGGTGTGCGCCGCGGCATCGACATGTTCGACTGCGTCATGCCCACCCGCAATGCCCGCAACGGTCACCTGTTCACCAGCTTCGGCACCCTGCGGCTGCGCAACGCCCGCTATGCCCGCGATACGCGTCCGCTGGAGGAAGGCTGCACCTGCTATACCTGCCAGCACTACAGCCGCGCCTATCTCAAGCATCTGGACCGCTGCAACGAAATTCTCGGCGCCCGGCTCAATACCATCCACAACCTGCATTACTACCAGCGGTTGATGCGGGAGTTGCGCGAGGCATTGGAACAGGACCGGTTCGAGTCCTACGTTAGGGATTTCTACGCACGCCGCGCCGAGGGGACCGAGGATTAGGCTTTCGCAACGGATACCGTGTGCCATAATGTGTCGCTTTTCCCGTGCCCAAATGGGCCGGAACAAGCGGCGGATTGGTAAATTCGACAAGGGGTTAACATGAGCTTCTTTATCTCCGACGCCTTTGCTCAGCAAGCGCCGGCCGCGGGCGGTGACGCAATGATGCAGTTGCTGTTCCCCATCGCCCTGATCGCGATCTTCTATTTCCTGCTGATCCGTCCCCAGGCCAAGCGTGCCAAGGAGCACAAGAAGATGGTCGAGGCCCTGGCCAAGGGCGACGAGGTCGTCACCCAGGGCGGCGTGCTGGGGCGCGTGACGGAAGTCGGCGAGGTCTTCATCACGGTCGAAGTCGCCGACGGCGTCGAGGTCAAGGTGCAGAAGACCGCGGTCGGCACCGTGATGCCCAAGGGCACCTACAAGCAAGCCGAAAAGAAGCCCGCCAAGTAAGGCGCCGCTCGAGCTAGCCGCATGAATCGCTACCCGCTCTGGAAATATCTCCTCATTCTGGCAATTACCGTGGTGGGCGTGCTTTACGCTCTGCCCAATCTGTATCCGGAGGACCCGGCGCTGCAGATCTCGACCGCCCGCGGCGAGCCGCCGGCGGAGACCGTCCAGCAGCGCGTGGTCGAGCTTCTGGAAAGCCAGAACATTCCGATCAAGGGGCGGGAGGTGCTCGAGGGGCGCTTCCTGGTGCGGCTGTTCGACGAGGAAACGCAGTTGCGCGCCGCCGCCGTGGTGGACGAGGCGCTGGGGCCCGGTTACACCGTGGCGTTGAACCTCGCGCCCAACACCCCGGCTTGGTTGCGCAGCATCAATGCCCAGCCGATGTATCTGGGCCTAGACCTGCGCGGCGGCGTGCATTTCCTGATGGAGGTGGACGTCGACGCCGCGGTGAAGCAAGCCGTCGACCGCTACGTCAACGAGTTCCGCACGCTGCTGCGCGAGCAGCGGGTGCGCTACGGCGCGGTGGAGGCGGTCGGCAACGCCGTTACCGTGCGCTTCGACCAGATGCAGGACCGCGAGCGGGGCGTGAGCGAACTGCGCCGCAACTATCCCGAGCTGGATCTCGCGCTCGAGGAGCGCGACGGCCGCTTCTGGGTGCGGGCTAGCGTGAGCGAGGCGCGGCTGAAGGAGCTGCAGCAATTCGCGGTGCAGCAGAACATCACCACGCTGCGGAATCGCGTCAACGAGCTGGGCGTGGCCGAGCCGGTGATCCAGCGCCAGGGCAGCAACCGCATCGTGGTGCAGCTGCCGGGCGTGCAGGACACGGCGCGCGCCAAGGACATCCTCGGCGCCACCGCGACCCTGGAATTCCGCTTGATGGACGAGGCCAGCCCGCCGGTACTGGATACACCGCCGGCGCGGCTCGCGCCGGGCACCCAGGTGTTCCCGCGCCGCGAGGGCGGTTACGTGGTGCTCAAGCGCGACGTGATCATCACCGGCGACTACATCACCGATGCATCCTCCGGCATCGACAGCCAGACCGGCGGCGCGCAGGTCAACATCCGCCTCAATAGCGCCGGCGGCAGTATCATGAACCGTGAAACCCGCGGTGCCGTGGGCAAGTTCATGGCCGTGGTGTTCATCGAGAACAAGGTCGAGACCCGCACGGTCGGCGGTCAGCAGCAGAAGGTGCGCACCCGTACCGAAGAGGTGATCAACACCGCCCGCATTCAAGAGGCCCTGGGCAGCAGCTTCCGCATCACCGGCCTGGATTCCACCAACGAGGCGCGTAACCTGGCGCTGTTGCTGCGCGCCGGTTCGCTGGCCGCGCCGCTGGAGATCGTTGAGGAGCGCACCGTCGGTCCCAGCCTGGGTAAGGCCAACATCGAGATGGGCTTCAACGCCGCCGCCATCGGCGTGGCGATGGTCATGGTGTTCATGATCGCCTACTACCGGGTGTTCGGCGTGTTCGCCAGCGTTGCAGTGATGATCAACCTCGTGCTGATGATCGCCGCGCTGTCGCTGTTGCAGGCCACCCTGACGCTGCCCGGCATCGCCGGTATCGCCCTGACCATCGGCATGGCGGTGGACGCCAACGTGCTGATCTACGAGCGCATACGCGAGGAGCTGCGTAACGGCGCCAGCCCGCAGCACGCGATACACGCCGGTTACGATCGCGCGTTCTCGAGTATCGCCGACGGCCAGCTCACCACCTTGATCGCCGGTATCGCGCTGTTCGCCTTCGGCTCCGGCCCGGTGCGCGGCTTCGCCGTCACCCTCAGCATCGGCATCGTGACCTCGATGTTCACCGCCATCATGTGCACCCGCGCCCTGGCCAACCTCATCTACGGTGGCCGGCGCGTGAGCAAGCTGTACGTTTGAGGCGGCGGAAGGAACTAAGCGCATGAACGTCTACAACTTGAAGATCGACTTCATCGGCAAGGGCCGTATCGCGCTGATCCTGTCCGCGCTGGCGGTGCTGGTGTCGCTTGGCTCGATCCTGTTCAAGGGCATGAACTTCGGCATCGACTTCACCGGCGGCACGCTGGTCGAGGTCACTTACGACCGTCCGGTGGAACTGGGCGAGGTCCGTGAGTCGCTGAGCAAGGCCGGTTTCGAGGCGCAGGTGCAGCACTTCGGCACCGCCAGCGACGTGATGATCCGTCTGCCGCCGGTGGCGGGTTTGAGTTCGGCGCAGCTGAGCGAGAACATTCTGGGGACGCTTCGCGCCGGCGGTCAGAAGGTCACGCTGCAGCGAGTCGAGTTCGTCGGTCCGCAGGTGGGCGAGGAGCTGGCGACGCAGGGCCTGCAGGCCATGGCCTGGGTGCTGGTCGGCATCCTGATCTACATCTACTTCCGCTTCGAATGGCGGTTCGCGGTCAACGGCGTGATCGCGCTGCTGCATGACGTCATCATCACCGTCGGCATCTTCTCGTTGTTCGAGCTGGATTTCGATCTGACCGTGCTGGCGTCGGTCATGGCCGTGGCGGGTTACTCGCTCAACGACACGGTGGTGGTGTTCGACCGTATCCGCGAGAACTTCCTGAAGCTGCGCAAGGCGACGCCGAGCGAAGTGATCAACCTGGCGGTCAACCAGACGCTGTCGCGTACCATCATCACCGGCGGCACCACGTTGTTCGTGCTGATCGCCCTGTATTTCTGGGGCGGCGACGTGCTCAAGGGGTTCGCGCTGGCGCTGATCATCGGTATCCTGGTCGGCACTTACTCCTCGATTTTCGTTGCCTCCTACCTGGCGCTGAAGATGGGCGTGACCAAGGCCGATCTGATGCCGCCGGAGAAGGAAGGCGCGGAGCTCGACAGGCCGTAGCCATGAAGGCGCCGTTCCGGCGCCTCCGTACTTTCCGGGCTGGAAGCGGTGGCAACGGTCGGCGCTGTGCCGGCCGGCCCGTCGGCTCGTTTGGGTTTCCATAGCGATTCGCGTTCGATCATAGGGACATGTTCCGCTGGCAGGCGGCGCGGCGGTCGGGCTTGATCTATGCTTGCTTAGCGCCGTGGCCCGGATAGACCGGCTGCAGGGATGGCAGTAAGGAGCGTTAGGGAATGACGATCCAGGCACTCGAGCGTCGCGTGCGGCAGGAGGCCGGCGACCTGGTTCTTCCCACCGTTGTCGAGTTGCTGGGCGCCGTGTATCCGTCGCGGGGCTTGGTGCTCGAGATCGGTAGCGGGCTTGGCCAGCATGTGCTGGAGCTGGCCCGCCAGTTGCCGTGGCTGCGCTGGCAGCCGAGCGAGCGGCCGCGTTTCCTGGGCGCGCTGCGCTTGATGACCGCCACCGCGCGGCTACCCAATCTGCTGCCGCCTATTCCGTTGGATGTGAATCAGCCCTGGCCGATCCGCCGCGCCGATGGGCTGTTCTCCGCCAATACCGTTCATGTCATGCCGTGGCGGGCGGTCGAAGCGCTATTCGCCGGGGCGGCGGCGGCGCTCGTGCAGGGCGGCTGCTTCTGTCTACTCGGCCCATTCAGCCGCAACGGCTACTTCATGCGCCGTGAACACCGCCAGTTCGACGCCATGCTTCGCGCCCGCGACCCGGGCCTAGGGCTACGCGATGTCGGCGGGGTGGACGCCCTGGCGCGGGCGCATGGGTTCGCGCTGACCGTCGATCGGACTATGCCCGATCACAGCGTTGCATTGGTCTGGCAGCGGCGCTGATGCTGCGGCGCAACACTAAATGCCTGTTCTGTAAGTAGATTCGGCACAATTAATTTGCGCTAAGATTCAGAAAATGTCGACTTGTCACACCTACCCTAAAGTCGGATAGTAGATTTGCTCTTGCACCGAACCGTCTTGGCAAGGTGGTCCAAACGATACGCCCAGCGAGTCGTGACAGGGACTGAGAGCAATCTGTCAACTGCCGGAAATGGAGTGTAGTGCAGTGGTTAAGTCGATCTACGTCGGGAACCTCCCCTTCAGCGCCACCGAGGACGACGTTCGCGAGTTGTTCTCTCGGTTCGGTGCAGTCCACACCGTCAAGCTCATCAACGACCGTGAAACCGGGCGCCCGCGCGGCTTCGGTTTCGTCGGCATGGCCGACGACGACGCCGAGGCGGCGATCGCCGCGATCAATGGGAGCGAGATGGGCGGTCGCACCCTTCGCGTGAACGAAGCACGCGAAAAGCCGATGCCCCGCCAGCGGCGCGCAAGCTAACCAACACCTGAACTCTCTGCCATTGGCGCGCCGGGTCTCGTGCGCGCCTTCTCTCGTTGCGTTGCCGCGCTCGCGGATTACGAATCGGCCTAGCAATCGCTCACTGCGTCGGCAGGAATGCTGGTTATTGCGCGGCAATCCGCCGCCGTTACTTCGCCGGTAGCGCCTGGAAGGGGACCGAGTGGCGCGGCGCGACTGCGCGGAAGTGCGGCGGCGTTCGACGGAATCGGCGATCGCAATGACGCCACGCCGGGCGGCTTGGCGACCACAGCGCCGGGTCGCTTGGCGGCGCTAGCCGCTTGCCGTCGAGGACCGATCCGGCGCGGGACAAGCGGTACTTCCGGGCATTAACATTCGTTAGTGGCAGCGGTGAAACCCCCGGCGCCGGGCGTGGTCATAGAAGGGCGCGGTGCCACGGCGCCTGTGACCTATCTCCGTCATCTCCCAGGTAAAGCTGCTATAAGGACGCGAATGAACGCCATCGTGTCTGCCGACAACCAGTTCGCGCCGCCCACTCCCACGGTTCGCCTGGCCACCCTGAACGATCTCGATGCACTGGTTCGGATCGAGGAGCGTTGTTTCGCGCTCGATCGGCTGAGCAGGCGCAGTTTCCGTCACCTGCTGACCCGCGGCCACGCCGAGATCCTGGTCTACGACAGCAACGGGTTTCTGTACGGCTACGTCATGCTGCTGTTTCGGCAGGGCACGCCGCTGGCGCGGCTGTATTCCATCGCTACCGATCCGGACATGCGCGGGCGCGGTGTCGGCGAGGCGCTGGTGCGGGCGGCGGAAAAGCGCGCCTTGGAGAACAACGCCAGCTTGATGCGGCTGGAGATCCGCAAGGACAACGCTGCCTCGATCGGCATGTTCACCAAGCTTGGCTACAAGCCCTTCGGTGAGTATCACGAGTACTACGAGGACGAGCAGGACGCGCTGCGCTTCCAGAAGCATCTGGCCGCGGGACTCGATCCCTCGCTGGCGCGGGTGCCGTTCTATCAGCAAACCCTGGATTTCACCTGCGGCCCCGCCAGCCTGATCATGGCGATGCGCGCGCTCGATCCAAGCATGGAGTGCAGCCGCCATCTGGAGCTGCGGCTGTGGCGCGAGTCCACCACCATCTTCATGACCTCCGGCCCCGGCGGTTGCGGGCCGCATGGTCTAGCGCTGGCGGCGCGTCGCCGCGGCTTCCCGGTGGAAATCTTCCTGCGCCGGGACACCCCGATGTTCCTCGATTCGGTGCGCAGCGCCGAGAAGAAGGAGGTAATGCGGCTGGTGCAGGAAGAGCAGATGGAGGAGGTTGCGGCCGAAGGCATTCCGGTGGAATATCGGCGCATCAACGCGCGCGACCTACAAAGCAAGTTCGAGGCGGGCGGCATCCCGGTGGTCCTGATCAGCTCCTATCGTCTGTACCAGGAGAAGTTCCCGCACTGGGTGGTGGTCACCGGCTTCGACGAGCGCTATGTCTACGTCAACGACCCCTACGTCGACTACGACGCGGACAAGTCCGTTACCGACTGCATCAATATCCCCATTCTCCGCGAAGACTTCGACCGCATGACCCGCTACGGCAAGTCCGGTCAGGAAGCCGTGGTGGTGCTATATCCCCGGCGGGGCTGACGGCAGAGGAGGGCGCCCAACAACCATCATGAGTAGTCTAAGGACCGCTAAATGAGTAGCGTCTACATCGTTATCGAAGACGCCAAAGACTGGAAGCCTTACTTTCCCAGCGCTAACGTGATCACCGTCCAGGATTACCTGTTCGGCGAGCGTAGCGCGGCCCCCGCCGGTACCCGAATCATCAACCTCTGCCGCGGCTATCAGTACCTGTCCATGGGGTACTACTGCTCGCTGCTGGCCGAGGCGCGCGGGCACCGCGTGATCCCCTCGGTGCGCACCATCAACGATCTGTCGCGCAAGTCGATCTACAGCCTGGAGACCGAGGATCTCGACGCGTTGCTGAACAAGAGTTTAGGCAAGGACCAGGCCAAGACGGCCGACACGTTCACCCTGGACATCTTCTTCGGCCGCACCGCGCACGAGCAGCTCGGCGATTTGGCCCGGCAGCTGTTCGAAGTGTTCAGCTGCCCGTTGCTGCAGGTGGAGTTCAGGCACTCCGGCAAGTGGCGGATCAAGGCGATCCGCCCCAAGGAACTGACCAAGCTCACGGAGCCGCAGGAAGACCTGTTCGCCGACGCGCTGGACAACTTCTCGCGTTACGTCTGGCGGCACCGCGCGAAGCGGCGCGCGCGCTACGACCTGGCCATCCTCTACAACCCCGAGGAGAAGCTGCCGCCGTCCGATGCCAAGGCCCTGAAGAACTTCATCAAGGCCGGCAAGAGCCTGGGCGTCGACGTCGAGCTGATCACGCGCAAGGACTACGCCACGCTGGCGGAGTACGACGCGCTGTTCATCCGCGAGACCACGGCGATCAACAACCACACCTACCGCTTCGCCAAGAAGGCCGAGAGCGAGGGCATGGTGGTGATCGACGATCCGAACTCCATCATGCGCTGCACCAACAAGGTCTACCTCGCCGACCTGCTGCAGAAGAACAAGGTGCCCGCGCCCAAGACCCGCATCCTGCAGCGCAAGGACCTCAAGCGGCTGGACGAGGTGATGGCCGAGCTGGGCCTGCCGATCGTGCTCAAGATCCCGGATGGCTCGTTCTCGCGTGGCGTGGTCAAGGTCAGCAAGGCCGACGAGTTGTTCAACGCCGCTTCCGAGCTGCTGAAGAAGTCGGATCTGATCCTGGCGCAGGAATTCCTCTACACCGAGTACGACTGGCGCATCGGTATTCTCAACAGGAAGCCGATCTTCGCCTGCCAGTACTTCATGTCCAAGGGCCATTGGCAAATCTACGAGCATGGGCCCGGCGGCGAGGTGGGCACCGGCGGCTTCAAGACCTATCCGACCATGGAAGTGCCGCCGCAGGTGATCAAGACCGCGGTGAAGGCCGCCAGCCTGATCGGCGACGGCTTGTACGGCGTCGATCTGAAGCAGAATCAGAACGGCTGCTACGTCATCGAGGTCAACGACAACCCGAACATCGATTCCGGTGTCGAGGACCTGTACCTCAAGGACGAGCTGTACCGGGTGATCCTGGAAGAGTTCGTGCGCCGCCTGGAGCTGCGTGGGCGGCAGATGCAGGGATTCTGAGGCTAGCGCGGCGCCTCCTCAGTGGAGGCGGTGACGACGTCGTGCTAGCCCGCCTCCTGCAACGCCAGATAGCGGCGGGCGAACTCGTCCGCCGGTAGCGGTGGGGCGAAGTGGAAGCCCTGCAGCAGATCGCAGTCGCGTTCGCGCAGTACCTCGACCTGGTGCAGGTTCTCCACGCCCTCGGCCACCACTTCCAGATCGAGGCTGTGCGCCAGTCCGATCACCGCCGAGACGATGGCGCCGTCCTGCTGGTTGTCGAGGATGTCGCGGACGAAGCCGCGGTCGATCTTGATTCGGTCGATCGGGAAGCTCTTCAGGTACATCAGCGCGCAGTAACCGGTGCCGAAGTCGTCCAGCGCCAGGCGCAGCCCTAGAGCCTTGAGCGCGTCCAATGAGTGCGCGGCGGTTTCCATCAGCACTGTCTCGGTCAGCTCCAGGATCAACCGCTTGCGCGCCGTCAGGCCGCCGCGTTCCAGCGCCGTTGCCACGGTGCGGACGAAGCGCGGATCGCGAAACTGAATGCCGGACACGTTCACCGACACCTCGGGGATCTGCGCGCCCCGCTGGTCCCAGGCGCGCAATTGCGCCAGAGCCTGTTCCAGCACCCATTCACCGATCGGCAGGATCAGCCCGGACTCCTCGGCCAACGGAATGAAGGTGGCCGGTGACACCAGTCCCTGCTCGGGGTGGCGCCAGCGCAGCAGCGCTTCCGCGCCGTGCAGATGGCCGTCGCGGTCGATCACCGGCTGGTAGTACAGATCCAGCTGGTCGCGATCGAGCGCCATGCGCAGTTCGTTCTCCAGCGTCAGGCGCTTGCCCGCGCTCTGGATCATCTCCGGCCGATACACGCTGCAGCCGTCGCGGCCTGCCTGCTTGATACGGTACATGGCCGCGTCGGCCTGCTGCAGCAGCGTTTCGCGGCTGCCGCCGTCGTCGGGATAGACGCTGATACCGATACTGCAGGTAACCACGAACTGCTGGCCGTTGATCTCCACCGGCGCGCGCAGCGCGCTCAGCAGCCGTTCCGCCGCCCGCGCCGCGTCGGCGGCGTCGGTGACCTCGGACAGGATCACCACGAACTCGTCGCCGCCGAGGCGCGCCACGGTATCGTCCTCGCGCACGCAGTCGAGCAGGCGTTGCGCGAACACCTCCAGTACACGGTCGCCGGCGTGATGGCCGAGGCTGTCGTTGATCTGCTTGAAGCGGTCCAGGTCGACGAACAGCACCGCCAGCCGCGTGCCATGGCGATGCGCGTGGGCCACCGCCATCGCTAAGCGATCCTCCAGCAGACGGCGGTTGGGCAGCCCGGTAAGCGGGTCGTAGTAGGCGAGATTGCGGATGCGCTCCTCGCTTTCCTTGAGCGTGGAGATGTCGTTGAACACCGCCGCGTAGTGGCTGAGCGCGCCGTTCTCGTCGGTGATCGCGGTGATGCTCAGGAACTCGGGATATACCTCGCCGTTCTTGCGCCGGTTCCAGATCTCGCCCTGCCAATGCCCTTGCTCGTTGAGCTGCTTCCACATGGCCTTGTAGAAGTCGGGACCATGGCGGCCGGAGCTGAGCATGGCCGGTGTGCGTCCCACCGCCTCGTGCTCGGAGTAGCCGGTGAGCCGGGTGAAGGCCGGATTGACGGTGAGGATGCGGCCGCGCGGGTCGGTGATGATGATCCCTTCCAGCGACGATTCGATGATGCGCTCGGCCAGGTGCAGACTGCGGCGCGAGGCCACCAAGGCCCGGTCGCGTTCCTCCAGCGCGGTCTGCAGTTCGCGGACGTAGGCCAGCTCGATGCCGGACAGAATGTCGGTGAAGCTCAGCAGCCCCAGCAGTTCGCCGTCGCGGGTCACGCCGACGTGGCGGATGCGGCTCTCCAGCAGCAGGCTGCGGACGCGGTAGAGACTGGCGTCGGCGCTCACGGTGAGCAGCGGCCGGCTGGCGGCCTCGCCGACCCGCGGCCGGCGCATGGGCTCGGCGATCAGGCGCACCAGATCGCGCTCGGTGAGGATGCCGAACTCGCCGTCCTCGTATTCCACCAGCGCGGCGTCGGTCTTGTCGCGGCGCATGGCGGCGGCGGCGGCGGCCAGATCCGTCGACGGCGGCAGGCGGGGAATGTCCTGGCGCACCGCGCTGGCCACCGTGCGCAGGTGCAGGTAGTGCTCGACGCCCTGGTTGGAGACGATATCGGTCTGCGACAGCACGCCCACCGGCTCACCGGCCGGACCGACCGCCAGCATGTGGCGAATGCCCGAACGCCGCAGATGCGCGGCGGCGGCGCGCAGCGAGGTGGTGGCCGGCAGCGTCATGATCGGACAGCTCATGACCTCGCCGATCGGGCGTTCGCAGGCGGCGGGGTTGGTGAAGTCGACGGCGAGCGAGTCGCGCTCGGTCCAGATCCCGACCGGGTGGTCGCCCTCGGTTACCACGATGGAGCTGCAGGTGGCTTCCTGCATCAGCCGGGCGGCCAAGCGCAGCGGCGTGGTCGGTGCGCATTGCAGGATGTTGGGCCGAACCACGTCGCCGACGGTCAGGTCCTTATGGAACAGGAAGGCGACCTCGTCCTCCCCGGCCATGGGAACGCCAAGAGCTTGCAGATTCATCGCTTGCCTCATCTCCCCGATCGAGCGGCGCGAGCGCGGCCGAGCGTATTGTTGCGCATTGCGCTCGGCCGCGACTTGCTCCAGATCATCTCCACCGGTCCGGGGAGGGGCGCCGTCGGCGCCGATGGCGGAGTGCTATGCTCGCACGCATCGCGCCGGCCGAACGGGCCGCGCTCGGAGGGTGGCGTGCGCGGCGAGCACCGCCTTGTCGACCATGAATTCGGAAGGCCGCGGCCGCGCCGCGTCGGGGAGGGCTGTCGATGGATCTACTGCAAGTGCTCGGCGGCGACGCTGCCAATTTCCGGCTGCTTCACCAGCTGCTGTTGGTCATGGTGAACCTGGCATTCGCCGCCGGCGTGGCACGCGACGCGGGCGAGGTCACGCGCCACCGTGGCGGCACCATCCTGGTCGGGCCGTACGTGTGGGTGTTCGCCACCTTGGTCGGCGGCGTGTTCGTCGGCATCGGCTACTGGGTGCTGCACCATCTGCTGGCGCCGTCGCAGAAGAGCGTGGCTTCGCTGCTGATGCCGGATTCGCGGCGCAATCCGCCGTAACGGTCGACGGATGATGGCTGCTCGCGGTCCGCGCCGTGAGCGTTTCGACTCGCTTCGGCCGAGGCGAAGACGGCGCGCCTTGCGCGGAGGCGCGCCGGTTCGAGACGCGTCTAGGTCGCTACTGCTTCGCGACCAGGAACTGGTTGACCGCCTGGATCGCTTCCGATCCCACCGCGTCGCCCACCGCCGCGCGTAGTTGCAGATAGCTCAGTAGGTAGCCGTAGCGGGCGTTGGCCAGGTCGCGCTCGGCGGCGTAGCGCTCGCGCTGGACGTTGAGCACGTCCAGCGTGGTGCGCAGGCCCAGTTCCATGCCGCGCTGGGTCGAGTCCTCGTTGAGGCGGATCGACTTCAGCGCCTGCTCCAGCGCGCGGATCTGCTGCAGGTTCGACTCCAGTGCCAGGTACGCCTGTTCCGCGCTCAAGGCCGCGCCGCGCTTGGCGGCCCGCACCTGCTCCAGGGCCTTGTCCTTGCTCGCCGCCGCCTCGCGCACCTGCGAGGAAACCGCCCCGCCGGTGTAGAGCGGCATGCTCATGGTCAGGCCGATCTGGGCTTGGTCGGCGGTTTGATCGGTGTGGAACGCATTCAGGTCCTGATGCTGGCGGCCGTAGCGCGCCACGATATCGACCTTGGGATAGCGTTGGGCGCGCTGCCGTTCGACCTCATCGCGCGCCAGCCGCAGCGCGCTCTCTGCCAGCCGTACCTGGAGATTGCGCTGCTGGGCCTGGTCGGCCCAGGCCCCGGCGTTGGCCGGCTCCGGCGCCTGCGGCGCGAAGCCTTCGGCCAGCGGCGCCAGCTCGCCCACCGGCGTGCCGGTGACGCGGCGCAGGTTCTCCTGCGCGATGCGGACGTCGTTGACGGCCTGCAGCCGCCGCGCCTGGGTCAGGTCGTAGCGCGCCTGGGCGTCGTTGACGTCGGTGACGGTGCCGGCACCCAGCTCGAAGGCGCGCTTGGCGCGCGCCAGTTGCCGTTCGATGGCGATCAGCTCGGCCTCGTAGCTCTGCTGCACGTTCTGCGCGCGCAACACGCCGAAGTAGGCGTCCGCCACCCGCAGGGTCAGGTCCTGGCGGGCGATGGCGTAGCTCAGCTCCGCCTGGTCGATGATGGTCTCGGCCTGTTGGTACAGCGTGAAGCTTTCCTTGCGGAACAGCGGTTGGGTCAGTTGGATGCCGTAGCTGTAGGTGTCGTACGTGCCTTCGAAATCCCGCGCGATGAGGGCGGCGGTGCCGGTTACAGGGCCATAGTCCAGTTCCTGGCGCACGCGGTAGTAGTCGCCCTGAATGCCGATGGTCGGCAGGAACAGCGACCGCGCCTGCGCCAGCTTTTCCTCGTCCGCCCGGCGCTGGGCCGCGGCGGCGGCCAGTTGCGGGTCGTCGCGCAGCGCCTGCTCGTAGCTGGTCAGCAGGTCCTGGGCGGCATGGGCGCCGCCCATGGCGACGCTCAACACGACGGCGAGTAGGCCGCGGATATTGTTCTTAGTCGTTGTCATGGGCCAGAACCTCTTGGGGCGCGCTAGGCTGAGCGCGGTGTATGCGGCGGCGCAGACGCTCCAGTCCGCCTTCCATGAGCGAGTAGACGCTGGGTACCACCACCAGCGTGAGCAGGGTGGAGGTGATCATGCCGCCGATCACCGCCACCGACAGCGGGCCGTTGGTGTCGGCGCCGGCACCCAGGCCCAGCGCGGCCGGCAGCAGCGCCAGGATCACGGTGAGCGAGGTCATCAGCACCGGCCGCAGACGCACCGGGCAGGCTTCCATCAGCGCCTCGTTGATCGAGCGGCCTTCCTCGCGCAACTGGTTGGTCAGGTCCACCAGCAGGATGGAGTTCTTCGCCACCAGGCCGACCAGCAGCACCAGGCCGATCATCGAGAAGATGTTCAGGGTATGTCCGGTCAGCCATAGCGCGGCCACGCCGCCGATCATGGCCAGCGGCTGCGCCACCATGATGATGATCGGTTGCAGGAAGCTGTTGAACTGGCTCGCCAGCACCATGTAGACCAGGACGATGGCCAGGATGAAGGCGAAGCTCATGTAGCCCGCGGTCTTGCTGAACTCCTCGGCTTCGCCCATGAACTTCACCTGATAGCCCAGCGGCAGCAGCTCGGCCGCTTCGCGCCGCACCACCCCCATCGCCTCCTGCAGCGGCATCGACGGGGTGGCGTAGAAGTTGGCGGCATACTGCAGGTCGTAGCGGCTGATGACCGCGGGACCGATGCTGTTCTGGAAGTCCACCACGGTGTCGAGCCGGATCTGCTCGCCTTGGCTGTTACGCAAGTAGATCTTGCTCAGATCGGCCGCGCTGTTGAAGCTGCCGGGCGCCGCCTTGAGACGGACGTCGTAGCGTTCGCCGTCGCCGGGCTTGTCGTTGTACTTGGCCACGTCGAAGCCGCCGGCGAGGATGTTCACGGCGATGGCGATGTCGCGCGCCGACAGCCCCAGTTGCGCGGCGCGATCACGGTCCACCGCCAGCTCCAGCTGCGGCAGGTTGAGCTGCAGATCGAGGTCGATCTTGCCTAGCCCGCCGTGGCGCATCAGGCGCTCGTTGAGCAGCTGCGCCCGTTCCGCCACCTCGTTCAGCTCGGGGCCGCTGACCGCGAACTGCAGCGGTTCGCCGCGGGCGCCGCCGACGATGGGCACCGAGGCAGGGAAGGCCTCGATGCCGGGGATCTCCGCCAGCTCGCCGCGCAGCCGCTCGATCACCTCGCTCTGGCGGAGCTTGCGCTGGTCGCGCGGCACCAGCCGCACCGACGCCACCGAGGTGTTGGCCTTCTGTCCGCCGGTGGTGATGAAGTAGCTCTCGATCTCCGGATGCCGGCGCAGCACCTCCTCGATCAGGATCATGCGCTGGTTGGTGTATTCCACCGAGGCGCCGAGCGGGGTCTTGGCCTGGATCAGGAAAATGCCCTCGTCCTCTTCCGGCACGAAGGTCTTGCCGATGTTGGCGAAGAAATAGCCGCTGGAGAGCACTGCCAGCGCCGCCAGCGCCACCACCGTCCAGCGGTAGCGCAGCGCCCAGGCCACGCAGCGGGTGTAGCCGCGCTCCATCGCGCGGAAGCCGTTCTCCAACCAGTGATAAACGCGGCCGTGCTGGTGGGCGATGTGCAGATAGCGCGAGGCCAGCATGGGCGTGAGCGTCATCGACACCAGCCACGACACCAGCACGCCCACCGCCACCACCACGCCGAACGAGGCGAAGAAGCGGCCGATGATGCCGCCCATGAACGCCACCGGCGCGAAGATCGCCACCAGGGTGAGGGTGGCGGCCAGCACCGCGAACACCACCTGATTGGTACCGTTGACGGCGGCGCTCTTCGGATCCGGGTCGATGCTCTCGCGGTGGCGATAGATGTTCTCCAGCACCACGATGGCGTCGTCCACCACCACGCCGATCAGCAGCAGCAGCGCCAGCAGCGTGAGCACGTTGATGGTGTAGCCGGCCATGTACATCACCGCGATCGCGCCGAACAGCGACACTGGGATGGCGGTGGCGATGATCAGGGTGGAGCGGAAACTCTTTAGGAACAGCCAGACCACCAGCGCCGCCAGCAGCGTGCCCAGGATCAGATGCTCCTGCAGCGCATGCACCATCTCCAGGATGAAGCCGGAGGAGTCGGAGGCGATGGTGATGGTCATGCCCGCCGGCAGTTGCGGCCGGATCTCGGTGTCGAGGCGGCGCTTGACCTCCTCGATGATCGCCACGGTGTTGCTGTTGGCGACCTTGACGATGCCCAGGCCCACCGTCGGCTGGCCGTTGTAGCGGGCGACGGTGCGGTAGTCGGCCAGGGCGTCGACCACCTGCGCCACGTCCTTCAGATGGATCGGCGTGCCGTTGCGCACGGCCACCACCATCCGTTCCAGATCGCTCGGCTTGTGGTACTCCAGGTCGAGCTTGATCAGCGCCTCGCGGCCGTTGCCGACCAGGAAGCCGCCGGGCAGCTGCACGTGCTCGCGCTGGAAGGCGGCCACCAGCTCCTGCACGGTCACGCCCAGCGCGGCCATGCGCTCGGGCTCGATCTCGACCCGGATGGTGCGCTCGCGCTCGCCGCCGAGCTGCACCTCGCCGACGCCGTCGATGGTCTCCAGCCGCTTCTTGATGACGTTGGCGGCGTACTGGTTGAGCTGCTGTAGCGTGCGGTCGCCCTGCAGCGCCAGCCACATGATGGGCTGGGCGTTGGTCTCCAGCTTGGCCACCACCGGGGTTTCGGCGTCGTCGGGCAGCTCGTTGAGGACCTGGTTGATCTTGGCCTGGACCTCGTTGAAGGCGACGTCGACGTTCTTGGTGAGGTCGAAGTTGATCGCCACCACCGACAGACCCGGCGAGGAATTGCTCTGAATATGGTTGATGCCGGGGATGGAATTGATCTTGGTCTCGATCACGCTGGTGATCGACGAGTCGATGATGTCCGGGTTAGCGCCCGGCATCGTCGTGACCACCGTGATGAACGGAAACTCGACGTAGGGGAAACGGTCCACGCCGAGCCGGTCGTAGGCGACCAGGCCGAACAGCACCAGCAGGGCGTTCAGCATGAACGCCAGTACCGGGCGTTTGATGGAAAGGGCCGGTAAGCTCATTGCGCCTTCTCCGGCACGGTGACGGCGGCGCCGTCGGTGAGGAAGCCGGCGCCGTCGACCGCGACCACCGCGCCGGCCGCGAGCCCTTCGACGATCTCGATGCCGCCGTCGACCATCACGCCGGTCTTCACCAGCACGGCCTTGGCCTTGTTGCCGTCGATGGTATAGACGGTGCGCCCGGCCGGGCGATCCACCACCGCCACTTCCGGCACCACCACGCCTTGGCGCGTGGCGAGCACGACCTGGCCGCGCACCGACGCGCCCGGCCGCCAGCCTTCGGGATTGGGCAGTTCGACGATCACCTCCACCGCGCGGCTGCCTTGCGCCACCGCCGGCCGCAGCTCCTGGATGCGACCTTCCACCACCTGCGTGCTCAGCGGCGTGGACAGCCGCACCGGCAGTCCGGTCTTCAGTTTGCTGGCCAGCGTTTCCGGGAACGGTAGACGAACCTGCATCAGCTCCTGGCTGACCAGGCGGAACAGCGGCTTGCCGCGACCGACGAAATCGCCGGCCGCCACCAGGCGCTGGTCGATCAGGCCCGAGACCGGGGCTTTCACCGTGGTATTGGCCAGATCGCGCTCGGCGTTGTCGAGCTTGGCCTGCGCGGCCCGCATCTGCTCGCGCAGCGCGGCGAGCTCGGCTTCGGCCTGCTCGACCGCGGAGTCCGTCACGAACTTCTCGGCCAGCATCTTCTGCTGGCGCTCTAGCTGGCGCTGGGCGTTGTCGAGCAGCACCTTGAGCCGCGCCACGTCGGCCGCGGCCGCTTGTTGCGCGAGCCGATACGGCGTGGCGTCGATGCGCGCCAGCAGCTGGCCTTGCTCGATCCGGTCGCCGGCATCCACCGTGATCTCGGTGAGGCGCCCGTCCACCTCGGCGGTGAGGAATGGCGCGGACTTCGCTTCCAGCCAGCCGACCGCGCTATCGGTCACCTCGATCGGGCGCAGCGCCGCCTGCGTCACGGTGATGCGGGTGGCGCGCGTCGCCGCGGCGGTTTGCTGATCCGGCGCCGGCGATTGCGGTTTATCGCAGGCGGACAGGCCCAGCAGCGGAACGAGCACGAGAGGAAGCAATCGGGCGCGCATGAGGAAAGTCCTTATGCCAGGAGTTATTCGGATTGTTGTTCTTGTTTCGGATGTAAGCCGTCGGTGAGCAGGTCCATCACCGCGCGGTGATACGTTTCCAGATCGGTCAGTTCGCGCCCGCTGTCGGTGCGCTGCAGCAACTCGTGCATCAGGAACAGCGACAGGTGGCTGCCGAGCAGCGTCAGCGTCAGCACGGCGGGATTGAGCCGTTGGTCGATCTCGCCGCGGCGCTGGAATTCGGCGATCGCTTCGGTCGCGAACGTGAAGTTGCGCACCACCGAGTTCTCGAGCAGCTCCTTGCCCTCGGCGGCATCGACGCCGATCAACTGGCGCAGGAACAGCCGGGTGGCGCTGGACTGCTCCATGGTCCGGCGCAGATGCTCGAACGCGAACTGATCGGCCAGTTCCTGCCACGATCCCGCTTGCCGGATGTGGTTCTGCAGCAGGCGGCGGAATTCGTCCGAGCAGCGCTCGATCACCGCGCGGTACAACTCCGACTTGTTGGCGAAGTGATGAAACACGTTGGCCTTGCTGATGCCGGCGGCCTCGGCGATGTCGCGGATCGACACGCCGTCGAAACCGCGCTCGGCGAACAGGCGCTCGGCGACCGTGACGATGCGGGATGCCGCTTCGTTGAGCTCGGCGGGCTCGCCCGTATGGGGAGGAGGGGTCGGTACGCTCATGCCGCTAGGTGTCGGTGGCTTTCCAGGAAGCTGGCTCGTGTCGCTGGCTGACCGACCGATCGGTCAGGGTTGGGGCGACTATACGCCTAGCGCGGTACCGCCGCAATCGTGGCAATCGCAATAAAGGCCTGCCGCCGTCCGGCAAGCCATGCGGGCATGGAATGGGAATTCAGCTAGATCGAGCGCCTTCCCCTGCCCAGCAGCCCCGCGATCAGGGCAATGGCGAACAGCACCACGAAGATGAAGAACAAGACCTTCGCAATGCCGGCGGCCGCACTAGCGATGCCGCCGAAGCCGAATACCGCCGCGATAATGGCGATGATGAAAAACGTCAGTGCCCACCCTAGCATGACCCGCTCCTTTTTCAGTTCTGCCGTGGTTATTAGTGGGGGTCGATGAAATGTGGGGCCCGCCAGGTTGCTATTCAAAGGGGGCTAACCTAGTAGGACCCTTGTAAATCAATTTGCTAGGGCGCGCAGGGCGGATGTCCGGCAGGGGCGGCCACATCTTAATTAGAGAGTGTCGATGCCCGTACCGCCGGTCCACGCGGCGCTACGGCCGGTCGGCGCCGGCGAACGCGCGCCGCCGGAGTGGCGGTTCGAACACGGGTCACGAAGTGCGCTTGAGGGTGCTAATCTTCGCGTCGGTCACGTTGGGTTCGCGCCGTTCCGCCATCGAGGGTCGGAGCGGCGGCCCGGTATCGCGCGGCGCGGGTGAAAACTATTGATCACGGCTCTGGACGTCGTCGAATATCGACGGCATATTCTCGTCTTCCCCTGGCGACCCCGGCGCTGGCCGGGCGGTCGTGGCTTGGTTGACACCTCGGACGGGCCTCACTATCCTGCAGCGACGCGTTTTTGCGGAACAAGGTTCCGCTCTGCGGAATAATCAGGGGAAGGACAAACCGAAGCAATACAGTGCTGTCTTGAACGCGCTGTGGCCTCGTACCTCGCATCCTTAGCTAAGAGGGACTTAAGTCGATGAAGATCCTCGTCGCAGTAAAGCGGGTGGTCGACTACAACGTCAAGGTGCGCGTTAAGGCGGACCAGACGGGCGTCGAGCTCGCCAACGTCAAGATGTCCATGAACCCGTTCGACGAGATCGCCGTCGAAGAGGCCGTGCGGCTGAAGGAAGCCGGCGTGGCGTCCGAGGTGGTGGTCGTGTCCCTGGGCCCGAGCGCTGCGCAGGAAACCCTGCGGACCGCCATGGCCATGGGTGCCGACCGCGGCGTCCTGGTCGAGGCCGACGGCGAGCTGCAGCCCCTGGCGGTTGCCAAGCTGCTGGCCAAGGTGGTCGAGAAGGAGCAGCCCAAGCTGGTGATCCTCGGCAAGCAGGCCATCGACGACGACTCCAACCAGACCGGCCAGATGCTGGCGGCGCTGCTGGATTGGCCGCAGGCCACCTTCGCCTACAAGGTCACCATCAACGGCGAGCAGGCCGAGGTCGGCCGCGAGATCGACGGCGGTCTGGAGACCGTCAGCTTCCAGCTGCCGGGCATCGTCACCACCGACCTGCGCCTGAACGAGCCGCGCTACGCCACGCTGCCGAACATCATGAAGGCCAAGAAGAAGCCGCTCGAGACCCTCAAGCCGGCCGATCTCGGCGTCGATGTCGCGCCGCGTCTGAGCGTGCTCAAGGTGCAGGAGCCCGCCAAGCGCAAGGGCGGTGTCAAGGTCGCCGACGTGAAGGAACTGGTGGCCAAGCTCAAGAACGAAGCGAAGGTGATCTAACATGGCCGTTCTCGTTATTGCCGAACACGACAATACCGCTCTGCGGGCCGCGACCCTGAACACCATCGGTGCCGCTCGCAAGATCGGCGGCGATATCGCCGTGCTGGTGGCTGGTCAGAACTGCCGCGCCGCCGCCGAGGCCGCCGCCAAGGTCGAGGGCGTGAGCAAGGTGCTGCTGATCGACAGCGAAGCCACCGCGCACCCGCTGGCCGAGGTGCTGGCCGCCGCCGTGCTGAGCGTCGCCAGCGGCTACAGCCACATCCTGGCTCCGGCCAACACCTTCGGTAAGGACTTCATGCCGCGCGTGGCGGCGAAGTTGGACGTGGCGCAGATCTCCGACATCGTCGGCGTCGATTCCGCGGACACCTTCGTGCGTCCGATCTACGCCGGCGCCGCCCTGGCGACGGTGAAGTCGGCCGACGCGGTCAAGGTGATCACCGTGCGCGGCACCGCGTTCGACGCCGTGCCGGCGACCGGCGGCAGCGCCGCGATCGAGGAAGTGGCCGCTCCGAGCGTCACGCCCAAGACCAAGTTCGTGAAGCAGGAGATCGCCAAGTCCGATCGTCCGGAGCTGACCAGCGCCCGCATCATCGTCTCCGGTGGCCGCGGTCTTGGCAGCGGCGAGAACTTCAAGATCCTCGACGCCCTGGCCGACAAGCTGGGTGCCGCTGTCGGCGCCTCCCGCGCCGCTGTCGACGCCGGCTTCGTGCCGAACGACTATCAGGTCGGTCAGACCGGTAAGATCGTCGCGCCGGATCTGTACATCGCCGTCGGTATCTCCGGCGCGATCCAGCATCTGGCCGGTATGCAGGGCAGCAAGGTGATCGTCGCCATCAACAAGGACGAGGAGGCGCCCATCTTCCAGGTCGCCGACTACGGCCTGGTGGCGGACCTGTTCGAGGCTGTTCCCGCCCTCACTGCCGAGCTGGGCTAAGTGAGCGACGGTAGGCCCCGCTCCGCGGGAGCGGTGCCTTCCTAAAATACAGCTCGATCGAGTAGAAAAAAGCGGGATGCTCATCCCGCTTTTTTTTGGCCGAACGGCAGCCGGCACGTATCGCCTGTCGCGGCCCTGTCCAGGAGCCGAGAATGCGCGCACCTAAGGAATTATTATCCGATGTCCGTTTGGTGGATGAACGAGAGTTCGCCGACGATCGCAACTTCGTCACCGCCCTGGCTCGAGGCCTGGAGATTCTGCGTTGCTTCGGCCCGAACGACGAAGTGCTTGGCAATGCCGAAATCGCCAAGCGTACCGGCATTCCCAAGCCCACCGTCTCCCGCCTTACCTACACACTGACCCGGCTCGGCTATCTGCGTTATTCCGAGCGCTTGGAGAAATATCAGTTGGGTGCCGGCGTGCTGGCGCTCGGTTACGGCTATCTGGCCAGCATCGGTGTGCGGGCCATCGCCCGGCCGCTGATGCAGGAGTTGGCCGATGCCACCGATTGTCAGGTGTCTTTGGGCAGTCCGGACCGGCTGAGCATGGTCTACCTCGAGGTTTGCCAAGGCGCGGGCCCACTGATCCTGCGCGTCGGTGTCGGCGCGCGCTTGCCCATGGCGACTTCGGCGATCGGTCGGGCTTACCTCGCGGTGCTGCCGGAGAGCGAGCGTGAACGCTATTGCCGCGCCTTCCAGCAGCAGGATCCGGAGAACTGGCCGCGCATCAAGGAGGGGCTGGAGCGCGCCATCGAGGACTATCGGAGGCTAGGCTTTTGCATGTCCGAAGGCGCCTGGGACCCGGACATCAGCGGCGTAGCCGTACCGCTACTGGTCGGCGATGCCGGCTCGATCATGGTGTTCAACTGCGGCGGCTCGTCGCTGCGTCTGAGCCAACGGGTGTTGGAGCAGAAGCTGGGGCCGCGGCTGGTGGAGATGGTGCGGCGGGTGGAGGCGCAGCTGGGCGTGCGCCGCGCCAGCTGAGTTCGAGACCGGCGATTCGCACACCGAAAAAGAAGAGGCCCGGGTTGACCGGGCCTCTTGCGTTGCAGCTTACATGTTGGGGTAGTTCGGACCACCGCCACCCTCGGGCGTCACCCAGACGATGTTCTGGGTCGGGTCCTTGATGTCGCAGGTCTTGCAGTGCACGCAGTTCTGCGCGTTGATCTGCAGGCGCTGGCCACCACCCTCGGCTTCCACGAATTCGTACACGCCCGCCGGGCAGTAACGGCTCTCGGGGCCGCCGAACTTCTTCAGGTTGATGTCGACCGGCACCGTCGCGTTCTTCAGCGTCAGGTGCACCGGCTGGTTCTCCTCGTGGTTGGTGTTCGAGATGAAGACCGAGGAGAGACGGTCGAAGGTCAGCTTGCCGTCCGGCTTCGGGTACTGAATCTTTTCGCACTCGCTGGCCGGCTTGAGGTACTCGTGGTCCGGCTTGGTGCGGTGGATGGTCCACGGCGGCGTCTTCACGCCCAGCTTCGGCAGCAGCCAGTACTCGATGCCGTTCATCAGGCTGCCGACGTACAGGCCCTTCTTGAACCACTGCTTGAAGTTACGCGCCTGGTGCAGCTCCTTGTACAGCCAGGACTGCTCGAAGGCCACCGGATAGGCGTTGAGCTCGTCGTGCTGACGACCGGCCACCAGCGCCTCATAGGCGGCGTCCGCGGCCAGCATGCCGGACTTGATCGCGGCGTGGCTGCCCTTGATGCGCGGGGCGTTAAGGAAGCCGGCATCGCAACCGATCAGCGCGCCGCCCGGGAACACCAGCTTGGGCAGCGACAGCAGACCGCCGGCGGTGATGGCGCGGGCGCCGTAGGAGAGGCGACGGCCGCCTTCCAGGAACTCACGGATCGCCGGATGCGTCTTGTAGCGCTGGAACTCCTCGAACGGCGACAGCCACGGGTTGCTGTAATCCAGGCCGATCACGAAGCCGATCGCCACCTGGTTGTTCTCCAGGTGATACAGGAACGAACCGCCGTAGGTGTCGGTCTTCATCGGCCAGCCGGCGGTGTGGATCACCAGGCCGGGCTTGTGCTTGGCCGGGTCGATTTCCCACAGCTCCTTGATGCCGATGGCGTAGCTCTGCGGATCCTTGCCGTCGGTGAGGTTGTAGCGGGCCGCCAGGCGCTTGCCCAGATGGCCGCGCGCGCCCTCGGCGAAGAGGGTGTACTTCGCGTGCAGCTCCATGCCTGGCTGGAAGTTCTCGGTGGGCTTGCCGTCGCGGCCCACGCCCATGTCGCCGGTCACCACGCCCTTGACCGAGCCGTCCTCGTTGTAGAGCACGTCGGCGGCGGGGAAGCCCGGGTAGATCTCCACGCCCAGGGCCTCGGCCTGCTGGCCAAGCCAGCGGGTGACGTTGCCCAGGCTGATGACGTAGTTGCCGTGGTTATGGAAGTTGGTCGGCAGCAGGCTGTTGGGGACCTTGGTGACGCCCTGTTCGCTCAGGAACAGCACGCGGTCCTCGGTCACCGGGGTATTCAGGGGCGCGCCCAACTCCTTCCAGTTGGGGAGGAGCTCGGTGAGCGCGATCGGGTCCATGACGGCGCCGGAGAGGATGTGCGCGCCGATCTCCGAGCCCTTTTCGAGCACGCAGACCGAGACGTCCTGGCCCTTTTCCGCGGCCAGCTGTTTCAGACGGATGGCGGCGGAGAGGCCGGCCGGACCGCCGCCCACCACCACCACGTCGTATTCCATCGAGTCACGCTGGATTTCGTTCTCCGGCGTTGCCATTGCAACCCTCCCCTGAATAGAGGCCGAGCTTACTCGGCCTTGAACGCTTGAATGCCGGTCTGGGCGCGGCCCAAGATGAGAGCGTGCACGTCGTGCGTGCCCTCGTAGGTATTGACCGCTTCCAGGTTCATCACATGGCGGATGACGTGGTACTCGTCGGAGATACCGTTACCGCCGTGCATGTCGCGCGCCACGCGCGCGATGTCCAATGCCTTGCCGCAGTTGTTGCGCTTGAGCAGCGACACCATCTCCGGCGCCCATTCGCCCTCGTCCATCAAACGGCCCAGGCGCAGGCAAGCGTGCAATCCTAGCGTAATTTCGGTCTGCATGTCCGCCAGCTTTTTCTGGATCAGCTGATTGGCGGCGAGCGGGCGGCCGAACTGCTTGCGCTCGAGCGTGTAATTGCGCGCGGCGTGCCAGCAGAACTCGGCCGCGCCGAGCGCGCCCCAGGCGATGCCGTAGCGGGCCTTGTTCAGGCAGCCGAACGGTCCGCGCAGGCCCTTGACGTTGGGCAGGAGGTTCTCCTCCGGCACGAACACGTTTTCCATGAAGATCTGGCCGGTGATCGAGGCGCGCAGCGAGAACTTGCCTTCGATCTTGGGCGCGGCCAGGCCTTGCATGCCCTTCTCGAGAATGAAGCCGCGAATGACGCCGTCGAGGTTGGCCCACACCACCATCACGTCGGCGATCGGCGCGTTGGTGATCCAGGTCTTGGCACCGTTCAGCACGTAGCCGCCGTCCACTTTCTTGGCCCGGGTGCTCATGCTGCCCGGATCCGAGCCGTGGTCGGGCTCGGTCAGGCCGAAGCAGCCCACCCACTCGCCGGTGGCGAGCTTGGGCAGGTACTTGCGGCGCTGCTCCTCGCTGCCGTACTCGTAGATCGGGTACATCACCAGGCTGGACTGCACGCTCATGGCCGAGCGATAGCCGGAGTCGACGCGCTCGACCTCGCGCGCGGTCAGGCCGTAGCAGACGTGGTTGACGTTGGCGCAGCCGTATTCCTCGGGCAGGGTCGAGCCCAGGAAGCCCATCGCGCCCATCTCGTTCATGATCTCGCGGTCGAAGGTCTCATGGCGGTTGGCCATGAGCACGCGGGTCATCAACTTGCTTTGGCAGTAGTCACGGGCGGCGTCGCGCACCATGCGCTCGTCGTCGGTCAGCGCCGTCTCCAGCAGCAACGGGTCTTCCCACTGAAAAGCTTTCATTCGTCGTGCTCCTCCGAGTAAAGGCGGTTGTTATACCCGCTCGATGACGGCGGCGATGCCTTGGCCGACGCCGATACACATGCTCACCAGGGCGTAACGGCCTCCGGTGCGCTCGAGCTGGCGCAGGGCGGTGAGCGCGATGCGCGCGCCGGACGCACCCAGCGGATGACCGACGGCGATGGCGCCGCCGTTGGGGTTGACGCGGCTATCGTCGAAGGAGATCTCGAGCTGCTTCAGGCAGCCGAGCACCTGCGTGGCGAAGGCCTCGTTGATTTCGATCACGTCCATGTCCTTCAGCGACAGGCCGGCACGCGCCAGCGCCTTGCGCGAGGCCGGCACCGGGCCCAGGCCCATCACCCGCGGCGGCACGCCGGCCACGGCGGTGGAGAGGATGCGGCCGCGCGGCTTGACGCCGGCTTTCTCGCCCGCCTGCAGGCTGCCGATCAGCAGCGCGCCGGCGCCGTCGTTGATGCCGGAGGCGTTACCGGCGGTGACCACGCCGCCTTCGAACAGCGTGCCCAGGGTGGCGAGCTTGTCGAGGGTGGTCTCCGGACGCGGGTGCTCGTCGACCTCGATCGTGGTGGTGCCCTTGCGGCCGGCGATCTGGATCGGCTGGATCTCTTCCTTGAAGAAGCCGGCGGCGCGGGCGGCCTCGTACTTGGCCTGCGAGGCGGCGGCGAAGCGGTCGCTATCCTCGCGGCTGATGCCGAGGTCCTTGGCGATGTTGTCGGCGGTCTCCGGCATGGTGTCGGCGCCGTACTGCTTGGTGATCTTCTTGTTCGGGAAGCGCGCGCCCATGGTGGTGTCGAAGATCTGGGCGTTGCGGCTGAAGGCGGTTTCGCCCTTGCTGATCACGAACGGCGCCCGGCTCATGCTCTCGGTGCCGCCGGCCACGAACAGCTCGCCTTCGCCGCAGCTGACGGCGCGGGCGGCGTCGGCGATCGCGGCCAGGCCGCTGCCGCACAGCCGGTTCACGGTCAGGCCGGCGACCTCGACCGGCAAGCCGGCCAGCAGCGCGGCGTGGCGGGCGACGTTGCGGGCGTCCTCACCGGCCTGGTTGGTGCAGCCGGCGATGACGTCCTCGATGCTGGCCGGATCGAAGCCGTTGCGGCTGACCAGCGCGCGGATCACCTCCGCCAGCAGGTCGTCGGGACGGATCGAGGACAGGGCGCCGGCGTGGCGGCCGAACGGGGAGCGAAGCCCGTCGTAGATGTAGGCGTTGAGCATTGTTCGTGACTCCTTAGAGCTCGGGGGTGTCGAGAGCTATCCCTAGCAGGGCGCGGCGCTTGAGCCAGGGGCTGGGACGATAACGCGGATCGCCGTAGAAGGCGTACATCGCCTCGAGGACGCGCAGGATGCGCTTCGCGCCGAGGTGATCGCCGAAGGCGAGCGGGCCGAACGGATAGCCCAGGCCGAGTTGCACGGCGCGGTTGATGGCCTGCGGCTCGGCGATGCGCATCTGGGCGATTTCGCAGCCGATGTTGATGACGGTGGCGACGATGCGTTGCACCACGAAGCCGGCGCTGTCGCGGATCACGCTCACCGGCACGCCGTCGCCGGCGAACAGGGCGTGAGCGGCATCGCGCAGCTCGGGACGGGTGACCGGCGTGGTCATCAGCGTGCGCCGCTTGTCGAGCGGGAACAGGGTGTCGATCGCCACGGTGCGCTGCGGGTCCAGGCCCTGCTCCAGCGCGCTGGTGGTGGCGTCCTGGCCCAACGGCGTGACCACGCACAGCGAATCGGCGGCCGGCTTGTCGCCGCCGTCGATGTCGGCGCCGAGCTTGGCCAGCAGCGCGCTGACCGCCTGGTAACCGTCGGCCTCGGCGCGGCTGACCCACACTTTCACCGGCTGCGCCGCCGGCACGGCGGGCTCGGCCGGCGTCTGCATCTGGCCGTCGGGATAGGCGTAGAAGCCGCGGCCGGTCTTGCGGCCGAGCACGCCGGCCTCGAGCCGCTGGCGGGTGATGGGGGAGGGACGGAAGCGCGGTTCTTGATAGAACTGGTCGTAGATCGACTCCATGACCGGGTGCGACACGTCCAGGCCGGTCAGGTCGAACAGCTCGAACGGCCCCATGCGGAAGCCGGCCACGTCGCGCATCAGGCGGTCGGTGGTGACGAAGTCGGCGACGCCCTCGCTGACCACGCGCAGCGCCTCGGTGCCGAAGCCGCGGCCGGCGTGGTTGACCAGGAAGCCGGGGGTGTCGGAGGTGCGGGCGGCGTAGTGACCCATGCGCTCGCCGAGCTTGAGCAGCGCGTCGACCACCCACTCGGCGGTGAGCACGCCGGCGGCGACCTCGACGATCTTCATCAGCGGCACGGGATTGAAGAAGTGGAAGCCGGCCACGCGCTCGGGGCGCTTGGTCTTGGCGGCGATGCCGGTGACCGACAGCGAGGAGGTGTTGGTGGCGAGAATGCAGTCCTCGCGCACCACTTCTTCCAGCGCGGCGAACAACTGGCGCTTGGCTTCCAGATTCTCGACGATGGCCTCGACGATCACGTCGCAGTCGGCGAAATCGCCGTAGCCGTCGCCGGCGACCCGGATGTTCGCCACCGCCGCCTGTTGCGCCTCGGCGCTCATCTTCTGCTTGGCCACCAACTTGGCCAGCATGTTCGCGACGAAATCCTTGGCTTCCTGCGCCGCGCCCGGGCGGGCGTCGGTGATCACCACCTTGAGGCCGGCGGCGGCGGCGATTTGGCAGATGCCCCTGCCCATGGCGCCGGTGCCGATGATGCCCAGCGTCAGGCCGGGCTTGTTCACGTCGAGACTCATCTAGCTCGCTCCCCCTTGTTCCTTACATAGACAGGAATATCCACGCGGCTGCCGTCAGCCGCGTGGCGTGGATGCAGCAGCCCTCGGGAGCGACGGTCGGAGCGCCTCGCCGGCGGGCTCTATGGGGCCGCGGTGCCAGTGCGGCGAAGTTGCAGCCCAAAAATAACTCCTTCTAAGTCAGCGACATGCAGCCGTTGTGTTGTTGCATGTTCGCTATGCGGAATGCTGTTCCGCAAAACTTGACACCAAGGATAGGTCGTGACAGAGTCCAATGCAAATTTGTTTCGGATACCTTTCCGAGACTAGAAAAACAGGAGCCGCTAGAGGCTCCGGCCAGGGTGGAGAGCATGGGCAAGACGATGAGCCTCGTCGAGAACAAAAGTCGAAATTTTGTGACGGCGCTCGCGCGCGGTCTTGAGATCCTGCGAGCCTTCGAGCCCGGCAACGGTTTATTGGGCAATCAGGAGATCGCCGAACGTACCGGTCTGCCGCGGCCGACCGTCTCCCGCCTTACCTTCACGCTTTGCGAACTCGGCTACCTCACCTATAACGAGCGCCTCGGCAAGTACCAGCCCGCCACCGGCGTGCTGGCGCTGGGCTACGCCTGCCTCTCCAATTTCGGTGTGCGCCAGGTGGCGCGGCCGATGATGAAGGAGCTGGCCGAGGCTGTCGATGCCTCGGTATCGCTGGGCGCGCGCGACCGCTTGAATATGGTGTACCTGGAGAACGTCCAGGGCAGCGGTGCGCTCACCGTCCGGCTCGATATCGCTTCACGCATCCCCATCGCCACCACGGCGATGGGGCGCGCGTTCCTCGCGGCGCTGCCGGATGGGGAGCGCGATTACCTGCTCGATCACATTCGCCGGCATGCCGGCGATCAATGGCCTAAGGTCAAGGCCGGTATCGAGCAGGCCCAGCGCGACTATCAGGAATATGGATATTGCGTGTCCGCCGGCGACTGGTCGCGCGACGTCAACGCGGTGGGCGCGCCGCTGCGCTTGCCCGACTCGACCCTGGTGGCATTCAACTGCGGCGGTCCGTCCTACCGGCTGTCCCGCGAAAGCCTGCATACGGAGCTGGGCCCCCGGCTGCGGCAGATGGTCCGCAGCATCGGAATGGCCATGACTCATTACTGACACACCTTCAAACCTGACGGGAACCCACGATGATCCGAGATCAAGAAACGCTGAACCAGTTGCTGGACACCATCTCCCGCTTCGTGCGCGAGCGCCTGGTGCCGAACGAGGAGCGCGTCGCCGAGGAAGACGCCATTCCGGCGGACATCCTGCAGGAGATGAAGGATCTCGGTCTGTTCGGCCTGTCGATTCCCGAGGAGTACGGCGGTCTGGGTCTGACCATGGAGGAAGAGGCGCTGGTGGCCTTCGAGATCGGTAAGACCTCGCCGGCCTTCCGTTCCATCTTCGGCACCAACAACGGTATCGGCGCCCAGGGCATCCTGATCGACGGCACCGAGGAGCAGAAGCGCAAGTACGTGCCGCGCCTGGCCACCGGCGAGGTGATCAGCTCGTTCTGCCTGACCGAGCCCGACGTCGGCTCCGACGCCGCCTCGCTCAAGACCCGCGCCGATCGTGATGGCGACTACTACGTGCTGAACGGCACCAAGCGCTTCATCACCAACGGTCCCGAGGCCAACCTGTACACGGTGATGGCGCGTACCGACCAGAGCATCAAGGGCGCCGGCGGCATCACCGCCTTCATCGTCGAGGGCGACACCCCGGGGCTGATCCGCGGCAAGCCGGACAAGAAGATGGGCCAGAAGGGCGCGCACACTTGCGACATCATCTTCGAGAACTGCCGCGTCCATAAGGACAACATCATCGGCCTGAAGGAAGGTCAGGGCTTCAAGACCGCGATGAAGGTGCTGGACCGCGGTCGTCTGCACATCTCCGCGGTGTGCGTGGGTGTGGCCGAGCGCCTGATCAAGGACGCGCTGAACTACGCCATGGAGCGCAAGCAGTTCGGCAAGCCCATCGTCGAACACCAGCTGATCCAGGCCATGCTGGCCGACAGCAAGACCGAGGCCTATGCCGGCCGCTCCATGGTGCTGGACGCCGCCCGCAAGAAGGACGCCGGCCAGAACGTGAGCATGGAGGCCGCCTGCTGCAAGCTGTTCTGCGCCGAAATGGTGGGCCGCGTGGCCGACCGCGCCGTGCAGATCTACGGCGGCGCCGGCTACATCGCCGACTACGGCATCGAGCGCTTCTACCGCGACGTGCGCCTGTTCCGCATCTACGAGGGCACCACCCAGATCCAGCAGACCGTGGTGGCGCGCAACATGGTGCGCGAGGCGCAAGCATGATCAAGGCCGCCGACGAACTGGTGATGGGACGGTGGGCGAGCGAGATCGTCGCGAGCCTGCCGGACCGGATCAGCCGCCCGGCGCTGGAGTGGGCCGCCAAGACGCCGGACGCGCCGGCGCTGGTGGAACCGGGTGCCAGCTGGACCTACGGTCAGCTGGCGCAGGCCATCGAGCACACCAAGGCGCTGCTGCAGCGCCTCGGTGTCGGACCGGGCGACCGGATCATGGTCGTCAACGAGAACTGCCGCGGTCTGGTCGGCCTGCTGCTGGCGGCTAGCGAGCTGGACGTGTGGGTGACCGTGGTCAATGCCCGCATCGCCGACACCGAGGTCGACCACATCGCCGATCACTGCCAGCCGCGGCGCATCTTCTATACCGTGGAGGTATCGCCCGAAGCCGCGGCCCATGGCGCGCGCCACGGCGCCGAGCCGGTCGACGATCCTTGGCTGGGCAAGCTGATGATCGGCCCGATCAACGCCGCCGCCCAGCCCGAACCGGTCAAGGCCAAGGGCGCCGAGCAGGTGGCCGCGTTGATCTATACCTCCGGCACCACCGGCCTGCCCAAGGGGGTGATGCTCAGCCACCGCGGCGTCCTGTTCGTGGGCGCCATCTCCGCCGGTTTGCGCCAGGTCGGGCCAGGTTCGCGGGTGTACGGCGTGCTGCCGTTCTCGCATATCTTCGGCTTCGCCTCGGTGCTGCTCGGCACCTTCTATCACGGGGCGTGCGTGCACCTGGCGCCGCGCTTCGACGCCGCCGAGGTTTACCGCGCGTTGGCCGAGGACGGCATCACCGTGCTGCAGGGCGTGCCGGCCATGTTCGCCAAGCTGATCGAGTACATGGAGACCCGCGGCTTGCCGGTGAAGGCGCCGGCGCTGCGCTTCATGTCGGTGGGCGGCTCGCCGCTGGATCAGGCGCTGAAGCAGAAGGCCGAGGCCGTGTTCGGCATGACCATGAACAACGGCTATGGCCTGACCGAGAACAGCCCCACTGCCTGCCAGACTCGCATCAGCGAGCCGCGCAGCGACTGCAGCGCTGGCAAGCTCCTGCCCACGCTGGAAGCCAAGACCATCGACAGCAACGGCCGCGACGTCGGTTTCGGCGAGATCGGCGAACTGTGGCTGCGCGGCCCGACCGTGATGCTTGGCTACTACAAGAACCCCGAGGCCACCCGTGCCGTGCTGACCGAGGACGGTTGGCTCAACTCCGGCGATCTGGCGGTGCTCGAGGAAGACGGCCATCTGAGCATCGTTGGCCGCACCAAGGAGCTGATCATCCGCTCCGGCTTCAACGTGTATCCGCCGGACGTGGAGGCCGTGCTCAACGACCATCCGTTGATCACGCTGTCCGCTGTCGTCGGGCGTGCGGTGCCCGGTAACGAGGAGGTGATCGCTTTCGTGCAGCCCGTTCCCGGCGCGGCCATTACCGAGGACGAGATCAAGCGGTTCGCCGCCGAGCGCCTGGCGCCTTACAAGCGCCCCAGCCGCGTGATCATCATGGAAGCTCTGCCGGCCACGGCGACCGGCAAGATCCTGAAAGGAAAACTGAAGGAAGCCGCCAAGGCGCTGCCCGGCGGCGCCTGATCCAGGCTGTTTGCCCCCTACCGGCCCCCGGCCGGTAGGGGCGAGCCCCACGCGGACGGGGCGTTTCGAACAACAATAATCCGGCCGCCGAGTCCGGCGGTCGAGCGAAGGAGGAGAGTCGCAGCAGCGCTGGCGGCCGCGTGCCGCGCGATCCAGTCCCCGGTTCGGGGATGAATACCCGTTCGAACAGATCCTAGGCGCCCCAGCCAGGGCCGCTCATGGGCGGTATGGCGCGCTCTTGCGCCGCGTGCCGTAACGACGTAACCCGGTTCACCGGGCTCTCTTGTTTACCCGAACCGTTGCGCGACAGCGGGCGGATTCGCCCCAGGGATGGGCCTTTTCGGAGATCGAAGGGCAGTGAGTTGTACCATCCCGGCCGGCGGCCAGAGCCGGCGGCGCTCGATGCGGCGGGCGGCCTGACCTCATGGCCGCGATTCTGCAGGGGCTGAGACTGGATCGGGCGCCGCCGCGGCAGCGGCTGGCCGCGCTGACTCTGCCCGTGGTGATGATCACCACGCTGCTGCACGCGCTTGGCCTGGTCGATAGCCTCGCCGCGCTTGGCCATGTGGCGTTGGTGCTCTACATCTGGGCCGAGTGGCCGCAGCTGCCTACCATCACCCGCTTCCTGGTCGGCGCGGCGGTCACCGGCGCCGTGGCGGTGCCGTTCCTGCGCGACAATCCCTGGCCGATCTGGCAGTCCGGTTTCGAGCGGGCCGCCTATTACGCCACCTACATGACCGCGCTCGGCTTCCTGCGCGAGGCGGCGGAGACCTCGGCGTTGGTGCGGCGTTGCGGTCACTTGGTGATCAATCAGCCGCCGGCCAAGCGTTATCTCACCCTCACCTCCGGCACGCTGCTGTTCGGCATCATCCTCAATCTCGGCGTCACCAATCTGCTCGGAGTGATGATCACCCGCAGCAACACGCTGCAGGCCGCCGGCGGGCACGAGGAAGTGCGGCAGGCGCGGCAGCGGCGCATGTCGGTGGCGCTGCTGCGCGGCTTCGCTCTCACGCCGATGGCCTCGCCGCTGTCGATCTCGCTGGCGGTGGTGCTCGCCAACCTCACCAGCCTGCGCTGGTACGATCTGCTGCCGCTCGGCATCGGACTCGCCGCCCTGCTCATGGCGTTCGGCTGGTGGCTGGACCGGCGCGCGGCGCCGCGCCATCTAGCCGGCTTGGTGCCGCAACGCCGCGAGCAGCAGAGCTTCAAGCCGTTCCTGCAGTTCGCCGGGCTGGTGGCGGCCATCGTCGGCCTGGCGCTGGCGGTGGAACTGCTGCTGCATGCGCCGCTAACCCTGGCCATCCTGGTGTCGGCGCCGTTGATCTCGGTGGCGTGGCTGGCGGTGCAGCGCAAGCGGCATGGACCGGTCAAGGCGGTGCGGTACGCGCTGACCCGGCTGGGACGGCGCTCGACCCATATGTTCCCGTCGCTGCGCGCGGAGGTCACCATTCTCGGCAGCGCCGGCTTCACCGGCGTGATCCTCACCGCCTTGCTGCCGCCGCAGGCGATACCGGAGACGCTGGCCGCGCTGCATATATCCGGTCCGGCGCTGATCGTGGCGGTGCTGGCGGTCCTGACCCTGGCCGCGCAGATCGGGCTCAACCCGATCGTGATGGTCACCTTGCTGGCGTCGGCGCTGCACACGCCGGAGCCGCTGGGCGTGTCGGCGCAGGTGCTGGGGCTGACCTTCATGGCCGGCTGGGGCTTGGCGATCAACGCCTCGCCGGTGACCGCGTCGGTGCTGCTGCTGGCGCGCATGGCCGGGGTGACGCCCGCCACCGTCGGCTATCGCTGGAACGGGATGTTTACCCTGGGCGGGTTCGTGCTGTTGTCGCTGGTGCTGGTGGGGCTGAACGTCGTGCTCTAGCGACCGCCCGGTCACGCGGACCGAGCGGTGCGTATTGGCTGAGGCGGCCTACGGCTTGACGCGTTGGAAGCGCCAGGAAACCTCGTTCACGCCCGCGCAGCTGAAGCTGCCGCTGAGGACGGCTTCGTCGGCGAAGGGATGGCGCACCGCGTTCAGGCACGGCGCGTAGGGAGCCACCCGGAACATGTCGCCGGCCACCTCGGTGGCGCTTTCGCCGCAGGTCACCGTCACGCTGCCGGTGCCGCCGACGGTGAACATGTGCTGGCGCGGGAAGGCGCCGTTGCTGTCGGTGTACACCACCAGGCTGCCGGCGGGATCGGCCGGCGTGCCGGTGGCGATCTGCACCCGGTACGGCCCGGGGTCGCACGTCGGGTCCTTCAGGGTGACGTCGATGGTACCGCTGGGCAGATAGCTGCGCACGTCGCCCAGGTCTTCGTACTTCCGCCAGTTGATGTCGGCGGTCATGTCGTAGACGTCGGTGCTCATCGTCAGCGTGCCGGTGTAATCCGGGCCGTTGTCGTCGACGATGCGCACGTCCGCCGCCAGCAGCAGCTGCGGGCCGCGGCCTTGGTCGACGCGGGCGCTCACCGCCACCGTGTCGGGGTTGGGCACCTGGCCCGGCGCGGTGAAGCGGCCGGTGGCATGGCCGGTCTTGCTCACCGTGCCGGCGGCGCCGGAGCCGCCGGCCACGCCGTTGACCGCCCACTCGCGCACGAACCACAGCGGCACCAACTCGTCGTCGCTGGGCTGGTCG